>Ga0180009_10001253_pt1 | contig 31521 bp, 22 predicted proteins | sample OS_PC_MetaG_FD_123537 | JGI IMG/M metagenome (GOLD analysis project Ga0180009, IMG submission 123537) | Groundwater microbial communities from the Aspo Hard Rock Laboratory (HRL) deep subsurface site, Sweden - OS_PC_MetaG | ecosystem: Environmental > Aquatic > Deep subsurface > Groundwater...
GCAACTGGTCAGCTTCAAGTCGTCGCTACAGAACTCCTTTTCTATCGCGGCATCGCGGCTGCGCGGCATCCATCCGAACAACCCGGTGCTGATGCACCCGACGGACGCAGCGCGATTCGGGCTGAAAAGTGGCGACGCTGCCGTGATCCGTACCCCCGGCGGCAGCGCGCGCGGCCACGTCATCGTCCATGCCGGGGTCATGCCCGGCGTGCTGGCGGTCGAGCACGGTTTCGGCCACAAGGAACTGGGCGCCCGCGCCCACCGCATCGGCAAGACGCGCCAGCCCGACGTGCCGGCCATCCGTGCCGGGATCAACCTCAACGACCTGGGGCTGACGGACCCCACCCGCCAGGGAAAATCGGTCTGGGTGGATGCAGTGTCGGGAACCGCAGTGCGCAATGGTCTGCCGGCCAGCGTTTCCCGCGCCTGACAGGTGCGGCTGACATGGCAATGACCCTGCATGTGGATGTGGTGAGCATCGAGGCGTCGGTCTTTTCCGGCCGGGCGGAATACGTCGTCGCCCCGGCAGAAATGGGGGAAGTCGGCATTTACCCCGGACACGCCCCCCTGCTCACCCGCCTCAAGCCGGGTGTCGTGCGGCTGAAAATTCCGCATCAGGCGCAGGAAAACATCGTTTATGTTTCCGGGGGCATGCTTGAAGTTCAACCCGGCGGCGTGACCCTTCTTACCGACCTTGCCATCCGGGATAAGGATGTTGAAGAAGGGAAGTTGGAAGAGGAAAGACGGAAAGCCATGGAAGCCACGAGAAACCGCGTCACCGCAGCAGAATATGCCCGGCTTGAGGTCGAACTGACCCAAGCGCTCATGTCGCTGCAGGGTTTTGAAAAGCCTCGCGGCAAGAAAGGATTTTAAAGGCCGGGGCGTCCAATTAACGCCTGCAAATGCAAAGCACGGGATGACCGCAACATGTGGCCATCGAAATGTTGCAAACAGCCTGCCTCAGTCCAGGTCGGCCGGGTTGGCGCGCAACATCAGGCGCGACAGTTCGGCGGCAGAGCCGGTATGCGTTTTTTCCATCACATGCTGGCGATGCACATGCACGGTCTTTTCGCTGATGTCCAGTTCCCGCGCGATCAGCTTGTTGGGCAGGCCTCGCGCCACCCGCCGCGCCACATCCCACTCGCGCGGCGACAGCCGTTCCAGCAGCGTCTGCGCCTGGTCATGGCGCCGCTCCGTTTCCAACTCGCGACTGCTGCGGCGCACCGCCTGCGATACGGCGTCCAGCAGCACCTGGTCCTTGAACGGTTTTTCCAGAAAATCGCAGGCCTCCTGCTTCATGGCCTGCACCGCCAGCGAAATATCCCCATGGCCGGTGATGAAGATGATCGGCAGGGTCCGGCCCTGGGCGCGCAGCACCTGCTGCAGCTCCAGCCCGCTCATGCCGGGCATGCGGATGTCCAGCACCAGGCAGCCGGGTTCGCCAGGACGATAGGCGGCCAGAAATTCCTCGGCGCTGGCATGGGCTTCGGTCCGCCAGCCGACCGAATCGAGCAGGAACACCAGGGAGCGGCGCAACGCCGCGTCGTCGTCAACGACATGAATCAGGGCTTGGTCAAGGAGTGAGGACATCGGCGGGCAGTGTGAAAATAAAAGTCATGCCGGGCATGGCGGTGTTGCTCTCGGCCCACAATCGTCCGCCGTGGGCCTCGACGATGGTTTTGCAGATCGACAGTCCGAGTCCCATGCCGTCGGGTTTGGTAGTGAAGAAAGGCTCAAACAAATGCGGCACGGATGCGGGCGTCAGACCGACGCCCCGATCGCGAACCGAAATCCGGTAATTGTGCCCCTCCCGTTCCAATGCAACGTCGATGGCGCGTGCGGCGAGCGGCAAGTCCTGCATGGCATCGGTGGCATTCTTCAACAGGTTGAGCAGCACCTGCTCAATCTGCAGGGTATCCGCCTCGACCCACGCACCGGGCGGCAGGCGGGCGGCGATATCGATGCGCGGCGCGCTCGGCAACATGCCGCCGAACAGGGTGGCGGCCTCTCGCACCAGTTCGGCCAGGGGCCGCCGCTCCCGCACTGCGGCCCGCTTGCGGGCAAAGGTGCGGATGCGGTGCACGATGCCGCCGGCGCGCTCTGCCTGGGCAGCGATTTCTGCGCTCGCTTCGGCCAGCACCTGCGGCGTGTAGCGGCCGCTGTCGAGGCGGCGCACCAGACTTTGAGCATAGTTGGCAATGGCGGTCAGCGGCTGGTTCAGTTCATGGGCCAGGGTGCCGGACAACTCACCCAGAATCGACAAGCGGGACATATGATCGAACTGCTCCTGATGCGCGCGCATGCCCGCCTCGGCCACATCCCGTTGCGCCATCGCCTCGCGCAATGCGGCCGTGCGGGCATGCACCTGCTGCTCGACACGAACGGCATGCACGATCCAGCCGGCAAGCGCTGCGAAAAAAAGCAACAGCAGCGGCCAGTAGCGGCGCGCCAGTGCTTGCAGGGTGGTCTCGCGCAAATAGGCATAAGGGCCGACCTGCAAATCGCGGAACAGCTCGTGCACCGTCTGGTAATCCGCCGGCACTGTCCAGGCGTAGCCTGTGTCGGATGCCGGCATCGAAAGCAGGGCCGTTGCCACAGCCTTGGCCAGATGCAGATCGGTATGGCGCAGCGTGGCGATCGGCCAGTCCGGGTAGAGATCGGACGACAAACCGCAGGCAAAGCCTTCCACCTGCCGTGGCGAAAGCACCTTGAAATCGGCGAGCCGGATGCTGCCCTCGCGCGCCAGGTCTTCCAGCAGGCAAGCGCGCACAATCCCCGCATCAACCTCGCCGCGGGCCACGGCCGTGACAGTGCGCGGCATGGGGAAACCGGAAAAATCAAGGCGGGCGAAATCTTCGGGCTCGACATCCTGGCGCCGTAACTCGCGCCATGCCACCTGAAAACCGCCGAACGCGTCCTCGCCGACGGCAGCCACCCGCTTGCCTTTGAGATCGGTCAGCACATTCAGGTCGCTACGCTCGGCACGGGCAATCACCGCCGAACCGATCGCCTGCGACGGAGAAGGCACGCCGGGCGCATCCAGGGTGGCGATGCGGCTGACGCCGAATTCCGTTTCCAGCGTCACGTACTGGCCGCTGTTTGTAATCACGAAATCCACCTTACGTTGCTGCACCGCTTGCCGCAAACCGGCGGCATCGTAATAAGCGAGAACGAAATGGCGCGCCGGCAAGGATGCTTCGAGATGCCTCACCACCGGGGACCAGTCAGATAAAGCGGCTTCAGCGCCAAGAAAGGCCAGAACGCCGATCCGCACGGGCTGTCCGGCCTGCGCAAACGTTGTAAAGACAAACAAAAACGCAACAACAAAGACACGCGGAAGCCGGCTCTGCCGGTGTCGTCCCTGCGCCGATGTCGCGCTCGAACGAAGCATCCATTTCATGAACTCATTCCGCGTTAAATCCATACGCCCTTCGGCATATCCAATGATTTTGACATTTGGTGCACACAGAGCGAGAGGGTACAGCCAGGACCGGGCACAGACCACACGGTGCCACATCCAGGCTGAAACGGCACTATAAACGGCTGCCCTTTGCGCCTCGCCCATGTGTGCCGCGGCATTTTTTCCCGCTGGTCAAACACGAAGGGCGGGCAGCCTCCGAAGAATCTTTGCTGCAAGCGCGTGTGACCGTACGAATGAGACGGGCCTCCAATGATGCCGCTTTACGCCGTCAAAAACCTGACGCCGCACTTTAGTGTCCTGCATCCTCTCGCGCTTCGTCCATGATCGCCTCGATATCCCGCCCCCAGCGATCGAAGACAGGCCTCAATGCCGCATCCGGGAAAAATTGCCGCAGCACCTGCGGATGACTGGCTACCAGAATAGTCTGTTCGCCTTCCGCAAAAATCGTGATGTTCAGGGGCAGGAACGGAATCAGTTCAGGCCGCGCGGCCGTGACCTGTCGCACTTCCTCGAGCTTGCCGAAATACACCACCCGGTACATGTCGCTTTTGAAGTCGCGCCGCTCCAGATTCTCGTTCACTTGCTGCAGGCGGGTGATGGTGTAGCCGCGCGACGAAATGGCGGTCTGCAGAATGGCCATGGCCTCGGGAAAAGACTTATCCATACGCGTCATGAGCAGGCTGTCCGCAACGGCAGGGGCCGTCATGAGCAACGCCAGGATGGCGACTTTCATCATACGCATCAGGTTTTTCATAGTGTTGCCTCCTCCATGATCGCGGCGTAGCTCTCCGCCATCTGCTCGCACAGCTGGTTCAGCTCGGAATTGTTGAATAGACGGCTCATCACCTTGGGGTCGACCGACATGACCTGCACCTTGCCGTCCCGCTCCAGGATGGTGATGCGGCAAGGCAGGAACATGCCTACACGCGGATCGACTGCCAAGGCCTTGTTAAGCAGACTGATATTGCAAAAATAAACAATGACCTGCTTCGGGTTTTCATCTGCCGGCGGGGTCATCCCGTATTCCAGCGTCTGCACGCGCCCATGAAAGAAATTGTTGTTGTTGACTGCACGCTTGACGTTTTCAACGGTTGTTGCGAGGTCATACGGCGAATTCCGGATGATCACCGGGCTGCCCACCTGCAACACCTGCGCGCTCTTCGACAACGGCTGGGTTTCAAAACCGCGGACGTAACGCACGATATCGTTGATATCCTGTTCCTTGAGTCCCAGCTTGAGAAAGGAAATCATCGGCGTGCCTGCGCGGCCGTGCATGAGCGTAGCCTTGATCATGCTGTCGGTCGCCGCGGCGAGGAACCCGGGGTTGTGCAGCGCGGGGGCCATGATAGACAAGTCGCGCGGTCGCGAGAACGTAACGCCGGTGCCCTTGCTGCCTTCGCCGATGGCGCCATGACAGGAAGCGCAATATTGTCCGAACAGCGCCTTGCCATGCACCGGATCACCCTTGATCCGCTTGGTCGAATACGTAACGGAGGGGCCTTTGTTCCAGGTACGTACATGGCTGACGATAGCATCGACCTCGGCTTTGCTGAGGCTGGAGAAGGAGGGCATCACCCGGCCCGGCCGCCCGGCGTATATGGTCTTGCGCAGGTAGTCGTCGCTGATGCTGGCCTGAAACGAAGGCAGGGAAAGGGGGACGCCGATTCCACCATCGCCCTTTGCACCGTGACAGGAAGCGCAGTTGCGACCATAAAGCTGCGCACCGTTCGGCGCCGCCACAGCCTGTGACAGGCCAATTCCCGCAAACAGGATTAAAACGGATAGACGAAGCAGCATGATATGGCCTCCTGACCAGAACGATATTAATACATTAGCATATTTTTATGAACTTATTGTCCGCATACGGTTGACGCAGGTAGAAGCTTGGGCCGATGTCGCTTCCAAGGTGCATACGTTGCATTATTGCCCATTACGCAACATGGATCATGGCTTCGCTCCGCGAACCCCCGCATAGCAGCTTGCGAAATTGCGTATCCGGCACGGGCCGTGGTCACCCGTATCGCCACGACCCAGTCGTCCCGGCATGCGGAAATCGGATTTCCTCTCCTTGATTCAGTAGCCAGGCGACATTCCCCGCAAACCGGCTCCCCAACTCCCCAGCCTTAACCCATAAACCAATTGTGGGAAATGATCAAAACAACTGGTAAACTAAATGTAAATTAGTATCATTGCTTAAACAATCGGGCTTCAGATCCGTGTACAGCAAAATAAAAAAAGCAGGTTCCTTGCGGGGCAATCTACCGACTTCCCCACTCAGGTCACAGCCACGCCTGTCCGACTTGTCTTTATTGCGTCTGAATCAACGGATGCAGCGAAGCCGGCAAAGCCATTTCCCGCAAAACCATTTCATCTCCGACTTAGACAGCCGCCTAACCGGGGGCCATGTCGCCATCCCCAGCCACACACGGGGATATCCTCCTTGAAACACGCATTCGCATTCCAGTCGCTACCGCAGTCGATGCTTTTATTTGCCGGCAGCAGCCTCGCCCTGCTGGGCCTCTCCATCATCGTCGGCTGGCACATGCAGACCGCCGTGCTTGTGCAATGGTCGCCCAATTTCGCCCCCACCCATTATCTGACTGCGTCAGGCTTTCTGTTTGGCGGTGTCGGATTGATAGCTCTGGCACTCGATCGGGTACGCGTCGCGGCCGCCTGCGGCAGCGCGGCATTTCTAATCGGGTGTACCACCTTCGCCGCTCACTTTCTTGACCTCAATTTTGGCACCGAGCAGTTTGTGGCGGGCGTCTCCAGCCTGGGACGCTCGAGCCCGAACTCGGCGCTCTCGCTCATCGTCAGCGGCGCCGCGATCTACATCGCGGCGAAACGTCTGCTCCAGAAACAACCTTTGCTGATCCTGGGCCTGATGGGCGCACTGGTTATCGCACTGGCGCTGGCGATCCTGTTCGGCCATCTGCGAGGCCTGCAGACAGCCTACGGCTGGGCATCGGATGCGCGCACAGGCGTTACATCCATGACCGGTTTCATGGTGCTGGGCATCGGCGTTCTCGCTGCCGTGTGGCACTGCAGCATCTGGAAAATATCAAATGCCGCCCACTGGATTGCTGCTCTGGGGCGCGTTGATCGAACAGGAAGAGGCCCAGTTCAAACGCTTCATCAAGGCCGACGTGACCAGCCTGAACCGGGAAGGTGCATTACGATCCCTTGCAGCCACAGCCGATTGAACGATTGCTGGCCAGGGCGGATGCCCTGATGTACAAACAAAAAAGACGGAAGTACGCAATACATGACTAACACCGAGGAACCCACGATGCCCAGAATCGGCCTGTCAGGCTGGAATGAAAGCAAGCAAGCACGCATGGATATGACGATTGAGGTTCTTCTGGTCGAAGACAATCCAGGCGATGCTCGTCTGGTGCAGGCGTTGTTGCAGGAAGTCGCTGGAGACAGTATCCGTCTGAAACATCACAGCAGACTGGCCGACGGCTTGCAATGCCTGGGCACCGACCATTTCGATGTTGCGCTGCTGGATCTGGACCTGCCCGATACCCAGGGCCTGGATGGTCTGGCACGGCTGCGGGCCGCTTTCCCGGACATCCCGATCGTGGTGTTGACCGGCAGCGACGACGCGGAACTGGCGGTCAACGCGGTGAAATCAGGGGCGCAGGATTATCTGATCAAGGGCCACGGCGATGGCGACCTGTTGCTGCGGGCCATCCGCTACGCCATCGAGCGCAGCCGCAGCCACATTGCCTTGAGAGAATTGGCACATGCGGTTTCCTCGGTCACCGGGCAGGCCTTTTTCACTACGCTGCTGGCTCAACTGTGCAAAAATTTCGACGTCGCCTGGGCCTTCGTCGCTGAACTGGATCATGGCGCAACGCCCACGATCCGGACCATCGCCATGCAGTCGCATGGGCAGACCGCCGACAACCTGACTTTCACCCTGGCGGAAACCCCCTGCGAACGGCTGATGGAAGGCCAGCCATGCCGTATAGCAAACAACCTCCAGCAGACCTACCCGAACAGCTCGCAATTGCATCAACTGGGTATCGACAGTTTCATGGGCATTCCCCTGATCGACGAAGCGGGGGACACCATCGGTTTGCTCGCCGTTATGGACAACAAGCCATTACCCAGCAACCTTCCGGGCGAGCAGTTTTTACAGATTTTTGTCGGCCGCACGGTGGCCGAACTGGCCCGGCGGCGCACCGAAGCCAGGATGCGCAATCTGGCCAGCGCCATCGAACAAACGGCAGATGCCATCATCATCACCGATCTCGATGGCACGATCGAGTATGTCAACGCGGCATTCGAAACGTCCACCGGCTATGGCCGGGAAGAAGTCATCGGCCAGAAGCCGAGCATGTTGAAATCGGGTCAGCAGGACGATGCCTATTACGCACAATTGTGGACCGCCCTGACAAGCGGCGAGGTGTTCCGCGGTACTTTCATCAATCGCCGAAAAGACGGTTCCTTGTTCCACGAGGAAAAAACCATTTCGCCGCTACGCGACGTGGAGGGGGCCATCACCCATTACCTCGCCGCCGGTCGGGATCTAACCGAGCGTCTTCACGCCCAGGAACAACTCCACCATCTCACCTATTACAGCCCATTGACCGGCCTGCCGAACCGGGCCTTGTTCATGGACCGACTGAACCAGCTGCTCGCGCGCGGACGCTGGCGCAACCGGGTGATCGCCTTGCTGTTCATCAACCTGGACCGCTTCAAGGTCGTCAACGACACGCTCGGCCATGACATCGGCGACCATGCCCTGAAAATCATGCCGAAACGCCTGAACGCCTGCATCCGGGAAGGCGATACCGTATCGCACCTGGGCGGCGATCAATTTGCGATCATCCTGCAGGATATGGACTCGCCGGACGATGTGCCGCTGATCGCCCAGAACATTCTGGATGCCATCGCGGCGCCCGCCAAACTCGGCAGCGAAGCATTCGTCCTCACTGCAAGCATCGGCATTGCGGTGTATCCGCACGATGGGGAAAGCGCCCATAATCTGATGAAATGCGCCGACGCGGCGCTGTACCAGGCCAAGGAACTGGGCGGCAACAGCTTCCAGTTTTTCACCGCAGACATCCATCAAAATGCGCTTGAATCCCTTTCTCTCGCCAGCAGCCTGCATGGCGCGCTGGAACGCGGCGAATTTCAGCTGCATTACCAGCCCCAGTACAGCGCAGCAGCCCGGCAAATCGTGGGCATGGAAGCCTTGCTGCGGTGGGTGCACCCCGAGCAGGGCATGCTCCCGCCCGGAAAATTCATTCCCATTCTGGAAGAAACCGGCATGATCGTGGCGGTGGGTGAATGGGTGCTGCGCAGCGCATGCGCGCAAATGAAGCTATGGCAAACCTCCGGATTCGCTCCGGTCCGTATGGCGGTCAACCTGTCAGCCAGGCAGCTTAACTCGACAGGTCTGGTCGCGACCGTGGCGCGCGTCCTGGAAGATACCGGACTCGATCCGAAATACCTGGAACTCGAGATCACGGAGACCATGCTCATGCACGACATCGAGCTTACGATCGCCACCCTCGAAGCCCTGGCAAAAATGGGGGTCGCCATCGCTATCGATGATTACGGAACGGGGTACTCGTCGCTTGCTTACCTTAAACGGCTACGCGTCGACGTGCTCAAGATCGACCAGAGTTTCGTGCGCGGAATCGGCGTGGATCTGGACGACGAAGCCATCGTCGCCTCTACCATATCCATGGCGCACCGCCTCGGCTTGACGGTTATTGCCGAAGGGGTGGAAACTGAAACGCAGCTGGAGTTTCTCCGTCTTAACGCATGTAATCAGGTGCAAGGCTATCTGTTCAGCCGACCGATTCCCGCAGGCGACATCCAGGCGTTTTTGCAACGCGCCGGATAATCGGGCCACGGGGCGACGCAAGCCGCCCCGCTGGAGAAATCTTTGCGCCGCACCATGACAGCGCCGATGCAGGCTGCGTTTGGCGCAACTTCACGCCCGCCCCCGGCAGAAAGACAAACCTGAATGAATGAACTGATCGCCTGGCTTCCCGCCGAATTGGCCCCGCTGCCACGCTACGTGGTGGCGCTGGCAATCGGCTTGTTGATGGGCTTGGAGCGGGAGCGCAATCCGGCGGCCAAGGCGGGCCTGCGCACCTTTGCGCTGACGGCGCTGCTGGCAGTATTGACGTCGCATCTGGCAACGGTGCTGGGCGAACCGTGGCTGATCGCAACCGGCATGCTGCTGGTGGGCGCGATGATGATTGCGGCCTATATGCATACCCCGACGCAGGCGGACGGCGATCCGGGGACCACCACCGTGGCGGCGCTGCTGCTGTGCTACGGCCTCGGCGTGCTGGTGTGGCAGAACGAAATCCAGCTGGCAGTGATGCTGGGGATTGCGGCAACCATGCTGCTTTACTTCAAACCTGAACTGCGCGGCCTCAGCCAGAATCTTTCACGGCGCGACTTGTTGTCGGTGCTGCAATTTTCCGTGCTGGCGCTGATCATTTTGCCGCTGCTGCCCAATCAGAACTACGGCCCCTATGGCGCGCTTAACCCGCATCAGATCTGGTGGATGGTGGTGCTGATTTCCGGCGTGGGGCTGGCAGGCTATGCCGCGCTGCGGCTGGTAGGGCAACAACGCGGCGCCGTCATGCTGGGTTTGCTTGGCGGACTGGTTTCGTCCACCGCCACCACCTTGTCGTTCAGCCGCCACGCCCGAGCCAACCGCGCATTGATGCCTACGGCGGTTACCGTGATCGTGCTGGCCAATCTGGTGGTGCTTGCCCGCTTGAGCGTGCTGGCTGCGGTGGTAGCACCAGCAGTATTGCCACAGTTGCTGCCGGTCCTGCTTGGCGGATTGGTTGTGGGTGGCATGGGGGCTGCCTATGGCGTGAGGAAACTAAGGCCGCAAGGTGATCCCCCCACATTGGAAATGAACAACCCCACCGAACTGCGTACTGCACTGGGTTTTGGCCTGATGTACGGCATTGTGCTACTGGCTGCTGCCTGGCTATCAGACTGGTTAGGCAACAGGGGACTCTACGGCGTAGCATTGGTTTCGGGTCTGACAGATGTCGACGCCATCACCCTCTCCAGCCTGCGCCTGCACAATCTGGACAAGCTGACGGTGGATGTGATCGTCAACGTCATCACACTGGCGATACTGGCCAACCTGGGCTTCAAGTCGATCCTCGCCATGAGTATAGGCGGCTGGCAAATGGCGCGCCATGCGGTCGCCGGCATGGCGACCGCGGGGCTGGGGCTGGTCGTTACGTGGGCTATTATTCGCGGCTTTTCCGCCTGATTGCATTGAGCATCATGGAAGCTGAACACCTACCTTCAATATCGGAGCGGCGACTGCAACGAATGTCTACGGCGCGGAATTGTTGCATCGTCTGATCGAACAGGCGGACAGGGCGGTTTATCGTGCAAAAGCCCAGCACGCAACCGGACCCTGCGCTACCGCTACCAGGAAACCCTTACTCATTTTTCAAAGGTTCAACAATGCTAATGCCTAGCCTGGTCTCAATTCCTCACAATGTCGGCCTGCACAGTGACAGCCTCCAGACCTTTACGCGGGGAGCCGTCCATGACTGACCCGACGCATGACCTGATTGTCATTGGTACCGGTACCGCGGCTTCGGTCACTGCTTCGGCATGTCGAGCGGCAGGCTGGTCAGTCGTTGTGATCGATCACCGGCCCTTTGGCGGCACGTGTGCGTTGCGCGGCTGCGATCCAAAAAAAATGCTGGTCGCAGCCGCCGAGGTGATCGACGGTGCACAGCGCATGGGCGAAAAAGCAGTCATAAGCGGCGACCCAAGCGTTGACTGGCCAGCCTTGCAGCGCTTCAAGCGATCGTTCACCGATCCGGTGCCGGCGCGCAGCGAAAAAAATTATGCTACGCAGGGCATTGAAACCGTACATGGTCTGGCACGATTTAGCGGCCGCAACAGCGTCGCCGTCGAAGGCCGTACCCTGACTGCGCCGCACATTCTGATAGCCACCGGCGCTGAACCGGTCAGGCTACCGATCAAGGGTTTCGAGTTGCTGTCGACGAGCACCGATTTTCTGGATCTGGAACAGCTGCCGCCACGTATCGTGCTGGTGGGCGGCGGCTTTGTCGGATTCGAATTCGCGCATATTGCCGCGCGTGCCGGCGCGCAGGTCACGCTGATCAATCGTGGTGAGCAGCCGCTGTCTGGTTTTGACCCCGATCTGGTGACGCTGCTGATCGAACGCACCCGCGCGCTCGGCGTCGATGTCCGGCTGGGTTACACCGCCAAGGCGATCCGCAAGAACGGCGCAACTTTCTCGGTCGAAACCGAGGGGCCCGATGGAACCGTCCATTTCGAAGCCGAACTTGCCGTGAATAGCGGCGGCCGTGCGCCGGCGCTGGAGGCGCTTGATCTCGACGCGGCCGGCATCGATCATGCCAAGGGCAGGCTCAAACTGGATGCGCATTTTTGCAGCGTATCGAACCCCGCCGTCCATGCAGCGGGCGACGCTGCCGGCGGCCCCCTCCCCCTGACCCCGGTCGCTGCGCTCGAAGCGCGCGTCGTGGTCAGCCAACTGCTCGACAAACCCGCCACGCCGGTCGATTACGCGAATATTCCAAGCGTGGTGTTCACGCTGCCGCCGCTGGCACGTGTGGGATTGCAGGAGGCCGAGGCTCGCGAACAGGGGCTGGCGTTCAGCGTCAAACACGAAAGCGTGCCCGACTGGTATACGGCACGCCGAGTCAACGAGTCCACGTATGCCTTCAAGGTGCTGGTTGAAGACATCAGCGGGCACATTCTCGGCGCCCATCTGATCGGACCCGACGCTGCCGAGGTCATCAACCTGTTTGCCCTGGCGATGCGCAACGGCCTGACCGCCGATGCGATCAGGCACACCACCTTCTGCTACCCCACCGCCGCTTCGGATATCGAATACATGCTGCCCTGACGCGACCATTGAACGCGAAAGCCTACGTTATAATCCCCGCCTTTCCCGTCTTGTCGCTGTATATCCTTATGGAAGCCGAACACCTCAATCAAATCGAAGCCAGTCTCGCTGATCTGGCCGAGCGTGCCACCCAACTCAGGGGGTTGCTTTGACTATCCTGTCAAACAGGACCGTCTAGAAGAAGTTGTCCGTCTGTCCGAGTCGCCCGAGTTCTGGAACGACGCGGCCAAAGCCCAGGAACTGGGTCGTGAACGCAAATCGCTGGAAGACGTGGTGCTGGTACTCGACCGCGTGGCATCGAGCCTGAAGGATGCGGCCGAGCTGTTCGAGATGGCGCGCGAAGAGAACGACGATGAGACGCTTGAAGCGGTGCAAACCGACGTCGCCGTCCTTGAAAAAGATGTGTCGACGCTAGAATTTCGCCGCATGTTCAACAATCCGGCCGATCCCAACAACTGCTTTATCGATATCCAGGCCGGCGCCGGTGGCACCGAAGCCTGCGACTGGGCGTCGATGCTGCTGCGGCAATACCTGAAATACGCCGAGCGCAAAGGCTTCAAGGCTGAACTTCTGGAAGAGTCCGACGGTGACGTCGCCGGCATCAAATCCGCTTCGATCAAGATCGAAGGCGAATACGCCTACGGCACCCTGCGCACCGAAACCGGCGTCCACCGCCTGGTGCGCAAGTCGCCGTTCGACTCCTCCGGCGGCCGCCACACCAGCTTCGCCAGCGTGTTCGTTTACCCGGAAGTCGACGATTCAATCGAGGTCGACATCAACCCTGCCGACCTGCGCGTCGACACCTATCGCGCCTCCGGCGCCGGCGGCCAGCACATCAACAAGACCGACTCGGCGGTGCGCATTACCCACCTGCCCAGCGGCATCGTGGTGCAGTGCCAGAACGACCGCTCGCAGCACAAGAACCGCGCCGAGGCGATGTCGATGCTGAAATCCAAAATGTACGAAGCCGAACTGCGCAAGCGTCAGGCCGAGCAGGACAAGCTCGAAGCCGGCAAGGCCGACGTCGGCTGGGGCCACCAGATCCGCAGCTACGTGCTGGATAACTCCCGCATCAAGGACCTGCGCACCAACGTCGAAGTCTCCGCCACGCAGAAAGTATTGGACGGCGACCTCGACATCTTCATCGAAGCGAGTCTGAAACAGGGCGTATAAACAATGGCTTGCGCCCGCCATGACGGGCGTATATCCTGTATATACACAGGAGGTCAACCATGCTCACACGCGTCTTCAAAAGTGGCAACTCGCTTGCCGTCCGCATCCCCAAAGAACTCGCCATCGTCGAAGCCAGTCAGGATGTCGAAATCGAAAAAATCGGCGACACCCTGGTGCTGCGTCCTGTCGTCAAACGCAAGCTGACCGGGCTGGCCGAAGCCTTCGCGGCCTTCCCGCCAGGCTTCATGGCCGAAGGCCGCGAATTCCACGAGCAAAAAGAACGCGACTGGAGCGGCTTGGGCGAAACTGACCAAGTCCATCAGGACAGTCCAGAGTACAAACCGGCGGGTGACAAGTAAGCCCATGCGCTACTTGCTCGACACCAACATCTGCGTCCACCTCATCCAGCGTCATCCGCCCGAGCTGCTGCGTCGCTTTCAGGAGTTCAATTACGGCGATCTGGTTATCTCCGTAATTACTCTGGCTGAATTGCGCCATGGCGTAGAGCGTGACCTCAGCACCAAACACGAGGCCGAGCGTGCGCTGGATGATTTACTGACTTATCTACCCGTGCTGCCGCTCGATAACACTGTCGCCGTGCAATACGGCATTTTCGCCGCTGCCGTCCGCGACCGCCGCCGCGACGCGCTCGACCGCCTGATCGCAGCACACGCGGCAAGCCTTGGCTTGACGCTCATCACCAACAACGAGGCGGATTTCAGGGATTACCCCGGCCTGAGTGTCGAAAACTGGATGCAATAAGCCTGCTTCCCCGCTCTGTCTTTTTTGTCCTCTACCCATTTCTCTTTAGGTCATGCCATGCGCACCGAAACCCCCGTCACGCTTTTTCTGAAAGATTACGCCCCGCCCGCCTGGTGGATCGAGTCGGTTGATTTGCATGTTTCGATTCGTGACGACCACACCGAGGTGCGCGCATGCCTGAATTGCACGCGTAACCCGGCGGTTGCAGCCGGTGCACTGGTGTTGAATGGCGAAGCGCTGGAATTGATCAGCCTCACGCTCGACGGTGCCACACTTGACGCTGCCCGTTACACCTATACCAACAACCTGCTGACGATTGCCGGGCCGTTGCTGGATGCCTGCGTGCTGGAAACCGTGGTGCACATTGCGCCCGACAGCAACACCCAGCTGTCGGGGCTGTTCCGCTCGCGCGACGGCTACTTCACACAGTGCGAATCGGAGGGCTTTCGGCGCATCACCTTTTTCGCCGACCGGCCCGACGTGATGGCCACGTTCAGCTGCACGGTCGAAGCCGACCGCGCGCATTTTCCGCATTTGCTGTCGAACGGTAATCCTATTTCATCAGGTACCAGCGCGAACGATGCCACGCGACACTGGGCGCGCTGGGAAGACCCCTACGCCAAGCCGGCGTATCTGTTTGCGCTGGTCGCGGCCAAGCTCGATGTACTGGAAGACGAATACGTCACCGCATCGGGCCGCAAGGTGCGGCTGGCAGTGTATGTCGAGCCGGGCAAGCTCGACCAGTGCGAGCACGCGATGGCAGCACTGAAAAAAGCCATGCGCTGGGATGAAGAAAGATTTGGCCTCGAATACGATCTCGACCTTTACATGATCGTTGCCGTCGGCGACTTCAACATGGGCGCGATGGAGAACAAGGGCCTCAACATCTTCAACACCAAATACGTGCTGGCACGTCCGGACACCGCGACCGACACCGACTACCAGGGCATCGACCGCGTGGTGGCGCACGAGTATTTCCACAACTGGACCGGTAATCGCGTCACCTGCCGCGACTGGTTCCAGCTGTCGCTGAAGGAAGGCCTCACCGTGTTCCGCGACCAGGAATTCGGCGCCGACACCCATTCGCGCGCCGTCACCCGCATCCAGGAAGTGCGCGGCCTGCGCTTCGGCCAGTTCCCGGAAGACGCCGGCCCGATGGCGCACCCGATCCAGCCGGCCTCCTACGCCGAGATCAGCAACTTCTACACCGCCACGGTCTACAACAAAGGCGCGGAAGTCATCCGCATGATTCATACCCTGCTTGGCCGCGAAGGCTTTCGACTCGGCATGGATCTGTACTTTAAACGCCACGACGGCCAGGCCGTGACCTGCGAAGATTTCGTCGCTGCAATGCAGGATGCCTCGGGCGTGGATCTCACCCAGTTCCGCCGCTGGTACGCGCGCGCCGGCACGCCCCGTTTGCACGCCGAGGGCGCATGGGATGCGGCAACGCAACGCTACACGCTCACGCTCACCCAAAGCCTCGCCCCCACCGCCTACGAAAAACGGCTGGCCGAATCAGGGCAGGCCATCGTCGATGGCACGCTGCATATGCCCGTCGCGCTCGGGCTGGTGTTGCCAGATGGCAGCGATGCCGCGCTTAAGCTCGCAGGCGAAGCCGAGGCCACCGGCACCACGCGCGTGCTCTCGCTCACCCAGGCCACGCAGACGTTTATATTTGAGGGCATTTCCGCCGCCCCCGTTGCCTCGCTGCTGCGCAATTTCTCCGCGCCGGTCTCGTTGGAGTTCGAGCAAACCGACGCGGAACTCGCCCACCTGATGGCGCACGATTCCGATGCGTTCAACCGCTGGGAAGCCGGACAACGTCTGGCGACCCGGGTCTTGCTTGCGGGCATCTCGGCGGGCGGCGCAGGCACCGACTGGATTCCCGAATCCTTTGTCGCAGCCTCCGGGCGTGTGCTCGACGATGGCTTGAGCGGCGACCCCGCGCTTGCCGCCGAGGCGCTGAACCTGCCGGCCGAAGCGGTGCTCGCCGAAGCCGTGGTTGCACGTGGTCAAGCCATCGATCCGGATGCCATCCACGCTGCACGCTTGGGCCTGCGCCGCCACCTCGCCGCCCAGCTGCGCGAAAAATTCGAATCGGTATGGGCAGCGTTGGCACCGAGCGAAGCCTATGCCCCCGACGGCGCACAGGTCGGGCAGCGCGCGCTACGCAACACTTGCCTGGCTTATCTCGGCGAAAGCGACGCCACGTATTTGAAAGCCTCGGTCGTGCCCCGCCTCACCGCGCAATTGGCACCCGGTGGCAACATGACCGACGAAATCGCCGCCCTGGCCACCCTGGCCAACCTCGACCTGCCTGAAAGCCAAGCCGCGCTGGATGATTTTTATACCCGCTGGCAAAACGAAGCGCTGGTGGTCGACAAATGGCTATCCGTGCAAGCCACCTCGCGCCTGCCCAATGGCGCAGCACGCGTGCGCACGCTGATGCAGCATCCAGCGTTTGACCTGAAAAATCCCAACCGCGTCTACTCGCTGGTGCGCGGTTTCTGCGCCGCCAACCCGCGCCACTTCCACGCCGCCGACGGCAGCGGCTACGCCCTGGCGGCCGACGTGATCAGCGAATTGCAAGCGATGAACCCGCAAGTGGCCTCGCGTGTCGCCCGCAGCTTCGACCGCTGGCGGCAGTTCGACCCCGCACGACAAGCCCACGCGCGTGCCGCGCTGGAGCGTATCGCTGCCGTTGAGGATCTGGCCAAGGACGTGGCAGAAGTGGTGGGGAATGCGTTGAAGGCTTGAGTGCAGGCAGCCGCTTATTCTTCACTCAAGGTGAAGTGAGCGGCGGGTGTTCGACCTAAGCGGTTAGCGAAGTACGCTTAGAAACTTTCACCTCAATCCGCATGCTGATGATTTTCACCCATGGGTGAAAATCATGAGCCAGCCAGACGCCTTAAGAAACCCTCACGCGACCCAGCATTGATCCAGCCAGTGGCGATCGTCTTACTGTGCTCGGAATTGACTCGACCGCGATGAATGTGAGAGGGAGAGGCTGGAAAAATCACCAGCTTGCCCCGTTCCGCCTCTTCATGATGCTGTTGCCAGTGGAATTCCGTGCCGGCCTCCGTCACAGAATTGCAGTAGAGGATCCAGGCCAGCACGCGGTGCGCTGGCTCGGTGGCTTCGTCGCTAATCGTCCAGTCGCAGTGCCACTGTCGGAAGCCTTCGCCGGGAGCGTAACGTTGCAGGTTGAAGATCGGTATCACAAACAACTCCTGGTCCGGGCAGACTTGGCGAAATAGAGGTCGTTCCTGCAGATATCGCTCCAGGCCTGCCGAGACACCCCGCACGATCAGATCTGAAAGAGCGAATGCCTCGGGGTCAGAACGGCTGAACGCCACGAGGCTGATGTCTGTCGAGACCTTGGCTGGCTCCGCGTCACTGCCGCCGGAACCGAAGGCCACGCCCGGCCGCTGCAGATCCTTTCGTCGATCAAAGAACTCCATGACACCATCAGCAGTAGCCTCAAAGCCGGCATTGCGGTAGCGAGCGATCAGCTGCATGCAGAGCACTCCTTCCAGGAAATGGCAACCAGGGCATCCAGCCATTGCCGGCCTTTGTTATGCGTTAACACATTTAAAATCATTGTTCTCTTTGAAATATTTTTCAATTAATGGTGTCTGACTCCGTTTGTTTTCTCATGCAGTGTTGAGCGATTCAAAGAGATGGCACCGTGTTTCATTTTCACTCAACACGCCAAACCCAGCCTGGTAAAGCTTCCAGCCGTGCTTTGCGTTCCGGCAAAATGCTTGTTCGTTTTGTTCGCTGGGCATTTACCCATCTACCAAGCGGGAATCCATCTGCCGTTTTGAAAAGCTGTGCGACCTTGGCATGTCCCTCGCGATCTGCATATTCTCTAAGGTAGTTGAACCCGTCATCCCATTGCATAGATTTATCAATCCAACTCCATCCAGGCAACGACTCCAATTTTGCCCGCCGTTCCGCTGACATTCTGTCTTTTGCTTGTTTTTGAGTATGAACCCAACTGCCGAGTCGAAACTCATCTGTTTCCTTGTAATCTTGACGAACTTTGGTGTGCCCCTCACGATCAGAAAATACCTTCAAATACCGTAACCCTTCATCCCACATATCTGACAACGTATCCCAAGACCATCCGGGTAATGCCTCCAAGCGATTTATCCTCTCCGTGGACATATCCACTCTTTTTGATCGCTGGCTTCGCACCCATCCCCCAAGAGAATATCCATTGTTTAGCTTGTAAGCTTTTGGAACTCTAGCGTTTCCTTCCCGTGCAGCATATTCGGTTAAATAGCTGTAACTCACCTCCCACTTATCTGTATTAGGTTTGAGTTTCCAACCGGGCAATGCTTCTAATCTGACTTGCCGCTCAGGAGATAAATTTGTTGAGTTGTGTTGGCGACGAACCCACCGTCCAAGGTGATAACCATCTACCGTTTTAAAATTACGAGGTACCTGGGCATGTCCCTCACGTTCTACGAATTGGTTAAGATGGCGAAAGCCTTCTCCCCACTTGTCTGAGAGAACATCCCAGCTCCAATCGGTTAATTTTTCAAGCCGGGCTTTACGCTCCGGCAACATGCCGTCTCTTGTTCTTCGTTGAGTGCCAACCCACAGTCCAAGTCGATAACCATCTGCTGTTTCGTAATCAAATGTAACTTGGGCGTGTCCCTCACGTTCTACGAATTCATTGAGATAACGAAAGCCTTCTTCCCACATGCCTGAAAGAACATCCCAATTCCAACCTGGCAATGCTTCGAGCAGCGCTTTACGTTTCTGGGATAGGCTGGCTTTTTTTGCACGTTGCCTGCGTATCCAGCTGTCGAGTCGATAACCATCTGCTGTTTTGTTATCCAATATGACTTGGGTATGCCCCTCATGCTCTGCGAATTCGTTGAGTTGACGAAAATTCTCTTCCCACTTGTCTGAGAGAACATCCCAGCTCCAATCGGATAATTCTTCCAGCCGAGTTATACGTTCCGGAGCCATGCCACCTTTAACTCTTCGTTGCCTTAACACCCATTTTCCGAGCGTAAAACCATCTGCCAACTTGACATTGCCTGGTACCTTGGAATGTCCCTCCCGCTCAACAAATTCCTTAAGTCGGCAGAAGCCTTCTTCCCACTTGTCCGATAAAGTATTCCAACTCCATCCGGGTAACGCTTCAAGTTTTGCTTTTCGTTCTGCCGATAGATTTTCAAACCAAATACGTTGGTAACCTACCCATCCACCAACTCGATATCCATTTTGTGTTTGGTAACCTTTGGGTACCTTTGTATGCCCCTTTTGAATTGCGTATTCTGCTAAATAGTGAAATCCCTCATCCCATTTGTCTGACAAAGTATCCCAACTCCAGCTGTGCACAGCCTCTAGTAGTTTTTTGCGTTCCAGTGCCATTTTGTTCTTTGTTATTCGCTGTTGACCTACCCACGGACCAAGGCGATAACCATCTGCCGTTGTATATCGAGCAGGTACGAAGCAATGCCCTTCACGTTTCTGATATTCCATTAGCATCCCATACCAGAAGCTCCAAGGAGCAGTAACTTTCTCAACCAGATAAGTGCGCAGCGCGCTACCAAAACTCGCATCCACCGTAGCCGGTAAATCAATCACGATCTTGCCCAGCCCACCTGCGCTGACACCTGCCCCCGGCCGCTTTCCCATTTCCGTCCTGATTTCATCCAACTCACAAGCCAACACATCATCGTGGGCTTTCAACGCATTCAGCACATCCCAAATAGGTTTGAAATGGCTAGTTTCAATCGTGTCTTCAGCAGTATGTCCAGCAGCTATAAACACCGGCAGGATAATGGTTCCAGCCTTCTTGTCCGGGCTGAGACGTATGGCGCGGCCAACGGCCTGGATAATGTCCACCTGGCTGCTGCGCGGGTCAATGAACGCCACGCCATCGAGGGAGGGCACGTCCACGCCTTCTGACAAACAGCGCGCATTGCTCAGCACCCCGCGTTCGTTTGCGCCCAGGGCTTTAAGTTGGTCAAGCTTGATCTTGCGTTTGTTGGCGGGCATGTTGCCGGTGACGAAGTCGGTGCGCAGGGTTCCGCTGGGGCGATGTTCGTCGCTGATCCATGCCATGGTTTGCTGGATATCGGTGGTGAAGGTTTCGGCGCGATTGACGCGGCTATGGAAGCTGATGATGCGCTTGAGATCGTAGTCTTTGATGGCCTTGAGTAGGCCGATCTGGGCAGCGAGGGTTTCGCTGTCTGTCTCGATTCCCGTTCCGGTGGTGACCCATTCGCGGTTGGCGATCCACTGTGCGATGGTAGGGTCGTCCACGCCGATGATGACGACGCGGTAATCGGTGAGCAGTTTGCTTTCAATAGCTTTTCCAAACGGCAGGGCATACAGCACCACGCCAAACAGGGCAGCGTTATCCATGCCGACTACTTCGACCCCGCGATCTTCCGCAGCTTTCTTGACGTTGCTGGAGTAGGTGCGTGGGGTGGCAGTGGTAAATAACCGTTTGGCACTGCGTATTTGCGCGTTGTCGAGGATGGCGGTGAAATCGCTGCCAACCTTGCCCGCGCAACGGTGGGCTTCGTCTGCCACGGCCAGATCAAATGCTGGGACAGTAGGGTCAGCTTGGGCGGCGGCTATGACAGAGGTGGACTGGTAGGTTGAGAAAACTACGCGGTTACCTGCGCCACTGAGAAAGCGTTTTACTTCGTTGGCATCTGAGGTGACGGGAAAGGCCAAGTCGGTCACGCTGTGGATGGCTTCGTCGTTCCCTCTTGTGCCGACGGTTTGATCCGAGCAGACGCACAGCACCTCAAATGGGGTGGTAGCGGCAAATGTCCATTCGCGCAGAAGCTGGGACAGCAGCCCCAATGACGGAACTAGAACCAGAGTCGTTTGCGCATCCAGGTGTTCCTTGATCCAGAGCGTGACATAAGTTTTGCCGGTGCCGCAGGCCATGATGAGCTGGCCACGGTCGGCGGTTTGCAATCCTTGTGCAACGGCGGTGATAGCTTCGTTCTGGTGATCGCGGGGCGTAGGGCGGGCTTTGCGCTTGCCTTGCGAGAGATCGGCAAAGTTGGTGGGATAGTCCAGCGCGGAACGTTCAAAGTCGGAGAGCAGAAAACGTATGACAGGTTTTTCTTGTGCATCGCAGACTTGCTTGGCGTTGCCGCCGATGCGGTCGGTGGTGGAAATCAACAGGCGGTGCTTGATGCTTGGCCTGTTCGATTCGCTAAGAAATTTATCAACATCGTGTTTGGTGATGTCGTGGCTAGGTGAATAGCACTTGGCTTGCACTGCCCAGTGTTCGCCGTTCTTGTGGCGAAACACGAGGTCAACGCCGCAGTCCGCACCCCAACGTTCCGGCCATTCTTCCCACAGCCACACCTGGTCTACTTGGGTAGACCATTCAGGATCGGTCTTTAGGAACCATTTAACGAAGTGCTCGAATTGCTTGCCCCGCTTGGCCGGATCAGCATCGAGACTTTCGTAGAATTCAGTAAATTGACCAGACATTTAAATGAGGATTATCCATTCATAAGAAAGAACGTAAGGCTGATAGAACCAAGTTCCAAATAATGTAAGCCGATAGCACCAGTCGCAACAAATAATACGCATCTTCCGAATTGATGTGCCCATATGTGGCGCAATACCCTTGTTTTGTTACGCCTTACGTGCCGTCTTTGCTACCCGAAAAGGCAACCGAATTCGTTCCGGTTAACCCTCCGCTACCACCGCCAGAACGATCAAAGGGGCTAGGCTCAGATTTGCCCATACATCTACGTCAAATACCTCGTTTGACCAGCGCGACCAGTTGGTCAAGCGCCACACCCCAGCCTTCTTCAAAACCCATGGCGGCGTGCGTCCGGCACCCCGCCTAGTCTGCGTGAATGACGGTGGCGCGGTAGCGAGTACCGGTTTCGCCATGCGGGGCCATTTCCACCTTGGCGGTGAACATGAATTCGGCTGATTCATCTCCGCAGGGCGCATTCATCAATGCGGGCCGATAACCAGGTAACAAGGCATTGGTCCAGACCAGCTTCTCGTTTTTGACCGTTTCCAGGTAGCAGCCGATATTGGGGAAGGCCTTGCCTTCGGGCGACTGCATGGTGGTGCGAAAAATACCGCCGGGGCGGACATCGAGTTCGGCTTCGATCGTCTTCCAGGGCAAGGGGCAGAACCATTGCTTGATCAGGTCGGGCTCGGTCCAGGCGCGCCAGACAAGGTGGGGCGGCACATCGACGATGCGCTCAAAAGTCAAATCCAATTTGCTGTTGAAGTCCGTCGTCATCTTCTTTCTCCTTGGCAGGGGTGTTGCGTGCTGATCGTTGGGTGAGCTTGGAATTGTCTGGGGCCGAGGGGGAACGGGTTGGCTTCTCGGCACGTTCGGGCTTGACTGGCTTATCAGCAGACTTGCTGATATCGGCTTGGGGCGCCTTTTCCGCTTTCAGTTTTGCCGCTGATTCAGCTTCGTGCAGCGCCAGCAGACAGGCATCAAGTCGGTCGAGGCGCCCTTCCCACAGTTGTCTGTATTGCTCGATCCAGTCCACCGCTTGCCTGAGTTGCTCGCCATCGATCTTGCAGGGGCGCTGTTGGGCTTGGCGGGTCTTGATCAGCAAGCCTGCTTTTTCCAGCACTTTGATGTGTTTTGAGACGGCGGGCAGGCTCATTTTGAATGGCTCTGCAAGCTCATTGACCGAGGCTTCACCTTGCACCAGGCGCGCCAGCATCGCCCGGCGCGTAGGGTCGGACAAGGCGGCGAAGGTTACGCTCAGGGGGTCTGCTGCAGGGCTCATCCGTACTTTCCACAATAGTTAATTAACACTTTGGTTAAATATAGGACGAAGTTACATGGCTGTCAATTCCAAGAGATCGCCTAGACGCTCATCCTTCCGCCACCACCGCCAGCACATCCTCGCCATAGGCTTCCAGCTTCTTCGCCCCCAGCCCGGATATCTCGCCCAACTCTGTGAGCGTTGCGGGCTTGCGTGCGGCGATTTCGCGCAGCGTGGCATCGTGCAAAATGACAGCACCACTGCACGCCAGGCCTTGTCGGTCTGGCTGGCGCCACACGCTTGCGAGGCTTCGCCAAAGTAGCTCCGCATCGCAACAGTCGAGAATTTGGCAAAGGACGTGGCGGAAGTGGTGGGAAATGCGTTGAAGGCTTGATCGCTGTGGATGTCGCATTGCCCGTTCCGGGCCAGATAGGCGACTGGTTTTTGCCGATTCTGTTGAAAAACTCAAATTTACGATGCTCCGAATTTCTGCCAAAAACCGTACCGACCGGGAATGCTGTTCAATAGGTATGCATAGATTCGTGTGGGCGATCTTGGTTAAGTTCGAGAGCATTTTCCATGGGCCCCCATATCCATGACCGCCGTACGCTCCATAAAGCCCTGGAATTTTTTCTACACCACCAAAAAATAGTTTTTCAACAGAATCTGCCCAAAGCCGACTTAGGCCCAGTCGGGCAAAAGTGTCCGCTCAAGCCGCCTGAGTAATCGGATGCCAGTCAGTCATGCCGAGCGTCGGCTTCCTCGTTGAGCGAACGCATACTCCCAGCCAAGAACGGTTGGCCTTAAAGTTTCAGAGCGAATCCGGTTGTCTGCTGATAATGACCTTCAAGAAGGCTTTGAGACCACGCCGCCCGATTTAAGAAACCAGATCGCCCGCCGATACAGCAAAAGAGGCCAGTTCGAAGCAGACTAACTCGTGCATCGGCCATTATGCGGCTACCTCTATTAACGTACATCCACTGCTTAGAGATAGTTCAAAAAATTCGAAAGCCATCGTATTTTTTCCCTTCTCTTGCGCACGATTTGTTCCGATGCAATACCCAAGGCGAGGCATGCCATGCAACTCAAACAACCCATCTTGGGCCACCTTTCAAATAGTGCTGCAATCTCAGTAGTCCTGCTGGGCTTGGTGGTAATGGCTGGCTGGCATCTGCATCTGCCGCAGTTGTTTCAATTGCGCGACGATCTGACGCCGATGCAATACAACACCGCGCTAAGTTTTGTGTGCGTGGGTGCTGCCCTACTGTTACTGGGGCTGGGTCAAACTCGATGGACCCAGATCGGCGCCACGATGGTCGCATTGATTGGTGGTCTGACCCTGATTGAATATCTGGGTAGTGTCGATCTCGGTATCGATCAATTGCTCATGACGCACTATGTCACCACCCAAACGACAACGCCGGGGCGGATGGCGCCGAATACTGCCTTGAGTTTCGTATTGAGCAGCCTGGCGCTGCTGCTGGCGGTGCGGCGCCTTCCCCTGGCCTCCGGCCTTGTCGCAATTTTTGTCCTGATTCTGGCCACAATCCCTTTGTCGGGATATATCTTCGGGGTGGAGTCGGCTTACGGTTGGGCCAAGCTGACTCGCATGGCACCCCACACGGCCGTTGGATTCATTGTCTTCACTTTTGGTGTGTTCATGACCGTTCGCGAGCATGCGGTGGCGCAATTTGTTCAATTGAGCATCAACGGTCGTCTGGCCATTGGTTTTTCCGCCATGCTCATCATTGCGCTAGCCATCGGGCTGACCGCCCTGGCGAAGATCGACACCATTTCGAGACTGTCCGAGCAGCTCGACCGCAACGCCATGCAAGTCAGCAATGCTGCGCTCGCCATGAAAATCAACACCATTCAAATCAACCGGAGCATGAAGAATCTGGTTCTGTATACGGGTGCCAGGGAGAAGAAAACCGCACTGGACGACATTGCCGGGATGGAACGTGGTTTTTACCGGAATCTGTCGATCGTCACCGACAACTACCTGGGACCGATGGAGGAAATCAACGTCTTAAGAACAGACTTTCAGCAATGGCGCGCATTCGGCAGTGAAAGTGTAAGGCTGCTGAATGCAGGGCGGCGCGACCTGTTCGCAACGCGCACGCTTTACGACGGCGATCGGATGGCAGCCAAAACAGAAAGCGTTGTGGATGCGATTTCGGCCGCGGTCTTTAACGAAGCCAAGCGACTCAACAAGCAGGTCCGGATCGCACGTGGTGAGGCGTTATACCTGTTGCTGATCATGTTGGGGCTCGCTGTCCTGCTCGCCATGGCGATTTCAATCACCATCACGCGCAGCATCCGCAAGCAGCTGTATGGCTTGAGTTCAGCCATGACCGCGATCACCGAAGGCAAGGCCGATAGCGATATCCCGTATCAGGAGGACCGCCATGAAATCGGCCATATGGCCCGTGCGGTTAAGGTTTTCAAGGGGTACTTAACAGAAATCAATCGGCTGCAGGATCGGTTCAAGCTGATTGTGGAAAACTCGCCCAATGGTTTGTTGATGGTTGACCAAAAAGGAATGGTCAACATGGTTAACAGCCAGATGGAACAGATGTTTGGTTACACGCGGCAGGAACTGGTCGGCCAGGCAATGGAGTGCCTGCTGCCGCAGCGCTACCGATCCAGGCATCCGCAACAGCGAGCCTCGTTCTTCAGCGCACCAAGCGTCCGCGGCATGGGAACGGACAGGACGCTGACTGCCTGCCGCAAGGACGGTAGCGAATTTCCGGTAGAAATCGGCCTCAGTCCCGTCGACACCGAAGACGGCCCGATGGTGTTGGCGTCCATCATGGACATCTCGGCACGGCATGAAGCGGAGTTGGCGCTGCATGCCAGCAACGAGCGCCTGACCCAACATGCACTGGCGCTGGAGCGCAGCAACAAGGAGCTCGACACGTTTGCCTATGTGGCCTCGCATGATCTGAAATCCCCATTACGCGGTATCGATCAACTGGCCACCTGGATCAGCGAAGACCTGGGAGAGAGCCTAAGCCAGGACACGCAAAATTATGTACGGCTGATGCGGGTTCGCGTCAACCGCATGGAAAGCCTGCTCAGCGACCTGCTGGCGTATTCACGCGTGGGCCGCCAGGAATATCAACTGGCCGAGGTCGATACGGCTGCGCTGGCACACGACATTTTCGACATGCTGTCGAATCCGGAAGCCATCAGTCTGACGGTGGTCGAGCCGATGCCGGTTTTCGTCACTTTGCGCGTTCCGCTTGAGCTGGTCCTGCGCAACCTGATCAACAATGCCATCAAGCATCACGACAAGCCGCAGGGAACTATCGTTGTAAGTGCCGAGACGACGCCGGAAGGCTATGAATTCATGGTCGCCGACAATGGGCCCGGCGTGCCCGTCGAGCATCAGGAGCGCGTGTTCGGCATATTCCAAACCCTGCGTCCGCGCGACGATGTCGAGGGCAGCGGCATGGGCCTCGCCATCGTCAAAAAAACGATTGAGAACTATGGCGGGACCATTAGCCTGAGTTCAGACGGCAGCAACGGGAGTCGTTTTCAATTTACCTGGCCGAACGAGGCCAAAATGAGAAAAGGTATCAATGACCATGACGGAGCAAGCTAAAAAGATGGAAAACAAGGCCGATAAGGATGTAATGCTTTTTCTGGTGGAGGATGACGATGTTGACGCGATGGCCGTGACGCGTGCACTCAAACAGTTGAAGATACTGAATCCCGTGGTGCGTGCCCGCGACGGGGTGGAGGCGCTGGAAATGTTGCGGGCGGAGAATGTGGTTCGCAAGCCTTTCGTCATCCTGCTGGATATCAACATGCCCCGCATGAACGGGTTTGAATTCATGGAAGTGGTCCGTCAGGATCCCGCGCTTTCCAGTTCCGTTATTTTTGTTCTGACAACTTCTGAAAGTGATCAGGACAAGTTTGCGGCCTACCAGAAGCATGTTGCCGGCTACATCGTCAAACAACGGATGGAAGAAGGTTTGCTCGACATCATCAAAATGCTCAACTTGTACTGGAAAGTGGTTCAGTTGCCACATTAATAAAGCAAGCAAAGTAGAATCAATAATGACTGCACCCACCCGGATATTGCTCATAGACGACGATGAACTCGATCGCATGGCGGTCAGGCGCGCCTTGAGCCGTGCCGCTTTTGAGATCGAAATCACCGAAGCCGATACTGGCGCAAAAGGGCTGGATTTTGCCTTGACACGTGAGTTCGACGCGGTATTGCTGGATTACCGGCTGCCCGACATCGATGGGCTCGACGTCCTGAAAAAAATGCGCGACAACGACCGCAAGCAGTCTGCGGTCATCGTGTTGAGCCGCCAGGAAGACGAGCGTCTGGCTGAATTGTGTATCGATGCCGGTGCGCAGGACTTTTTATTGAAAGACGAGGTCAACGAACGGCGGCTGACGCGGGCCATCCGACAGGCCAAGCAACGTTTTTCCATGGAGGAGAAGCTGTATCAGGCACAGGTTGACCTGAAGCATATTGCCGAACGCGACCGCCTGACCGGCCTGGCCAATCGCTATTGTTTTGAAGTCGCACTGCAAATGGAGCTCGCCCGGGTCAGACGGGGAAATGGACGCTTGGCCGTGTTGCTGCTGGACCTGGATGATTTCAAAGCAGTCAACGACACTTTGGGCCATGAAGCGGGTGACGTCATGCTGAATACGGTGGCGCAACGGCTATCGACCGCGGTGCGTGACAGCGACTTGCTGGCACGTCTGGGGGGGGATGAATTCGTGGTTCTGGTAAACGACATCCAGCGCGACGATCAGGTCGCCTTGCTGGCGCAGCGCCTGCTTACATCACTTCATGCGCCCATCGTCCTGGGCGGAGTGGAGCGCATGGTATCAACCAGCATCGGCATCGCCATCTATGATGATGCGCTTGAGGGCGCGGTCGACTTGATGAAATGCGCCGACCTCGCCATGTACCAAGCCAAGCGGGAAGGTCGCAACCGGGTGCACTTCTATTCGGAAAACCTGAACCTGGAAGTCCAGCGTCGAACCAGCGTCGAATACGATCTGAGAAATGCGCTGGCACGCGATGAATTCAGGGTTTTCTACCAGGCGAAAGTCACCGCAAATGGCGAGGCGCTGGTTGGTATGGAAGCCTTGCTGCGGTGGCAGCATCCCACCCGCGGGCTGCTGGCGCCCGACGCATTTTTGGATGTTGCCGAAGAAAAGGGGCTGATGGTGCCCATCGGTGATTGGGTTCTGCGGACCACCTGTCTGCAATTGAAGCAGTGGAAGCCTACGCTGGAAAGACTGGGCCTTCGACTGACGCTGGCCGTCAATTTGTCTGCGCTTCAGATGCAGAGCGACTCTCTCAGCGATCTGGTTGTACACACCCTGTCCGAGTATGGGCTATCGGCAAGCTGCCTTGAGTTCGAGATTACCGAAAACACGCTGATTGAGAACACTGAACAGTGCGCGAAGGTACTTCATGAATTATCTGATCTCGGCGTGACCTTGTCGTTGGATGACTTTGGAACCGGTTATTCTTCTCTGCAGCATCTCAAGGTGTTCCCGATCAATGCGCTGAAAATTGACCGCGAATTTGTGGCCAAGGTCGGCCAGGATGCGCGTGACGATCAACTGGTGGCCGCGATGATCAGTGTCGCCAAAATCCTGAACCTGACCGTGATTGCCGAGGGGGTGGAAACGGCAGAGCAGGCAGCGTTCTGTCGCGTGAATGGATGCGACATTCTGCAGGGTTATTATTTTTCCAGACCCATTCCCGCCCAGGAGTTTGAAACGCGCTTTCTGGGCATGGCGGAGAACGCCGCATAAGCCAGGTTTGGCAGCGCTGACTCAAGACCGCTGAACACACATCCATCCCGCGCAAGCCCCAACAAATAAAACGCGCACCCTCCAAAATGATGTACCCACAAGCGGCCTAATACCCGTTGGTTGTTGCGCCCTACGCGCTATTATTGCTGTCAGTAAAGGCACCCGAATGCGTGCGGTTCAACCATCTTCAACCACCCCCAGAACCGCCTCCCCGTAAGCTTCCAGCTTCTTCGCCCCCAACCCTGAAATTTCCCCGAGTTCGGCGAGCGTTGCGGGTTTTCGTGCGGCGATCTCACGTAGCGTCGCATCGTGCAGGATGACGTAGGCGGGAATACCTTTCTCGTTGGCAGTTTCACGGCGCCATGTGCGCAGGGCGATAAAGAGCGGATCTTCGTCGTCATGGTAGCCCGCGCCACCGCTTGCTGCGAGGCGGGATTTGCGCTGTTTGGTACGCACTTCTATAGCGCGCAGCATCACGGTTTCTTCGCCTTTGAGCACCGGGCGTGCGGCCGCGGTGAGCTTGAGCGCGCCGTAGGCGGTGTGGTCGACTTCCATCAGGCCGCGTACCACCAGTTGCCGCAATACTGCACGCCAGACCTTGTCGGTTTGGCTGGTGCCAATGCCGAACACGCTCAGGTCGGCGTGGCCGAATTTTTCGACCTTCTCGGTCTTTTTGCCCAGCAACACATCCAGCACATGGCCGGCGCCAAAACGCTGGCCGGTACGATAGACCGTGGATAACAGTTTTTGTGAAGCCTCGGTGCCGTCCCACAGCGTCGGTGGCGTGATACAAACGTCGCAGTTGCCGCAGGCTTGCGAGGTTTCGCCGAAGTAACTCAGCAGCGCAACACGGCGGCAGCTGGCGGCTTCACACAGGCCAACCAGCGCATCAAGTTTGCCGTGGGCGCTGCGCTTGTGCGCATCTTCAGCATCGTTTTCGTCGATGAAGCGGCGCTGCGTGACGACATCCTGCAAACCCCACGCCATCCACGCTTCAGCGGGCTCGCCATCGCGGCCGGCGCGGCCGGTTTCCTGGTAATAGCCTTCGACCGAGCGCGGCAAATCCATGTGGGCGACGAAGCGCACGTCTGGCTTGTCGATGCCCATGCCAAATGCAAGGGTGGCAACCATGACGACACTGTCCTCACGCAGGAATTTTTCCTGATGGCGGCGGCGGGTGTCGTTGTCCATGCCGCCGTGATAGGCCAGCGCGGTGAAACCGGCCTGCTTCAACGCGTCAGCGGTTTCCTCGACCTTTTTGCGGGTACTGCAATACACGATCCCCGCTTCGCCTGTATGTCCGGCCAGAAAATCAAGCAGCTGGCGGCGCGGTTCGGTTTTTTCGCTGATGTGATAGCGGATGTTGGGGCGGTCGAAGCTGGCGACGAACACGCTCGCATCGTGCAGATCGAGTCGGGTGAGAATCTCGGCGCGCGTCGCGGTGTCGGCGGTGGCGGTGAGCGCGATGCGCGGCACATCGGGAAAGCGCTCGTGTAGCGCTGACAGACCCAAGTATTCCGGGCGGAAATCATGCCCCCATTGCGACACGCAGTGCGCCTCGTCGATGGCGAACAGGGCAACATGCGTCTGTTCGAGCAGGCTTTGAAAACGTGGCGTCAGCAGGCGCTCCGGCGCGACGTAGAGCAGCTTCAGCTTGCCCGCCACGAAGTCACGCTCCACCTGCGCTGCGGTGGCGCCATCGAGGCTGGAGTTCAAAAACTCGGCGGCAACGCCCACTTCCTTCAAGGCGGCAACCTGATCCTGCATCAGCGCGATCAACGGCGACACCACCACCGCACAGCCATCGCGCAGCAAAGCCGGGATCTGGAAGCACAGCGACTTCCCGCCGCCCGTCGGCATCAGCACCAACGCATCGTTGCCCGCAACCAGGTTGTCGACGATGGCGGCCTGGTCACCCCGGAATTCGGGGTAGCCGAAAACACGGCTCAGCAGGCTTAACGGGGTGTCGGACATGGGCAATATACGGATGGGGGAACGGGTCGTCCTGACAACCCGGCGGGGAAATCAGGGGGTTACATCAGATATAATTGTGTCACGTTTTGCCCGGCTCATTGACCCAATACCCTGGTTGGCCCTGTAGATCCTGTCCGTACGCACGATTCGCGGCGTGGCAGCGGCCCACCCTGGTCTGAAGGTCCCACCCTATTTCCGATGCTGCCCATGAACACCGAAATCACCGCCCCCGTTCTCGACGAAAACCAGATCATCGCCGAGCGGCGCGCCAAGCTTGCCGCCATTCGGCAGCAAGGCATTGCCTTCCCGAACGACTTTGATCGCCGCGACTATGCCGACAAACTGGCGATTGCCCACGGCGACAAAACCAAGGAAGCGCTGGAGACCGAAGCCGTTGAGGTACAACTGGCCGGCCGCATGATGCTGAAACGCGTCATGGGCAAAGCCAGCTTCGCCTCGCTGCAAGACATGAGCGGACGCATCCAGGTCTACATCTCCAACGACCACGCCAGCACCGAATCGCACGACGCATTCAAGCACTGGGATCTGGGCGATTTCATTGGGGTCACCGGCATCCTGTTCAAGACCAACAAGGGTGAGCTGACCATTCAGGCGAAATCCATTCGCCTGCTGTCGAAGGCACTGCGCCCGCTGCCGGAAAAATTTCACGGCCTGGCCGATCAGGAACAGAAATACCGCCAGCGTTATCTCGACCTCATCACCAACGACGGCAC
>Ga0180009_10001254_pt1 | contig 31512 bp, 30 predicted proteins | sample OS_PC_MetaG_FD_123537 | JGI IMG/M metagenome (GOLD analysis project Ga0180009, IMG submission 123537) | Groundwater microbial communities from the Aspo Hard Rock Laboratory (HRL) deep subsurface site, Sweden - OS_PC_MetaG | ecosystem: Environmental > Aquatic > Deep subsurface > Groundwater...
CTGATACTATATATTATCAGGAAGTGGAACGCAAGTCTTATATCACTAAATTTTGAAAAAATTTGGCCAAAATAGAAATCCCTGTTCAAAAGGGCATTTTACCCCGATTTATTGAGAAGATACTCAGAAAGTTGAATGGCAATTAAAGAGGATTTAACTGTGAATAGAGGAAAGATACTTATCTTTTCGGTTTTTTCTGCAATCATTTTTACACTTTTTTTAGGGTGGCCACGGGAGATCGAGGCTCTCTGGGTCAAACAAGGTGAGATAACGGGCATTGAAATCGGCAGTCAAACGGTGGTTGTGGAAGTCCCGTTAGGTAGCCAACTTTACACGGTTGGAGGAGAGCTCTCCCCGGATACCACTTTGAAAAAAGGGGGAATGAAAGCCAACCTAGACGATTTTCGTGTCGGCGATGTTGTCAGGGTTGGGTGGAAAAAAACAGAAAGAAGGCACAAGATAGAATTTCTTGAGTTAATAGCCTCTGCGGCAGATTTGCCCGCCAAAAGAATTGATTCCAATCCAAGAGCTAATAAACTGATAGGAACACCTCAACAGCACATCATAATGAAGAAGGAAACCTTATTGGACATTGCCAGGCAATATGGTCTGGGATTCAATGAGATTCAAGACCTCTATCCTCATGTGGATCCATGGATTCCCCCCGAAGGGATGGAATTGATCATTCCCTCCCAGTGGATACTGCCTGAGGAAGGGATGGATGGTATTGTTATAAATGTGGCTGAATTCAGACTATACTACTTCATGAGAGAACATGGCACTGTCAAAACATACCCCATTGGTATAGGTGACACCGAATGGCCCACGCCTTTTGGAATGTTCAAAGTCGGTGATAAAAGGGTGCGGCCTACTTGGTATATACCCCCATCGCTACAGAAGAAGTACGGAGTCAAGAGCATTCCCCCGGGGCCTGAAAATCCGTTGGGCGATTACTGGCTTGGCCTTGGAGGCACCATGTATGGCATTCATGGTACCGACATTCCGTGGTCTGTTGGGCGTCTGGTAACACATGGCTGTATTCGAATGTATCCGGAAGATATCCAGCAGCTTTTTTATATGGTCAAGCCCGGAACCCCGGTTAAGATTATCTATGAACCTGTAAAAATAGGCCTCTTTTTTGGAAATATTTATGTGGAGGTGCAGAGGGATATATACGAGAAGATAGGAGATCTTGCAGAATATGGGCATGGACTATTACGAGAAAAGGGTATTGTCGAAAGAGTGGATCTTGAAAGGTTCCAGCAGGCACTGGAGCGTCAGGACGGTATGCCCATGGATATCACACGTCGTACCCATTAGCCCAAAAATTATGATGCCGATGATGAAGAGGAATGACTAACTGTGCGCTGCTTTTTTCCAATAGAAGAAGAGGGGTTCTGCGTCTTTCTTGATGACCTCCTCACCGATCAGACACCCCTCCACTTCAGGCAGGGAAGGAACACGATACATGACATCCATCATGATCATCTCCATGATTGCCCTCAGCCCCCGGGCCCCGGTCTTCATTGCCGCGGCCTTTTGCGCCACGGCCTGAAGGGCCTCATGGGTAAACCGTAATTCAACACCATCCATTTCCAATAGTTTATGGTACTGTTTAATCAGGGCATTTTGGGGTTCTGTCAAGATCTTTACAAGGGCCTCGGTACTGAGGTTATTCAAGGTAGAAATAATTGGGAAGCGCCCGACAAATTCTGGAATGAGACCGAACTTGATCAGGTCCTCTGGCTCTACCAATGAAAGGATGTGATCCGTGTTCGTCTCCCCTTTTCCGTGGATGGCCCCTTGAAAACCTATGGACTTCTTCCCGACCCTGTGCATGATGATCTTGTCCAGGCCCTCGAACATGCCACCACAGATAAAGAGAATATTCTTGGTATCCACCTTGATGTAATCCTGCTGCGGGTGCTTTCTACCCCCTTTGGGCGGCACATTGGCGATGGTCCCTTCAATGATCTGGAGCAAACCCTGCTGGACCCCCTCCCCGGAGACGTCCCGCATCACCGTGTGAGAGTCGCCTTTGCGTGCGATCTTATCGATTTCATCGATATAGACAATCCCTTTGCTTGCTTTCTCCACATCATAGTCAGCATTCTGGAGAAGACTTAAGATGATGCTTTCCACGTCCTCCCCCACATAACCCGCTTCTGTAAGACTGGTGGCATCCGCAATGGTAAATGGGATCTTCATAAGCCGAGAGAGACTCTGGGCCAGCAGGGTCTTTCCTGATCCTGTTGGCCCGATCAAGAGGATATTGCTTTTTTGGATCTCCACGTTGTGGTCGTTCGATGTCGTGTTGATCCTTTTGTAGTGGTTGTAGACGGCCACGGAGAGGATACGCTTGGCCCTTTCCTGCTCGATAACGTACTGATCTAAAAAGGCCTTGATCTCGGAAGGTTTAGGTATCTGACTGATCTTTTTCTTTCTCTCCGATCCGAGGAAAATATCTTCAAGTATTTGGTTGCACACCCGGATGCACTCCTCACATATATAGACCGCCGGTCCTGCTATCAGCTTGTTCACATCATCCTGCCTTTTTCCGCAGAATGAGCAGATAATGTTTTCACTCATATCATCTCTTCTTATCATGACCACTCACTTTCTAACAGGCACTTCTGATTTTGAAAGAAATCCTTTCATCTCTTTTTCGATTTTTCTCTCAGCTTGACAAGATTATACACCTGATCGCCATGCGAATAGGCATGAAACGACTGTTCACCTTTTCCAGGCAATCTTCTATTATTATCCTTGCCATACCTTACGAAAAACAGAAAGGTTAGACTTGTAAGCGATTTCCATCCTGATGTCACCATTAGAGCGAAGCGATGGTAAGTTCACTAATAAACTTGTATTGTATCTCATCCTCTATGAACCCTGAAGAGATGGCCCTACAGATTTGCCACCACATACCATCTTGATATTCAGTTCTATATTTATAATTATATATCAATAATCGTGCCAGTCAATTAACACCATGAAATTCTATGAATTTTATTGTATTTCGCAAAATAGATTCGGAACTCCCATTTCCTACAATTCATGGATTATATTCTATTATTCAGGAGAGAACAGATTCTAATGTATTGAAACTTCAAGGCGTTCCGGCATCAGGAACTGCAAGTTCAGATTTATCCCCGTTTCAGAACCGAGATTTCCCATTTCATTGATTCCTCGCTATTTAATAATATTTGACTGACGTGTTGTGAGTTTAAAGACGTGAATTCGTAAATTTATTTCGCACCTATTTCAGGACTATAAAACGGCAATTTTGTCACTCTTCTGCATACTGCTCACTGTTTACTGCCTACTGACAATTGAGCGTTTTCGCTCCATTGTGATTATAATCCCTATTTCCTTGACACTTGAAACTAATTCTCCTTATACTCATCACACTAAAACAGGCTTATCAACCATCTGGACTTGGCCGCTCCGGGATATGATTTATGGGTTTCCTGATTGAAAAAAGGCGCGTGGCATGGCTTTCGGTGGCCAGCAACACTTTACTGACGGCTGCCAAATTTGCGGTCGGTGTCGTGACAGGCTCGGTGAGCATTCTGTCTGAGGCAGCCCATTCGGCCATTGACCTTCTCGCTGCCGGAATCGCAACATATTCAGTTCATGTGGCTGACCGTCCACCAGATCAAAACCATCAGTACGGGCACGAGAAGGTTGAAAACGTATCGGGTGTGATCGAGGGTATACTCATATTCATGGCTGCAGCCTGGATCATATACGAAGCTGTAGATAGGCTTCTGCTGCACCGGGTGGATCTCCAATATTTGAGCCTTGGCTGGATCGTTATGGCGGTCTCCGCTGCCGTCAACCTGGTGGTGGGCACTTTGCTCAGACGCTCTGCCATTCAGAACCGTTCGGTGGCTCTGGAGGCGGACGCAGCGCATCTTTATGCGGATGTGTACTCATCCGTTGGGGTGTTCCTGGGGCTTTTCTGCATCGGCATCGGGCAACGCTTTTTCGGACTGAATCTGACATGGCTTGATCCGCTGATTGCCATTGGAGTGGCTTTGCTGATCCTCTGGACAGCCACCAGGATAACCAGGAAGAGCTTCCTGCCACTAATGGACACGTCGGCATCGGACGAAGAGATATTACCCATCAAGACGGTGATGGATGAGTTTGGAAAGCTGGGCATCGATTTTCACAAGCTGCGCACCCGGCGCGCGGGCGGGACATTACACGTGGACCTGCATATGGGATTTCGACCTGGGGTTTCCCTGGAGCGCGGGCATGAAATCAGCCATGAACTCAAGTCCAGGATCGAGACGTCAGTGCCTGCAGCGAAAGTTCTGGTTCACGTCGAGCCATCAAACTCCATGGAGTTCCTTTCGGAGACGGACGAAAGGGTCAAGTGCATGCGGGATGAGCTTTTAAAAGACCGTCGTGTCTGTGAGGTCCGCGACCTTAAAGCCACATGCTACCGGGGAGATCTGAGAATCGAAGCGGGTCTCTGCCTCGACCCCAATGTCACTATTGCAGAGAGTCGGGTGCTGACCGGGGAACTCAAAGAGCGTCTGGAGTCCTGTTTCACGGAGGTGAAAGAGACGGTGCTCTCACTTCGTCCGGCGAATGGCTGGCAGAAGGCCATACACGAGGATGACATGGAACGGATCAGGAACCTGGTGGGCGAGTACCATAGCCGGTTTGCTGGCATTCACGAACTGGAAGTGGCCTCCTCGGGAGGAATGCACCGCATCCGCCTATATATGGGAGTTCCCCCGAGTCTACCGGTAGCCGAGGCCCACAACATGGCGCGTCATATCGAGGCTGACATCCGTAAGATTTTTTCAGAAGACCCTCAAATAGATTTACATATTGAACCATGCAACGAGACCTGCGAAACATGCCGTGCAATCTGCCCTTCAAAAGGGGTGTGATACAAGTTAAGGGGTCTCTGAAGCATGTGATGAGGTCAAAAGGAGATCTATGGAAAATCACTCACCCAGTCCCTGGCTCAATCTTATGTTGACATAGGGGTTTTGGTGGTTTCCATCCTGATTCTACTTTTTCTGCTGTACCTGGTAGGGGCAGTGGTACTGCGGATTCCCCTCGTTCGGACTATTTATTCGGCAACAAAACAGGTGATGCAGTCGGTCTCCCTACCAGAACGAGCGGCGTTCAAGTCAGTGGTTCTGCTGGAATTTTCCCGCCCAGGTTATATGGCCCTGGTTTTTAACGGGCCATGTTCAGGATCCGGAGGGAAAGAGATACTGTAAGGTGTTTGTTCCCACCACGCCCAATCCAACTACCGGCTTTTTCGAGCTTTTTGACAGCGTCGGGAAGAACCTCATCAAGGCGTCCGCCGCGCTGGTTGAATTTTTTGAAAGCTTCGAGGACATGGCCGCCAAAGTCAAGGCGCTTTCCGATCTGGAGCACGAGAACGATCTTTTAACCCACGAAATCATAAAAAAACTCAACAAGACATTTCTTACCCCCTTCGACAGGGAGGATCTTTATTCCCTCGCCACGAGGATGGACGACATACTCGATTTGATGTGGGGTGCGGCTCAGAGAGTGCATTTATTCAAGCTCAAGGAGTCGACAAAGGAGTCGGTTGCCCTTTCCAGAACCCTGGCAGAGACGGTGGAACTCGTTTACAAAACACTCACTTTCCTGAGAGATAAAAAATATTCCTTTCCCTTCTCGTTTCTCCCGTCGTCGGGCTTATTTTCGGATACCTGGTCATGAAACTCCTGCTGAGCTTTTTGGGAAATTCTCCCCAGGGTCCCTTAACAGGAACTTCGGTAAGCTTCAGTTGTTTTCCTCAGCCTTTATGGCCTTCAGCCACGGATCGAACGATGCACAGAAGGCCATGGGTGTCATCACGCTCGCCCTTGTGAGCGATGGCTTCATCCATTCCATGGAAGTGCCTCTTTGGGTCATCTTTACATGCGCTCTTGCTATGGGACTGGGAACGGCCCTCGGGGGGTGGCGGGTAATCAAGACTCTGGGGATGAGCATGTTGAAGCTACAGCCAATTCACGGATTTGCCGCAGAAACATCAGCTGCTATAATCATATTTGTATCAAGCTATTTTGGCCTCCCTGTAAGCACGACCCATGTTATCGCTACTTCGATCATGGGCGTGGGAGCCACGAAGAGATTCTCGGCAGTCAGATGGGGAATTGCGGGCAAGATTCTTATGGCCTGGGTTTTCACGCTGCCCATCTGTTTTGTTGCAGGATGGCTGTTCGGGGAAGCCCTGCTTCAAATTTAGTCCTTCTCATACCGTAATACAATCATTCACAGTAATAGAAGCGTTCCCAATGTCTCGGGCCGGACTCATCATTGACATACAATGGCAAATCCCCTATAATCCTGGCCTGGAAAAGGAAGTCCTTAGTATGAGAATTTTTGGAGGCGGAGGACAAGTTGAGAAATGATATATGTGGTAAAGGGTGGGGGCGACGTAAATAAGGATGGGGAGAATTTAATAAAGTTTGCCAAATTTGTTCTGGCAAATCCCTACAGAAGAGTAGTGGTAGTTTCAGCACCGGGCTCAACCGAGAAGTATCCAACGAAACTTACCAAAATACTCTTTCAGAGCGTCGGAATGACCAAAGAAGAACGTTGGGCCATGATCAATGAAGTGGTCAGAAAGCGATTTCTTGATATAACGAAGCATCTTGGTATAGATTTTTCGATTCTTGAGCCGTCATTCGAACATTTGTACAACGTGTTGGAATCTTTTGACGAAAGGAACTCCAGTCACATTGATGAACTTAAGTTCTTTGGAGAGCGTTGCCAGCAGTACATATGCGCTGAGGCGATAAAAAATCAAGGCGGCAAGGCAGTGGTCAAGACGCCATGGGATCTTGGTGTTATATTGGAAGAGTTATACGGTGTTATGAGGTTTAGTCCCACCTCCTATCGTTTTATCAGAAAGGTTTTCAAAGAGATCGCTGATGATGAGATAATGGTTACGGGAGGTTTTGGTGGGTATGACCTTCATGAGAATTTGAGAACCCTTCCTTTTGGTGGCACGGATGTTTCCGCAGCTCATATTGCAAGAGCTTTGAACGCGGATCTCTATGAAAATGTCAAGATCGTTGACGGTTATGCAAATATCGACCCCAAACTCGTAAAGGGAAGCCCTCTTGAGAAAATACTTATACATTATGACAGGGTCAAGTTCGATGAAGCCATAGAGGCCTCCAAAGGGGGGGCCGAAGTAATCCACGCACATGCTTTGAGACCGTGCAGAGGAAACAAGGGATATAAAGAAATCCCAATTAGAGTCTGTAACCTGGAGAAACCAGACGAGTATGGAACACTGATTACTGACAAAGAAGAATCTATATATACAAACGCCTGCAAATTCATCACCATGCAGGACGGAATTTATCTGGTTACGATCGAAGATGACAATATGATCGATGCCAGAAGTTATGCAGGTGAAGTGAAAGCCAGACTCGGCGCGCGAGATATCCCCTATGATCACGATGCTACCAGTGAAAATTCTCTTGTCCTGGCCATACATAAGGACAATTTTGACAGTGATGAAACAAGGCTTCAGGATTACGCTCAAAATATTGAAACCTTCTTTCCAGGGGCTAAGGTAAGTTACAGATCAGGAATAAGCATGATCACTGTGGTTAACAGGATCAAAGGGAGCGGAGAAGGCACACCCGGAATCCTGGCAAAGACAGCCACTGCTCTTTATCGCCAAGATATTAACATTGACTTTGTTACCCAGGCGCAAGAAAAAGCCATTAGATTAGGTGTTAGTTCAGAAAGGGCTGTAGATGGTGTAAAGGTAATTCTAAAAGAGTTCTGGTCAGATGAACAATATCTGCCCAAGTTGTGAAGGGAACCTAGAGGAACAAGTTAGTTCGCTTAGCTCACAACCTGTCGAGAGCCCCTCCGCCTTGAGACATGTCGACGAGCTCATGTCGAGTCGCTCGGGGCCGAAAGGCCTCCAGGTCGTGCGATTGGAATGTTGGAATACTGGAATCATGGAATAATGGGTTATGGGAAAATGGTTGAGTGTTATTATGGGGAAATCCATCTTGACATATAAACAAAAATGCTCATAAATTATGAATATTTTTTTTCAAATCAACATTCCAATCTACCATCATTCCATTATTCCATATATGAGGCAAAATTTCAGGCATTGATAAACACCTATAAATTCAATAAGTTGTACAATTTCCTAGACGTTTAAATAAATGAGGTAGTAGTGAATGATTCCTGAAAAGATATTTTTGACCAAAGGAGTAGGAATTCATAAAGATCGCCTCTCTTCATTTGAATTAGCTCTAAGAAGTGCTGGTATTGAAAAATATAACCTGGTTAATGTTTCGAGTATCCTGCCGCCACGATGTAAAATCATTACAAAAGAAGAAGGCCTAAAATATCTCCACCCGGGCCAAATCCTCTTTACTGTGATGGCTCGGAATGAAACGAATGAGCCAAACCGATTAATCTCTGCTGCTATTGGGATAGCTCAGCCAAATGATAGCAACAGTTACGGCTATTTATCCGAACACCATGGCTTCGGTGAAACAGGCGAAAAATCAGGGGATTATGCTGAGGATCTGGCGGCTACTATGCTCGCCACAACTTTAGGAATCCCCTTCGACCCCGAACAAGCCTGGGATGAAAGAAAGCAGGTTTACCGAACCAGTGGTCATATTTTTCAAACAAGGCATATCTGTCAGTCGGCTGAGGGAGACAAGAACAGCTTATGGACGACTGTCGTGGCCGCTGCCGTGTTTATCGTGGAAAAAAATGAGTAAAACAATCACGAATAAATTTGCTGGATTGCCACCCGAATTTGAATCCTACGATAGGGCCAAAATAGTCATTCTACCGGTTCCTTTTGAAAAAACGACGACCTGGTTGAAAGGGACTAACAAAGGACCGAAGGCCATAATTGAAGCTTCTAAAAATATGGAATTATATGACATTGAAACAGCTTCTGAAGTTTATAAAGTTGGTATACATACCGGACAAGCGATCCATGCAAAAAATTCAGTTGAAATGATCAACAAAGTATATCGTAGGAATAAAAAATATCTTTCTGCCAATAAATTTATAGTGACCCTGGGCGGTGAACACTCCATTTCCATAGGAAGCATTAAATCCCATCTGGAGTTTTTCAATAAATTAAGTATTCTTCACCTCGATGCCCACAGTGATCGTCGGAATTCATTTAGAGGGAGTATATACAATCATGCTTGTGTAATGGCCAGAGTTCAAGAAATGACAGATAATGTTATTTCAGTTGGGATAAGAAGCGTGGACTCTACTGAACTTGATAATATTAATCCCAATAAGATCTTTTACGCTGAAAGAATATACAGTTCATCCAATTGGCAACAAAAAGTCATAAAAAAGCTTACGAAAAATATATATATGACTATCGATCTTGATGTCTTTGATCCGGCTATCATGTCTTCTGTGGGGACACCCGAACCAGGGGGGTTAGACTGGTATTCAGCGCTTGAATTACTCCGTATGGCAGTCAAAGAGAAAAATATTGTTGGTTTCGATGTGGTGGAACTCTGTCCATCCCCACACAATAAAGCACCTGATTTCTTAGCCGCTAAATTAATTTATAAACTTCTAAGTTATAAATTTTGTGGTTGAAAATGAACTACCCCGCTGCTCTGCGGCGGGGTAGTTCATTCTCTTTTGCTGACATGGTTTAATACCTCCTCATGATTTATTCCAAAATAGCGAGAATATCATCCTCTCGCATAATAAGATGTTCAACACCTTCCATCTTTATCTCGGTACCCGCGTACTTACTGAAAAGCACACGATCATCCTCTTTTACATCCAGAGGAATCCGCTTCCCATTCTCATCCAGCTTACCGGGTCCAACGGCCACTATCCTGCCCTCCTGGGGTTTCTCCTTTGCCGTATCCGGAATGATGATCCCCCCCGGAGGTCTTCTCTTCTTCAGTGATCCTAACGACAAGGATCCTGTCATTTAAGGGCTTTATCTTCATACTCACACCTCCTCATGATGTTTGATCTTTATTTACAGATTTTGATAAGATTATTAAAAAATCCGCGCCAAAAGCGTAACACGATGATATTTAAGGAATTATTTCATTTCAGGCAGGACCTGATTAGGAACCGAAAGTTCCGATAATTCCAAAAAGTTTGATGTTTGGTTTAATTTGTGCTATTCTTTAAATCTTTGAGATATGGAAGAAATGTGGAAAGAGGAACTTCGGGTTCTTAAATTAAGGATGTCGGAACTCACGGTTCCATTAATTCTTGAAATGGGTCTCTGTAAAGGGAAGTTCTTTAAAAAAAACAGTTAATATCTCAACAGGTTATTGCCTGATATAATATCAAATGAACGGAAAATAGAATGAAATCCATCCTTGTTATCTCAGAAGAAATGGAGGTATTTCGTGCCATTCATTCCTGTTTCCATTCCGAATCCAGAATTGGCCAGGCACCCAGCCAGAAGGTCTCTCTGGAATTACTCAGGAAAACACGCTACGACCTCCTCTTTATTGATATAGAGATTCTCAGAAAGTCAGTTCAAGGCAATGGATATAAGGAAGCCTTACAGCCATTCTGGCAATTGTATCCCACCATTGAGATCATCGTTATGTCCTCCCAGGAGATGATCAGAGAAGCTGTAAGTGCGGTAAAGGCAGGGGCCAGTAATTATCTGACGTACCCCATAACTCCGGAGGAGGTAAAATATGTAACTGAGAATATCTATGAATCTGTCATCTTTCAATCCGAACTCGATTATCTGCGGGATCAATTCTGGGCAGTAGATCTGTTAGACATTATACAGACGGAAAATCCTCACATGAAAGTAGTCTACGAGGAGATCCGATCCGTTGCCCCAACCAAGAGTACCGTGCTGTTGATGGGTGAGACAGGGACAGGAAAAGGGGTGATGGCAAATCTGATCCACAGCCACAGCAACCGTCGTAATGCCCAGTTTATCAGCGTGCACTGCGGTGCCATCCCGGACACCCTTCTGGAAAGCGAACTGTTCGGACACGAAAAAGGTTCCTTTACAGGTGCTATCAGGAGAAAGCTTGGGAAATTTGAGATAGCAACCGGGGGGACGATATTTCTGGATGAGATCGGCACCATCACGCCATCCGCTCAGATAAAGCTTTTACAGATACTTCAGGATGGAACTTTTCAACGCGTTGGAGGAGAGGAGACCATTGAGTCGGATGTGCGAGTTATCGCTGCCACAAATGTGGACCTCAAAAAAATGTGCGAAGATGGAGAGTTCAGGAAGGATCTCTATTACCGATTAAATGTTTTTCCCATCGAAATTCCTTCCTTAAGAGATAGGATTGAAGATATTCCTCATCTTGTTGAGTTATTTTTAAAAAAGATGAATAAGCTTAATACGAAGGAGATCTACCATATTGATTCACAGGTTTTAGAGGCATTTAGACATTATTCATGGCCTGGAAACATTCGTGAACTGGAGAACATTATTGAAAGGGCCTACATTCTCGAAACGACGTCTGTGCTCACTCCCGAGACCTTTCCCAGTGAGCTATTTGAAACTTATGTTCCTTTAGCATGTTTGCCCATCGATACCTCTCTCACCCTGGCACAGGCGAGGCAAAAAGCTATAGACAATATTGAAAGGAGCTATCTCAAGGAGCTGCTTACCCGAAACAGGGGCAGAATAAAGGAATCGGCTGATGCTGCTGGAATTACGACACGACAACTACACAAATTAATGTCCAAATACGGTATTCGAAAGGAAGAGTTTAAATCCCTTACCACCTCTCCCAAGTAAACAAGAACCCCCAGTTCCGCTACCACAAATTTAAGAACCTAAAATTCCTGTCTTCTGTTTTCTCTTTTATTTTCAAAGCCTTAGAATCTTCCTTAGCCTAACCTGAAGGGTCATTAGATCTTGATCGTCCCACTCCTATCGGACCTGTCAGTTCCGGCATTTATGGACTCATCATATTAATCCATGAAATAACAGTAAGTTATATTTTGGCACGACTATTGCTTTACTGTTTTTCAGCCAAAAGCAAAGGGAGTGTAAGTGATGCAGGCATTGGCATCCACGTTTGAGATAAAACATGATTTGAAAAATCCTGGATCAATATTATGAGCCATGGTGGCCATAAGCAGATTACGATCCGTGGCATTATTGTCCCGTCCGAATGGGACGATACGGGGAACGTGATTTCCGTCTCCATCTCCACTTTCAATGAGGATGAGTACCTTGTTGATAAAGATAGTATAAGTAAAAAACTCCTGTCTTATATACGGGAGGGTGTGGAGGTAAGTGGCTTTGTGAGAGAGGAAGAAGGAATCAAAAGAATTAAAATAAAAAGATATCGAATAAAAAATATGCCTCTCATCTCTTCATAGCAAAATCATACCTAAGTGCTTCGATTCGCAAATATAGTGACGTATTTTGACAAATCAGATTGAAGAAAATGCTCACTCAGCACTAAGTCCTGAGTGAATAAGTTCGTCACTGAACTTATGAATCGATGGACTAAGGTTACATAAATCTATTTTCTATTCTCCATCGGAATAGTTGAAGGAGAAGCATTATGCAAAGAATTATCTACTTCTTAATCACCAACCTGGCCATACTACTCGTACTGGGTACGGTCATCAAAATCCTTGGGATAGAACCATACTTATCACAGCAAGGGTTAAACTATAAATCTCTGCTCATATTCGCCGCTATTTTTGGGATGGGCGGCTCATTTATAAGTCTTGACCTGTCTAAATGGACCGCAAAGAGGTGAATAAACCGTTGAGCACAACTTCATCGCTTTATTATATCTGTTATGTGTAAAACGGATGAATGAGGAATGACGTATGAAAATCATCGTTATTATTATTGCAGTAGCGGCATTTCTATATTGGCTCCTTATACTTCGTCCAAGAACCCATTTCTGGAAAGTAGCTAGGAAGCATCCTGATTTAGCATATACATTCTTCTTGTCAAAAGATTGCTGGAAGCTTTTTGAAGGTAGGCTACCGGAGAACTACCGATCTATTGTGCCAAAAGAGGATTGGGCAGGGCCTTTCCAGCTTTCGGTCCCTAAAATAGGTCATAAGAATATTCACGTTTTTGGTAAATATCCTGATTTTAAACAATCACAGAATGAATTTCTGCGTAAAATTAAGTGATTTAAAAACATTCACTTGAATATAAATTCTATTTGATGGGGTTCCATACTCACCACATAGATTCTTTCATTGGGAAGACGGATATGGATTGCCCGTTTGGCCAGTGAAAAGACACCCTGTGTAAATCCTGGCACCCATTTTTCAGGCAGGGAAATCTTACGAAGACTGATGGTTTGCAAGGGGTTGACCCTCTCAAGCACCTGACGTATCTCTGCCTGAAAAAGGATGATGAGAAGGATAATCAGGACCTGCCAGAAAAGAATTCAAGAATCCCTAAAAGAGTTTTAGACGGGTAAAACCCATCTCAGATAAGGTGGTAAAATGATTCACACAGTCACATTTAATCCACCACGTGATCGCGCTATTCTTGTGGAGCGCCTCAATGAAGAAGATACCACGCGGGTTCATTCACAAACAAAAGAGTTTTGCATGGGGCGGATCACTAACAAGATAGTTTATATGGCCAAAGGACTGGCTGTTTGGGTTGTGAGTTGAAGAAAGGGGTCAAAGAAACTCGCAACAACTTTTAGAAATAAAAAAAGCGTGGTATTGGAGAGAGATCCTTTAAAATGGGTATTTTAAAAAGACTTCTCTGACTCCATAGAGGGCTAATTCGTTTGCTGTAACCCACTTGGCCCCTTTTTTAAAGAATGCACGGGCATCAAGAATGTTCTCAGAGAGTGAGCTTTGCGATTTTTCAAAAACTTCCCTCCATAAAACCTTACCATTGCTCACATCAATCAGATAGAGGCCAAAGGCCACGGAAGCCGGGATTTCAGCGCCTACAGCACTGCCGACTCTCTCTTTGAATCTCCACACATTCCCCGCCATGATGAAGTTTGCCCCTAAGGCTTGGCCTACTTTCTGTGCAAGAGTACGAAGTGTATCACGGGTATCATCTTTAGAAATCCCGCCATAGGCTTCCATCGTCTTAGCAAGGGGGATTAACTTCTCCCCATGGTGCTTCTGGAGAGCTTCCTGTACATGCCCTGTCAAGATCCCATCAGAATCTGGTGACATATTTTCAGGATTAAAGTAGAGCTGAGAAATGCTGGAGTCTATAGTTTCTCTTGGTGTTGAGCCAAATCTTCCTTTCATAAAACGCATCACTGCAATTCTACCACCTCTAACCTTGGATAGATCCGTTTCAGGTTGAGCAAGCACCATGTGGGGCCATTGTCCAATGACCAGAAGGCTGACTGTAATCCATAGTGCGACAACAACCCGAAAAGCCCTGTTTAACAGTTTCACAATAAAATTCCCTCCTATTAAATTGTCCAAATGTGGGTCACCTTGGGTTTCTAACATGTTTTCACACCGGCATTTACAGGATATTTTATTTTATTGAGCATTTTTTCAATGACTATTGATTTATTTATGTTTAAGTCAAGAAAAAAATTTTACTGTTAAAGGTTTTTTAAAGTATATTCATGCTGAGGTCACCAAAAGCTCAAAAAAATTATTATTCTATACCTCTCAACATCTGCAAGATCCAATGTCAGCGCATCCGGGCCTTACAAAGACGCTTACAAGATTTTAGCAACAAACCAAAATCTGATTAGGATAAAGGATCGGTGAAGTTAAGAGATGGTGTCTCTGATATTTACAGAGATCTTTTATAAATTTAGTTTCACAATATGGATTTTGCCGGTATCGGATTCCATCAGATGGAGGCGAAGCTGTTTTGCAGAGCGTGCTTCTCCAGGGAAAAAAATAAAGCCGAATGTGAAGCTTTTAGGTTCCACAGGTTTCTGGTCAAGGGTTTTCCTGCGAAGATCATTGATAACTTCCCTGCGGGCATCGTCAGAAGTATAACCTTTTGTTCCTCCCAGAACACCCCCCGCAGCAGCTCCCACGGCCGCACCTTTACCGGCTGCTTCAGCTATATTGTTACCACTCACTATACCTATAGCCGCTCCTACAATTGATCCAGCAGCCGCACCCAGAAAGCCATGATAGGCCCCTTCCTTGAATATTTTTTTTGTCGTGGCATATTTTGATGCCCGCTCATAGGCCAATTCGCTGGCAAGAATGGGCCAGAGATTACCCTCTTTATCCTCCAGAAATGTCTGGGAAGCATTGATAGTTAATGAATGGGAACCTTGATTATCAAAAACCACCTGAACGGGAAGCATCCCCGCACCTTGAATGTCAAATCCAAAAGCATCTTTTGCTTCCTTTTGGTCCACAAATGCCTTTGCCGCCACAGTGACACCTGCAACTTCCGTGACGTTAGGATAAGACGACGGTTGCTTGAACGGTAGTGGCTTTGCCTTATAACTCGTGGAGCAAGCCCCTGAAAAAATAAGGACAATCGCCACGATCAATAACTGTTTTGATGTTCTCATGATATTATCTCCTTTGATAAAACTTTTGAAACGACCTTACTATCAAAACCTAAGAGGAACCTGCAATCTCCTCCATGAAGGGTCTTCAATTCCTCCCCTTCCATCTTTTCCTTTTCCATGAGCACTTTCCATCCTTTCTCTATCCCTCTCCCTCACATTTGAAATAGATAGCTGCCAGGGGAGGTAAAGTGATGTTCAGTGAGAATGTACGGCTATAAAAACATAGAGTCAGCTCTCTTGATAGATTTAGAAAAAGACGATAAAACAATGAACAGATTTAAAAAACGTCTCAAAATACCACAATGAGTTTTTAAAATCAACCGACCCAGAGGGATTGATCATTTTCCTTAAGATGATAACAGGGAAAATTGTAATTATTTGATGATGATAGGAGGGTTCAAGATGAAAAAAAAGACAAGGGATATCATGCCGAGATTTATGAAAAAAATTTCAAAAAAGACAGGGCTCCCACCGGGAACTTTGATTCATGTGGGGGAGAAAAAGACAGAAAAGATTAGAATAAGGGTTATGGCCTATGATGAAGAGAACTTAGAAGAGAAGGATTTAGATACCATAGAAGAATGTTTTCCCTATCTAAAAAAACCGACCATTACCTGGATAAACATAGACGGGCTTCATGAGGTGGATGTGATAGACAAAATTGGAAAACACTTTGGTCTGCATCCACTGGTTCTGGAGGATATCCTTCATACCAACCAACGTCCAAAAGTGGAAGATTTTGAAGATTATCTATTTATTACCTCAAAGATGCTCTCTTATGATGACAAAATGAATCAAGTCCATGCCGAACAGTTTAGCCTGGTACTCGGTACCCATTACATGATCTCATTTCAAGAGGAAGAAGGAGACGTTTTCAACCCGATCAGGGAAAGGATCAGGAAAAAGACGGGGCGTATCAGGAAGATGGGGGCCGATTATCTTGCATATGCCCTGATGGATGCCATTGTAGACAACTATTTCGTTTTGATGGAGAAATTGGGAGAGAAAATCGAGTCGTTAGAAGAATCCCTTATATCAGATCCAGGTCCGAATACTCTAAATGCCATTCACCATCTGAAAAGAGAGTTGATATTTTTAAGGAAATCAGTTTGGCCCTTGAGAGAAGTGATAAACAGTATGGAGAGATTGGAGTCAGCATTAATCCATGATAGAACGTCAATTTTTCTGAGAGATGTCTATGACCATACGATTCAAGTCATTGAAATCACAGAGACATTTCAGGATATGGTATCCGGCATGCTGGATGTTTATCTATCCAGCCTCAGTAACAGGATGAATGAAGTCATGAAAGTATTAACCATTATTGCCACCATATTCATACCATTGACTTTTATTGCAGGCGTCTATGGAATGAATTTTAAGCATATGCCTGAACTTGAGTGGCACTGGGGCTACCATATCGTTCTATCTATAATGGCCATCCTTGCTATCTTTATGTTGTTTTATTTCAGAAAAAAAAGATGGTTATGAGGAATTGAAGAATGAGGCTTCTCAATGAAAAACAATATAACTTGACATTTTATTCATATAATTTTATTAACTTGAGAGTCTAAAATTCTCTCGTCATGCCGGACTTGATCCGGCATCCAGAAGTCATATAATACTGATAATATTCTGGATTCCCGCTTTCGCGGGAATGACGGCAACTAATTTGTGGTTCTAATAATTTCAACAAGTTAGAAGAACTTTGGACTGTCCAGATCATCTGTGATTTTAATGAGTTAAACATTTATTAACCAGAAAGGAGGAGAAACTATGGAGATTACAGCGGTCGTTAAGGGAGCATGGGATGCCTTTGCCACCAAAATCACGGTTTTTCTACCCAAGCTCATCGGAGCAATTATCATCTTTGTGGCAGGGCTTATCATTGCCAACCTGGTTAGAATGGGTGTCGTGAAGCTTTTAAGACTTGTCCGTTTTGACAGCGCGGCAGATAAGACAGGGGTGAAAGGGTTTCTAGACAAGGGAAACATCATTAAGACACCATCGGAGATCATTGGATCATTAGTCTACTGGTTTGTGATGATTCTGGTCCTCATCGCTTCGATGGACGCATTAGGGTTACCCATTGTATCTGATATCCTAAATGACATTTTTCTTTACATCCCCAATGTGGTAGCTGCTATCATTGTATTGATACTTGGGATCTTGTTCGGAAATCTTCTTTCTGCCGTAGTTCGCACAGCCGCCTCAAATGCTGGAATGGCCAATGCTGAGAGTATGGGGAAAATAGCCCTCTATGCCATTGTCGTCTTCTCAGGAGCCATTGCCCTCATACAGTTAGGCATTGGTGAAGAGATTGTCTCCTCCGCTTTTGGGCTTGCCTTTGGAGCCGTGGCCCTGGCCTTTGGTCTTGCCTTTGGACTGGGGGGAAAGGAAGTGGCTGGTGAGTATTTAAAGAAATGGTTGGAGGAAAAGAAAACATCTAAATAGAAATAGCCATATCGTGGTATAGACCATTTTGATTTAAAGGTGAGAAGGGGGTAATACCTCCATCTCACCTTGTCATACCGGTCGTTATCCCGGCCTTGACAAAAAGACCAAAAGGAGAATAGGGATGTATCTTTCATTGATCATTACGTTTTTGTTGCTGTTGGGAATAATCGTCGCCAGTATCCAGAACATTATCTCTTTAGATCTGAAATTTTTCACCTGGAAGCTTCAGCTATCGCTCGCAGCCGTGATGTTTTATTCCGCCTTGATCGGTGCGGCCATTGTTGCGATCCTTACTCTGCCCAAGCTCGTGAGTAAATACTTAAAGATAAGGGGTCTTAAAAAAGAGATAGATGAATTGAAAAGAAAAACTTTTGAACTGGAAAAGCAGCAAGAGGAGAAATCTTATTGAGTGATATAAGGGTTTTGTGAAATTAATCATACTATTAAGGCTGTACAATTTATACATAGCGACCTTAATCAGAACAAACCTCTTCATTCCTGCCCCGCATCAAGTGCGGGATAAACTCCAGCAGGAATCCAGAAGAAACCCTTGTCGCCTCTGGCGCCGCCGAAGGCGGGTAAACCTGGATTCCGGGTCAAGCCCGGGATTACAGACTGCATGAGACTTATGTCGTCATGTATAAAAAAAAAGTGTCAAAGAGTTGTTGTCCTCTTTTTTTTTCTACATGCTTATCCATAGGATTCTTTATTCTCACAGGCTTTTTACACCCCCATGTTCTTTCAGCAAATCAAAGGCCTTCCTATATTGTATCCATAGAGGGAATATCAGATCGCGCGCTTCTGAAGCTTCTTGAGGCTGTATCCGAAACAGTATCTCTTCGAGAAAGACCCCCGGTTTCCATGAGTCTTTTAGGAAGACGTGTTAATCAGGATATCCCTATCCTCCAAAAAGCACTCAGGTCACAGGGGTATTATGGCGCGCGAATAACGTCCAAAATCAATGCAGATGTTCGGCCTGTACAGGTCATATTCAATGTGGATACGGGCTTGCCCTACATTCTGGAATCTGTTGATATTTACGTCATTGGCGATGATACCGGGAAAAGCATTCATGTCCCGGATATGGGGGATATTGGCCTGACCTTAAAAGAACCTGCCAGAAGCAAACCCATCCTGGATGCTAAGCATGCCATTGTCCGCTGGTACCGGAAGCAAGGTTTTCCCCTTCCCAAAGTAGGTGAGCCGAAGGCGGTCGTAGATCATAAAAAAGGTACCGTAAGCGTTGCCTTCGGTGTTCAGCCCGGATTAAAGGCGCAATTCGGTTATACGGAGTTCTCGGGTCTTGAGTCTGTAAATAAGGCATATGTGCGTAGTAAGGTCCCTTGGAAAGAGGGAGATCCATTCAATGCCGAGCTTTTAAGGATGTTGGAAGAGCGACTGATGAAAACGGGTCTTTTTTCATCCGCAAACGCGAAAGAAGGAGAAGTGATTGATGAAAAAGGACGCATCCCAGTGGGAGCGGAAATGAGGGAACGTAAACATCGAACCATCAAAGGGGGTGCCAGCTACAAGACGGATGAGGGACCCGGAGGTAACATATCCTGGGAGCATCGAAATATCTTAGGCCGAGGCGAGCGCCTCAAACTATCAGGGCTCGCCTCCGGGATTGCCCTTGCTACTGAGGGAAGGTTTCGTAGGCCCGAATTTTTACGATCTGATCAGGCACTTCTTTTGAATATGCGTCTGGCTGAAGACAGTCCCGACGCATTCAGGAGTCGTAATATCACCAGCACAGCACAGATCGAGCGCAAGCTCACCAAACGGATGGACCTGAGTGCCGGTCTGGCCTTCAGACTGTCAAAAATTGAACAGTTCGGCAGGGAGGAACAATTTGACCTGATCTCTCTTCCTGTTGATTTTCATTGGGATACGAGTGATCAGCTTCTTGATCCCACCCGCGGCGGCCGTATGGCTCTTCAGGTAGCTCCTTTTTATGATTTCTATGGGGAAGACCTATTCTTCTATAAAGGATATGCCCGGTACAGCCGGTACATCAACATCTCAAAAGCCCCCTCTCTCATTCTAGCCCTAAGGGCATCACTGGGCGCCATGAGCGGAGCCGAGAGGGATGAGATTCCAGCGGATATTCGATTCTATGCGGGCGGGGGAGGATCCATCCGTGGTTATGCCTTTCAGTCCGTCGGTCCGATCCAGAATAACGAACCCATAGGAGGGAGATCACTCATAACCATGAGTACAGAGCTGAGGATAAAGATCACGGAAAAAATGGGCTTGGTGACCTTCATCGACGGAGGGAGTGCCTTTGAGTCGGCCTTTCCGGACTTTGAGGAAACCCTCCAGTGGGGTGGAGGATTAGGGTTTCGTTACTTTACCGCCATAGGTCCTCTGCGTCTGGATGTCGGCATTCCCATAAACCGGAGAGCCGAAATCGATGATCGTTTCCAGATCTATGTGAGCATTGGACAGGCCTTCTAAGGATATGGATTACAGTATTCATTTAAAAAAGACAGGAAAATGGATGGCCGCGGGTGTTTCCATCCTGATTATCTTAATGGCGGTTCTTTGGGGCCTGGCCCAGACCGGCTTGGGCAAACAGTTCCTGGCCCAGTGGATCTCAGCGGCATTGGGTAAAGGAACCTCCTTTCAGGTCAAAATCGGAAAAATCACTGGAATCATTCCTTTCAATATCCGAGTGGATGAATTGACCATCAGCGATGGCGACTCCGAGTGGCTGGTGGTGGAGAATGCATTTCTGAGCTGGTCTCCTACCTATCTGATAAAAAGAAAGATATATGTCAATGAACTGAGAGCAGCCGCTGTTCGACTAAAGCGTCTCCCAGATTCTCGGAAGGAGAAAGAGAAACGAAAACCAGGAAAGATGGCATTACCAAATACTATGCCACCTTTGCATATCCATCGCCTCGTCTTGGAGCGCTTGTATTTAGGGGAGTCCATACTGGGTTCTCAGGCCGTTTTCACCATGAACGGCCGATTGATTGCCGGGGATCATGAAGAGGTCCTTAGGGGTTCACTGCATATTGACCGAAAAGATGGAGCAAAGGCCCTATATTATATTGACTGGTCCCTAACAGGTCAAACAACGCCCGAGCTGGAACTTGATGTTAGGGCCCAGGAGGAGAAAGAAGGGCTTTTGACGAGGGTTCTGGGTTTGAAAAAGACGGGGCCTGTTGCCATCTCATTAAAGGGTAAAGGTCCCATCAACCCATGGAAAGGGCGTCTGACGGCAAGGGCAGATAGACTGGGGGCCGTTGAGACAACACTGGAGTTCATGATTAAGGAGGGTTTGCGTTTAAAGGGAGATGGTAAAATCATGTTATCCCAAAGGCTTGTTGAAAAAGATCTCCAACCCCTAATGATGAGCCAAAAGACCCTTTTCCATTTCGACAGCCAGGTTCATGCCTGGAATGAGATAGAGATACACCGTGTCTTTCTTGAAAATGACGGGATCACTTTAAAACTTGCAGGTCGAATTGGTATAGAAAGAAAACATATACAAAGCGATTTCGACATACGGATTGACGATCTTTCCCGTTTCAAAGGGCTCGTTAAAAACAGGGTGCAAGGGACGCTGGATCTCCAGGGCCGAGTTACGGGAAACCTTCAACAACCAAAGGCGATCCTCTCGGTCACACTGAAAGAACCAGGTTTGGGTGAGATAAGTGCCTCAAACGTCGTTCTTAATGCCCAATTAACGCCCACCATGACGTCCACTTCAGACTTCCAGGGTCTTTCAGTCCAAATAAAGGGTCACGTTAAAGGTCTTACTCATAAGACCCGAGGACCACTGATTCCGGGGAAAGAATGCCAGTGGTTCCTCGGAGCAGAAATAAAAAATGGGGATCTCATTGATGTCAAAAAATTGGAGGTCTCGGGCAAAGATTTTGTGGCGCGTTTCTCGGGTCAGTTGAATTCCGGAAGTTCCGTCATCGATGGGAATACGTCCATGGAGATATACGACCTGGTTAGCCTATCACATATCATGGGGACAAAGGTCCATGGGAGAGCCAGCATGGACGCCCATCTGAAAGGTAATCTCCGGACACGCAGCCTTTCAGCGGATATAAAGGGTCGGATTGCCCGATTTGCCCCACTGCCGGCCTTGCTCGCTCCTCTGGTGGAAGAGGAAGTGACGTATGCATGTCGTGCAAGGCTGGAGAAAGGCAGGCACCTTGCTGTAACTGATCTTACGGTCCGATCTGCTGAGGCTGAAATGGGAGCGGAGGCTTCTCTTGATCTTCAAAGCATGGATGTCTCGGCTCAAGGACGACTTCGCCTTCCCAGGTTAACTGTCTTTTCAAAACCTGTGGGAAGACCCCTTGACGGGGCATTGGAAATGGACATATCTCTTCTGGCCCGAAACGTGCTCCATGAACCCGAAGGCGATGTAAAGATCCATCTCCAAGGCTCAGGACATTCCCTGAAGGCGGTTTCCAAGTTCACATTCATTCATCCCCTATTGTCGCTTAATGATCTTTCAGTAAGCGCCCCAGGGACTGATGTGGCAGGAGATCTCAAAATCCATCTTAAAGGCCCCATTTTAAAAGGGGTATTGCGCGGCACCTTCAATGACCTCCCATCGTTTTCCTCTCTTTTTGGCAAGAGGATTGACGGAAAGGCCCAATTTGATGTTGTGCTCTCGGAGGCGGAGGGGGGGCAGGATGTAGCGCTTGATTTGCGAGGAAAGGGATTGGGGACCGGATACGGAACCGCAGAAGCGCTGGCGTTAAGTGCACGTCTTAAAAATGTTTTTCAGGCGCCTGAGGGCACGGCGGAGGTTGAAATAAATTCCTTCAAAAAGGAGAAACTGGAAATTCATCACATGATTTTGAAGGCCGAGGGTCAAAAAGAGAATGCAGCCTTTAAAGCTCATGCCAACGGACATTACCAGGAGGACTTTCAGTTTGAGACCATGGGATCCATTGGATTAATGACCAGGGGCCATAACCTCCGGCTCAGCCTGTTGAAGGGAAATTTTGGCAAATTGGTGGCTTCCACGAGGAAGCCGGTTGTCATTCGAAAAACATCCGGTCATTACATCCTGGAAGGGGCTGACTTCCAATTGGGAGAGGGGCACTTTCAGGCCTCCGGCCGAGTGGGATCGGAATCAGTAACATTCGATGCCCGACTCAATGGACTGCCTCTCTCTTTGCTACAATCTTTTGGATATCCGGAGTTGCTGGGTACGGCAATGGCCCGGATTCATATAGAAGGACGGATGTCGAGTCCGGAGGCAGATCTGGAGATTCGAATCAAGGAAATCAAATTGAAAGACCCCGTGTTTCAGAAACTCCCTCCGGCGAATCTCTCGGCCCATATGACCCTTAAAAACCATCATCTTCAGGCAGCCCTATCCCTTGAAGATCTGGCGGCGAAACCTGTAAAGGCTGATCTTCATCTACCTGTCACCGTATCCTTTTTACCCTTTGTCTTTTCTCTCAAATCACAAGATAGATTAAAAGGACAGATTTTCGCAGAAATGAAACTTGAGCGTTTGACCTCACTCTTATACCTGGGAGATCATGCCCTGGGGGGGAATCTGGTTATTGATCTTGCCGTCGAGGGTAACATGGAAAAGCCTGCACTCAAGGGTCACGTCCGCCTCTCTGATGGCGTCTATGAACATGCACGGGCCGGCACCATTATCAAGGATATACAGATTGGTGCCAGCGTGACCGAGGACAGGCTCATTCTGGAAAAGGCCCAGGCCACGGATGGGGAGAACGGCAAGATTGTTGCCAAAGGCCAGCTCCATCTTCTTCCTAAAAAGGGGTTGCCCCTTGAGTTGGAACTTCACATGGATAACAGTACCCTTGTTCGTCGGGATGATCTGACAATTACCACCAATGGCAAACTGGATCTATCCGGCTCAATGGAGGAGATGAAGGTCTCTGGCGCTTTCACGGTGGGACCTGCGGAGCTTCGCATACCAGAGAGCCTTCCCCCTGAGGTAAAGGATCTGCAGGTTGAAGAGATCAATCTACCCCCCCAGAGACCCCGGATGACACAGAGTTCGCCCCAGAAGAAGGCCGGCAGATTAATGCTTGACCTCTCCTTGGAGATCCCGGGAAGGGTTTTTGTAAGGGGCCGGGGTCTTGACTCGGAATGGCAGGGAAAAATTCGCATCACAGGGAGTGAGAGACAACCTGCTGTTACGGGATCACTATCAGTCATCCGCGGACGCTATAACTTTTTTGGGAAACCCTTTTCCCTTACCAAAGGAGACATCTATTTTGGCGGAGACATCCCCCCATCTCCCAAATTCGATGTGATGGCCGAACACAGACGTTCAGACATAAATTGCCGTATCCTCGTATCAGGAAACCCTTCAACGCTCAATATCAATATGGAATCGGATCCACCCATGCCTTCCGATGAGATTCTGTCCCATCTTCTTTTCGGACGGAGTGCAACCCATATCACCCCTTTTCAGGCCCTCAGGCTGGCACAGGCCGTAAATTCATTGAGAGGCGGGGGAAGTGGTATGTTTGATTTCATGGATCGCACACGAAGACTTATGGGCGTGGATGAATTGAACATCAAACAATCGGATGACAAAAGCGGAGAGACTTCGGTTAGTGTTGGCAAATACATGCGCGATAATGTATATGTGGAGGTCGAGAAAGGCCTGGGGGCTGATACGGGAAAGGTCTCTGTTGAGATAGAACTAACGCCACATATCGCCGTAGAGACAGACATGGGAGCAGACGGACAGAGCGGCGTCGGGGTAAACTGGAAATGGGATTATTAGCTAAACAGTTATAAATATTCTTATTGTAACTTTTTTGACTCTCCTATTTGACCATCATTACGGGGCAATGGGATAGGATGCCAACCCTGTAACTGATTGTTGCCCACCCTTCAGATGCATCGATCTTTTCGATTTTATGGGAAGTTAATATGATTAGATCTATGCCATTCTCATAAGCAAACCTGACGATCTCCTTGACTCGTTTGCCGAAAGCGATCTCCTTACGTATGGCCGATTGTTCAATTTTGTTATTATGGACCATCTCATCCATTTTTCTCTCAGCACGGGCTTTCAACTTCTCATAAAACTCACCAAATTCTTCATAATCGGCATCTTCAATGGTCTCGATCACGTGTAGCAGAGTGATCTTACAGTTACTTTCCGAACCTATCTTGATTGCGATATCAAGGGCTTTCACGCTCTTTTTAGAGAGATCCGTCGGAACAAGAATATTCTTGAACATCTATTTCACCTCCAGGCGAATTTTTTGTTAATCATAAGATGCCCCCTTTTCCCGGCAATTAAGAATTATCTAATAACGGAACAAAAAAAGTCAGAATAACTTCTTTTCTGTGACAAGAAGAGAATTTTCGATCTCTTAAAGCTTTTATCATCCTATTCATATGTCCTGGCGGTTAATAGAATTTCAGCCATTACGCCCAGTTTACTCTATAGTTGCATTAGGTGTAACACTAAATCGATGTTTTCTCGACGAAAAACGTTGCTGTCATTGGCTGATCCTTGATACTGGTTTCTGGATACTGGATGTTTATGGATTCCACTTTTGATGGCATGCAGGTTATCAAGCATCAAGCATCCAGCATCCAGCATCGGCCCAGTAAAGGCAACTGTCTCGAGCATATCTACAATGACAGTTTAATCGATTTTATGCATCGTTAGGGTTTATTAAGCAATCCGTGTGCCAAAACGGTAACTCAATGAAATTTCATGAATTATTTCAAAAAAGCATTTTTTATCGGAACTGACAATTCCAATAAATTTTCAAGACAAAAGGGGTTTGATTTTTACTGCATTTTCTGATATTTCGTAAATACTTGAGATTGGGAAGAAATATTGAAATATGAACTTGAAATTCCGATATTCACGATCTCGGAACTCAGCGTTCTCTTTTTTCAGGATATCTGATTATGCGATTTGTGATCTTTACTGACCTGGACGGTACCCTGCTGGATCATCATACCTATTCCTACGATGCGGCTCGACCCGCCCTTGAGAAGCTCAGAAAAAGCGCGATTCCCCTCATCATGGTCTCTTCCAAGACGCGCATCGAAATGGAGGCGTTGAGGACGGAGATAGATAATCAGGACCCCTTTATCCCGGAAAATGGAGGAGCCATCTTTATCCCAGGTGATTATGACCTTTCCGTTCCTGACCATGCCATTGAAATGGCCGGATATCGCGTCGTACTTTTGGGGCTCCAGGTCTCCCGAATAGCCGATGCTTTCCATAAACTGGCGGCCAAGCTACCGGTGCGAGCCCTTTCCCGCATGAGCTCTGCCGAAGTGGCTGAGTTAACCGGTCTTAGCCTGGCTCAGGCCGAGGCCGCCAAAAACCGGGAATTCGGCGAGGCGTTTATCCTGGATGATCCCGAGCTAGAGGAGTCCGTTCTTAACCGGGAAGTTCAAGCCCTGGGTCTTCGTCTGACCAGGGGAGGCCGCTTCTGGCACCTGTTGGGCGAGAACGACAAGGGATGTGCCGTGTCCATATTGTGCGATCTTTTCCAAAAAAGATATCCAGATATTATGACTATCGGTTTTGGTGATGCGCCCAATGACGCGCCCATGCTTGCTGTTGTTGATCAACCTTTCCTGGTGGCCCGGCCAGATGGGAGCCATCAATCCCTGTCACTTCCCAAGCTGACAAGGGTTCCTTTTCCAGGACCGGTCGGTTTCAATCATGCTGTACTATCTCTTTTAGATTGACAAATCCTTCCATAATTATCTAAGACGAAGTTACAAGACTTCATTATATTTTCATGGCACTGATGAACAGAAGGAAAGATAAATCATGTTCTAAAAATGGGTGTTTCCTATGGCTGCTTCACCTAAAGATAAGAAAACAATGACAATAGACAGAGAGTTGTGCAAGGGTTGCGGAATATGCGTTGCCTTCTGCACTCAAGAGGTCCTTGCATTAGATGATGATGAAAAGGTTGTAATCAAATATCCGGAGAGATGCAAAGAATGCGGAATGTGCGAACTCCGATGCCCTGACATGGCTATCGAACGTTTATAATGCGGCGAAGAACAACGCCCAGGCCATATCGGCCATTATATTTCAAGAGGTCCCAAACCCCATGAATAACAGAATTCGTTTTCTTCAAGGCAATGAAGCCTGCGTTGAGGCCGCTCTTTATGCGGGACTCGATTTTTTTGCAGGCTACCCCATTACCCCTTCATCAGAGATTGCCGAGCTTTTAGCCCGGCGTTTACCCGAAAAGGGCGGCAAGTTCATTCAAATGGAAGATGAAATAGCCTCCATGTGTGCCATTATTGGTGCATCACTGACAGGACTGAAATCCATGACGGCCACTAGCGGACCCGGTTTTAGTCTAAAACAGGAAGCCATAGGCTACGCAATCATGACAGAGGTTCCATGCGTGATCGTCAATGTACAGAGGGGGGGACCATCCACAGGATTACCCACCGGCGTCAGCCAGGGTGATGTCATGCAGACCCGATGGGGAACGCACGGAGACCACGCTATCGTTACTTTGACGGCATCGAATCATCAGGATCTCTTCGCCATAACTGTCGAAGCTTTCAATATCGCTGAGACGTATCGAACCCCGGTCATTTTGCTCTTCGATGAAATCATTGGACATATGCGGGAAAAATTAATCCTACCGGAACCCGGCGACATACCTTTGGTGGAAAGGCTCCGGACTTCAGTCAAAGAGGGCACGGATTATCACCCCTATCTTCCGAGAGAAGACGGAAGACTACCCATGTCCGATTTCGGCGGGGTACATCGCTATAATGTGACCGGCTTGGTCCATGACATGTGGGGTTTTCCTTCAGACAACCCCAAGATCGCCTACGGCCTTATGCGCCATCTGGTGGATAAGATTGAAGGGCATGTTCATGAAATGACATATCTCAAGGAGTATTACATGGATGATGCGGACTGTATTTTGATTTCCTACGGTTCCTCCGCAAGATCAGCCCTCCATCTGGTGGAGAACCGAAGGGCAAGAGGCGAACGAATGGGTTTGTTAGAGTTACAGACCCTTTGGCCCTTCCCTGTAAATGCCGTTCGAGAACGGTGTGAGCAAGCCAAACATGTGCTTGTGGTGGAAATGAATATGGGGCAGGTGATGCAAGAAGTGAAAAAGGCATTGGGTGAGCCGGACAAGGTGTTTCTGGCCAACTCCCTTGATGGCATCTTCATTACCCCGACGGACATCCAAAATATTTTACGCCTGATTCAGGGTAAAGGAGTTTAGGACATGGCGGTTAAAGACTACATTCGCCAAAGATTCATGCCCCACATATGGTGTCCCGGATGCGGCCACGGCATTGTGATGAGCAATTTGATACGGGCTATAGAAAATCTGAGGCTGAAAAAAAACGATATTGTCATGGTCACGGGAATAGGTTGTTCATCCCGTATATCGGGGTATCTGGACTTTCACACCCTGCACACCATACATGGAAGAGCCCTCGCCTTTGCCACAGGTGTAAAATTGTCCAGGCCTGACCTGACCCTTATTGTTCCCATGGGGGATGGGGATGCCCTTGCCATAGGGGGAAATCATTTTATCCATGCAGCTCGCCGTAACATTGATATCACGGCGATTATTATGAACAACAACATTTACGGCATGACCGGTGGCCAGTTCTCTCCTCTCTCCGGCTATGGAAAGATAGCAACAACCGCACCTTTTGGCAATATCGATGAAGCCTTTGATATTGTCCAACTGGCACAAGCAGCGGGTGCATCATTCGTCGCCCGAACCACCACCTATCATGTCACTTCCATGATAAAAATTTTGGAAGAAGCCATTGAGCATAAAGGCTTTTCAGTCGTGGAGATTCTGTCTCAATGTCCCACCTATTTTGGGAGTAAAAACAAGATGGGTGATGCCGTGGATATACTGAATTACTTCAAGGCCCAGACAACATCCATTGGGTCCAAAAAGAAGAAGGAAAATCCCGAGCTGATAGAAAGAGGGGTATTTATCAAGAAAGTAAGACCGGAATATTGTGACGAATATGAAAAGGTCGTAAAAAAAGCCCAGAAAGCAAAAGGAAGTTGATCCATGGAACGCCATAGAATTCTTTTTTCCGGCTCTGGAGGCCAGGGGGTAATCACAGCCTCAATCTTCCTAGCTGAAGCAGCGGTTCTTTATGAGGGCCTCAATGCGGTGCAGTCTCAAACATATGGCCCGGAAGCACGAGGTGGTGCGACGCGAGCCGATGTTATAATCTCGGATGGCGCTATCCGGTTCCCCAAGGTTAATCAGCCGAATATCCTCATCACCTTGACGCAAGAGGCCTACAATAAATTTTCAGGGACTATTCGCCCGGGGGGTCTTTTATTGATCGACAGTCATTTTGTCAATATCGAGCGTAAGGTGGATGCCCGTCAGGTGGCCCTGGAGATGTATCAAAAAATCATGGATCAGATCGGGAAGCCGATCGTCTTGAATACCTGTATGCTTGGAGCATTGATTGGATTAACCAACGTGATTAAGATCGAGTCAATTCTGAAAGTCTTAGAGAGCAGGGTTCCAGCCGATTTTCTGGATATGAATAAAAAAGCTTTTGATATTGGGTTGAATTTGGCAGAAAAATATCTTGAATAAACATGATGAATGACCCTGCCAACATTCTTCGAATCATGGACTCGTGGTCTTGCTGTGACCTGGCCACAGTTCCAATGGAGCAGCTGCCAGAGCGCGAGAAATCATTTTTCTCGGGCTTCATGCCACAAGCCACTACGGCGATGGTCCTTGGCCATCACATCACCACTGAGGAAGAATGGACGTGGTACGCAACCCCGGACGGCGGTGAACACTGTGCCGCGGACGATCACCTCCTGGAGGTCTGCCGAGCCATCAAGGCTGAGTTGGCCCGATCGGGGCACGAAGTCAAACTCGTTCAATATCCGGGCCAGAGCGGTCTGCAATTCCGATACGTGGCCCAAGCGGCTGGCCTGGGTCAAATTGGCACCAATGCCCTTTTTTTTCATCCGGAATGGGGCCCCTGGGTTCATCTCCGTGTTGTGGCAACGTCGGCAGCGCTCGGCATTCAGCCCCAATCAGTCGGGGCCCAATTATGCGATCAGTGCGGCCTCTGTATCGAGGGGTGTCCTGCCAACGCCATATCCCATGATGGGTTTGAGGGGCTGCAATGCAGAGCGTATCGCAAGGAAAGGGGGGAATACGAGCCGTATGGGGATCGCGGTGAATTAAGATACTGTCTGCGATGCGTTTGGGTTTGTCCCCGGGGCCAAGGTCCTCTCTTTCGCCCCCCACATCTTGTCTGACTTTTCCCGTAACCTTAATGAACTACCCCGCCGCAGAGCAGCGGGGTATCTACAAATGCATTGTAACGCCGCAAGCGGCGGGGAATTAAACCCTTGTCCGGCGGATTAACATCCACAAAAGTAAAGGACTCTAAAATATAAAAAGTTGATCTACTCAGCTATCAACAATCGATACATTTTTTTTGAATTAAGAAAGCCTGGCTTTCATCGGGAACGTTTCAACCCGTGGCCTATGATGGTGGTGGACAGCGAAAAGACGATGAAGATTCGCTCAACATATCGAATAGAACAATCCAGACAGAATAAAATTGTCAATATTTTTAAATAGTTATATATACATAAATTCCAATCATTAATTTTTTTATAAAAAATTCTTGACAATAAAATGTTTCCTTATTAATATTTTCTACTAGAAATATATTAATAAATACTATCTTGTATCAAATATTTTCTATAAATATCAAAATAAGATGGGGAATAATCAGAAAATGTTGTCTAAACATGGTGCTTTTGATGGAAATCAGGGTCATCTCAAAAAAAATTTTATCTGATTCGCAGGCTTATTCATGCAGGAGAACTTTATACCAAGGAATTGGACAGAACGTATCAGGTGAGCGTCCCCCAGCTCCTCTGCCTACTCACCCTCCATGAGAACGGTTCACTCCCCCCATCCCAGATTGCTAAAAATATGATGGTGGGATCGAGCACCGTGACCGGAACCATAGACCGTTTAGAACAGAAAGAGTTGGTGAGGAGAGTAAGGAACCCTCCTGATCGTCGAATGATCACTATCTCCCTGACCGAGGCTGGCAAGAAACTTGCTCGCAACGCTCCTCCTCCCATTCGACAGGAGATTATTGATGGCCTAAAAAGGCTCCCTAAAAGCGAAATAGAGAAGATCATACATGGCCTTGAGATGTTTGTTGACCTCATTGACATGCAGGAAATGGAGGTCGAGCAGTCTAACTGAATTAATCATAAAATAGGTTACATATGATGATAAAAATCAAAATAAAACCAAAAGTAGACAGTTATGAGTTAGCCAGACTTTTGGGAGGTAGTAGATCCTCTAGATTTTCTCGTTCTACGAAAATAAAAATTAGGGACATGGAAAGAATATTGATAGATCGTATGGAACCTTCCATATATTATCTGATCAGGCAGATTGACTCAATAAATAAGGGCTCTGTTCATCTTCAGGGAGGTCCTGTATTTAAAAGCACAAAGCTCTCAAAAACCATGAAACAGTGTGGGGAGGTCATCTGTTTTATAGCTACCCTCGGAAATGGGGTTGAC
>Ga0180009_10001255_pt1 | contig 31508 bp, 37 predicted proteins | sample OS_PC_MetaG_FD_123537 | JGI IMG/M metagenome (GOLD analysis project Ga0180009, IMG submission 123537) | Groundwater microbial communities from the Aspo Hard Rock Laboratory (HRL) deep subsurface site, Sweden - OS_PC_MetaG | ecosystem: Environmental > Aquatic > Deep subsurface > Groundwater...
CGAAGAGCCGAGTATCTCGGCTCCTCATATTAATTTTTCAAAAGAATTAAATTTAATGGAGAACGGCGATTCCTCCCAAAACTTAAAAGTTTGGGTACCCTCGCCGTGGATGTAATGGCAAAAAAAGATACAAGCATAAAAGATTATCAAAGACCAAATATAAATTTTAATCCTATAATTCCCCCTTTAAAAAGAATAAAAGATAAAACAAAGGTAGATATAAGATATTGCCTTGTAGCTCCTTATGCTTTTGCCCATATATATTGGGATCCAAAAATTTATGAAATTATATACGAAATTGAAGAACCTATTTTAACAGAAGAGGAAAAAAAACAAAAGGAAGAGATAATAACTGCCATGAATAACATGATTGATTTTGAGGTAGTTGTTGAAAAAGAAAGATCTAAATTGCTTGAATATATTGATAAAAGATTTAAACTTTTAGCCATAGAACTTGGAATAGAAATGTCTTATGAAAGTTATAAAAAAATGTTTTATTACCTCTGCAGAGATTTTATGGGTTTTAATGATGTAGAACCTTTGCTTAAAGATTATTTTGTAGAGGATATAGAGTGCAATGGAGTAAATTCCTCAGTTTACATAGTTCACAGAATCTATAGAAACATGAAAACCAGTCTTACCTTTAAGGATTCTGATGAACTTCAAAGTTTCGTTGAAAAACTTGCACAAAGATGTGGGAAATATATCTCTTATGCAAAACCTATTTTAGATGGAAGCCTCCCAGATGGTTCCAGAGTAAATGCTACATATACAAAAGATATAACAAGCAAAGGTCCCACATTTACAATAAGAAAATTCACAAAAACTCCTTGGACACCTATACAGTTAATCTCTTTCGGAACATTGAGTCCTGAAATTCTTGCATACTTGTGGATACTCGTGCAATATAAAATGAACATACTTATTACAGGAGGAACTTCTTCAGGAAAAACCACTTTGCTTAATGCAATAGCATTCTTTATTCCTCCAGAAGCAAGAGTAGTTTCAATTGAAGATACTCGAGAATTAAATCTACCAAGAGATAATTGGTTACCTAGTGTAGTTAGAAGTGCTACAGGGATTGGTAATGTTGGAGAAATAAGTCTATTTAGTTTGTTAAAGAGTTCATTTAGACAAAATCCTAATTATGTTATTGTTGGTGAAGTTAGAGGTAAAGAAGCTTCTGTTTTATTTCAAGGAATGGCTTCTGGACACTCTTCTATAAGCACCATACACGCAGACTCCGTTGACACTTTAATAAAAAGACTTGAAACTCCACCTATAGAATTATCACCAACTCTGCTCAATGTTTTGGATTGTGTGTGTATAATGACCCACGCAATTGTAAACAAAGAAGAAACAAGAAAATTAAAAGAAATTGTAGAAATAATAAATGTAACTCCAGATGGAATTGCTTTAACAAACACACCTTTTGTTTGGAATCCCATGGAAAATGAATTCTATTCGAAAAAGAACAGCAAAATATTTGAGAAAATAAGAAAAAGATATGGAATAGAAGTAGAAGAATTAGAAATTGAATTCAGAAGAAGAGTCCAACTTTTGTATCAAATATATCAAAAGAAGGTTTTTAAATTCGAAGAAGTTCAGGATATAATTAATGAATATTACAAAAAACCTTTGGAAGTTTTAAAAAGATTCGAAGTAGAATAATCAAAATATTTAATAACACAAATTACGTTTTCTTCTAATGGGTATTAAAGAGGAAAAAAGAGGGATATCATCCGAAGGCATTTCTTTCCTTAATCAATTAGTAATGACTCTTGAAAGTGCTGAATTAAAGCTGGAACAGGCTTACAAAAAAAATAATCCTGAACAATTAAGGGCAATAAAACAATTTATGCTCAAAATACAAAAAAAAATATACGAGGAAATAAAATGAAAACAAGTATGGAGGATTTTAAAAAACTCAGAGCAATAATTTCCAGAGAGAAAAAAATATTGAGAGAGCTTAATTCTTTAAAAAATTATATGGGAAGTTCTGAAGAAAATGAGAAAAGAATGATATCTTCCCAAATTATACTTACTAAAAGAGCTTTTAAAAAGATGAATGAAGAAATTCCGTTGGTTCTTGAAAAAATAAATCTTGTAAAATACCTAAATCAAGAAACTTCACAAGTTAAAGAAGAAACTCCTACAAAGAAATATCTAAGCAAAAGTGTAAGTGCTTCATCCATAAAAAAAGGATATTCTCTAAAAGACTTAAAACCAACACAACTTGAAAAAGAAACTCTCAAAAGAATAAGGAAAAAAAATGAGAAAGTTGAAACTAAAAAAGAAAAAAAACCAAGTAAATATATTAGACTTGCAAATCTTTGGTTTTCAGATTATTCTGAAAAAATAATAAACAAAAAAACTTTTCAAGATTTAGAAAGGGACCTTATAAAAGCTAATCTTCAATTTACTTCAAGAAGTTACATATCTGTTATATTTTTAACAACATTGCTTGCTTTTTTTGTGGGTATCATTATTGCACTATTCTTTTTGTTTTTTAGCATAGGAGCAAACCTCCCAATAATAACTATGGCAACCGAAGGATTTGCATCGAGATGGTGGAAATCTCTTATTATTGTAATCATTTCTCCAATTGCTACTTTTATAATGGTATATCTATATCCTAGTCTGGAAAAAAGCTCAGCTGAAAGAAGAATAGAAGAAGAATTACCTTTCGCCACAATCCATATGTCCGCTATCTCGGGTTCTATGATTGATCCAAGTAAAATATTTGATATTATTATATCTACACATGAATATTCTGCTCTAGAAAAAGAATTTAAGAAATTAATAAATGAGATAAATATTTATGGATATGATTTGGTGAGTGCTTTGAGAAATAGTGCTTATAATAGTCCTAGCAAAAAACTTTCAGAATTATTCAATGGGCTTGCAACAACAATAAATTCTGGAGGATACCTGCCAGAATTCTTTGAAAAAAGATCACAAACACTTCTTTTTGAAAATACTCTTGAACAAGAAAAGAAAACAAAAGCTGCAGAAACATTCATGGATATATACATAAGTTTAGTTGTTGCAGCTCCTATGATTTTGATGATTTTGCTTATAATGATGAAAATAAGCGGTCTTGGAATTGCAATGAGTACATCAACAATAACTATTATTATGGTTCTTGTTGTTACAATGATAAATATTGTCTTTTTGACATTCTTACAATTGAAGAAATAAAATGGAAATAAAAAAAATAGACATGTGGGCAATTGGAGCGGCACTAATTATAATTGGATTTTCCTTTTTACTTAGAGATACAAAAATCTTCTTCCTTATAATAGGGTTGGGTGTTCTCGTGGGAGTTTTACCATTTGTAATTACTCTTATTAATGAAACTAGGGTTGAAGGAGAAAAAGAAGAAATGTTCCTTGAATTTACTAGAAATCTTGTTGAAAGTGTTAAAACAGGAACTCCCATAAGCAAAAGCATAATTAATCTTAAAGACAAAGCTTATGGTGTTCTTGGTCCCAATATAAAAAAGCTTGCAAATCAAATTTCATTGGGAATACCTTTAAACTTGGCTCTTCAAATTTTTTCAAAAGATGTTAACAATAAAACAGTATCAAGAACAATTATACTTATAGGACAAGCAGAAAAAGCTGGGGGGGACATAGGAGAAATTCTTGAAGCGGTTGCAGAGGCTGTAAGTGTATCAGATAAGCTAAAGAAAGAAAGAAAAGCCACAATATCCACCCTTGTTGTTCAGGGATATATAATTTTCTTTGTTTTTATGGTAATAATTTTAATAATGCAATTTCAAATTCTTCCTATGGTTTCCGGAATTGCAGAATTGGGTGCTATAGGGGGAGGAACTTTTGGAAGTGCTGGAGGAGGAGGAGGAGAACCCATAAATCAAGAAGAAATTTCAAGCTCTTTTTTATACCTTCTTTTAATTCAAGGTTTTTTCACAGGATTGACTATAGGAAAATTGGGTGAAGGAGGGGTTAAAGCTGGAATAAAACATTCTTTTGCTTTAATGTTAATTTCATTTGTAGTTTCTGCAGGAGCAAATATAATTTTAGGATAAATAGAATTAATCCAGAGATAAACTAATTTTAAGGGCCCTATCTACTTTGTTCATAGTAAAATTATCAAGTATCCCTATTTTTTTTATTAGTCTCAAACTATCAATTGTTCTAATTTGATTGAGCATAATTGTTGAATCTCTATCTAATCCAGATTCTTCTTTTGAAATAAAGATATTAGTAGGATATTCTCTTTCAAAAACTTTAGAGGTTATGGCAGATACAATTGTTACTGGAGAATATTTATTTGAAATATCATTTTGAATTATTAGAACTGGTCTTATTCCTCCTTGCCCACTTCCTTTTGTTGGTTTTAGGTTAGAAAGAAAAATTTCTCCTCTTTTAATCCTCATTTACCACTCCCAATTATCTAAATTTTCAATAGCTTCGAACTCTCTTACAATATTTAAATTATCTTCAGCCATAACTTTGCATCCTTCAATTAGTGATTGTTCCTGTTCTCTTTTGAACTTTTCAGAAGTCCTCATCAAGCCCAGAATTATCTCTTCGTAAGTTTCTTTACCGGATTTCATCTTATCAAGAGCATTTTTTACATTTTCATTAAGTTGAATTGTGGTTACCATCATTCTATAGTGGAACTATAGTTTATATGTTTTACGGTTTATTTCATTAATGAAAGTTAATCTAAAAGAAATGAAAGAATTTCTTTTCTTAAATTTCTTATTCTTCTTAAAATTTCTTTTGCTTCCCTAGTAGAAATTTCTTTTCCATAATAATTAATACTATTCCTTATTTTTCTTAAATCATCAAACTCTTCTGCTAAAGTATTTCTATTTAATATCTCTTTTAAAAAATAGGTGTAACATTCATGATTATATATTTTAAATCCATTTTTTAATGCTAATGCTTCTAAAAGTTCTCTTAGAGAGTCATATAAAAGAGATATTTTCGAAGCAGAGGTTATTTCATTTAATTCGAGCTTTTCTTCTGAATCTAGTCTATTCTTACTAGTTTTTAATAAAGATTTAATTAATTCTTCATCTTTGGCTACTTCTTTAGCAATCCTTTTTTTAATGCACTCTTTGAAATCCATTATAACTTTATTCTCCCTTTCAAAATATATCCATTAAGAATATTATTAGAGAGTTCCTTATTACTTATATTTTTTATTGAATTAAAAAATAATAATTGTATCTTTCTTTTCAATTTTTTTTCAAACTCTGAAAGTTTTAAATCCTTTTTATAGGATATAATGCATAAATCTATATCTGAATCTTCTTTAGTTTCTGCTTTAGATAAAGAACCAAATAAAATAATTGTGGGAGATAGCAAATTTTTATCTAAGTAATCTAAAATCTCTGAAAATCTGTTTCTCCAGTAGATTCTTGAGAAGTCAATAAAATCTTTACCATCTTTATTCGCATAATAATAAATATAATTTTTGTCTTCTTCTACTTGCAATAACTTTTCTTTATTATAACTTGATAATAACTTAGATGCAGTTGGAGGAGAAATTTTCATTATCCTAGAGTATTCTCTAACATTAATTCTTCTATAACAATCTTCAAAAAAAGGTTTTAGGTTGTTAATAATATTTAACATGTGTTAATAATATTTAACATGTGTTTATAAATCTTTCTCTTAATAATTATAACCAATTATTCCAATAAGAAAGAAAGAAAATAATTTCAAAAAATTATATTTTATTTAAATATTTCTTCAAAATATCTGATTTCATCTTGAACATCTTATCTATTATCTTTTTTCCTTGCAAATAATCTACTTTGGTTCCATAGTAATTTATTCCATTTCTAATATATCTGAATCTATCAAAACTAACAAAATCAAATTCTGGAATTAAACTTTTTAATAATTCCCCCAAACAAATATGTGAAGTTATTTTATATCCTTTTGAAATTCCCAGTGCTTCAAGAATTTCCCTTAGAGAATCATAGGCCATGGATACATAAGCAGAAATATTTGTCTCATTAATTTTTGCCTTTTTTACACTATCTTCTTTAATTTTTGACATCTCGACTAAAGATTTAATCAACTCTTCATCAACTCTTGTTTTCTTAATGAAATTTTTCCTATAACAATCTTCTAAATCCATTTTAATTCTCCTTGAAGAACTATTCCATTAAGTACATTGTTAATTAAATGTTCGTTTTTTAATTCTTTTATATTGCTTAAAATAAACAATTGCAATCTTCTATTAATAATTTTTTCATATTTATCTATTTTAGGTAATTTTTTCTTCTTCTCAGATATTATTACAATATCAATATCACTATCCTCTATATCTAGCCCAAAAGATGCTGATCCAAAAAGAACTATTGTGGGTTTTAAATAAAATTTATTTAATTCTTCTATCAAGCCAGAATCTTTAATTTTTTTAATATTATAATAAACCTTAAGATCTCTATATTCATCTCCTTCTATATTTGCTCTGTAAATTATAAAATTTCTCTCTTTCCTTTCTTTTAATAATTTCTGCTTTGCGAATTTTTTTAATTTAGAACTGGCTGTCGCAGGAGATATTTTTAAAAGTCTTCCAACTTCCCTTACATTAAAATCTCTATTTGGAGATTCAAAAAATAATTTAATGATGTTTAATTCTTTGAACATATGTCCAATATAATAAACAATTGTTTATAAATCTTCCTCTTAATAATTATACTGGTTATTCATATAAAATTAATAATGAAATTTTCTTTCATATTCTGAATGATTAAACCATTCTAAAATAGCAGAAACCAATTGAACTTCATTCTCAGCAGTTATTGTATAAAGAAGTCTCCATCCTTGAGGAAGATCATATTTTAAAAGATACCCTCTTGGAATCAATCTTTTGGGAAATTGGATACCAAAAAATGCATTATTTCTTAAATCCTCTATAGCTCTTTTAATGGATTTCTTTATTGGGTCGCTTTCATCTAGAGAATTAAAATTTTCTTCCAATCTTTCAGATATGAATTTTACTTTTGAGGGTTTTATCATATTTTAATTTCGGGTCTTTTTGAAAGTGTTTTTGCAAGCTTAGGATTCCATATATACCCAACAATTCCATTTCTGTCAAATGCTATTTTATTAATGTTTTCTAAATAATCTAAAACAATTAAATAGGTCTGCCACATTACTTTTTTTGGAAGCTTTTTCCATATATCTGTTCTTGTGAATTCTCCACTATATTCTTCAATAGTTTTTTCTATCATGAGAACCGTTCCAAGAGTCGGACTCCTTACAATGGAATTAATTACATTATTTTTCATATTATATAATATATCAATTGATATATAAATCTTTCCTTAGAAATTAAAACTAAATTAATCTAAAAGAAATGAAAGTATTTCTTGATTAATCATTATAACATCGCTTATACATTCTAAATGTTTGTAACTAACAATTATTCCTTTTTCTGAAAATCCATGGCTCTTATCTAAAGTTATTCTAAGACTTTCTATTCTATTACTACCCAATATAATCTCATCTACTCTTCCTATAAACTGGCCTTCTGAACTATAAACTTTTTTGTTTAACAAATCACCAATCATGTTTTCTGAATGTTTCTTTTTGAATCCCCCTCTAATTTTTTCAATAAATTCCTTAATCTTAATATACAACTTCATTTTTCTTGCAATTAAGAATATGGCAAATATAATCATTAAAGAAAAGACTATAATAAGCATCTTTCCTCCAGCTTTACTGATTGTATCAATGACATTTCCAGTCAAACCTGCAGTAATTTCAAATTTTAATAGGAAGTATAGCAATACAACTATTCCAATAAATCCTGTAAGTATAGCTAAGTGTTTCTTTCTCAATTTCTTCCTTCTGTGGAATTTCTTCTCCTTATAGTGCTTCTGCCTCGTCAAACCCCTCTTTCCTTTTCTTGCCCTTTTAATTGCTAAGATTATAAACCACAAAATCAAAATTGAAACTACAAGAATTGTAAGAAGTAAAAGAATAATTTTATAATTCCATTTTTCCATTTTTCCTATAACTATCTCTCCCTTAACAACATTAAAACTTTGTTCTGTAAATGCCCTTTGCAAATTTCCATATAAGATATCTACTCTTAAGATATATTTCCCATCGTCTAATTTTATCTCGCTTATTTCTTTTTCAAAAGTTAAATTTCCCTGTATTGCTTTTGTTTCTATTTGACTGAAAATTTTATAATCATTATCATCTACAATTGAATACTTTACATATACGTCAATCTTTTCTACACCCATTTTCTCTTCTAAATTCACCTTAAATTTCAAACTATTGTTCTCATTTAGTTTTATATTATCTAATCTCAAAACAATATCAAATAGGGCTTCTGAACATTTCATTTCCTCTATTGGCTTATTTTCTGTCCCATTACATGTTCCTATATTTTTACACTCTCTTGTTTGTTTCCCTCCTGAACAAACACTCCAAGGTGTACAATCCCAATTATACGTGCATTGTTCTATTATCGTGGTTGTACTACTGCTTCCTCCAGAAGGCTGTTGGGCTGGGGAAGTGGCAACTTCTGTTACATCAAAGTAATCCACAACACTTGATATTGCACCTATTGAACTATTAGCATAAAATATTACATCATATCTTCCGACAATTCCTGCAGTGTAATATTTGTAGTCGTTGTTAGACAAGGCAACCTTTTCCACAACTCCATCAGGACGCGTGATATTCGCCCAAACTGATTCATAATTTAAAGCAGAGATGTACAATCTTATAGTTGAAATCACTTCAGACGAAGCAGGATAAACTGAATAAGAAGTTATACTTACTGTTCTATGATAAGGAGTGTCGTCAAAAAAACCAATATTTGAAGTATAACTATCACTTTCAGCATTTCTTGTTGTACCAGCTAATTCAGTTAGAGAAAGAGATTCATAATTTGTAGACGAAGAATTTGAAGTTACCATTCCTGTTCCAAAACTTCCAACAGTATAACTTGAAGAATTTGCAGTTATGGCTAAAATTGGAGAAGCAAATATAGTAATTCCAATTAAAAAAACAAGAATAGAAAAACTAATTCTTTTCATACGAAACAGCCTCCATTTAAACAATACACTTTTGAATCCTCTCCTGAAGTTCCAAGGAAATTTATATTAATAAAGCCTGTTATGTTTGCTGTTGTTCTAAATTCTCCTATTCCACTTATAGTTATATTAGAACCATCTCCTGCTACATCACTTGTTATGTTACAATAATCTGAAAATAAAACATTCCAATTTCCTGAAGTATAAGTGCAAGTATCTTCCCCTGCTGGACACTCATAATCCCCATCAAATCCACCATCAGTAACAACCCAACTATAAGTATCGGTTAAAACAAACCTTCCAGCAGTCGCATTATTTACAGAACAATTAGAGTATTTAGAATTTCCTCCACTAAAAGTAACAGTTGATTTTAAAGAAGGCAAACTACTCCAACCAACAAGTAATGAATCATAATTTGCTGTTGATAAAGTTACACCAAGAAACATATTAGTCATAGTTGTAACACTTGAGACATTCCAATTTCCAATGTCTTGATTGAAATTAGTTGCAGAATTAAACATATAAAACATAGTGTCAACATTGCTTGTATCCCAGTTCCCTATACTTTGATTGAAAGCATTTGCACCATAAAACATCCCATACATAGTTGTAACACTGCTTGTATTCCAATTGCTTATGTTTTGATTGAAATTAGTTGCAGAACGAAACATATTCTGCATAGTTGTAACTTTGCTTGTGTTCCAATTGGATATACTTTGATTGAAATTGGTTGCACCATAAAACATCCCATACATATATGTAACGCTACTTGTGTCCCAATTACTTATGTTTTGATTGAAATTGGTTGCAGAATAAAACATAGAATACATACTTGTAACACTACTTACATTCCAGTTTCCTATGTCTTGATTGAACTTGGTTGCAGAATTAAACATACTTGTCATAATTGTAACGCTACTTGTGTCCCAATTTCCTATATCTTGATTGAAGTTAGTTGCAGAATAAAACATACTATCCATAGTTGTAACACTACTTGTGTCCCAATTTCCTATATCTTGATTGAAGTTAGTTGCAGAACGAAACATATAACCCATAGTTGTAACTTTGCTTGTATCCCAATTAGCTAAACTTTGATTGAACTTGGTTGCGGATAAAAACATAGTATTCATAAGTGTAACTTTACTTGTGTTCCAATTGCTTATATTTTGATTGAAGTTAGTTGCAGCATTAAACATACTATCCATATTTGTAACACTACTTGTGTCCCAATTAGCTAAACTTTGGTTGAACTTGGTTGCGGATAAAAACATCCCATACATATTTGTAACACTACTTGTGTCCCAATTGCTTATATTTCCATTGAAGTTAGTTGCAGAATAAAACATAAATTTGGTACTTGTAACCTTGCTTGTATTCCAATTGCTTATGTTTCCATTGAAATTGGTTGCAGATTGAAACATGCTATCCATAATTGTAACATTGCCTGTATCCCAGTTACTTATGTTTTGATTGAAATTAGTTGCAGATTGAAACATACTAGTCATAAGTGTAACACTACTTGTGTCCCAATTGCTTATGTTTCCGTTGAAATTGGTTGCAGATTGAAACATAGATTGCAAATTTGTAGTTCCAGTTAAATCCAATGAATCTGTTGCAGTTGAATTAAGATTTGCACATCCATAAAAATATCCATTGTTATTTCCAACATTTAAATCTCCCCATTGAGTAATATTCAAAATCTTTAATCTATCACCTGTATTAGCAAATCTCCAACCAACTATTGTTCCACTTATTGTAATGTTATAAACTCCTTCTGCCGCATATGTATGAGTTTTATTTATACTATTATAAGCGGTTATATGGCTACTTGTACTATCATTCCAATCAACTGTAAAATCATAAGTTCCACCATTATATATTGGTAATGTTATGCTCGTAACATTACTTGAACCAGAAGATATTTTAGATGTATTCCAAGAGGAAACAAAGTTGTCTTCTTCTGCATCTATCCAATAAAATGTTGTTTGTTTTTCTTGGTTAGGATTAAAATGTCCAGCATTAACCAAAAGAGCAACATAAAAATCCTCTTGATTTCCATTACCAACCATTTTAACAGCATAATTTAAATTCTCATTCCAATCAATTCTTAAAAAATTATTAAAACTCGGCATACTTTCATTATTTTTATTATATACCTTATAGAAAGGAATAGATTCATAAGAATAAGTTTGGTTTATTATACAATTACAATTTTCAATACATTCTTCAAGACAAGTTTCATTCCAATTAGTATGGGTTACTTTTTTTGTCATATTTTTAAAGGTTAAATCATAAGTCCCATCTAAATCATATCTTGTATTGTTGATTAATATTTTATCCACTGTCTCATTAGAAGGAACATTCAAATTTTGAACTTTCCAAGCAAAACCCAAATCAAAGGGAATATCAATTCCAATGTTTTTCCCATAAACTGTTATAGATAAATTTTCATCATTTAAACCCAAATGGTATTGAACTCCTAATCTTAAATTATAACCTTGATATTCAATATCTTTCCAAAGAGTTGCATTTACATAAGTTTGATTGTCTGTTTCTATACTTCTTTCAAAATTATCTAATTCATCTTCACATTTTATTTTAATCCATTCATCTCCAGAGTAATATCCAATACAAAAAACATTTTTACTCCAATAATCTTCATAGTGATTTGTTAATTGAATTCCAGCATCTTTCTCAAAATAATAATCACTTATTGTAGCATTGTTCCAAATATGAACTGTTTCCCCATTTTGGGCATTAACTATATCCCCAGAAGAATTAAGGAATTCATAACCTATTAAATTTGTATTTTCTTCATCAAAACTTCCTGAAGCAAGAATAAACACTATTGATAAAACCGATAAAAAGAAGAATATTACTAAAATTTTTAATTGGGCTTTTTTATCCATATTAACATATCAACATTGTAACTGAGCTTCCTTTAATTGTTACACAAGTTACATTAGAACCTATTTGATTTCCTCCATTCATTGTTAGATTTATATCTGCTGAAAGATTAAGATTTCCTGTCATACTTCCTCCAGATAAACTTAATTTTGTGTCATCCACATAATTCTTCATTGAAGTATTAATAGCATTTACTTCTGTTTTAGTATAAAATATATCATTAACCCAATTAACTATTGAACTATTTTGTAATGAAACATAATTGTTCCTTGTAACATTATAAACATTAGAAACCCAATTAGTTATTGAAGCATTATTTGAACCAATATAATTAGTTGTAGATACGTTGTTTAATAGGAATTGAGAGTAGTTTGCTACAAATGTATCTGTATCTAATCCAGTATTAGTTGTATTAACCCAATCTACATAATTCTTCATTGAGGTATTAACTGTATCAACTTCTGCTGAAGTGTAATAATCACCTTTATCAGCAGACCAGTTTCCTAATCTGTCAATTAGTGTTGAGATTAAAGTGTATAATCCTAATGTGTTTGTTATTGAATTATTCTGAACTAATATTTTATTATCAACTGTATCATTAATCCAAGAATCGTCATAAGCTCCTCCTGTATTAGTAGAGTTAACATACAAAATATAACTTTCAATTGATTGATTATTTGATTCAATGTAGTTAGTTAGCGATTCATTATTCAATAAGAATTGAGAATAGTTAGCAACAAAAGTGTCTGTTCCCCCATCTCCATTCGTTGAATTAACATAAAGTATGTAGTTTTCTATTGAAATATTATTTGATTCAATATAATTTGTAAGCGATTCATTGTTTTCCAGGAATTGGGAATAGTTCGCAACGAATGTATCAGTATCTGTTCCTCCTGTATTAGTTGTATTCACCCAGTCAACATAATTCTTCATAGAGGTGTTTATTTCATCAACATCTGTTGTATTGTATATAGTTCCGTTTATCCAGGCATCATCATAAGAACTTGTAGATATTCCGGTAAGTAGGCTTCCATTCCCCATAAAATAATCTGCAGTTACATTTCCGGTAGTAGTTATGTTTCCACTTCCACTTATAGTTCCATTAAAATCAATATCTTGAACAAACAACCCATTTATCCTTGAAATTAGGCTTCCAATCCATCCAAAAAATCCTGTTTGAGAAGTTGTTATATTTCCTTCAAATGTTTCTGACTGATTCTTTAAGGCATAATCTGTCAAATCAGGGGTTCCCGAGCTATCATCAGTTTCACACTCAACACTTCCATTCTCATAAACCAATCTTATTGAACTTCCTGCAGGACATGAATCTATAAGGGATAGATTAACAAATGAAATATTATTTATTTTTCCAACGGCAGATTGAAACTCTAACCTCTCATTTCCATCAAAATCAAGATCTTCATCATTTATTTTATAATCCTTCCAATAACTAATTCCATAATCTAAATCTGGATCTATCATTACATTCCATGAGCCATTTGCTATCCCATTGGTGAAATTCTCTTCAAAAATTAAATTTCCTCCTGTGGAAGCATCATATATGCTTATTGAAAGATTAGCCAATGCTGTTAAATTTCCTGTTGCTATTTCTTTTACATCTGTTCCTTGATCTGAAACCAAGAAAGCGGATGCAAAACTCTGGAAAAATATAAATACAAAAATTAAGAGAAAAATTCTATTTTTCATTTCTTTTTCCCACCCTCTTTTTTTAATAGTTCAATTAAAGCTTTATTCAAAGTAGTAGAACGAGGAACTGTTTCTTTCCATTTTTCCCAAACTTTTTCTGGTACTTCCAATAAGAATGTTTTAACTCCCTCTGCTTTACTCATTTTACTTAGTAATAGTTATAATTGATTACTTTTAATAATAATTACTTAGTATTTAAAGGTTTTTATTAATGTGGATATTTGGTAGAATCTTATTCAATTAAGTGCTCCCTAGGGATGAACAAATGACTGTAATAATTGCCAAAAGATTTATAAACAATCGTTATAATATTATAACATATGTTAGAAAAATATAACAGATATAAATTACTAAAATTATTTTTAGATTCTCCCACTGATAGTTTTAGGTTAAGAGAAATTGCAAGGTTAACAAAAATTTCCCCACCTTCTGTAATGAATTATCTTAAAGAATTTGAAAAAGAAAGCTTGATAAATAAACAAACTAAACGAAAAGTTCCATTTTACACGGCATTACGGGATAACCCCCAGTTTATACTTTACAAGAAGATTGGTATTATTTTTGAATTAAATCAATGTGGCTTAGTGAGCCATATATGGGATAAACTCTCTCCTCAAGCTATTGTTCTTTATGGAAGTTTTGCAAAAGGAGAATCAATAGAAAATTCTGATATCGATTTATTTATTTTAGGTAAAAATAAAAATATGGAGCTTGTTGATTTTGAGAAAAAACTGAACAAAAAAGTTCACTTATTTTTTAAAGAATCTCTAGAGGAAATCTCTAACGAATTAAAGAATAATATTTTAAATGGAATAATACTTAAGGGGTACCTAAAAGTATTTTAAAATGATAATCAAAATAACCCCTGACAAAGAAAAAACAAAATCGATTTTACAATTAACAAGAGAAAGGGAGGAGTTTATCTCTACAATTGACCATAAAAAGTTCTCTACAAATGCTTCTGAAAATTATTATGAAATAATTAAAGAATTGGCGAATGCCTTATTACTTTTAGATGGATTAAAAACAACAGGTGAATATGCCCACAAAGATTTAATTGATTATCTCATAAATTATAAAGAATTTACAGAATCAGACATTTTATTTATGAATGATTTGAGAATAAAAAGAAATAATAGTGCATATGATGGCAAAAAGATAGATTCTAATTATTTGACTAACAATAAAAATAAGATATTAGAACTAATAGAAAGATTAAAGAAAACCATCAAAAAGAAATTGTAAATTGAACTCTGCAAAAACAAGTAGTTAAGTGCTTCTTAGTGATGAACAAATGACTTTAATGAATTGCCAAAAAATTTAAATAGCATTGGTTCATAAATGATACATATGGTTCAAAATAAAAACAATTTGGAATTGGAAATAATTTTAGTTTTATTAAAAAATAAAACTCATTTAAGAGAAATAGCCAGAATCCTAGATGAGTCTCATTCCACAATTCTAAGAAAGATTAGGGAATTAGTTAAAGAAAATGTTTTAGATTATAAGAAGGAAGGTAAAAATAATATATTTTTTATTAAAAACAATTTAAATGCTAAAAACTATGTTTATTCTGCAGAGATTCATAAATTAAATATATTGTTGAAAAAACACCCAAAATTGTCTATAATTTTTGAAGATATTAAAAAAAACTTTTCCAAAAGGATGATTATTTTGTTTGGTAGTTATGCAAAAGGAATTCCCAAGCAGGATAGTGATATTGATATTTATTTAGAAACAGGTGATAATAACCTAAAAAATAAAATCAAAGAGATAAATTCTAAACTAAACATAAAAATAGGAAAATTTGATACTAAATCTTTGTTAGTTAAGGAAATTATAAAAAATCACATAATCATAAGGGGTTTGGAGAATTTTTATGAAAGAGTTGAATTTTTTAAAGAAGCTTAAAAGAAAAGGAATTCTTGAACTGGTTGAATCTTCTGAAGAGATGAAATCTTCTTATCTAATCAAAGCAGAAAACTGCCTTAAATCTGCAAAAATATTATTTCAAAGCCTGCTTTATGAGAATTCCACTTCTGAAGCTTATTATTGTATGTATAACTCTTTGCTGGCTTTATTATTCAAAACTGGAATTAAGTCTGAAAACCATTCTGCATCAATAATTTTATTTGATAAACTATTTGAAAATAAAGATTTAGTAAAAATAATTTCATGGGCTAAAGAAGAAAGAATAGACAAACAATATTATGTGGAGACTCAACAAATAGTTAAAGTTACTCAAAAATCATCCAAGGAGATGATATTAAAAGCAGAAGATTTCTTAGTTAAAATGAAGTTATTAATAAATGAAGTGAGCAACGAAAAAATTAATTCTGTTAGAAATTTTTTCACCAAAAAGGTTGTTAGCTGAATTTAAGTTAGATTAAACTCTGCAAAAACAGGCAGTTAAGTGCTTCCTAGAAGACATAGAAAATAATAAAAATATAAAATGTAATTATTGAAAATTATTTCTTTTTCCCCAATTTGTCAACCTTTTTTTCCAATCTTTCAAGATCTTTATTCATTTTTGACAACATTTTCAATCTCCTTCTATTGTCCCACCAATTAACAATAGCAAAAATAATAAAAATTAAAACAACAATCCCAATAGCCTGTAACCACTTTCCAACTGCCCCAACTCTTTCCAAAGTCTGTTGAGCGACAACTAAAGGATCAACGGTTGTCTGATTTACAAAACTTTCCATATTCACTTATAAGTTCTAATATTTAAAACTCTTTTGTTATCCTTATTGGCTATCTTCATTTTATAAAATAAGTTTATAAGATAAAATGATACTTTTTTATAACTAGAATATATTAAATTGTTATGCAAGATTTAAAAGGAAAAAAGAGAATATTTAATTTTTTAGGTTTTTTATTATCTCTTTATTTTTTCCTTTTCTCTTTGGTATTGATTAAATATTCCTTTAGTGAAATTGGAAATTATATTCTTAAAATAACTGGAAGCAATATAAGTGAGATAAATGCTTTTGGTTTTGGTTGGCTTTTAGCTTTGATAGTACAATCAAGTGGAGCTGCAACTTCTGCTTTGGTAGCATTAAATTATGCCGGGATTGTTGGACCGGGGGTTTTAATTTATATGGTTCTAGGGACAAGGATTGGAACAACCATAACTGCCCTTTTTGTTGCTTTGCTTGTTTCTGCAAAAAGAAGAGATTTTAGACACGGGTTTGAAGTTGGATTAGCTAATCTTGTTTACGCCTTTCCTATTGCTATTTTTATGTTTTTCCTTGAATATTTCTTTTCTTTTTTCTCTAAGATAGGAAACTCTTTGGTTGTTTCTGAACTTTCATTCAAGATTACTTTTATTGATAAAATAACAATGCCCTTGATTAATTTAATAAAATTTATTCCAGAATATTTTCTTGCTTTTTTAGGGATTTTTCTTTTAATTTTTAGTCTTAGAAAAATACCTGTTTTTATGCTACGTTTATGGGGGGAAGATTATATTAGGAAAAAAATTCATACCTGTTTTAAAAAGAAATATCTTTCTTTCTTTATAGGTTTTTTAATTGCTCTTTTTTTGACATCTACTAGTATTACAATTACTTTGCTTGTCCCTTTAATTGTTTCAAGACTTATAAATCTAAAAAAAGTCATTCCTTACATAATTGGAACTAATCTGGGAGGGGTAGTTGATGCAATCATTGGGGGATTAATTATAGGTGAAACCTCTCTTCCTGCAATATTTACTTATGTTTCTTTTAGTATAATAGGTTTATTTTGGTTATTTAATACAGATTTAATGTTTAATATAACTAAGTTCATATCAAAAAGAACCCTTCATATATCTAAGAAAAGAGCAGCAATTTTTGTACTATTTTTTATTTTATTGGCTTTTGTTTTGAGTTTTATTTAATTTTACAAGATTATTCAACAATCTCGGTCTTCAATTTTTTATAACCAAAAAAATCAGTTGTATAATTATAGGCTCCTGCATTTAGAAATGTTATTCTATCCCCCACTTTGGGTTCTTTTAACTTAACTTTATATCTAAATATATCATCCCTTGTTGGAGAATTTCCTTTTACTAAATAAAACTCCCCTTCCCCATTATTAGGCATTTCTTGTTCTATAATCATTTTCGTTCCTGTCAATGTGGTGTCTAAAGCACAGTTGTATATTGTTGTGTTTATTACAATGTTTTTTTCATAGATTTGAATTATTTCAGTTTTAAGTGTAATACAGGGGGCTGCCAAAAATCTTCCAGGTTCAATATAAGTATCTATTTTAAATTGTTCAAGCCAGATTTTTGCTTCACTAATTTTAGAAAAGATATAAGGAAGAACTTTTGAAGTATATGAACGATATTCAACAGGCAAACCTCCACCAATATTGACAAAATCAATTCTTTCAAGAGTTTCTTTTGTTAAAGAATCTTCCAATTCTTTTTTTATTTCCCACTCACTTGTATTCTGGCTTTTTCTATGTATATGAATCCCAAGATTTTCAATAAAATCCTCATCTTTTATTTGTTTTATTATCTCATTTATTCTTCTAGATGACATTCCATAAACAAAATATTTTCCTGTCCCTATTCTGTGCTCTTGGAATTTCATTCTTAATGATAAATTAATGCTTGCTTTTTGTTCCTTAATTGTATTTATAATTCTCTGCAAATCTATTTCATTATCTATAACAAAATTTTTAATTCCTAAATTGATAAGTTCTTTTAATTCATCTTCCAACTCTGCTTGTGTAAAAAACCATATTTTACTTCTCTTTTTTATATTTTCTACTTCTTCTTTTCTGTGAATTGAAAAATAACATTCAGGAACAAGATTTTGAAGAACATTTCCAACATCATTATTTGTCTTATACGAATATGAAATTTTCAACCCCATATCTTTCAGTTTGTTGTATTGATCAAGAAGTTTTTCCCTTGACAAAATAAATTTAGCTTCCATTTTTATAAGAATTATTTAAGAAATTTTCTTTTTTTAGTTCATCTAAAACAGAGCACATTAATAAGGGAAATGTAATTGTAACATCTCCATTAACTGTTGCTGCCTCTGCATCATCCTTTAATTTTCCCCAAGACTTTGCTTCCTGTGTTGTTGCCCCAGACATTGAACCTGATGATGAATGAGATGTTGTTAAATAAACAGCATAATCAAAACCTCCTGAAAGCAATGCTGCAAAAACCGCATAATGCTTTGAAATGCTCCCCCCAAGAGAAATAATCCCTTTCTTTTCATCAAATGATAGATCTGTTACAACTCTTTCCATATCTTTTATTGTATCCACAATAAAGTCAGAATGTTTTTGCTGAAACATAAATAAATGAAAACCAAATGAAGAGTCAGCAATTCCAGGGCAATAGATTGGAATGTTGTTTTTTGCCGCTTGACAAAGAAATGAGTTTTTATCTTTTATCATTAAACCTATTTCATAAAGCAAGTTCGAAGAAGAAATTCTTTTTTGTTTTTCATAAATTTTTCCAAGCATTTCGGATATTTCATCTTCAAATTTCATGTAGCTTTCATTTCTAATTAAAAGATTTCCTATCCTATTTTCTCCCCTTTCATGCATAGCTGTATCATCCGCATAGAATGTTGAAGATTCAAATTCCTCACCCAATGACTTCATTATATCTTCCTCTATTGAACCTGATGTTGTTACTATAATATTTGGAATTTTTAAATGACAAAGTTGTGCGAAAAATCCTCTTAATCCAGATGTAACCATATTTGATGTAAATGTGAGAAATATTTTTGCCTGAGACTTTTTCATCTTTAAAACAACATCTCTTGCTGCATTTAGCTCCATTGACTGAAAACCCAAGTTTCCAAACTGTTCGACTAGCTCTGAAACCTTCATATCATTATGCCATAAAAAATCTTTAACTTTTTTCATTTTAATAAATTTTAACTAGAGATACAACTAAGATTAGTAAACTGGAATTGCCAAGCAGTTTGTTTTTACTAAACTCATAAAAAAAGGCACATTTTTTGGTATATAAATCTTTTCCATGGCGTTGAACCAAATCACTCTCAAGTTATTAGGTTTGTGTTGGTGATTTAATCCTAAGGATTAACTTCTCAACTTTTGCTCAAAATACTAAAATTATTGCTCCTCCCTTAGTAAATGATATAACTTATTATGTAAATTAGGATTTGCTACTAATATTGATACATCTCCTAATTCCCACTCTTTTCTATCTAAATTAGTAACTTTTGCTCCAGCCTCTCTATTTATAACTACTGTAGCAGCCATATCCCAAGGTTCTAAACTCAGAGCCATATATGCTTGAAGTTTTCCACTAGCAACTAAACACAAAGGAACTGAAGCACATCCAGATGCTGTAAAACAGGTGATTCCTCCTGGAGAATAAACTCTTTTAATAAATGGAGCAAGATCAGCTCTCCTAAAAGATGGTGTTTCTTTTCCTCCATCTAATCCCATTATCACCCTATTAACATTTTCTTCTAAAGATACTGAAATTGGTTGATCATTACAAAAAGCTCCTATTCCTTGTTCAGCAAGATACAACTCCTTTCTTTTTGGAGCATATACCACACCAACAATCGGCGTTTTTCCTTTAAGTAAAGATATACAAACACTAAAATGATCTGTTATTCCATATCTATAAGGGATTGTTCCATCCAATGGATCAATAACCCAGCTAAATTCAGAACTTTGATTAACTCCTCCATTTTCTTCTGAATAAATATTGTGTTTTGGAAAATTTTCTTTAATTCTTCTTCTTATCAATTCATCACTCATCTTATCAACTTCTGTTCTAAAATGTTGTTTAGAAGTCCAGTCTAGATTTTGTATTTTCCCATAATTATCCATAAGAGTTCTTCCAGCTTCTTTCGCAACAGATTTTGCAAAATCTTTATATTCACTCATAAATATTTTTAAAAAAACTAGTTTAAAAAGATATGTATAGTTATTCGGTTTATGTAGGAGATTTAATCCTAAGGATAAACGCCCCCACGAAGATTAATCAATTAGTTATTTTTTAAGGCGCTAATAGCTTAAGAAAAATAAAGTTTACACCCAGCATAATACCATGATGACCTCTTTATGAGAAGTAGTTTCTCAGTCTTTTGATTCATTCAATAAGCAAAATATAAGATTCCATTTTCATTTCTATCAAAACCTTCATCAAATTCTATAGCTTCTTTATCTATTCCAAATTCTTTCGTTACCTTTTCACACGCTTCTTTTAATTTATCATCCTCTTGATGATACTTAAGTCTATTAATTCCATCTACTGTAGTGAATGTAACTAATAAGCTACCTATATCTCCAAAAACACGTTCCTTTTTTGGACCGAGAAATTTCAAAAGACCTTTTCTTGGTATTTTTTCATACCCTAAAATTTTTTTTGAATTAATTATACTAAAACATTTTGTTCCACCAATCTTTTTACCCAACGGTTCAATATCATATACAAAAACTTTATTATTCTTTAAAGCATATCCTGCTGGTCTTTTTTCTTCAGGCCGAGTTACATTTGCCATATGGGTTGCTCCTTCAAGATACCCTCCACCGCATGGTTCATATGTGGTTTTATATGATGTAACTTCGTTGATGGGTCTAATTTCTAAATCTTTATAAGTGCTAGAAAGCTCATTTTTTATTCCATTTATAACTCTTCTTTTTATCTCGTTATTTAAAACTTGTACATTAATTTGATCTGTGTTAATATCTATCATAAATTTTCTATAATTTCTTTATTTATAAACTTTTTGGTATTGTATTAACTTAAAAGTAACAAAGCGCCCCCACGAAGATTCGAACTCCGATCGTCCCGACCGCAACGAGATGTTCTATCCATTGAACTATGGGGACATGAATAAACATAATCTCGAATATACCAAAATATAAAAACTTATTTCATTAGCTTTTTATATGTTAATAGGCCTCGTGGGAAAACCATCAGTTGGAAAAAGTACTTTCTTTAAAGCATCTACTTTAGCTGATGTTGAAATAGCTTCTTATCCATTCACAACAATAAAAGCAAATCATGGAGTGGGGTATGTAAGGGTTGGGTGTATAGACAAGGAATTTAATACACAGTGTAATCCTAATCACGGATTTTGTATAAATCATCAAAGATTTGTTCCTGTTGATTTAATGGATGTTGCAGGATTGGTTCCAGGAGCTTCAGAAGGAAAGGGTTTGGGAAATCAATTCTTAGATGATTTAAGAGGAGCCGATATTTTTATCCATATAGTAGATTGTTCCGAGGAGACAAATGCAGAAGGAAAAGCACTGGAGAAGGGACAGACTTATGATATTTGTGAAGATGTAAAATTTTTAGAAGAAGAACTAGACAAGTGGTTTTACAATATTTTATTAAAAGCTTGGAAACCATTCACAAAAAAATTGGAGATAGAACATTCTAAATTCAGCGAAGTTGTTGCAAAACAGTTTTCTGGATTGAAAGTTAAAGAAGAACAGGTGAAAGACGTTTTGTTGAAATCAAATCTTCCTGAAAGAGCTTCAACTTGGAATGAAACACAATTAATGGAATTTTCTTCTGCTTTAAGAAAAGAAAGTAAGCCAATGATTATAGCTGCCAATAAAATTGATGCAAAGAGGGGAGAAGAAAATTATAAAAAAATAAAAGAAAAATTCAAAGATTATTTGGTTATTCCGTGCTCTGCCGATTCTGAATTAGCTCTAAGACAAGCCTCTAAAAGTGGTTTAATTGAATATATCCCAGGAGATAAAGAATTTAAGATATTAAAAGAATTGAACATAAAGCAAGTTTCTGCTCTTAATGATATAAAAGAAAATGTTCTCAAAAAATATGAATACGGAACAGGGGTGCAAGAAGTGTTAAACAAAGCTATTTTTGATTTTCTTAAATATATTGCCATATTTCCTGCATCAGCAAGTAAACTAGGAGATAGCAAAGGAAATATACTTCCTGATTGTTTTTTAATGCCCCCAGGAACTACTGCCCTTGATTTTGCATATTATCTTCACACAGATTTTGGAAAAAATTTCATAAAAGCCATTGATGCCAAAACAAAAATGGCCTGGGGAAAAGAACATAAATTGAAGCACAGAGATGGATTAGAAATTGTAACAAGATAATCTTATGAAAATTAAAATTAAACTCCATCCAAAGAACAAGATTATTGAATATTAGATTAATGCCCAGGGCATAAAATATCAAATTTCAAAGTCTTAATTAACTTTAATGATTTCTGCATTTCTTCTGGAACCGATTCTGGAAAATCTGTTCTTCCAATATATCCCTCATGAAATATAACATCTCCCGAAAATAAAATATTTTTATATAAGATAACAATATCCCCTTTTGTGTGCCCAGGAGTTTTGTAAAATTTAAATTCTTTGAGAGGAAATTTTTCTATAGGGATTATATTAATTAGTTTGCTTCTTGGATGGTCTTCGTTTATTGACTCTCTAAAGTTTCCATATATTTTTGCTTTTGAAAACAAATCTATATTCTCTATATGATCATAGTGGGCATGAGTTAAAATTATTATACTTACATCTCTTGGGGAAATATTCAATTGTTTTAGAGATTTTAGTAACTCTTCCGCATTTTCCTTAGAAGAAGTGTCTATGAGTATTTTTTTATCTTGAAATTGAATTAAATAAACTATAGAGCCCTCATTATGAAAATCTATTGAAATTATTTCTGAGGATATTTTTGTTATCATTAATAAGAGTAATACCAAACTAATTTAAACTTATTTATTTTTTATTGAAAATGAAATATGAACCTGCTGAAGATTTACAAAAAATTGCCGAGGAAGTTTCAAGATTACTTTTTCCACATATTATAATAGAAAGGGTAAAATGTTACAGGAGTTATGGAAGCTCCACAAAAGGAACAATTGCAAGGTGCCACGCCCTTGGAAAACTCATGCAAAAAGTAATAGGGGTTGAAGCTTATTATGCCCTTGAATTTCTTTCTTTAAGATTTGATAAATTAAAAGAAGAGGACAAAATAAAAACTATCATTCATGAATTAATGCACATACCTCAAACTTTTGGGGGGGGATTTAGGCATCACAATTTTGTATGTGAAAAAAATGTTAATTTACATTATAAGACTTACATTGCAAAAAAAGAACAGAATGAAAAAAATATAAAATGGTTCAAATAAAAATTAATCTAAACCGAAATATTTAAATATGTGTTAACACATAAATAAGTATGGTAAATATGACTCTATCTATACCAAATGAACTTCATGAGAAAATGAAGAAACTATCCGAAATACGTTGGAGTGAAATTGCTAGGCGTGCAATCGAGCAAAGAATAGAAGATTTAGAAACGATAAACAGGCTTGCATCAAAGAGCAAATTAACAAAGAAAGATGTTGAAGAAATATCCAAAAAAATAAAAAGAAGCGCTTCTAAAAAATTTAATGAATCTTGTAATTGATACAAATATATTTCTATCAGCTCTTATAAAAGATGGATTAACGAGGGATATCATAATTAACTCGCCTTTCAACTTATTTATCCCAGAACAGGAGCTAATTGAAATAAAAAGACATGAAGAACTTATAGTTAGCAAATCTGGTATAAATAAAGAAGATTTGAGAGATTTAATTAGGAAGTTATTAAAATATATAACAATAGTGAGAAATGATAAAATAATTAAATACAGAGACAAAGCAAATGAAATAATGGGTAGAATAGATAAGGATGATATTATCTTTATCGCATCTGCTCTATTTTTAAATTGCCATATATGGTCTGAAGACAAACATTTTCAAAAACAAAAAGAAATAAAAATATTTACTACGAGTAAAATATTAAAGATATATAACCGCGTTTAAAATGATAATAAAACATAATTCTAAAAATATAGAAATTTCAGAAGTGAGAAAATTATCAAAATTTGGAAAAGCAACTGGACTTATGTTTCATAGTTCTAAAGAATGTCCTGCTATGCTCTTTGAATTTGGAAGCCCTACAAAAATGAAAATACACTCCCTTTTTGTTTTCTTTAGATTTGCTGCAGTATGGCTCGACGATAAAAACAACATAATTGACATAAAGATAGTAAAACCTTTTAGATTATCAATTTCATGCAAGGAACCATTTTACAAACTTGTTGAAATTCCCTTAAACAAAAAATATAAAAAAATTACAAAAATCCTATTCGATAAAAATTAATTCCTCTTCGGGAATTATTCCCCATCGGAGAAAGATTTAAAAAGAATAATCACTCTAATAAATTATACTATTAAAAAAGGAGGTAAAAAATGGGAAAAATTTTGGTTAAAAACGTTATTAAGAGAAAATCTGGTTATCTTTACTATGTGGACGGACAAGGAAATGTATGTGAAGCAAAGATGGCTAGAGGCGGAAAGAAAAAGAAAAAGGCTGCTAAGAAGAAACCAGTGAAGAGAAAGGCCGCTAAGAAAAAGCCAGTGAAGAGAAGAAAAAGATAATCCGCCGCATTCATTTTATTTTTTTATTTAATTAATTTTATATAGGAAGATTAATTCTTCCTTTTATGGCTCTTGTTTTGGGAATTGAATCCACTGCGCATACGTTTGGAATAGGTATTGTTAGAAATGAAAAAGTTTTAGCAAATGTTAGAGATATGTATGTTACAGAAAAAGGGGGGATAATCCCTGTTGAATCCGCAAAACATCATGTTAAAGTTTCTCATGAATTATATAAAAAGGCTTTGGAAATTTCAGGAATTCAAGAAAAAGAAATTGATGTGGTTGCCTTCTCACAAGGTCCAGGACTTGCTCCTTGCCTTATTCAAGGAATGAAATTTGCAAAAGAAACTTCTTTTAGATTAAAAAAACCTCTTATTGGAATAAATCATTGCGTTTCACATCTTGAAATAGGAAAAATAACAGGTGCTAAAGATCCTGTAATGCTTTATGCATCTGGGGCAAATACACAAATTATAGCTTACGCGTCTGGAAAATATAGAATTTTTGGAGAAACACTGGACATAGGAGTTGGGAATTTTATAGATAATTTTGCGAGGTATGCGGGAATAGGATTTCCTGGTGGGCCAATTATAGAAAAGATATCAAAGCAGGGGGAAAATTTTATTGAACTTCCATATAAAGTAAAAGGTATGGACATTACTCTTTCTGGAATTCTTACTAATCTAAAACAAAAACTTGAATCTAAAAAATATCCTATAGAAGATTTATCTTATTCTCTTCAAGAAACTGTTTTTGCTATGCTTGTTGAAACTGCAGAAAGAGCATTGGCACACACAGGAAAAAAAGAATTATTACTAGGGGGAGGAGTTGCATGTAATTCAAGACTACAAGAGATGTGTAAAATAATGTGTGAAGAAAGGGGTTGTAAATGTTTTATACCATCTAGAGATCTTCTTGTGGATAATGGAGCAATGATTGCTTTCCTAGGAGAAATAATATTTAAATCAAATCCTCAAGAGTTTTCAAAAGAAAAAATTGAAAAAATAGACATTCATCCCAGAGAACGTACAGATGATATAGCCGTTGATTGGAAAAACTAATTTTAAAAACTTAGATTCTCTTCCAATATCATGAATAAAAGAGGATCACATGTTGAAATTATAATATCCTTTATTATATTCGTGACTTTCATATTTTTTATTTTTTCAATCATTGATCCATCTATAAATACACAAAAAGATAAAGAAAGTTTCCTTAATGATGTTGAAGTAGGTGTGATAAATAGAATCTCTTCCTATATGACCATAATAACAATAAAAATTACTTCTTCAACAAACCAAAACTGTATAAAATTAGATGGAGAAATAACAAATCTGGGCATAAGTTCAAAAGTTGTATCTAAGAATAGTTTGGGACAAACCCTAGATTGCTATATCTTTTCGGGAGATTCTGACGATTTACTAATTGAAAGAACAAGCACATCTGATACTTTTATAAAAATATATTCTTCAGATGCTTTCCCCCCTATAGAATCTAGTTCCCCAAGCTGCCAAACTCTCATAAGAGGAACAAATTACATATTGGGACTTACAAAAACAGACAAATATATATTTGAAACTAAAATTTTTGATTTAATTGGTGAAGATTATGAAACATTAAAAAATAGTTTAAATATTCCAGAAGGGATAGATTTTGGATATGGAATCAAACTTTCAAATGGAACCACTTTTGAAACTGAAGAAGGAAAACTATTAACAAATGTTTACATAAGAGAAACTCCAATTAAGTATGTTGATTCAGAAGGAAATATATTAATGGGCTTTCTTAAAATAAAAATATGGTAAAAATAAAAACTATAATAAAATCGAAAAGGGGATGGATAAGACTTGTAGAAGTTTTTATAGCAATACTTCTCATCACAGGGGTTTTGTTAGTTGTGGCTAACAGAAATAACTCTTATAGCAAAAATGATTTATATGCAGAAATATCCAAAAAAGAACTTGCAATTCTCAGAGATATTGAATTGAATGATGCCTTAAGAACAGAAATATTAAGTGTAACCCCCCCTGTTGAATGGGATAATTTTGGTCCTGAACTTCAAAATGTAAAAAATAGAATAATATATTTATCGCCTTTAACTCTTGAATGTAAAGCCAAAATATGCTTAATCGAAGAGAGTTGCATAATGGATGATTCTTACGGAAAAAATGTTTATGCAGAATCTGTTTTTATATCGGCAAATTTGAGCACTTATTCCCCAAGACAACTTAAATTATTTTGTGTTGAGAAAGAAACTTAAAAATTTTAATTTAAATATTTTTTATCCTTTCCAATTAATTAAAGGAAGAATTCTTTTTTCTATTTTAACATTTTTCTGAGCTTCCATTATATTGTTTATGTCCTTGTAAGCCATTGGTGATTCATCTAAAGTTTTCTCTGAAATTGTCCCTTTAATTCCTACCATTTCTTCTCTAAAACTTTTCATTGTTATTTTCTCTTTCGCTTCTTTCCTGCTCAAAATTCTTCCTGCACCATGAGAAGAAGAATGTAAAAATTTTGGATCTCCCTTCCCCACAACCAAAAAAGAACCATCTTTCATATTTCCAGGAATAATCCCTCTTTCACCTTTTTTTGATGGAGTTGCTCCTTTCCTATGAATGTATTGTCCTTTTTCAAAAATTGCGTGATTGTGATTTTTATTTACCCATAACTCTGTTTTTAGTTTTTCTTTTAAAATGTCCTCTAAAATTTCAATAACTTTGTAATTTATTTCCAATCTATTCAACAAAGCATATTCAAGTCCAAAATCCAATATATTCAAATACTCTTTTCCTAAAGGGGATTTTACATCCAAAGGAAACATTTTTTCATAATCTGTTTTACTATTAGAAGCTTTTATCATATATCTCTTTGCAATTTTATATCCAATTCCTCTACTTCCAGAATGAATAATCAACCATATTTCTTTTTTATAAAAACCCAATTCTATGAAGTGATTTCCTCCCCCAAGAGTTCCAAGATGTCTTATAGCTACATCTTTTAAAAATCTAAAAATATTTTTATCGTGAGGACCTTTTTCAAATTTATATAACAACTCCTTAAAACTTTTTTTTGTTTTTTCTGTTATATTCCCTACTTTGTTTATATTTCCAACCCCCAAGGGGATTTTATTAACAACTTCATCATATATTTTATCTGTATTCTTTTTTATTTTTTCGTATATGTCGTCTCCTTTGATTCTTACTGCAATAAGTCCACACCCTATGTCAAACCCAACCCAAGATGGAACAACATATCCTTTTGTTATAAGAACTGAACCTATTGGAGCGACATATCCTCTATGGGCGTCGGGCATTAAAGCGGCAGAGGTTACAAAATCCTGAGAATAACACTCTCTAAATTGTTTAAGAGTTTCTTTATCTGCATTTAAAGAATAATCAAAAATCTTTTTTTCCATAATATAATTATTAACTATAAAATTTATAAAATGTTTGGTATTCCAAAAAACATTACTTCAGAAACATATAGCTTCATATCGAAAAACATTTATAAAACCCTGTTCATTGTATTAATTAATGGTTAAAAGAGGTTTTGGAAAATCATCGTTTCTTTTTGGAATAATTATATTTTTAATTATTGTAAATGTGGGAGGAGTTTTGGTGGATGCATTAATTACTGGAAGAGTGTGTGAAGAAGAGGTAGAGTCTGGGGTTGAATGCGATTCTCTTACTGGATGTATGTGCTATCAAGAAACATCTTCATCTTACCTTTATTGCGCTGATCTTAATTGGGATAATAAAGGATACGTTTGGATCACTTATTCTTCCCTCTCAGAATTAACAGGTTTTTCGACATGTGGTGAATCTTCATCTTGTTATACAGTTGAGTACATCTCTGCATGTCTTTTACCTGAATTAACTTGCTGGTATGATAATATAGCAGATGGAGGAAGTGGTTGGAAATGGACGTATACTAGCCAGATCTCTACGGAAACTGAGGGTAATGCTTGTTATGATTTGAAAGATAATGATTGTGATACCATTGTGGATGAATGTTCTGTTGAATTACCTGTTTGTGATAATGATAATTCTTGTGAGCCTGAACGTCAAGAAGACTGTGGAAATTGTGCAGATTGTTCCTGTCTACCAGGTCAAAATTGCCAAGACGGAGTATGTATTAAAATCCCTTCTCCTACAGATTGTCCTGATTCTGTTTTTAATCTAGTTTGGCAAAGTTGTGGTAGTTGGGCGGGGGGCTGTTCTTGTTCTGACCCTAATGCTCCAGAATACCCTCTTTTTTGTGGAAAATTCAGTGGAAGTTCAACTTATACATGGTTTCCTTTGGATCCATATTGCGGCACGAGAAGGTCGTGTCGTACAATCGATTTTACTCATGGCACTTGTACATGGAATGATGCCGTTTGTTGGTATGATAATATAGCAGATGAGGGAGAGGGTTGGAGATGGACATATGATTTTGAGGTGCCTGACGAAGAAAGTGGTAATGCTTGTTATGATAATTATGATAACGATTGCGATACTGTTACAGATGAGTGTGCTGCCCCAGTTTGTGAATTAACTTCAGCTAAATGGAAAAATTTAGCTGGAGCAAGTATCACAAGCGCAAATGTTGGAGATTTGGTAAGATTAAATGTCGAAGTAACAACACAGTGTATTGGACAGAAAGTAAGTTTTAAAATATATGAGGATGATTGGATAGGAGATGATATCATTTCTGGAATTGTCTCAATAACCCTTACAAGTACGAGTGGTTTTACCACATGGATTGTAAATTGGACTGAAGACAATGATTTTTTAGAATCAAATCCTCCAGAGTATTATTTCAGAGCAAATGTTTCTGAAAATGTAATGGATTCAAATGTATTAACCGCTAATCCTTCAACAACTAGTTGTCCTAGTGGGATAGCCTCCGGGACTAGCTGTCAAGAATGGATGGGTTATTGTTATTGTGGGAGTTATAGTTTCTATTGTGGAAATTATAGTAACCAAGGCTGGAAGTGGTTTACATCTGCACCAACATGTAATTCTACTACCTCCTGTAAAATTATAAATTATACTCATGGTACTTGCGATTGGGAAAATGCTGTTTGCTGGTATGATAATGTAGCGGATGGTGGAATCGGTTGGAGATGGACATATACTAGTCAAATCTCTACAGAAATAGGAGTTAATGCTTGTAATGATAATATTGATAACGATTGTGATGGAAAAATTGATGGATTGGATGAAGGTTGTTCTGGTGGAGTATGTACTGACACTTGCTCATCTTTAGGATATGAGTGTGGAACTGCAACAGTTTGTGGGATTTCAACTAATTGTGGAAGTTGTTCTTCTGGTTATACTTGCCAAAGTGGAGTATGTGTAGCTACTTCAACATGTGACTTACTCTCTGCAAAATGGAATACCACCACGAATGCTAATGTAAGAGATTTAATGAAATTAAGTGTTATAGGAAATAGCGGGTGTGTTGGAAAAACAATAACATTTAAAGTGTATGAAGATGATCTTTATCCTCTCCCAGATACACAAGTTTATACTCCAACTGCAATAACTATTGGAAGCGCAAATAATTTTACAACGTGGACGGTTACATGGATGGATGATGGGGCGCTTCAAGGAAATCCAGAATATTATTTTATTGCAACAGTTTCCGGAACTACTGAATCTGTAAAAAGTAGCAATTTGAATATAAATGATTATACCCCTCCACCAGCAGATCCTTTCTGTGGAGATGGAATATGTACTGATGGAGTAGAATCTTGCTTAAATTGTGTTGCAGATTGCGGAGAATGTCCAGTAGAATGCACAATAATTTCTGCCAGTTGGAATGAGACTAGTGTAATTGAGGGAACTCCAGTAAAATTAAATATCCAAACTTCTAACTGTAATGGGAAAACGGCTTCTTTTGTAATTAAAGAAGATGATAGTCCGGGTATTGATGATAATGTTATAACAAATCCTTCAAATGTTCAAATAAGTTCAATTAATGAATTTAGTACGTGGGATGAAGCAGAATTTCAAGAAGATACAGAGTTGGGTGAATCAAACCCTCCAGAATATTATTTTACTGTAACCGTTGATGGAAAAAACAAGGAAAGTTCTCCCCGATTATTAATTGTAACGGAGGACCCAGAAGAGTGGTGTGATTTAAACAATATTAATTTCTGTTCTAATTATTTAATAGAGGGTGAATGTGAATGGGATATCTGCGAGGTTGGAGAATTTAGTGTTCCAGACACTATATTGTGTGGGGATGGGTACGATTGTGGATGTTATTGGGATGAAGATAAAACCCCAAAATGTAATCCTTATTGGGATGAGAGTTCTTGTGGGGATGGAATTGAACAAAGTGGAGAAGAGTGTGACGATGGAAATAATGTTAATTTAGATGGATGCTCTTCTGATTGCAAATATGAAATAAGTGACCCTCCTTGTGGTATTGGAC
>Ga0180009_10001256_pt1 | contig 31497 bp, 21 predicted proteins | sample OS_PC_MetaG_FD_123537 | JGI IMG/M metagenome (GOLD analysis project Ga0180009, IMG submission 123537) | Groundwater microbial communities from the Aspo Hard Rock Laboratory (HRL) deep subsurface site, Sweden - OS_PC_MetaG | ecosystem: Environmental > Aquatic > Deep subsurface > Groundwater...
GATTTTGGAGAAGGGCATTTGTCTATTTACAACTCACTGATCGAGGGTGGCGAAGCGGCCATCGATATTGCCTCTGCTTATAACTACCTAAATTACTCCCCCACCAACATTGATGCTGATCCATTGTTTACCGGCATTGGAGAGAACCCCTACCAAATTGATTACGGCTCTCCCTGCATCGATGCCGGAACTCTGGAACTGCCTTCATTTATCCACCTCCCCGAAACCGATTTAGCCGGAAATCCGCGCATTTATGGTGCTACCATCGACATGGGAGCGTACGAATGGAATCCCACCGTGGGGTCAAATCAAATCATCATCTCTGAAAAGGAAAAGATACTGATGGTAGCTCCCAACCCTTTTAGTACCGACACCCGGATTATGGTAAAAACCAATACAGCTTGCCATATGCAACTTGCCATATACAACAACTCCGGTCAGCGGGTAAAGGTATTGATGGATGGCACTTCCCTTGCCGGAACATCCATCATCCATTGGCATGGCGAGGATGAATACAACCGCTCACTGCCCGCAGGAATTTACCATGTGGTATTCGTGGTGGATGGAAAAGAGGTGGAGGAAATGGGGGTAGTGAAACGGTGATCTTTTTGCAAAATCCATTTTGCGAGTAATAACTATCCACGCATCAGGATTAGGTGCTACTATTCCCCACCAATCTTAAACCCCAACGAAGGTTTATCATTGGTTTTGCGTGGTATAAACTCACCCACATCCGACAAAGTAACCGTTTTCATCAGCTCCGGAGTACGCTGTTCGCGTGGTGTATCTGCCATACGCAATTCCTGATTTCTAATGGCTTTTTCAACAACTTTACGGATGGAGCGTGCATTTCCAAAAAAGCGATTTCGGGTTTCATGCAGAAAAGTAATGTAGGTTTTCACATGGTTCTCTGCCTCTTCGTCCATTATTAATCCATGGTTGGTCAGCATGTTGGTTGCAATTGCCCACAGTTGATCGCACGAAAAATCGTTAAAAACGAAGGTGTTATCGAACCGGGATTCGATACCCGGATTTGACTTCACGAATTCATCCATGTTTTCGGTATAACCTGCCACGATGACACTGAAATTGCCGCGCTGGTCTTCCATTTCCTTTATTAAAGCGGCCAGGGCTTTTTTACCAAATTCGTTGTTATGCCCCTCGGTAATGGAATAAGCCTCATCGATAAACAACACGCCACCCATGGCCTGCTTGATTAACTCTTTGGTTTTTAACGCTGTTTGCCCAACATATCCGGCAACCAAACTGCTTCCATCGGCATCAATCAGATGACCACGCTCTAACAATCCAAGCGCTTTAAATATTTTCCCCATGATGCGCGCCACGGTCGTTTTTCCCGTACCGGGATTTCCTGTAAAAATGCTGTGCATCGAAAAAGCCCTCAACACATCACGCCCTATTTCCTTGTAATAGCGGGTCAGCCTTACCAACTCATTGATTTCCTGTTTTATGTTTTCCAGTCCGGTGAGTTTGTTCAGCTCATCCAAAGCCGCTTTGAGTAGTTCATTATCAATTGGAAGCTCCAGTTTTGCTCCGGCCGCAGTTTCCGAAACATCCTCAATGTCTTCGGGTTGAATTACCGAAAGAATTTTCTTATTCAGCGTATCAGGGTCGTGTTGGTGCACCACCCTTATTCCCAAATTTAATTTGGCTTCATCAACCAACGCCGACACAAACCGGGCGTTGCCAAAGGTTCGGTCGCGTTTGCGGTATGCATCGGTAATGATTCGCTCAAGCCTTACGTTAGCGCTTTCGCTGAGGACTACACTTTTCTTTTTAGCCACGAAATTTGCTATTTTCAGCAATTCAGCAGGCGTATAGTCTTCAAAATGAAAATGATGCTTGAATCTTGATTTTAACCCGGGGTTAGAATTAATAAACGTTTCCATTTCTTTTGGATATCCGGCAACCATGATGGCGATGTCGCCTTTGCCATCACTCATTTCCGTGATCAGCGCAGCGATAGCCTCCGGTCCGAAATCACCTGACGCACCCTCTTTAAAAAGCATGTAGGCCTCATCGATAAAAAGAATGCCTCCACGGGCTTTTTCAATAGCTTCTTTGGTGTCTTTTCCGGTCTGGCGTACAAATCCGGCAATCAGATCGTTGGCCTCAACCGTATGCACGTGCCCCTTCGACAACAACCCCATGGAATGGAAAATATTTCCAAGCATTTTTACAACCGTCGTTTTCCCGGTACCCGGATTTCCGGTAAAAACACTGTGCAATGCAATTTCCTCATCGTCTTTAAAACCCTTTTCCTTTCGATATTGCAGAAAGCTCACATAATCAACATACTCCCGTACTTTTTTCTTGATATTCTCCAGGCCTATCAAGGCATCCAGATCGGCCAGAATTTCCGATAGCGGACGGTTGTCTATTACAACCTCCTCGTCAGTGTTGCTATCGCTTTCTTCGTCGTCGCTTTCGTCGGTCGTTTCAACAGAACCTTCTACCTCGTCACTTTTTTTCTCTGTCTGTAACCTATTGGGTGAAACATGAGAGGCATCAAACAAGCTCAGCACATCCTCATTGAGTACGGCTTCGTAGTCGCTTAAACGCTCAACATGCTTATCGCCCACCGAGAAAGGAATTATGGCCACAATGGTATCCATAAAAACAACCTCAATACGGTAGTTGTCTTCTATCCAGGTACCGGGATCGGGAGCACCCCAACCGGCAGTTATGGTAAAAGCTTCGCCAACGCCTTCGGTAGGCGTAATAAAGACCATGGAGTCGGCCACCCCGATGCGTTGCCCGGTATCGTCGATGTAGTTAAAAAACAATTCGCAAACCCAGTCTTCCGTAATTTTATTCAGAAACCTCAATTCACTCATTACATAGCGGGTTTCATTCACGTTGAAGGCCTTTAGGTATTTCCGTTCTTCCACGTCCAGGTCACCTTTTGGTGCTTCGTAAGTTCTAAAAGTGATGGCCTCGAAATAGGGATTTTCTCTTTCGGTTACACGGTTATAATCCTCAATGTAAAAGTCAGTCGTCCCTACCTGTTCACCGCCAATCTGAGCTATCCAGCGGTATTTACCAGGCTTCCAGAATTTCCCGCGTTCATCATCGCCCCAGCCAAAAGTGTAAGTGATGATGTTTTCCTCTTTCGAGACGGCAATTTTCTCCTCCTTGGCGCAGATCTCTTTTCCGGTTTTGCTGCCATTCATCGAAACCGCACGCAAGTTGATGGTGGCGTCCCAGTCATCCTCGTCGAATAGCTTGTTGTAAAAGGCCAGCTCAACACTCAGGTAGTTTATTTCATTCTTATCGAACACCTTTCTAAACTTACGACGACTACCCATAGCCCGATCCCAGGCATAGGATTGCAAGCTTTTAAACTTGAAATTTCCTCCTTCTTTAGATTTCCCAAAAAGCATTTTTTCCTTTATTAATTCGTGTTTTTTTACGCCTTAAAAATACAAAAGTTTGCTTTGCACAGCGCAGTCTGACAAAGGAAGAAGCAATTTTTATTGGCCTTGTCAGGATAAAATTGCGTATTTTTGTAAGCTATACATTTCAGATGAAAAAAATCCTGTTTTTTATTGTTCTGCTCGTCAGCCTGAACGGGATGTCGCAGGACACCCTTACTTACATGCAATACAATTTGCTCAATTATGGCAACACCACCAGTTATTGCACCGAACAAAACAACAACATGACCGACAAGGATCAGTTTATCAGTACGATACTGAATTACGTGCAGCCCGACATTTTTGCTGTAAACGAGGTGGGAGCATCGCGTGCCGTGCACCAGCACCTGCTCGACTTTGCTGTAAACAACAATGAATCTGACAAATACCGCATGGCTGATTTTATATTTCAGGCTTCACCCTATCTGGTAAATCTGCTTTTTTATAACCACGAAAAACTGGTGCTACATTCCCACGTCATTGCCCAAAGTTATATCCGCGATATTGATGTGTACAGGTTATATTACAAATCAAACGATCTTGAATATGGCGATACGGCATTTATAGTTTGTGTGGTAGGGCATTTAAAGGCCGGAAATTCAACGGAAGATGCCGCTACACGTCAGGTAATGGCCCTCAACACCATGACTTTTTTAACGGGATATGGAGAGCAGGAGAACTACATACTCTCGGGCGATTTCAATGTTTATACGAACTCGGAGGCTGCTTATCAAACATTTACGCAATACGACAACACGGACTTACGCTTTTCTGACCCCCTCGATAAGCCGGGCAGCTGGAACAACAATTCAACTTTTGCTCAGGTACACACGCAAAGCACACACACCACCTCAAACGGTTGTGCCTCGACCGGCGGCATGGACGATCGGTTTGATTTTATCCTGATGTCGAACAGCATCAAATTTGGAACCCGGTCGGTGCGGTATGTTCCGGGAAGCTATCGTGCCGTAGGTCAGGATGGCTTGCACTTCAACAAAAACCTTCTCGACTCACCAACCAACACCACTGTCCCTGCCGATGTGTTAAACGCCCTCTACGAAAACTCAGATCATTTGCCAGTCATGATGAAACTCTCGGTTGAAAAAACACTGGCCATCTCAGAGTGGCTGACCACCGATTTCGAACAAATTACCTACAACAATCCGGTTTCTTCCACCCTTTTCATTGATTTGATGGTGAAACAACCCACCTCACTCGATTTAAAAATCTATAATTTATTGGGAAATGAGGTATGGCATCAAAACCAAATCAGCATCGAAAACCGGCATAAACTGTCATTGAATGTGGAAAGCTTACAACGCGGGCTCTACCTGATTAAGTTCACAGATGGCAAAAACCAATCCGTTGTAAAAAAGTTGGTGGTAAAAGGCAATTAAAACCTGGTCTTCTTCTTTTTCTTGTCGTAGTAGTCCATGCCTTTTGGCGTGGCTATGCTGGTTACGAAATTCTCAAACATCTGGTCGAACAGTGTATTAAAAGAAAATTGCTCGGGAGGAAAACTTTCAGAATCATGAATGTCGAGTAACCTGCTGATGTACCGGCGCGAAACCAACTCAACACTCAAATCGTCGCGGTACATCCCCTGACTTATGCCTTTGCGCATGTTGATCTGGATTTTCTCGTTAATAAAACCAATGCGCAGATCAAGATGTTCCTGGTAAATATCAGGATAGCGGTTTTTGTACTCGTGTGTAACCGATGGTGTCAGGTTGCGAAATTTTTGCGACATCTCTTTGCTGACGGTGAATAAAATATCTATGGCATCATCATACCCATCGAAATTGTATTCTTTGAAAATAACCTCAAACATATGACGCTCATTCTCCAGAATCAAAGCTACCAATTGCTTGTCGGTGGCAATACCATGATGTGCTACCTGATCTTTGAAATCCGGGTTCTCCTGTAGTTTTTCCAATGTTACCGAGTCAATTCCATGCTCATTGGCCAGATGTCGGACGGTAGAAATAAACTCCTTTAAACCCTTTTTCATTTGCAGTACTATATAGTATATTGCGGACAAAAGTAGAAAAATACTTTTTACTTGTTAATTTAAGTTTAAAAAATGTTCCGACACATAAGATTAATTGTCAAAATATCAACGACTAACGAGGTTAACATAAGATACCTGACAGAAAGATAAAAAAGGAGAAACATCAGGTTTTCCCCTTTTTCAACACCCCTTGCGAACTATATGGCCACATCGCTGGCAAAAATTTCCTCTCTTCCCGACACATTTTGTCATGTCAGACGCAAACCGACACTTATTTCACATTTTTCTGTTTACTATCTCCCCTGTTTAAGTCCGACACTTTGTGATAACTTGATTTAAGGTAGTTTTAAGCTATTCAAGGTCACTGATAAACTGCTCGGTGAGGGCTTTGTTCAGTCCATTGGCAATTACCGAAATCTCTTCCAGAAAAGGGGTCTGGCTGACCATCATTACATTTTCAACGGATTTAGAACTACTCCCCGACCAATAGAGTGAATTCTCACTTTCATCGAGTTCAACAAAACCCTCCGGCGATATCCAACCATTGTTGTTTCCGGTCAGTGTTTCGCTTTGATAGTAGGTAGCCATTGTGGGCTGTGTTTTCTTTTTTGAAGGAGCTAAGGTGAACAAATTGGCACCATATATACTCATTTCCGGGGTAGCACCTACTTTGGCCGAAGAGGCAAAGTATCCACCCGATCCGCCCATAACAACAAAGTTGGAAGTAAAAGTGTAGCTAACTACCAACGCATTCAACTCGTTGGCCAAGTTGAAATACACTTTCCACGGGGCAGATCCCTTGGTAAGAACATCCTTTTTGGCATCGTTATACACCACAAATTTATCAGCCGGTCGCACCGACACAAACTTGTTTAAGCCACCATCACCATAGCGAACCGGATCAACCTCGCTGGCATTAGCCATTACAATTCTTTTTCCGGATTCAACTTCTTGGTAGAGCGTTGTTTTTTTTACTTCCTCCTCGGTAACGATCTCAAAACCCTGATCACGGTAATACTTTTCAATCTGCGCGTAAAGCTCCGCCACTACCTGCTGATAAGCATTGAAATCAACGCCCCCGAGGTTAACCTGCATTCGTGCAGTAGCAGTTCCTTTGTTCATCCCGCCATAGGATGTTTTTGAGTATTTTGAAAACACCTGTTGATTGATCACCAAATCGGCAATATAAACGCGCTTTACTCCTTTGTACTTGCCCCTTACCGGTCCGGGGATCTTACCTTTTATCAAATCGGCAAAATCGTAAGCTGCCCAATCGGTAGTCTTCTCTTTTTTCTTTCCCCCTGCTTCAACAGTCAGGCTGACGCCCATCAGGGCAACCACTAAAATGGTTAAAATCAAAATCTTTTTCATGTCATTTTACTTTTTGAATACGGCTAATTTAAATTACGTTAACTTTTATCCGCAAATCAAAGCCATAAACAGCAGGAAAATACTAAGGGTATCGCCGTAATTTGTCTACGTAAAACACCCTATTTTTTATATATATTTGATTTGATACCTCTATTTTACAATCAGTTGCTTTTTACTACTTTTGCCGCATGGAAAAAAAGGAGATTGTATTAAGTGGCATCAGGCCCACAGGGAATCTGCATCTGGGAAACTATTTTGGTGCGGTAAAGAATTTTGTTAAGATGCAAGAGACCAACACTTGTTTCTTTTTTATTGCTGATTATCATTCACTTACCACTCATCCCATGCCAGCCAACCTGCAAAACAATGTACGTCAGGTGCTGGTCGAATACCTGGCTGCAGGGTTAGATCCTGAAAAAGCTACTTTGTACCTGCAAAGCGATTTGCCGGAAACAGCTGAACTGTACCTGTTTTTAAACATGAACGCCTACCTGGGTGAGCTCGAGCGCGTGACCACCTTCAAGGAAAAGGCACGTAAACAACCCGAAAACGTAAATGCCGGGCTGCTTACCTATCCCACGCTCATGGCCGCTGATATCATAATCCATAAATCGCATAAGGTTCCGGTTGGAAAAGACCAGGAGCAAAACCTCGAAATGGCCCGCACATTTGCCCGACGATTTAATCACATGTACCAGGTCGACTTTTTCCCACAACCCTCTGCCTTTAATTTTGGTGAACAATTGGTAAAAATTCCGGGATTGGACGGGTCGGGAAAAATGGGGAAATCAGAGGGAGAAGGCAACGCCATTTTCCTGAACGACGATCCAAAAGCCTTGCGAAAAAAAGTGATGCGTGCCGTCACCGACAGTGGCCCTGTGGAGATGAATCAAACCAAACCCGAAGCCATCGAGAACCTGTTCTCGTTGCTTAAAGCCGTTTCAGCACCCGATGTGGTGGATTACTTCAACGATCAGTACAACAATTGCAACATCCGTTATGGCGACCTTAAAAAACAACTCGCCGACGACATGGTAGCTTTTACCGATCCTTTCAGAGAGCGTATTGCCGAACTCAGTGCCGATCAGGATTACATTACCCGCGTAATGAATCTGGGAGCAGAAAAAGCACGCGCCAGCGGTCGTAAAACAGTAGAAGAAGTACGTCAGATTATTGGTTTCAGAAAATACTATACCTTCACTTGATAGAAAAAAAACCCGCAGCAGATAAAGTCGAAAAGGCTGTTTTGGTTGGATTAATCACCAGAGACACCGACAAAATTAAGGCCAACGAATACCTTGATGAGCTTTCCTTTTTGGTGGAAACAGCCGGTGGAATCCCTGTGTTCCGGTTTATCCAGGCCCTCGACACCCCCCACCCAAAAACCTTCGTGGGGACAGGAAAACTTGAAGAAATCAGGGAGTACATTAAAATTGAAGAAATTGACCTGGTGGTCTTCGACGATGAGCTAAGTCCATCGCAGTTGAGGAATATTGAAAAAGAGTTGGAATGCAAAGTGCTCGACAGAACCAACCTGATTCTCGACATTTTCGCCAAGCGAGCACAAACAGCTCACGCCAAAGTTCAGGTAGAACTGGCTCAATACCAATACCTGCTTCCACGCCTGACCCGCATGTGGACGCACCTCGAACGCCAGAAAGGGGGAATTGGCTTGCGTGGTCCGGGTGAAACCGAGATTGAAACCGACCGCCGGATTATCCGCGATAAAATCTCTCTGCTAAAAAAGCGGCTTACCGATATTGATAAACAAATGGCCACACAACGCAAAAATCGTGGCAACATGATCAGGGTAGCTCTGGTAGGTTATACCAATGTGGGGAAATCGACGCTGATGAATTTGCTGAGTAAATCGGATATCTTCGCTGAAAACAAACTTTTTGCCACCCTCGACACCACCGTACGTAAGGTAGTGATAGAGAACTTACCCTTTCTATTGTCCGACACGGTCGGTTTTATTCGCAAACTGCCTCATAATCTGGTCGAGTCGTTTAAATCAACCCTTGATGAGGTGCGCGAATCGGACATCCTTTTGCACGTAGTCGATATTTCGCATCCGGAGTTTGAAGATCAAATTCGCACCGTAACCCAAACCCTGGCCGAAATTGGGGCAGGCGATAAAAGTGTAATCATGGTTTTTAACAAAATAGATGCCTATCAGGCCAATGTTGAGAAAACCGATGACCTGGAAAAAGCAGAGCCGCTTACCATAGGAGAGTTAATGCAGTCGTGGATGGCCAAAGAAAATCACCCCTGTATTTTTATTTCGGCGAAAACAAAGGAGCAATTTGAAGATCTTAAGACGCTCATGTACAACCAAATAAAAGAAGTGCACGCGGTAAGATATCCTTACAATAATTTCTTGTACTAAGGCCTATTTTTTATCGGTACAATATAAACTTACCGCTTTTATTGCTTCCGGATTACCTAATTCGGCCGCCTTATTCCAGTCGAGACAAGCCTTATCGGTTTGTTTGCTGTAATAGTAAGCCAGGCCGCGATTCATGTACGCCTGATCGCTATTGGGATCAAGCCGGATGGCGGTAGTGAGATCGGCAATGGACTCGGCATAGTTTTTACTTTGTCCGGCCACAGTACCCCTGTTATAATAAGCCAGAGCGTAACCCGGTCCTGCTTCGATGGAGCGGTTATAATATTTCAAAGCGTTTTCAAAATCACCCCTGTTGTAGTAAATCATGCCTATCCCCAACCACGAAGCCGAATCGTTGGGATTTAGCCTTACAGCATCTTCATAGTACGAAAGAGACAGTTCGGGCTGACCTTGCATAGCGTATATCTTGCCGAGGTTAAAAAAGGCCTTGTCGTTGGTTTCATCCATTTGAAGCACCATTTTAAACGCGTTGATGGCCTCTGGGTAGTTGCCTTCCTGGTAATACTGCATGCCATTGTTAAATGCTGTTTTCGCCCGACGCAACTCAAGTCTTCGTTCTTTTTCTTCCGGAGTAAGGTCGTTGTCGTTGCCCGAAGGAATGATGGTGTCGCGTGCCAGACCAATAGGTATGGGCTTCTCCCCGGCAGTTTCATCGGGTATAACAATCACAGCTTCATTCTTTTCGTTGATGGTTACATTTACCCCCGTTTCTTTTACGCCGGCATTTTCGGTATTAGTTTGATCGCTATTTTGGCAAGAGGACAGCAGAACCATGCCGACAAGAATAAAAAGCACCAGTTGTTTCATGTGATATTTTTTTGGCAAATATAGCAAGGATTAGCTATTTATGCTTAAGAAACCCGGATTCAAAAAACTAATCTATGTTAAACGAAGAAAAAACGGGGGGGGTTAAACCACCTAGGCAACTGTAACGAAGCAACCCTAAGTTCAATGAAGGGGGCTACTCCTCCCACAAAAACCGCACAACAGCTTTTGTGCCGGCGGGCAGATCAAACCAAAACACGCATCCGTCAGGAGTGAGCTTTTGCCTGGGCTTTAGTCCGTTAACCACTACAAAATCAGCCGCAGTAACCAGTGCCAGATTTTTCAGGTCGGCAGGTCCGTTGTTGGAAATGGTTAGATGCCCTTCGGGCGAAATGGCATAATCAACCTGTTCCAGGGCCAGATTGTAATCGAGAAATTCCCGCACCGTGGTCAGGTTCAGGTCTCCCCTGTCATGCAGGTACGACATCCGCTCCAGGGTCTGGTTAAAACCGGGCTGCGCCACCAAAAGCGAGTCTTTGCCATAGGTCCAGAATCCCTTTTTAGGATCAGCCCAGGCCGGATAGCTGTGGTTTATCTTAACTTCCCACTGTGCCACAAACTGCTGTAATCGTTGATTACTGAAATAATAATCCCACAATGGGTCTTGTTCAACAAAAAGGGCACTGGTAGTCGGCCAATGGATTAGGTCGTTGGTTTGGCTGCAATGCCGCCAGTAATCGGGCTTTGGCCAAAAATCTCCAAACCCTTGAAAAGGCTTGTTGATATTCCCGTCAAATGGCCAAAAATCAACGCTGGCCATGTCTTCGTAGTAGCTGTTGTGGAGATACCTGACACCAAACTGTTCCCAAATATCAAGGGCATAGAAAGGCGACTTTTTCAAGGTGGCATCGCATACCAGGTCTTCGCGGTTGTTCTGCAACCCATTGTTGTTGCCGTGATCAATCCACGAAACAGTACTGAAATTATTTTGCATAAAAGCCATCGACTCTTTGAAAATGGCCGGAGTAGTAGTGAAATGGTCAGGCGTATGCAAACAAATTTCGCTCCCACGGTAGCTTATTTGTTGTAAAAAGGTCAGAAAGTCTGCATCTGTTTGTATGCAGATTTCCAGATCGTTAAACTGTCCGGCGGTAGTTTCCGTCAGCGTTACGCTGTCGGGATTGGCATAAAAAACACTCTTCGTCACCGGGATGCCGTAAAACACAAACCCGCCAACAGCCTCCTCAGCCTGTGTTATGGTCTCGGAGCCGAAATAGGTGGCCCGGTGTGTTGCCAAATTCGTCCAATCGGCATGCTCCGACCAGATATAGGTGGCCAGATAGCCCGCAGGATTTTTCATCAACCGCGGCAGGTTTTTAGTGCCTGTGTTCACATTGATGATAAACGATGAACTTTGTTTTTGACCACGATTGCGCGAAGCTTTCGAGACATCAATTTGCCAGTTGGTCGTATCGGGAGCAAGTGGAAATCGAAAAAACGGATGATCCTGATCGTATTCCAAATTGACCCAAAGTTGGTTTCTGTCGGTATCCAGCTGAAACGAACTCACTTGAGGGGCATGGTATATCCACCAATTTCCGGTTTCGTTTCCAAACATAACACCTTGTTTGTTAAGCCAGTATTCATCCGCAAAGTTGTATACATCGATTTTACGGTTCGATTTAAAAACGGTTGAAACAGGGAGAGCGCTGGTAAAAACAAGCGATTCCCGTTCGATTTGCTGTCTTCTGAGAAATTTTTCCGTGACTTCTACCCTGAGCTCAGGAGAGCCTTCGTGGCATATTAAAACCAACCGGGTCTTTGATTCGTTTTGATCAAGCGAAAAAACCAACCGGGTTTCCTTAGCCGTGCTTTTCGTTTTTACCAGCTCAGGAAGCAGATCAGCCCGGTGTTTAGCGTTGCTGTACTCCTTCAGCGATACATATTGTACCGACTGTACCAACTGATTTCCATCAGGGTCGTTTACTGACAGTACTTTGCTCTCAGCGTCATAGTATACCGAATAAAACTTATTCTGATACAATGTACCAGAAACCCCAATCACCGCAAGGTTGGGCACTTCGGGTAAAAAAGTCAGGTTGTGATGTAACCTGAAACGTATATCCAGATCATCAAACCACACAGGTCTTTCAGGCGTTTGATTCCACAGGTAAGCCTTAATGGTGGCCGATTTGGTCAGACTTGCCGGAATCAGCAGGCTATCGGTGACCAGCTCCCACTGGTTAGCGGAAATCTTCGAGGGCTTTAAAGTAAAACCATGCCAAAACACTGATTTCCCGTCCTCTTCCAGGGTTAAAACAAACAAGGGCGCGGCTTCGTTTGTTTGGGTGAAGAGTCTTCCCTGAAAGACAAACCAGGCGTTTTTTCCGGAAATTTCGTCAGGAAATCCTTTTTCAAACCCGATACCAAAAGGTTGCCCCGTTTTGGTTACAGAAGCTTGTCGGCCGGAAAAAGCCAAACCGGTATCAATGCTTTGAACACCAATCCAATAATTGGCAAAGTCCTTTCCTTCAAGGTCTGTAGAAAATACTTGGGCGTTAACCCATGACGTTGTACACAATACAACCAGCGTAAGCATTACTGCCCTTAACCCCCGGAGAGGTTTAATCATTTTCAGGCAAAACAGGCTCATTTATATTCTTTAACCGTCACTTCATTTTTAAGTACGTTCAGTCCGAATAATGCCAAAGCTTCAAAATCGTTAACAGAGGGATAGAGGGTAATTGGGGCGATGCTTCCGATGCGGCTTTTTACATTTTCGAGAAACCGTTCGCTATCGAAAATCATTCCCGTAAGGATAATCGCATCCACCTTCCCGGAAAGGGTGGCCACATGAGAAGCAATTTCCTTGCTCACCTGATACGACAGGGCGTAGGAGATAAACTTGGCTTTTTCGTCGCCACTGGCAATGCGGGCATTTATTTCGGTGATGCTGTCAGTGCCCAAGTAGGCCTTGTATCCGCCTTTTGAAGTAATCATCTCCATCACCTCCTCTTTGGTGTGTTTGCCACTAAAACAAAGCTCTATCAACTGCCCCATTGGTAAAGTTCCGGTACGTGTAATCGAAAAAGGTCCACCACCGTCGAAAGCCTGGTTCACATCTACCACACGTCCTTTTTCGTGCGCACCGATGCTGATGCCACCACTTCCGATATGGCATACAATCAAATTGAGTTCCTTGTAAGGGATATTTACCGATTTGGAATACTTGCAGGCCACATGCTTGTGGTTAAGTGCATGAAAAATTGACTTCCGCTCGAACATGGGATGGCCTGTAATACGGGCTACATCGCTGAGCTCATCTACAACCACGGGATTGGCCATATAGGCGTTTTTGCCCAGTTTTTGTGCAATATCAAAAGCCAGAATTCCTCCTAAATTGGTGGCGTGAATGCCCATCACGCCGCGTTCCAGATCGTTTACCATCGCCTCGTTGATCAGGTAAACGCCCTGAGAAACAGGTTTTACAAGTCCGCTTCGTCCCATTACCAACTCGATGTTTTCCAGGTTGATACTGTTCTTTTCAAGCTCTTCCATTATTACCTTGAATCGCAACTCCTTTTGTTCAATTACATTGGTGAACCGGGCCAGCTCATCAAGATCGTGCTTGATGGTCTTTAAAAAAATAGGTTCGGTATTGCGATAAACAGCCAGTTTGGTGACTTTGACTTCAGGGTAAATTACCAGAATATTTTTTGTGATCATGCCTCATCATTTTAAGTGCATAAAAGTAGAAAAAAAACCAAAACAGCCTCTCTTTGACTCAAATTAAGAAGGCATCTAAAATCGCTGGTTATTTTGAGTTTGACAAAAAAACCCGGGTTCGCCGGAATAAATGAGCATTTTTTGGGCAAGCATAACGAAGATAGCGGACTTTATAAGTAAACACCTCAGGTTTCGCATGTTGATTTATGCTATTAAATCCTCTAATCTTACTTTTTTCCAAATTTAATGCTTCATTTATAATAGATTATGTACGCATTTCCTTCTTAACTAATATGCTGCAAAACGCTGAGAATCCTCTGTGTACCTCTGTATTACTCCGTGAAATAGTTTTAGCTATTTAATGAAGGACAAGGAGATTTCAGGAAATTACACGGAGTTGCACGGAGAAGGCACAGAGCCACACGGAGTTGGGCAAAGAATATGATTACATAGTAATATACCCATATACAAGCCAATGAAAACTCAACGTCAACTGCGAGACTTAAATGAACCCACTTACGCCCCTCCATTTTTCCTCGCTTAATGCGGCGGGGCATCTTTTTTACAACAATCCGGTAGTCTGTCGTAGGCCCGTGTGTCAGCCGCGAGGTCGTCGGCATCGTAACCGATTTTTGTGACGGCCTTTTTGAGGTTTTCCTTGGTGTTCTTACCCTTTTTAACGATCACGGTGAGCACTTTGGTGTCTAAATCGAGGCTTACTGCTTTTACCCCTTTTTCAAATGCCATGTCGTGTTCCAGCCTGTCTTTGCATTGCTGGCAAACCGCAGAAGTTTGTATGGTGATGGTGTCGTATTTACTTCCATTATCGCTTTGCGCGAAAACAGATCGCCCCGACAGCAGGGCAACTATTAAAAATATAGTGGTGATATGTTTTTTCATTTCTTTTTGTGTTTAAAGTTCAAAACTAAAAAATATCTCATTCAAAACAGATACGGTACTTGTGGTGATTAACCTTGGTTGAGAGCCAGCCAAAAACGGCCTTATTCCTTTATCATAAACCTGAACCCGGCATACACTTTTATTCCGCTCACAGGTCCCCAAATGATGGAAGAATCAAAGTACTTGCCAAAGGGGTCATCAGCGGCTATAATCGGGTTGTTCTGGGTGTAATTGGTCAGGTTTTCAGCTCCCAGATAAACTTCCCAACGTTTGAAAAACCGGGTGATCTGGGTATTGATTACCACATAAGCAGGCGACTCCGACTTTAGCTGATATTCCGCCGGATTAAAACCTGTATAGGGTATGCGCTGATCGCCATTCAACTGAATGTTGGCATCCATCTGCCATTTTTTCTGCGATGTTACATAGCTCAAGCTCACGAGCCCCTTGTATTTATTTACCAACGGCTTTTCAATCAGTTGATCATTTAAGGTAGTTTTAACATCATTGTACCTAAAAGCAAGGGTAACATCGAGGTTTTTAAGCAGCTCGTAATTTGTTTCAAGCTGAAAACTGTTTGAATAAGATTGGCCGTTAAGGTTGTAGAAGTATACGGAGAACGCCTCTGCTTCCCGGTTCATAATCACCTGGTTTATAAAATCTGTCCTGAAAAAATCGGCTGTAATGCGCCACTCACGCGCTCTCACGTCGAGGTAGGTGGTATAGCTCAGTCCGTAATTCCATGAAGACTCAATTTTAAGGTCCGGTGCTATAACAAGTCTTTTTGACGTGGCCAGGATGGATGTGTTTTCGGCAATAACATTGGGCGAACGATATCCTTTTCCGGCACTTATCCTAATCAGGTTGTGTTCGTTAAGGTTGTATCTGGCATGAATCCTCGGGGTAAAAAGTGTTCCGTACAAATTGTGCTCATCAATTCTTAAACCAACAATTACATTAAAATTTCCCTGGTTGGAATAGCTGTATTGGACGAAAGCACCGGGTACTTTCTCGTGTCGGTTAAAGGTGCTGTCGTTGAGCACCTCATAGTAATTGTCGAGCATAAAGCTCAGGCCTGTGGTAAACTGATGCTTGCTGTGAAACAACCACGACTGGAACATAAGATTTCCATAGTAGGAAACCTGGCGTGCATCGTAATTGTTTAAACCGAAATAGGCGTTTTGATCGTGTATAATCATTTGATTTTGAAATCCAAAGCTGGTGGCCGCGCGGTGTTCAAAAACATATCCTACCTTTAAAAAGGCTTCATAGCGGTTGGTTTTCACCCCGATGCCATAGGGATGATCAACATCTCTGGTCATGTTTGGACTGAAGCTCATCTGCCCTCCCTGTCTTTCTTCACTAAGCCACTGAACGCCAAGCTGGGTGTGGAGCGCTTTGCCCTGATACTTCCAGCGGTTCATCAGGTTGATTTGGTTTACAAGAGGCATGTCTAAAAACCCATCATCGTTTCTGTCGTGTTTTATCCTGAAATACTCTGCATGGGCCAACAGAGCTGTACTAATCCTGGCCGTCACGGGCATTCTGGCTACCAGGTTGGCTTCGGCTTTTCCTTCGTGGTTTCCGTACATGTTTACAAACAGCCTGTCGCCTTCGTCGGGTTTTTTATACTCGATGTTGATTTGTCCGGCCATCGACTCGTAGCCGTTGTTTACCGCCGAAGTACCTTTCGACACCTGTATCGACTCCATCCAACTGCCGGGCACATAACCAAGTCCGTAAGGCGTGGCCAGTCCGCGCATATTGGGTATGTTTTCGGTTAAAAACTGGGTATAAATGCCGGCCAGACCGAGCAGTTGAATTTGTTTAGCTCCGGTAACGGCATCGCTGTAGCTAACATCCACCGCCGCGCTGTTTTCAAAACTCTCCGACAAATTACAGCAAGCCGCCTTTTGCAGCTCCGCCTGATTGATTTCCGTAATGTTTCGGGTAGCCGTACGTGATAAAAACGCGCCCTGACGGGAGGTAATTTCTACTTCGCTCAAATTTTTTACGCTGCTGAGCACCACATGAACATGGTTCTGCTTTAGTTTACTTAGGTCTACCGTATCGCTTTGATAACTAATATAACTGATTACCAAAATCTTTGGCGACTCAGAAATCAGTTTTAGCTCGAAATGACCTGAGGCATCGGTCACTGTGCCGTTGGTTGTATTTAATTGTACTACGTTAGCACCAGGAAGCGGTTTGGTGGATTCACCAACGGCTTCCATTACATGCCCTTCTGTTGTTTGACCCTGTGTGGGGATTATCTGCCATAATATCAGGAAGATAAATATATATTTCTTCATTATTACTCGTGTTTATACCGAATCGGATTTGGTTTACAAAATCAGAAAAACCTAATCCTCTCGGGATAAACTGCTTCTAACAGGATATTCTTGCGAAATCAGTAAGAAGCAGTATACATGGATTAGATGTGATGGCTTTATTGAAAATTTTGCCTGCCAGGTTCCGGATAAGTTACCGGTTCGGTAATAGTTTACCGACACACAGCATGATAAGATATATCACACGATGTATTCTAAATGTCAGGCAAAAAAATCAGGAAAGCGGATCGGGAGCAATTCTAATCTGTAAGAGGCGGGTAAGTAACTTTTTCCCCGCTATCGGGCTGGGTGGCTCTTGCGGGTAAGTGTTGACTTCTACTGGCTCTGTAAAGCGATAAAGCGAAAACGAGGGCACATCAAAAAGCTCAATCTCAGCAGGCTGTGGAGAGTCGTTTTCGAGCAGGGAGGTGTAGTAGGTATTGTTTATTTTAAATACCTGTGAAACATCGGAGCAGCAATCGCGCTGTGTATCGGTGCTACATCCGCTTTTGGTTTGGCAGCAATCGTGCTGATGGAGCGTTACGCCGTGGTGATCGCAGGTAGCTTCATCCGAAAACAAACTGCTGATTACCTCCCCTTCGGTATTGCAATAATGGGTATAAATGGTTATCCCAGTGGTAGATACCAATAAGGTAACTACCATCAACAGATTAAACAAATATTTAATACCCTTTACCATATCTTGTTACATTCGGCCACAAAGTTACCTGTCCGTTTCATGGCATGGTGTTAACAAAGTGTTAAGGGGGGAAGTAAAAAACTTTTTCAATACAAACATATTATTGAATCCGCCTATATCTATAGCATGTAGTTTATTAGTAACTTATTCGTGCACAGAAAGTGTTGCATTGTTTTGGTTTTTTGCTATTTTGAACTAATAATCAGTTTCTCGAAAAAGGTCTGGTTTTGTATTTGAATATGAGCCATGTATACACCTTGAGGAAGGTGGGATAAATCTAATACAAAAGGAAATTTATCACAATAAAACCAATCAACTTGATAACCAGACATATTCAAAATCTTGATATTGATATCCTTTAGATTTGATTGAGGGGAAGAGATAGTGAAAATTCCTGTAGAAGGGTTTGGATTTATTAAAACAACTGCGCCATGGACACCATCGTAATTATCAATTTCTGTGTGTAATTCCCCATTTAAAAACAAAGGGAATCGTCCTAAAAAACCATCCTCCTTACCAATAGAGGCTATTTCTAAGTTGTTTAATGCCATCGTATTTCTAAAATGACCTGTAAAGTTGACATAGCCCTGTGAGATCGATAACGATTCAACAAAGTCACCATAAGCACCGCCTATGTGATGACTTTTTAAATAATGATGATATGGGTTAAAATAAGCAATAACAATGTCAAAGTAACCTTTTGCTTTGAGCGTATCAACATTCGTAACTATTTCATCTTGAAATATTCCGGCTATAACAATATTATCATCAGCATCGGACGAAACAGATATTCCGCTTTCGTTCAGTTTACCTCCAATTTTTTCGAGCCAATTAACATTCCCAAATTCATCAATCTGGCATAGTAGCATATCCGATTTTCCATTGGATAGTATCTCCCTATCTGCAAAAGCTATTTTGTCTTCAAACGAACCTGTAAGTAAAAGTTCATTGCCTTTATAGAGCGCTAAATCATTCATTTTATCATCAAACCTGCCACCGATTTTTTTATGCCAAATGGCATTGCCACTTTTATCAAGTTTTACGAGTACTATATCCGATTTTCCATTTGAATAGATTCGTTGTTCCTCAACTTCAATTACATTGGTATAATTCAAACCCCAGTAAATGTTGTTATTCTTATCAGCGATAACTTGGCTACCTTGCAATGACCCTGGAGACAGTGCATGGTTTAGGATAGACATCTCACCCATTTTATCAATACGAGCAAGAATAGCGTATGAACTATTTCGGCTATTTCTAAATGTTTCCTGCTCAGGTTTTGACCCAAAGGAAGCACTTATTAGCAATGTACCATCAATTTCAATTTCAAAATCGTGAACAAAATCATGACCGATAGTTCCATAGCGATTAGCCCGGATTATTTTACCTGCAGTTGACATTTTTACCAAAAATATATCATCGCCTCCTTTAGACACAAGAGTTGTATCGCCAAAAATGACCGACCAGGAAAAAATTCCAGCCAAATAAATATTACCCTTTTTATCGCATTTAATAGCCGTTCCCATCTCGGTAGCTATTAAATTTTTGCGGATTCCGCTTCCAAATTGTTTTACCCAAAGCAAGTTTCCGTCAGTATCGAATTTTGCTACGAAAATGTCTGTATCCCCATTGGATACAAGATGTTCATCACCAAATACAGCCTCACTTTGAAAGAAACCAGTAATATATATATTCCCAAAATCATCGGTACAAACTGACTTGCCCACATCAACATCTAATCCACCAAAGCTATTTACCCAGTCGTATTGTTTCAAGTATTGACCATTGCAGATAGTTGACAGCCAAAAAGATAGAAAAATCAGAAAATACTTCCTCCACTTTGTTTCTTTTTTTGATAACATCTCGATATTGTTCATGTTGGTGTTAATTTTAATTACAAATGCAAGGGCATACTATTGGTTAAAATTGTTTGATTGACTCGAATTTGAAGCAATACAAAAAGTACGCTTCCCAACTTTTATGTTGATGTCGTATTCACTCGGTAAATCTTTTCTTTCAAAAAAGCAAATAATTGGATTGGGGTTAGTGATTTTGGCTATCACTGTTCTGTCTTTTGCAACAACCTCAATTTGATCTATTTCGGTTAGAAAATTTATCTGGCTCCAGGCAAAAGATGGATGCGTGCGTATCAACATTTTTCTGAGGTTTTGCAATCGAATAGTTAAAAAGTCTATTTCCTTAAAATAATCCAATTGAATGGCTTTTCCCTCAACGAAGCTATGTTCGTTAACATAATCAAAGTTTTCAGGACTATTTGTACTACGATCTGTTAAACATTTTCCGGATTCGGCCACAAACTCAGCTCCTTCTTCAGCGAAAAATCCATCCTCCAAAATAATCTCTTGTGCTGCATAATTAATTGTTGCTCCGTTTTTTATGATAGCAGGATATCCTTTCCCCCCAAGTGTGATTTTAAATGCAGTTAATTCAGGATAGTTACCTGGTGGTTTTTCAAAATTTACAAATTTGAATTCTTTGTACACATCACAAAAACTGCGATTCCTTGAATCATGAATTACAACAGCACCACAATCATTTGTGCTGCTTCCATTTTTATTTGGCCCCCCTGTTATCAAGGAGTTGTAATCTGAGTCAAGCGAAAAGCCAAAGCTGGCTCCTGTGTTCCAGGGCTCTTCAAGTCCTGTATACATGCTTGGAAGCCATTGAAACCCACCATTATTTCTATTATAAACTGCACCTCCTAACATGTATTCGAAGTTCCCGTATGCATTATTATAACATGGCACATCGTATTCTTGACTTACAGTGCCAGTGATAGAAATTGGTTCCCCATGCTGAGGTTGAAATGCACAATTCTTACCTGCTAGTGACACAAAATCACTAACTGAAATATGATTATTTGGATCAATCCATAACTTCGCCCATGCGGCATAGCCCAAGTTTTCTTTCCATTCACCATCAGCATCTTTATACTGTATTCGTGAATCCAAAGATTGGTTGTAATAAGCTCCTCTATAACTGTATAGCAAGGACTGATCAACCAAATCAAAACCTTTTCCTCCTAAAAAAGCATGACTATAGTCGTTGCCATCAACAGGTGTGTGAACCGTGTGCTCAAGCCCCCAGTCGTTTGGTTGATTGAGGTTTCTGTTGTAAACGCGGATTTCACCATTTCCAACATCAGGCACTCCAACCGCAAGCAAATCATTTTCAAGGTCAATATTGTATCCTAATCTCGTTCCTGCTCCCCCCTCTATTGTATGGTTTAAGCCCCAACTATCTGTAAGCCCTCCCTGATTTCTGTAGAGTATCTTTATCCAGTCGTATCCGCTAACAACCGCCCAATCGCCCCAAATAGTTACTTTTCGGCCATAGTTGGCGACATTCGTAGAAGAGGCTATGGAATTCACGATGCCTGACCATCCTGAAACTGGTTGTTTAAAGATGTATGCGCGCTCAAAAGCTCCTACAATAACATATTCGCCATGAATATCTACTGACTGACCAAATTTGTTGTTGTATGTATCAGCAGCTTGTAAAGCAGCCACAACGTGCCAAATGCCTACATTGTTTCGTTCCAGAATAAAGGCACTGCCTACCCCGTTGTCTCTAACAGCACCCACTACTGCATACTTATCGTAGACTGCCACAGAAGTGCCAAAATTCTCTCCCTGAACCGGAGGACTATTGTAAACAAATTGCTCAACTGGTCCCATAGTGCCCGATTGCGTTATGGTAACAACCTGCGGACTGCCCTGAACTTCTTCACCATCCCCATCATAACCCCTTATCCTAACCGCACCATATCTTGACCCTGGATTGTTGTTGGAGGTAACAAATAAACTAACTAAACCTACAGCACTATTACTAATGGATGGGTTCATAGTTGAAGTTATATTAAAAAAATCATTGTTTTCAAAGCCTGAATCTTTTTCCACAGTCCAGTGCATGACATCTTGCCCCGGATTAGTAAGTGTAATATAGGCAGGTTGTGCATTTGCATCTAATGCGATGTCGTACGCAGGAGGTACAGGGCTGGTAATCTCCAAAAAGGGGAAATCATCAGATACTTCAATGTGTTTAACTTCGTAGTCGTAAAAAGGCAAAGTACGGGCACATGAAGTATCTAATTCCTGGCCGGTGTAGCCGTGCGTATCATTCCAAGTCTCCAATACAAGATCATATTCTCCTTCATCGATAAATTCATATTTTATTGTGTGAACTTGATAAAACAAATCAAAGGGGAAAACTTGATTTGCGCTGCCATCGATGGGTGGTATTACATTTGCCCCATGATAAAGTGTCCACCTGATGTTGGTCGGATAATGTTCGCTGGCCGGAACACCGGGATCACCCTCGGGCCATATGGATGCTTCAAATACTTGAGTGGAGTTTGTGCCCAAGCGGATAGGTTCGAGGGGATAAAAACCAGCATCAATAAAATGAGGTGCTTCTTCAACATTAATAGTAATCTCGCCATGCCCATACCCTCCTGATAAACTGGAAGCTTCGAGGCCTACCTTATAAATGCCTGCTTCCGCAAAGCTGATTGTCCAAGGTTCGATGGCGGAGCCTGATCCGGTAGTGAAGGTCTGATAAGTTCCGGGAATGCCCACTTGGTGCATGTACCACGTTCCCCAAAAATCCGGATTACCTCCATATACTGTAGCTGATAATGTCGTTTCCTGACATCCCGGATAGGGTGGTGAGGTAGGTGCTGAATAGTTTAGTTGCACAGTTAAATCCCAAGGAACTAAGTTAATTTGTTTAGCAGTAAGGGCAGTATACTCTTGTTCGTCAACCATGCCTGTAACTTGTGCCGAAACTACGTACTCACCCCAACCAAAATATTGATGATCAAAAGTTGTCCAATTCAGGTTTTCTTCTGTTCTTGATTCCGAAGTGCCATCTCCATAGTCAATCTCAAATAAATATGGCCCTTCCATATTGGAAACGGAAACATCGAAATTGTAATAAAAGGAGGTTTCGTGCCAATCAACTATTCCTGCTAACGGGGTAGAACTTGGATCAAATAACAAATGCCTTATTATTTCAGTATGTCCCTGTGCATTTTCAACAATAAGCTTTATTGGGTAATTAGTATTATATTCAAATGCAATTCCAGCCGGGTTTTGTTCTGAGGAAGTTCTTCCGTTGCCAAAATCCCAATACCAACTATTGATTAGCCCTTCCGAAAGGTCAAAGAAATCTACTTTAATTTCGTTATCGGTTCTGATCTCGGTGGGCAATATGGAATAGGTGAAGTCAGCCTCGGGAACAACCAGGTTATTAACCGTTACATTTTTTTCGACAGTATGGGTTGTGTTTGGATTGTCGTTAATAATTATGGTATGACTAACAGGCCAAATCCCCGGCGCATAATAGTAATGGTCAACATCATCAGGGGAATCGGAACTCAATACAGGTGTGCCATCACCAAAATTCCAAATATACTGTGAAATATTCGCGGCTGTTGACCTATCCTTAAAACGGATTGTTCGTTCTTCGTTGCCCAATTGTGTAGCTGAAAAATCAACCGGTTCTGCAACTGTCTCAAATACATGATTTTGATCGGGAGCGGTATGTGCAGCCGGGTCAGGAAGCCAGTTGTTGTTGGCCTGCCGGATAGGGATATAGCTGGGGAGATCCAGCACGTGGTGGTCAGCCAGGTCGGTGCCATCAATGATCAGGGTGTTTTCGCCGGCGATTAACTGCCCGTCAATTATGGTAAAATCCCATTCGGTTCTATCTAATGAAACAGTTATAAAATCCCTTACATTATCGTTAATACTTAATTCTACATCAGTCATGGATTCTGAAGTAAATACCTTTACATAGAGGTTGTCGTTGGTTAAGATATCCAAATCCTGAGGTGCAGGTTGAAACAAATAGCTGGTGCCACTCCATTCCCAACTGCGCGAATAAATAGCCGGGGCCTGCGGGTCTTTTCTGATTTCAACTTTTTTGATAAAGGGGCGGAAGTTGTCGATGATTAGTTCGGTGGGGGTTACGATACTTGAGTTGAAAACTGTATTCTTAACAGTAGTAACTTTTGCATACAAATTATACTTTCCATCTGGATATCTTGCAACTGTATCTTCATTGCAAATGGCCATCTGCCTGTTACCATGTCCAAAATCATCTAAAATATGTATTCTTGTGAAAAAATCAGAAAAGTAATAGTCATCATACGGATAACCAATGCTTGTTGTGTAAGCATAAGGGTCAATTCCCGTTCTTGTTGTTGACCCGTGTTGAGCGCCCGATAGGTTTGCAATATTTACCGAATTGTTATTTGGTGGATTAGCCGGAGCCACTGTTGTTGGATATAGTTCGCTTTCAAGTCTTGCGTTATGACTCACTTTCGATTCAACCCAAGGGCCTTTAATAAGTTGGTATTTTGAATTTGATGTCCCCCATACACCAACTTCCTCATCAGTTTCATATTCTTTTTTTATAAATAGATCAATATTGTCCACATTCATCACCGCGTTACTATAGGTGGAACACGTAACAGCACCTTGCATTTGATATCGAACCCTAAGTGAAATAGCACTATTTCCTGAAAATTCAACGATATTACTTTCGTTTATATATTGCTCATTATTTATCTTTAATGATTTCGCATCAATTGTAACATCGTAGTTTGTATTCACATGCGTAACGACATCCAGTGGGTCTTTATCGTTATGTACATTATCATGTCCTTGAGGAACAATTGCATCACAAATATCTTTAAAATAATAAAGATGAACATGGATACCAACCGTTCCATTTGAAATGGAATTACCAATAATTCCAATAGGGGCGTTCTCAGCTACTACACTAGTAACATCATATGGGATACCCATGTATGTTACTGTACCACCGTCAGCATTCCAGTCACCGATAGCAATACCGGTAGATAAATTAATTATAGCAAATTTGTCATCATCAAAACCATTCATTCTTTTCAAAACAAGATTACCTCTCTTCATGCCCTCCGGTGGTACTTTTTGACTTTCAAATATATGTCCGTAACCAAAACTATGTCTTCTGTTTGTCAAATCTCCCTCAGTGAAAATATATTTATAACCCAACTCTCCACAAATTTTAAATACTACAGCATGGTTTAATGAGAGGATATGGTTTTCTATTCTTTTATCTTCTTCAAAGAGCCCAAAATCCACGCCTTTATGCCATTTTGAATTTTCACGTCTTCTGCCATAATCGGAAGTTATTAAACTGGTTACAAACTCTATCGGTTCTGAATATTGTGGGTTATTAGTATTACAGTCCGTACATGTTTCATACCTCAGATGATAAATGTCGTTATTTTGTGCAAACGCCTTTAATTGGAATATCAAGCAGAATGCATTTATCAAACTTAAATAAACAATCGTTTTCATTGAATATCCTCCACTTTAAAGTCCGTTTCGTAATAATCGGTCCTTAAAATGTTTGAGCCACGTGGGGGTTCTTCAAATACGAAACCAACATCTGTAACGCCCCTTCCTCTGCCTGCAGAACCATCAGTTGGATAAGCTTTAGTGTATTTTTTGTTTTTTTCAAAATTATAAATTATGAATGTATTATAATCAAGTGACATACAGGAAATACGTATCAGATTGCCAAAACAAGTGGTGACTGTGCTGTGCACGGGAGCTTCGAAGTCATTATCAACAATTACTTTTCCGGTTTCCACATCAATAATCTGAAATCCCACTTTATCGAAATAGTTCATGCTTTCATCTGCCATACTTCCATAGGTATAAGCAAGATATTTCCCGTTTTCGGTTACACATGAATTATGACACTGCCTGGTAAATGAATTAAATTTTTTAATGAAGTCGCCATCAGATGAGAATAAAAATATTATGGAACTTTCGCCTAGTAAACTTGTTTCGTCAACAAGAAGAAAATCGTATACAACAAGAATATATTTAGACGCGTAGTCATTGTATAATGCAACATCATAACTCATTCCCGTTGCATTCTCGATAAAATAATCATCATCAAAACTCATGTTTTTTACTAAATTGGCCACCTTCAGGTCAACATCTTTTAATTTGATGTTATTGATCTGATACTCATTGTATCCATTGCTACTTTCCCCCTTTTTACTATAGGGTAAATTGTTATACGGATTATTCTTTCTAAGGTCAAATGTTTTCTTAACCTGCTTTGTAATGGTGTCAATAAACTCAATGTAATATTCGTTTTCATTATTAACTGTTCTAAACCTCTCTTTTGCTGGCGTTTGTGCTAGTGAAGGTAAACAAAGTGTAAATAATACCAGAATTGTTATTATACTATTACAATTTTTAATCGATTTCATTATAGTGGTTTTTAATCAATTAATAATCAGATTTTTTCTCCAATTGTTCAATTCTCTTCTCTTGCTCAATAATATACAACGTCAGCTCTTCCACCTTTTTAAGTAGTAGTGCATTCATTTGAGCGATGTCAAGACCTTCTTCATGCACTTGTTGTTCGGTAGGCATATCAGGCAGGTGGTGGTGCTCGTTTACAAAAGCTTCAAGCTGGTGAAGGGGCATTAACTGGTAGTCTTTGTCGAATACATAGTCAAACCAGTCAATATCGGTAGTTACCCGCACCAAGTGGGCTTTAATTTCGCCATATACCATGAGGTCCGATTGGTTGTTGGGGTCGCCAATGTAAACGTTGCCGTTATCCCTTACCGACATAATCTGTCTTTCTGCATTAAAGAATTCCACACACCCTCCTGCACCTCTTGCAAAAAATTTAATCGATCCATTTTGATTGGCGCTACTACTCATGAGCATATAAGCTCCGTCATTTTCATTTGTCCCGGCAAAGATTCTTAATGGTGGCCATTCGGAGGTACGTCCACCAAAGATGTCACCGCTAAGCTTAATATTACCTACCACATCAAGAGGTTGGGTGGGGGTTGAAGTTCCAATGCCCACGAAACGAGTCCCTTCTACATACACATTATTGGCCAGTTGTAACCAGCCACCCACGTTAAGTTCCGTGGGGTTTATCCATGAGGCATTTCCTTCGTTATCGCATTGCAGGATATATCCATTTAAATGACCATCAAGTATTTGCAACTGAGTAGTCTTGAGTTTTCCAACAACTTCCATTTCTACCGATGGGGAAAAAGTACCTACGCCCACTCTGCCCTGAACCACCAGGTTGTTTTCCTGTAATGCCGGATTAACGTGATACCCAATGGATACCTGGCCTTTTACTTCTAATTTGGCCAATGGGTTATCCATGCCTATACCTACATTGCCAGTGGGGCGATAAACATCGTTTGCTTCGGTTTGAAACCACAAATTTTGCGATGGAGCCCACATTGAGTTTCCATTTCGGTCGGCCGTTAGCACCCAGCCATCGCGCATATTGTCTTGAGGCATTTTAAAACCGTAGGTGAGAATTACGCCGTTGACATGCAGTTTAGCCTCAGGAATCTCTCCGTAAAGTAATCCCATACCCACGTTACCTTTGCCAAATAAATAATTTCCTTCGGCATTGAATATAAGGCCATCACGTGCATTGGCTTCAAGACCAAATGACTTATTGCCCAAAAAGAATTCTGCTTTGCTCTCCAAATTCCAACTGTTCGATTGTACATAAACAGAAGCTATCTCCCCCTCATCACTCTTTATGTGCAATTTGGCCTCCGGTGCGGTTACATTGCCAATGCCGACTTTACCTGTAAGATTCGGATGTGCAGCATTTGAAAGTGATTTGCTGATAAAAAAAGTAGGTGCGGTACTATTGAAGCCTATCATAAGCGTATTATCTTTACCATTAATCAGAAATTGGGTATAGGCGTAACCACTTCCAAAAACTATGGCCGAGGTGGCTGAAGATTTTATTTTCCTTCCCATTGCAAAGCCGGCGGCCGCATAGGCTTCAGTATTAATACCAAATGCACCGGAAGCAGCACCGTTAGAAATAGAACCATTTCCCATGACAAAAGAAGCTTGTCCGTTGGCTGTGTTATTCTGACCAACACCACTGGCATTTACACTTAAATCTATGTTGCTCTGATCACATGACGTACATTGTTGTGACCATGCGGAATAAGAAAACAATAGAACGAAAAATACGGAAATAAGAATGAACTTTTTCATTGTTATGAATTAATGTTTTAATTTACCTTTACAAATTTACCTGAGGATATAACACCCTCCTTTACAATATGATACACATAAGCTCCGCAGGCCAATGGCTGAATATTTAACTCGAGGACATTACCTATTCCATGCACCCGTTTTCTAACGACTTCTCGCCCTGATAATTGATAAATGCGCAATTCGAGATCCGAAAGATTTGACTCGGGAAGCTGAATAAACATTTTGTCTCTGACAGGGTTAGGCCAGAATTTTGAACGATCAGGTGTAATATCGGCCTCATGCACAGCGGTAATAATATCGAAATCTTCCCTGAGCACCTTTAAAACAAATACATCCGATTCAGTTGTATTTGCTTCGGTGCGGCGGTTGCCATAAAGCAAACAACCGTTATCAGCCGTGGCTACCATGCCCCACACATCGTAATTGGCATCCCAACCATATTCTTTGTAACCTAGTAAATTAAGACCTGTATCTATTAAATAAATCTCGACAGGATTGGGATTGGTTGGGTAGAATTCGAGCTTTTGAATAAAACCACCTATATACACTGCGCTGTCGTTTGCATAGGCCATACTGGTTTTCCAGGCAGGATAATCAGAAGTGTCCGGTTTTCCCAAGGTTAGCTGCTTATAAAACCGCATGGCTGTATCAATAGTATAAACACGGATGTCACGTTCAGAATTAATAATATTTAAACAGGAATACATGTAGGTGGTATCGTTAATCCAGTGATCGGAGGTTCCATTATTAAACATTTTTGAATAAAACGATTTTATACTTAGGATATTAAAGGCCGAATCAAACCGAATTGGTCCGTTATTATGCAGATTTATATTGCCTACAATACCTAAGAAATCATTTGATCCCGGTATTGTAAAGAAATCAATAAACCTTTGTTCAAATTGGAAATTTGGAGTTCTGGTTAACAAAGTGTCTCCATCTTGATTCAATTTTATCAAACACATATCGGATAATTCAGAGTCAACATACTTCTTATACCCCACAACCACAATATTATTGTCATTGTCTACAAGTGAATAACTTACCACAATGCTTGAGTAGTTGACTCCATCAACAAGTTGATAGGATTTTTCGTGTATGATACTAAAATTAGAATCTATGTTGCATATCCACAAGTACTCATGATCGTAGGATGCCGTACTATTGCTGAATACCCCGCACACCAAGTAGGTTGAATCAAGTAATAGGTTAATGGTTGAAAAGTAACCGTTTGTATCAGGCCGAATAATTCTTTTTGTTAAATAATCACCACTAGGATTCACCTTAATTATTAATGGATCATAATTACCAACAATCCTGCTACCAATTTTACCAACCATAATTACATTGCCCGAAAAATCTTCGACAGCACTTATTATCAACTCATCTTCGGCAGTGCCATAGGTAAATTCAAAAGAGTTTTGCCCTGTGGCAAACGAAACCCAGCAACAAAACAACAGAGATAGCCAACCTAACTTTGCCATAATTTTATCGTGTTTCAGGCTTAGTATTTCAAATGTTCAACACTTATCCAGCCAGGTTTTACCAAATGCCTTATCCCAAAATACAATGCGTTGTGATGCCGGATTCTTGTTTGACCATTCTCATCCGTATCCTGTTTGCCCTCCATTTCGCAACTCATAAAACTTTTACCCAGGCTTATTTCCTGGTTGTCATAAATCACCTCTTCTTCGTTATGGAAATAAAAGTTCATTTCATCAGGATTCAGACATTTTTCATCGGGAGTAAAGCTGCCGGTTTGGCTGACAATGTAAAAAATCAGGAACTCGGAATTGTTATTTAAATATTCATTACCAATGAGTGTAACAGTATCAATATCAGAATAACTGTAATAGCAGCCACTACAGGGTATATAAATTGGCCTGTTAGCCATTATAGCTTCAGATATTTTTTGAGCGGCGTCTGTGTCTTCAAAATCGTTAAGGTCGCAATCGCCAAGCATTTCACCATAATACCAATAGTCATCAACGCCAAATGGATTAATGCCAACGGTTAAATAGCCAAGTTCTCCAAAAACAGGGGTTATTGTTACAACAGCCTCAGTTGCGTTAAAATAACTGATATCAAAGTCAACAAGGATTACTTCCTTATTTATTAGTTTGCTTTTGGCGAGCAAGTCGCTAACTTTGTTTATTATCGTTTGTCTTAAAGATCCCAAATTGTTTAAAGCAATTTTACTATTTATTTCGATAGAAAAAACTATACTATCCGTTTTTGATTCTGTTTTCGTGTAGTGTTCATCCGGAAAGGCATACTTTGCATTAAACCATGACTCCATGTACCATAGGGCAGAGTCAATACTAAATTGTTTGTTTAATGAATAGTGTGGAATTGTTTTGTAGTTGTCCATAATGCTGTCAAACCACACAATTTTTTTACTAAACATACTATCAGCTTTTGTCATTTCGCTTGTGGTTGTTAAATCGGGGATTTGCGTTTCAATGTCCGGTGCTTTGTTGGTGTCTTTCTTACATCCACCTGTTAACACTCGCCCGTTACAAACTAGGATACCCCTGCCGTCCTTTTAATGGCCTTTTGCACTTCGTTTAATCTGATCATTTTCATACTCATTGTTTTACATTAATACTTTTTTAATCCATCAATATAGTCCGCAAAGGAAGCCTCACCTAGTATACCTTTACCTATGTTTTATTTTATATATGAGCTCATAACAAAGAAATGCTCAATTTTGCTATTTTTCCTTTTTCCTTCAAAACAAAAGTAGAAAAAAAAGTTTTCCCTGAACTCCCAAATTACACAAAGATTAATTTTAGAGCAATTCTTAATTGGAATTTGCTTTGTTTTCAACGGACTATACGGTGGCAGATGACAATTGGTTAGCCGGAATTTTTAAAAAAAAGTAAATCTGGTTAGAATAATGAATTATTGTACGTATATTTGTACTTTATTTCGTACTAAAAACAATAATCATGCTAACGGCATCTATCTCAGACTTTAGAAAAGATATAAAAAAATATCTTGACAACGTTACTCAAAACTTTGAAACCCTGATCATTAATCGAGGCAAAGACTCAGGAGTGGTTATCATTTCACTTGAAGAATACAATTCTTTGAACGCCACGCAACATGAATTGTCTTCCAGGACAAATGAAAGCAGGCTCGATTCGGCAATAGAGAAACTAAAGAGTGGGTCTGCCTTTCAACAAGAACTTATCATTGAATGAAGTATATTTTTGTGGATGAATCGTGGGAGGACTATTTGTATTGGCAAAAGACCGACAAAAAGACCCTAAAAAGAATAAATGACCTACTGAAAGATATTTCGCGAAACCCCTTTATTGGAATCGGGAAACCAGAACCTTTAAAACATAAATACCAAGGTTATTGGTCAAGGCGTATTGACAGTGAACACAGACTAATTTACGCTGTTAAAGAAAACGAAATCCTAATTGCGAAATGCAGATTTCATTACGACTAGAAGGGAAAGAAATAAAATCGCAGATAATAATGCACACTGGCCTAATTCAGATTTACACGGCCTGTTTTCCGATGTAGTTTTGCTTCATAAACGATGAAACCAGGAGCATTGATAACAAACAGCTTTCGTAAAAAGTAATGGAAAGATGAGATGAAAAACCACCATTGCTGCGGAATATGATTTATATTTTATTAATCGGGTAGTTCGTTCCCCCTTTTTGAACCTTAGTCAAAGATTTATAAGCCGATTCTTTTGTAAGCCATCTATTAAATCCAAAAAGAGATTGCCGGCATGCA
>Ga0180009_10001257_pt1 | contig 31489 bp, 27 predicted proteins | sample OS_PC_MetaG_FD_123537 | JGI IMG/M metagenome (GOLD analysis project Ga0180009, IMG submission 123537) | Groundwater microbial communities from the Aspo Hard Rock Laboratory (HRL) deep subsurface site, Sweden - OS_PC_MetaG | ecosystem: Environmental > Aquatic > Deep subsurface > Groundwater...
CTTTGCGCAAAGCAGCCGGGATGTAGGTAATGATATCCAATATCCGGGTCGCGGGTGTGGTCGCGGCCAGTTGGCCGGCCAGGCGGTTGGCCCGGGCCGCCGCCACCGCCGCCTTTTCCAGGTCCCAACCCGCCCCCGCCAGGGCGCTGACGATACCGGTCAGGGTGTCTCCCGTGCCGCCGACCGCTTCCATGGCCTCGACGACCGGTTCGCCGATCCGGGCCAGAACGCCCTCGGCGCGGGCCAGGATGTCCGGCTGGCCCTTGACCAGAAGCAGGCGGGCCGCATTGTCGTACCGATAGGCCCGTTCGATCAGGTCCGGCGCCTGATTGTCTTCGTGAAGAATGAATCCTCGGGTGTAAAAGGGGTGCGGTGCGGCCTCGTCGGCCAAAAAGGCCAACTCCCCCACGTCCGGAGTGAACAGATCGTATTCCCCGGCCTGACCGCTCATCTTGGCCGCGTACATGAAGCCGGCGTCCGCGATCAGCACGGGGCGTCGACGCATGTCCCCGACGGCGAACAGGACCCGGTTATGCCAGTCCACGTCCGGCTGAAGGTAATGAAAGGTCATGACCCCGTGCCGGGCCGCAAAAAGGCAATTAACCAGGTGCTCGTAAAGCCGGCGGCTGCCGTCCCCCAGCCCGACGTCACCGGCCAGATAGGCATACACCGCCGGACCTCCAACGGATTCCGACGTTTTCAAGGCCGCGGCCAGGAGGGCCGGCGTGCCCCGATTGACGGGCACCCGCCGGCCGTCGACCACCAGTTCATCCCCGAGCCACCCGACTTCGCCCTCGATCAGCGGGAGGTCCGGATCGGGCGCCGTGCCTACGACGGCGAGCATCGGCGCACGGTCTCCTCATAGGCGAGACGAAGGGCATATCCGCACAAGGTATGCCCGATCTCTCCCGGATTGGGGGCCTCCTCCAGGGTCAGGCCGATCATGCGGCCGGCCAGATAAGGCACGTCCGGACAGCCGCCTCCGGAGACGTTGACCACGGTGCGGGTATCCTTGTGGATGGTCAGCTTCATGTTGGCCGCCCGGACCATGAGATACGCTCCGAAGTCCTTGACCTGAAACAGTTCGACCGGTTTGAGGAGCGGTCCGGTGACAGGCACGGCCTCCAGTGGGACCAGATCGGCTTCATGGAGCATCCTGAGAATATTGAGCCCCTCGATCAGGGGGTATTCGATGACCAGGTCGCATCCGGTCCGGATTTCCGGCGGCGGGCCCATGACCCGAACGGTCCAGCCCCGGCTTTTGATCAGGCGTTCCGCCTGAATGACCTCGCTGGTGTTTTCGAAGACCAGGATGCCTCGATCCGGAGCACGGGGCTCCGGATCGGGCGCCTTTTTTTTCCTGAACAGATTGAAAATCATCGGGTTATTTTTTCAGGGTGATCCGATACCCGGCGCCTTCCGGGGTTACAGCGGCCGGGGCCCAGCCCTGGCTTTCAGCGGCCCGGGACACGTTTTCCCTGGATGTGTCCGTGTCCACGAGGACCACGATCTCACCCTGGCCGAGCTTTTTCATCTCCGTCATGGCCATCAGGACCGGCTGCGGGCAACTCAACCCTCTCGCGTCAACCGTTGAACTCATGGCAATCCTCCTTTCCTCAGGCCTTTTTTCGCATGGTCAAGCCGATAAACAGACAGAAGGCCAGGCCGACGATCACGGCGGCGATGCCGTGGGGCCCGACGCCCTTGGGACTGCTGGCCAGACCGAAGTTGTGGGCGAAGGCCGCCCCGACGATCATGCCCAGGACGAAGACGGCCGCGTCGCCGTCGCCTTCACCGGCCAGGAAAAGCTGACGGCCCGGACAGCCGCCGGCCAGGGCAAAGGCCAGACCGGCCAGGACCATGCCGGCAAAGTTCCAGAGTTGCATGGTGTGGGCCACCGGTTGGCCGGCAAAGCCCGCCTTGAACTGACCGAGGACCAGGTTGGTCACAAACGCAACAACCACCAGGGCCAGGACGCCGGACAGCAGATGACCCTGCCGGAACAGCAGCATGTCCCTGAAAGCACCCATGGTGCAGAAACGGCTGCGTTGGGCCACGAACCCGATGCCCAGGCCCACAATCAGGGAAATCAACAACGGGGCGTGCATGGCCCCGGGTCCCTTGAGACTATAAAACAGGACCCCGCTCTGGCCCTCTCCCTCCACCTGGGGATTCAGGAACATCAGCACCAGAGCGCCGAACATGAGAAGGGGCAGCAGCCAGCCCACCGACGTATGGGTCTTGTCCGCCCGTCCCAGGTTGTACCCGCCCTTGAGAAACTGCGTCCCGATCCAAATGCCGCCGATCAGCCCCAGAATGCCCAAAATCGCATTCCCGTCGCCGCCGGCCAGGCGCAGCAGGGCCCGCCAGGGACAGCCCAGAAAAACAAGGGCGCCGATCATGGCCAAGGCGCCCAGAATGAACCGGACGATGGGCGCGCTGCCGGCCCGGGAGCGAAACTCCTTGAAACTGTAGGCGGCAATGAGGGAGCCGATCACGAAACCGATGATCTCGGGCCGCAGGTACTGCACGACGGCCGCGCGGTGCAGGCCCAGGGCTCCGGCAATGTCCCGCTCGAAACAGGCCACGCAGATGCCCATGTTCCCGGGATTGCCGAGCTTTTGCAGAACAGGCGCCAGGATGCCGATCGCCGCGCCAACCAGAATGATTCCCCATCTTGTGGCAAAGACGTTTTTCATCTCCTTCTCCTTGGTGTTCAGATTGTGATGTTGTTCGATCAAGTTGCACTGCCGGTTCCGGAAACTCGGACGAAAATATATCATTCGAAAATTAAATATGTCAAATAGATAATATCAATGATAAGAGCGGTCATCTATAGCCAAAGCCGGCCAGGGGCCGCGCAAGCGCCCCGGCGGGCGGAAGACGAATCCGGCCGCGGCCTTGACCGGGAGGGATCGATCCTTTATTGTATGGAAAATAATACAGAATGACCCGGCTCGCACCGGCCGCTCCGACCGTCGCGGGCCTACGGAAAAGGGGAGGATGGACCGTGAATGTTTATCGGGACAAAGTCGCCATCGTCACCGGTGGGGCCAGCGGGATCGGCCGGGCGGTCTGTTTCGGCCTGGGCCGGGCCGGATGCACGGTCGTGGCGGCGGACGTCAAGCTGGAGGGCGCGGAAGAGACGGCCCGGGAGATCGTCCGGGCCGGCGGCCGGGCCGAGGGTGTCCGTCTGGACGTGACCCGGGCCGAGGCGGTCGGGGAGCTGGTCGGGGGCGTGGCCGGCCGTTTGGGCCGGTTGGATTTCATGTTCAACAACGCCGGAGTGGTCGTCTTTGGCGACGCCAGGGACATGGACCTGGATATCTGGCGGCGGCATTTCGAGGTGAATCTGCACGGCGTGGCCCACGGGACCCATGCGGCCTATCGGGTCATGTGCGGCCAGGGCTTCGGACATATCGTCAATACGGCCTCGCTGGCCGGCCTGGTGCCGTCGCCCGCGGTCGTTCCCTATACGGCAACCAAGTTCGCGGTCGTCGGGCTGTCCGCCGCCTTGCGGGCCGAGGGGCGGGACCTGGGGGTCCGGGTCAGCGTGGTCTGTCCCGGATTCATCCGTACGGGCATGTTCGAATGTGACCTGTTGAACGTGGACCGGGATGCCGCAATGACCGAGCTGCCGATGCGGCTCATCTGGACGCCCGAAAAAGCGGCCCGGGCCATTCTCCGGGGCGTGGCCCGGAACCGGGAATACATCGTCTTTCCCTGGTACGCCCGGTTGTTCTGGTGGCTTCAGCGCTTGAGTCCGGCGTTGATGCAAACTTTCGGCCGGAGAATGATCAGGGATTTCAGGAGGTATCGCTCCGGGCCCTGAGTCCGTCGCCTGCCGGGCGGTTCGAAGTCAGTCGGAAACGATCCGGGCTCGAACGAGACCCGGGGAGCGGATGCTCCCCGGGATGAATTCAGTGGACAGCCGGCTCAACCGGCCTGGATTTCGATCTTGCGAGGCTTGGCCGGTGCGGCCTTGGGCAGGGTCAAAGTCAGGACGCCGTCCTTGAGCACGGCGGATATCTTTTCCTGATCGATCATTTCGGACAGGCTGAACTGACGCAGGTAGTCCCCTTCCTCGTATTCCCGATAGAGGACTTTGGGGCCTTCGCCCGTCCGCTTTTTACACTCCCCGCGCACGGTCAGGGTGTCGTTTTTCAGGTCGATGGACAGGCCGTCTTTTTCCACGCCCGGCATGTCGGCCATGAGGACCAGTTTGTCCTCGGACTCGTAGATGTCCACGGCCGGAACGAAAACCCGTCCGGGCTTGGTTAGTTCGCCTGGCACTTCGACGGTCTTTTTTTCCTTGGCTTGCAGTTCCTGGGACATGGGTCTCACCTCCCGGCCGAACTATTCGGCCTTGATCGCGATGGCGCGCGGTTTGGCCGCGGCGGCCTTGGGCAGGGTCACCGTCAGGATGCCGTTGCTCAGAGAAGCCTTGGCCTGGTCCGCCTCGACCTGGACCGGCAGGCTGACGACCCGCCTGAAGAAGCCGGCCTCGCGTTCCTTGCGATGATAGTTGACCTTCTGGTCGGCCGTCTGAAGCTTGCGTTCGCCCCTCAGGGTCAGGCTGTCCGTTTCCACCGACAGTTCGAGATCGGCCGAGGCCAGTCCGGGCAGTTCGGCGGTCAGGTAGAGATTGTCGGCGTCCTCGCTCAGGTTGAGCGGAGGATAGACACCCGCCCAATTGGATATCCGGCTCTCAACCGCGCCGCTCAGGGTGCCCAGCAGGTCTTCCAACTGGTTACGCACCCGGTCCGCCTCGCGCCACAGTGAAGGCACTCCAAAACGTCTGGGTTCCCATCTCACGATTGCCATGACGCTACCTCCTTACCTGGAGTTATGGTCTACCGTTCATGGTTATGAGTTAAGCACCCGATCCGGGCTTGTCAAGGCGCGGGAGGGAAATATTCACTCTGCGGGAGGAAAAGGGCTTCGTGAGCGGGGAAGGGCTTTCCGGCCGGCCGGGGGCTCAGGAGTGCAGTTCGATCACGTCCCGATCCACCAGAACGTAGTCCAGTTGCACCATCTGACCGTCATATTTTTCCGCGCCCCAGATGCGGGCGTACTTGATGGAGTCCACTATGTCCTTGTGCACTTTTTCGGCCAGGTCCAGGACGGTCGTGCCTCGGGCCACGACGTAGGGGGCATGCATGTCGGGAGGTTTGCCCGGAATCTTGGTATAGACGCGGATGAGCTTCAGGCTCTCGAAAAGGAGGCGGGGCAGGTCGTTCACATTGTCGCCTCCCAGGACGGATATGGGCAGGACATCCCGGGGCGGGTCCATCATTTCCCGCATCAGAAAGAGGGTCTCGTCCGCGCCCTCGGCGTCCAGTTTGTTGGCCGCCAGGAAGCAGGGCTTGATCGTCCCGCGGCCCTCCTCGTCGACCCGCCCGCCGCCGGCCAGATAGATACGCTTTTCGGCCAGGACGGTTTCCAGCCCGTCGAGCTGATGAAGCGGGTCGTCGGTCAGGTCCAGAAGGACCAGGAGCATGTCGGCCCGCCGGACCAGATCGGGCAGCCAGGGGTCGATATACTCCCCGGCCAGTGGGGGGAGGTCCACCAGTTGGACCTGGACGTCTTCATAGGCCGCCATGCCGGCCAGGGGGATGCGGGTCGTAAAGGGATAATCCGCCACCTCCGGTTCGGCCCGGGTCAAGACTTGGAGCAGGGCGGACTTTCCGGAATTGGGGGGGCCGACCAGGGCGATCTGGCCGGCGCCTTCCCGTTTGATGTTGAAGGCGGAGGTTCGTTTGCCTCCTTTTTTCTGTTCCTGGGCCTTGAGTTTGGAGATGCGGCGTTTGACGTCGGCCTGGAGCTTGTCCGTGCCCTTGTGCTTGGGCATGGTGGACAGCATTTCCTCGAGGAGGGCCAGTTTTTCCTCGGCCGTTCCGGCCGCCCGGTATTTTTTCTCGAGCTCGTAGTATTGTGGAGGAAGATTGGCGGGCATGGTCGAGCCTACTGACTGGCTATAACTCCAGTTCGAGGCCTTCGACGGCCAGAATGATTTCCAGGTGACCCTGTTCGCGGACCAGAGAGTAGTAGGAGTTGGTCTTTTCCACGATCTCGAGGAGCTGGTCGTCGGTATAGTTGGGCTCGTGATGGAAAAGGATCAAACGCTTGATGACCGTTTTCGTGGCCAGGTCCACGCCGACCAGGGAGGTGCTGTGGCCCCATCCCTCTTTGGCCACGGACTCGGAGAAGGTGTACATGGCGTCGAAGACCAGGGCCTCGGCGCCGTGGAAAAAGTCCAGATAGGGCTGCAGGGCATCGGTGGTCAGTTTTTTATACTCCGCGTCGGTCGCGTAGACAAAGGCCTTGCCGTCCTCTTCGATACGGTAGGCATAAGACCCGCCGGGGTGATGCAGGAGTTTGCAGGTGACCTTGACCCCGTCGCCCAGGTCGATGCCGTCTTCGGTCATCCGCACGAAATCCAGCCGGCCGCCCATGCTTTCCAGGCTGACCGGGAACATGTCCTGGTCCATCTGTTGGACGGTGAAGCGGTCCTTGATGTCCGGTTTCGGACTGTAGATCGTGAAATGATTGCCCGGGATATAAGCGGGCACGAAAAAGGGAAAGCCCTGGATGTGGTCCCAATGGGTGTGGCTCATGAAAATATGGGCCCGTCCTTCGCCCCGGCCGTATGGTCCTTTAAGCAGTTGATTGCCCAGTTCCCTCAGACCGGAACCGGCGTCCAGAATGATGTGATGATTCTTGGCGATGACTTCGACGCAGGAGGTGTTGCCTCCGCTGTTGCCTTGAATGCTGATGGGCAGGGAATCGACATATTCCTCGATGGCCCGGGGGTCGTCAAGGTCTACATCCTTGGCTCCTTTCAGGGCCTTGCAGATCTTTTTGGCAATCGTATCCGACGTGATCGGTGTGGGGATCGAGCCACGAACTCCCCAGAATTTGATCCGCATACTCCCTTTCGCCCCCCTTCTATTCCCATTTTGGGTCTACTGGCGTGTTCGACTGATATACTTCAAAATTTAGCATGCCTAAGTCCTCAAGGCAAGGCGAATTTCTCCCCGGGTCGATCAAAGACATTGACATGGGGCGGCTGGATTTTTAAGCTGGCCAAGAGGTGGACGATAATGATCATGGAAGAAATGACCAGCCGGGAATTCGCCGCCGGGCTGGAACGGACCCGGACGGCGATTCTGCCGGTGGGGTCTCTGGAGGAACACGGCTCGCATCTCCCGCTTTGTACTGATACCATGCACATGGAGGCCCTGGCCCGGGCCGCGGCCGAGCGAACCGCGGTTTTTGTAGCCCCGGCCATATCCTATGGCCTTTGCCGGTCCACGGCGTATCATCCGGGCACGGTGTCGATCTCCTTCGATACGGTCCGGGCCCTGGTGGCGGACATCGGTCAAAGCCTGTACCGGCAGGGGATTCGGCGTCTGATCGTGGCCACGGGGCACGCCGGAGGCGGCCATCAGGCCGCCCTGGTCGAGGCCGGGGAGGCGCTCAAGGCCGCCTGCCCCGACCTGGTCGTGGCCGTGCTCAGTGTGATCGATCTCCTGGCCGGCCGGGTGGCGGACCTGATCAAGACACCGGGCGACGCCCATTCCGGGGAGCTGGAAACTTCGATTGTGATGCATCTGGCCCCGCATCTGGTCAAAGGCACTTCACCCAGGGAGTTTCCCAACTTCCCGGCCCCCATTCTGGTACGGAGGCCCCAGGATTTCTGGCCGGGCGGCGTCTGGGGGGACCCCGGGGCGGCCAGCGCGGACCAGGGCCGGGAACTGATCGCCCGGGGCGTGGATGCCCTGGTCGAAGTCATTGAAAGGGTCAAGGCATTTGAAGAAACCCCGACGTCCAATCCATAGGTCCGCTCCGCCGCCGTCCCGACACCGGCCAATCGAGCCGCATCGTCTGCCCGAACTGCTGGCCCCGGCCGGGAGCCCGGCCACCTGGGCCGCCGCGGTCGAGGCCGGGGCCGATGCGGTATATCTGGGGCTGAAAGACTTTTCGGCCCGGGCCTTTGCCGCCAATTTCACCCTGGACGACTTGGCCCGCCTGGTCCCCCTGTCCCACGATCGCGGGGTCAAGGTCTTTGTGGCCTTCAATTCCCTGCTCAAGGAAGAGGAACTGACGCCGGCCCTCCGTCTGCTCGATGGTCTGTCCCGCATCGGACCCGATGCCCTGATCATGCAGGACCTGGGACTGTTTCGTCTGGTCAAGCGCCACTATCCCCAGTTCGAAGTCCATGCCTCGACCCTGACGGCCACTCACAATCTGGCCGGTCTCCGGGTCCTGGCCGGTCTGGGTTACGACCGGGCCGTGCTGGCCCGGGAACTGACCTTTTCCGAGATCGAGGACCTGGCCGCCCGAAGTCCCATCGGGCTGGAGGTCTTCATCCACGGAGCGCTCTGCTTCTCCTTTTCCGGGTTGTGCCTCATGTCCAGTTTCCTGGGCGGCAAGGGCAGCCTGCGCGGGGCCTGCACCCAGCCCTGCCGCCGGCGCTACGCCACCGGGAAAAAAAGCGGGTATTTTTTTTCGCCCACCGACCTGGACGCCTCGACCCTCATGCTCCGCATCCGGAACCTGCCCCTGGCCGCCTTGAAGATAGAAGGCCGGATGAAAGGCGCCCAGTACGTCAGCCATGTCGTCCGGGCCTACCGGATGCTTCTGGACGCGCCGGCCGACCGGATGGAGGAGGCCCTGGCCGAGGCCGCCTCCCTGATCGAGGTCAGTCTGGGGCGGCAGCGCTCGACCGGTTTTTTCCAGTCGCCCCATCCGGCTTCCGGACTGGCGCCTTCCCAGGCGGCCACCTCCGGTCTGTTTATCGGGCGGGTTCTGGCCGGAAGCGACGACGGCGCCCTGATCCGTCTTCAGCACCCGCTGGAAACCGGGGACCGCCTTCGGGTTCAGTTCAAGAAGGATGACGAGCGGGAGGCTTACAACCTGAGGCGGATGGCCGTAGCCGGCCAGCCGGTCGAAGCGGCCGAGGCGGAACGCGAAGTCTTCCTCTATGCCCCGTTCGCCACAAACGAAGGCGATCTGGTCTTCAAGGTGGATTCGGGACGGGGGGAGGAAGAGGCCATGGCTTCGCCCCTGGTCCGGGCTTTCAAGGAACGAGCCGAAACACAAATCAAGCCCTCTCCGGCCCTGAAATCGGCCCGGGCCGATCTGGTCCGGAAGCCCGGGTCCCGGGCCGGAACCGCGGCCAAACCGGAAGTCTGGTACCGCCTGCCCAGGGCGGAGATGCTGACCGGCCTGGCCCCGCTTCGGCCCGATGCCGTGATTCTGCCCCTGACGAGGTCCAATGTCCGGCGGGCCGCGGCCATGAGACGGCGCCTGGGAGCCCTTTATGACCACCTGGTCTGGTCCCTGCCGCCCTTGATTTTCGAATCGGACAAAACCGGCCTGCGGGCCGATCTGGCCCAACTCGGCAAAATGAAGGTCTTCCGGTACATGATTTCGAATCTGGGCCATCTGCCCCTGCTGCCTTCCACCGGGTCCGGCCGGGGGGGACGGGGGGTGACCGTATATGCGGATCACCGGCTCAACTGCCTGAACAGCCAGACCGAAGCGGCCCTGGCCGGGCTGGGAATCGACGGAGTGACCCTGTCCGTGGAAACCGACGAGGACAACATGAAGCGCCTGCTGGAATCCACGGGCCCGGTGGCTCGCCTGATCTATCTTTATGGCCGGCCGCCGCTGTTCACCTCCCGGTTTGTCACGGCCGGGCTCAAGGACAATCTGCCCGTCGAGAGTCCGAGGGGCGAAAAATTCCGCTGGCGCCAGGAAGGCCGGACCGCCGTACTGTTTTCCGAGCGGCCCGTTTTTATGGCCCCGCTGCTCAAATACAAACCCCTGAACGGGGTCAAGGCCTGGATCGTGGACCTGGAATACGATCCCCGGCCGGTGGCCACGGCTTTTGAAGTCAACGAGGCCATTGCCAAGGGCCGTCCGATCCGGCACGCCTCGCGATTCAATTTCGGTCGAAGCCTGTATTGACCGGGCCGCTCCGAACCGGGTCGGCCCGGCGGAACGCGGACTTCATTGCCGGAGGTGCGGCAGCATGAGGACGGGAGGAATGAAGAGATCATCATACGGCCTGTGGCCGGTGGCCATGTTCGTGTTTTGCCTGCTGGCCGTCGCGGCCTGTTCTTCCGAGGAGGTTCCGGAATCGATGACGGCCCCGGAACTGACCCTGCCGGACCTCGAGGGACGGGAGGTCCGATTGAGCGATTACAAGGGCCGGGTCGTGGTCCTCAATCTGTTTGCGACCTGGTGCCCGCCCTGCCGGGAGGAAACGCCCGACCTGGTCGAACTGCAGAAACGGCATGATCCGGCCGACCTGACGGTCATCGCCGTTAGCATGGACAAGGATGGAACCGGCACGGTCAAGGCCTTCGTCCGGAAATACAAGATCAACTATCCCGTGCTGTACGCGGGCGACCGGGCCGGCGACGTGGCGGAAAAGCTCGGCGGAATCCGGGGCGTGCCCACCTCGTTCATCATCGACAGACAGGGCATGATCGTCCAGCGGGTCGTCGGCGCTCCGCCCGGCGATTTCTGGGAACGAGCGGTCAAAGGTCTGGTTGCGAAAAAGGATTCCTGAAGCCGAGGAGGGAAGTCATGCGTTTGAAGGATCGAATTGCCGTGGTGACCGGAGGCGGGGGCGGACTGGGCGAGGGGATATGTCTGTGCCTGGCCCGGGAGGGGGCCGACGTGGTCGTCAGTGATCTCAAGTTGGAACTGGCCGAGCAGACGGCGGCCAAGGTCAGGGACGCGGGCCGCCGGGCCTGGGCCGTGGCCACGGACGTGCGCATGGCCGACCAGGTCCAGGACCTGATCGACCTCAGCCTGTCCGAAGCCGGCGGCCTGGACATCCTGGTCTGCTGCGCCGGCGTTTTCGGGCACGCCGGCCGCAAGCCGTCCGACGGGCCGATGACCATCGAAAGTATTTCCGAGCAGGACTGGGACCTGACCATCGACGTGAACCTCAAGGGTGTTTTTTTGTGCAACCGGGCGGCCCTCCCGCATTTCAAAAAGCAAAAAAAAGGCCGGATCATCAATATTTCATCGGTCGGCGGCCGGAAGGGCGTGGACTTTCTGGCCCATTACACGGCCAGCAAGGCCGGCGTCATCGTGCTGACCCAGGCCATGGCCGGGAACCTGGCCCCGTACGGCGTGACGGCCAATACGGTCTGTCCCGGGATCATCTGGACGCCCATGTGGGCCCAGGGGGTCGAGGTCCTGAGCCAGACCCACGAGGCCTTCAAGGGCACGGACCCGGAACAGGTATTCAATATCCTCGTCCAAAGCCAGATTCCGCTTAAACGGGCCCAGACCCCGGAAGACATCGGCAATGCCGTGGTCTTTTTGGCCTCGGACGAGGCCTCCGAAATAACCGGGCAGGCCCTCAACGTCTGCGGAGGCATGGCCTTCAACTGATCCTCTCGATCGATTAGAACAGATCGAGCTGGTCGTCGTCCTGGCCGGCCGCCCGGGCTTCGGCGATCAGCTCGGACTGGTCTTGAAGGCGGCCGTCGCCCCGGATGTGGGCCACGGGGATGCGTCGGGCCCGCAAGGCCCGGGCGACCAGATGGAAGCGGTGGCAGCGAAGGGGGTTTTCCTCGGCGCAGACCAGGGCCAGCCGGTACCGCCGCATCAGGTCCTCGATCCGGAGGATGCCCAGCCGGAACAGCGGGGAGTCGATGGTGCGCAGGACGTTCAACCGTCCGTCCGCGTCGTAGAGTTCCTTTTCCGTGCGGCGGCCGCCGAGTTCCCGGCCCAGATGGAGATAGAGCAGGCCGGCCTTTCGGGCCGCTTTTTCCAGCAGGTGCATGTTGAAGTGGGGGACGTGCCTGGAATAGGGCTGGGAACGGACGTCGACCAGCATCCCGATCTCGTGGCGCCTGACCAGCTCCAGGAACCGTTCCAGGGAGTGGTTCGAATGCCCTATGGTGTAGATGACTGGCTGCTCGGACAAAGCGTCCTCATCATCGCGCCGCCGGGACCGCCCCCTTTCGTGCCCGTCCTACCGGTCCGGCCTTCCGGCGTCATCGAACGACCGTTTGAAATAATACAGGGCGGAAATGATGGTCACGGCCCGGCTCGGGTCTTCCACGGCGGCAAAGCCCGCCTCGGAAATCATCCGCTTGGTTTCCGGCGTGACCAGGGTGGACATGATGAAAGGCGCCCGGGGATGCTTGGCCCGGACCTTGCCCAGTTCGGCCAACTGGTTTTCCATGACCGGCACCGACAGGCCGCCATGGGCCAGGAATGAAACGGACATGTCAAAGGCGCCCGATCCCAGCACGATGTCCATGAAGTCCCGCAGCAGGGTGGGTTGATTGACGATCTGTCCGGTCACGTCGATGGGATTTTCCACGGCCGCGAAAGGCAGGACCTCCAGTAGCCGCTTCTGGACCTCTTGGGGCGTTTCCGGAAGATGGAGGCCGTTTTCCGCGATCTGGTCGGCCATCAGGATACCGACCCCGCCGGAAACGGTGAACACGGCGATCCGGTCGCCCTGGGGAAAGGGCAGGAGGGTGCAGGCCGAGGCCACGTCCATGAACTCCTCGATGGTCCGGGCCCGGTACACGCCTTTTTGCCTGAAAACGGCCTGGTAGACCTCGTCGTCGCCGACCAGGGCGGCCGTGTGGGACAGGGCCGCCCGCCGCCCCGCCTCGGTTCGGCCGACCTTGAGCATGATGACCGGTTTGCGGTTTGCCCGGGCCGCTTCAAAGGCGGCCAGAAGCTTCTCCCCGTCCTTGCAGCCCTCGATGTAGCAGGCGATGACGTCCGTGCCCGGGTCCGAGGCCAGAAAGGCGATGCAGTCGGCCACGTCCACGTCGGCCTCGTTGCCCGTGGCCATCCAGTAGCTGAGCCCGACCTGCTGCTCCCGGGCCAGGGAAAAGACATGGGACCCGAAGGCCCCGCTTTGGGTGACGAATCCGAGCCGCCCCTTCTTGGGGCGGCCGGTCTGGATGCCGATGGAAAAGGTCGTGTATATGTCCCGGCTCACGTTGAACATGCCCAGGCAGTTCGGCCCCAGGACGCGCATGCCGTGGCTCCGGGCCAGGTCCACGATATCCTTTTCGGCCCTTGCCCCCGCTTCGCCGGTTTCGGCAAAACCGGCGCTGAAGATGATGGCCGCGGACACCCCCTTGGCAGCGCAGTCTTCGATGGCCGGCCGGACCAGTGGGCCCGGCAGAGCGATAACGGCCAGGTCCACCTCGCCCGGCACGTCCGATACCTTCGCGTAGCAAGGCAGGCCGGATATATGGTCGTATTTGGGGTTGACGGGGTGGATGCCGCCCTGATAGCCGGCCTCGAGCAGGTACATGATGGGGCGGCCGCCGATCCGGGTCAGGTCCGGGGTCGCTCCGATGACGGCGATCTGTCCGGGGTTGAACAGCGGGTTCAGGGATTCGATCCGTAGGTCCATGCGGCCTTTTCCTCCTGGCGGTCCGCCCCGTCCGCCCTGGATTCGATGCCGGGCGGAAACCGGTTAGATTACTTCGATCGTCCCGGCCGGCCCCTCGGTCACCCGGCCGATGACGGCGGCCCGGGTCCCTTCGCGGGCCCGGACATAGGCGAGCAGGGCCTCGGCCTGATCCGGAGGCACGGCCAGAAGCAGTCCGCCTGAAGTCTGGGCGTCGGCCAGCAGGCTCAGCATTTCAGGCTTGACCGCATCGGAGACTTGCAGGGACTTGGAACAGAAGTTCTGGTTGGACCACGATCCGGCCGGGACCAGGCCCATGGCCGAGTATTCCAGGGCGCCGGGCAGGGCCGGCACGAGACCGCTTTCGATGACCAGGCCTACCCGGCTGGCCCGGGCCAGCTCACGGGCATGCCCCAACAGGCCGAAACCGGTCACGTCCGTACCGCCCCGGACGCCGAAGTCGGCCGCGGCCTCGCCGGACCGGTTCAGGGCGACCATGTTCCGGATCATGGCCGCCTCCGCCTCGGGGGAGACCATGTTGGCCTTGACGGCCGTGGCGATGATGCCGGTTCCCAGGGGTTTGGTCAGGACCAGCGTCTGGCCGGGCCGGGCGCCGGAGTTGGCGATGACCCGGTCCGGGGCGACGATGCCGGTCACGGCCAGACCGTATTTGAGTTCCAGGTCGTCCACCGTGTGTCCGCCGGCCAGGACCGCGCCGGCCTCGTGGACCTTGTCGTACCCGCCCTTGAGGATGTCCACCAGCACGGATTTGTCCAGGGATTTGGTCGGGAAACAGACGATGTTCAGCGCGGTCAGGGGACGGCCGCCCATGGCGTAGACGTCGGACAAGGCGTTGGCCGCGGCGACCTGGCCGAAGGTGTAGGGATCGTCGACGATGGGGGTGAAAAAGTCCACGGTCTGGATGAGGGCCGTCCGGTCGTCCAGGCGAAATACTCCGGCGTCGTCGGACAGGTCGTAACCGACGATCAGATCGGGGTGCTCCTCCCGGGGGAGAAGGCTCATGATGTCTCCCAGGTCGCCCGGACCCAGCTTGGACGCTCAGCCGGCCGCGCGAACGGTCTGGGTCAGATGCTGACGCTTGTCGGTCATTCCATCTCCGATACGTTTGGGGTCAAGGTCTCGGCTTCCGCTTTCAGAAACTCCAGGAACGCATTGCACACCGGGGAGCGGGTCCGATACTGGTGGGTGACGATGTAAAACCGGCGCTTCAGGTCCAGGCCCTTGACCCGGACCGTCCGGACCGCGCCGGACTCGATCGCCTGGGCCGCGGCGATCCGGCTGAGGATGGACGCGCCCAGGCCGGACTTGACCGCCTGCAGGACCGCTTCGGTCCCGCCGATCTGGGCCACCATCTTCAGGTCCTTCAAACTGAAGCCCCGGTCGTGCAGGGCGGCCAGCATGGCCGTCCGCGTTCCCGAGCCTTCCTCGCGAACGATGAAGGGGACTTGCGTCAGGGCCTCGATCGGAATGGTGTTTTTCCATTCCGACCACTCGGGACCGGGCGGCAGGGCCAGCACCATCTCGTCCTCGATCGACGGTTCGAAGTCCAGGACTTCGCTGTCCATGCGGGCGCCGACCATGCCGATTTCAATGCCGCCGGCCGCCAGTTGATCCAGGACGCCCCGGGTGTCGTCCAGGGTCAGGTCCAGAAACGTCTCTTCATACCGGTTTCGGAAGCGGCCCATGAGTATCGGCAGGATGTAACCGCCGGGGATCGTGCTGCCGCCCAGGCGCAACCGTCCTTGAATCCGGCCGCGGTACTTTTCCAGGGCATATCCGGCCTCTTTTTGCATATCCAGTATCTTCCAGGCATACTCCTCGAGGACCAGGGCCGCGCTGGTGGGCAGGACGCCGCGCTGGTGGCGGTCGAACAGGCGAAGCCCCACCTGCTGCTCCAATGTCTTGATGTGACCGCTGACCGTGGGCTGGGTCAGGTGCAGTTCCAGGGCCGTTTTGGAAAAACTGCGGGTCTCGATCAGTTTGAGGAAGATTTCCAGACGCCGGATGTCCATATGCGTTCCGCCGCTTCTGACAAGATATCGTTCATCATAGGGGCGGCCGTCAGGCCTGTCAAGTCGCGAGCCTTCGGGCCTTCGGGGGCCGGGCCGCCCTTGGCCCCGAAAAGAAACGGCCCGTCCCGGGTCGGGACGGGCCGTGGAAAGGCAGACCGCCGGGACGGCCCGGGTATCAGGATTTCAGGTCATCGATGTCTTCGTACAGATCGAGGGCCTGGGGATTGGCCAGCGCGTCCTTGTTGGTGACCGGCTTGCCGTGAACCACGTTGCGCACCGCCAGCTCGACCTTTTTCATGTTGATCGTGTAGGGGATGTCTTCCACGGCGATGATCTTGGCCGGGACGTGGCGCGGCGTGGTCGCCGTGCGTATGGCCTTCTTGATCTTGTTCTTGAGCTCTTCGGTCAGTTCCTGACCCGCGGCCATCTTGACGAACAGGATGACGCGCACGTCGTTGTCCCAGTTCTGTCCGATCACCACGCTGTCGGCGATCTCTTCCATGGTTTCCACGACGGTGTAAATGTCCGCCGTGCCGATGCGAACGCCTCCCGGGTTCAGGGTCGCGTCCGAGCGGCCGTAAATGACCACGCCCCCGGTTTCCGCCTTGATCTCGATGAAGTCGCCGTGGCACCAGATACCCGGATACTTGCGGAAGTAGGCGTTGAGATACTTCTCGCCGTCCGCGTCGTCCCAGAAATAGATGGGCATGGACGGGAAGGGCCGCTCGCAGACCAGTTCGCCCGTCTGGTCGTAAACGGCCTGGCCGTTATCATCGTAGGCCTCCACCTTCATGCCCAGGGCCCGGCACTGGAGCTGTCCCGCGTAAACCGGTCCGATGGGATTGCCCAGGGCGAAGCAGCCGTTGATGTCCGTGCCGCCGGAGATGGAAGCGAGCTGTATGTCCTTCTTGATTTCACGGTACGCGTATTTGAATCCCTCGACCGGCAGCGGAGAGCCCGTCGAGCAGACGGCCCGGATGCGGCTCAGGTCGCAGTTGGCGCCCGGCCTGGCCCCGGCCTGCTCCAGGGCGGAAATGTATTTGGCGCTGGTGCCGAAGACCGTGATCTTCTGCTGTTCGGCCACCCGCCAGAGCACTTCCGCGTCCGGGAAGAAGGGAGAGCCGTCGAAAAGCAGCAGGGTGGCCCCCACGGACAGGGAGCACATCAGCCAGTTCCACATCATCCAGCCGCAGGTGGTGAAGTAGAAGATGGTGTCGTCCCGGGTCAGGTTGGTGTGGAGGACCAGTTCCTTCATCTGATGGATCAAAATCCCGCCCTGGCTCTGAACCATGCACTTGGGTTTGCCGGTCGTGCCCGAGGAGTACATGATGTACAAAGGATGGCTGAAGGGAACCTGGGTAAACTCGATCTCGAGGCCCGACTCGGAACTGGTGAACTCCGAGAGATGGACCGCCCTGGGCAGCTTGCTGATATCCGGTTGCTCGTTGATATACGGTACGACCACGACTTTTTCCGTGGCCGGCAGTTGCTCCAGAATGCCCCCCACGCGTTCGAGGGAGTCGAACTTGTTGCCGTTGTAAAAATACCCGTCGGCCGTGAACAGGACCTTGGGTTCGATCTGGCCGAAACGGTCCAGGACGCCCTTGATCCCGAAATCCGGGGAGCATGAACTCCAGATGGCCCCGATGCTGGTCGCGGCCAGCATGGCGATGGTGGTCTCGGGCATGTTGGGCATGAAGCCGGCCACCCGGTCGCCCTTTTTCACGCCGAAGTCCCGCAGGGCCTTGGCCAGGCGGGCCACCCGGTCGTACAGTTCGGCATAGGTCAGCGAACGCGGCGGCAGCACTTCGCTGGCGAAAATCATTGCCGTCCGGTCGTCCCGGTAACGCAGCAGGTTTTCGGCAAAGTTGAGCTGGGCCCCCTCGAACCATTTGGCGCCCGGCATCTTGCTCAGGTCGTCGATGACCAGGTCATAGGTCTTGGAATGGATGATCCCGAGAAAGTCCCATATCGCGGCCCAGAAGGCCGGGATGTCGTCAACCGACCATTGCCAGAGCTCGTCGTACCGGGTGAGGGATTTGTTATAACGCTCGTTGACATACTTGATGAAACGGGTCAGGTTGGCTTTTTCGATCTGTTCCGGGGATGGGCCCCATAACATTTCAGCAGTCATCACACGGCTCCTCCTGTGATAATTTGGCTTGATTCCACGGGTCAAGGTTCTATGAAGGCCAGATTATGTCAAATTGTTCCGGCAAGTCAAGACTTTCAGCCGCGGGCCGGCCGTGGGGCCGCCCGGGTCGTCGGGCCCGCCTGTGGTGGTCGGTCAGCAGGGACATATTCCATCCCGGACGCCCTCACGGCCTCCGGCCCAAGGGCGGCTCCGGCGCCGAGCCCCGGTATTTATGACGGCCGCGACAGGGCGGTCGGGGACCGTTCCCAATAACTGAGGGGGCTCAAGCCCGCGCCGGTCCCGGATTGACAGGGCCGGGGCTTTACACTATAGTCCGAGGCGGGAAGATGGCCTTCAGCGCCACAGCGACGAGGGTTTGGGATAATACAGGGTCTCCCCTTGGGGGCTGCTTTGGACTTGGAGAACCTGGCGGCCGACGAGCTCCCCGAGGGCCTGATCGAGTTCCTCGTCCGACTTGATCCAGCGATTTCGGATGGATTCCAGGTCGGGCCGCGCGTTTTCCGATAGGATGGACGTCACCACGATATAGGCCGACGTGGCTTCCACGCTGAGTTCGAGGTTGAAAATTTTTCGGTCCATGGACGTATGAAAATGTTCCGACATCATCTCTCCCTGAAAGAGGCCGCCCGATGATCGCCCCGACCGCCCTCCTGTTTCCATATACTGAAATGAGTCCGGTCCGGCTGACCCGGGCCCTGTCTCACTTCCGACAGATTATACTCTATCGGCCCTTTCAGGACCACCCCGATGACCCGGCTTTTCGGGCCGCCGAAAAAGGCTGGATTCAGTTCCAGGAGGGCGGCTTCATCGCGGACCCGTCCGACCTGGCGGCCGTGGTCAGGGATTTTCGGCAATGGGCCGAAGCCTACCGCAGTCCGCGCGACCTGGTCATGTTCCGGAGATACCTGCAAGGCCGCGACCAGGAAAGTTCGGGGGCCCGGCTGGTTTCGGATATCCGGGGGCGCTGGGTCGATCCGGCCGGCGGGCGGGACCCCGAACGGGAGGCCCAGGTATTTCTTTATTTTGCGGCCCTGCTCGATCGTCAGCGAAGCGAAATCAACGATATCCTGAACGAAGTGGACCGAAACGAGACCGAACTGGGGCGGCTGATGGGAGTGGACGACGTCGAGCCGGACTGGGCGGCCGAAGGGCTGGAAAAGACCTTTTCAGGGCCGCCCCTCGGCCCCCCGGACGATGCCGGCCTGGACCTCATCCCCGAGCGCCTGGCCGCCTGGGGGCGATTTTATCAGGCCTTCGGACCGGACGGCCCGCCGCTTTTCACCGACCGGCCCAAGGTTGTCGCCGAACTCGACCTGGGGCTGGCCCGCCGGATCAAAACGCCGGATTTGAGGCCGGGACGGACAACCGAAGTACTCGAACCCGTGGTCTCCCTTGAACTGGGCGTTCCGGACCGGGCCGTGACATGGGACGAGTTGGCCGACCGCCGCCGGGAACGGCCGGGCTGGTTCGATTTCGTCCAGAATCTCTCCGCTCGGGCCTGGCCGGCCGAGGAACTGGATGCCCTGCGCCGCCAAGCCCGGGAACTGGTCGAAAAGACCGCCTCGGGACCCGAGGCCGGAGAGGCGACGGCGATCCTGACCCTGTATCTCATGCCCGGCGAAGACATCCGGCAAAGTTATCTGGCGGCCGCGGGGCTCGACCCGTCCCCGCTTCCCATCGACCGGTTCATCGGTCCGATCTTCGAACTGCGGGTTTCCGGCCGCTGAGGCAGCCCCGGGGAAACGGGCGCGTTCGATTCCGAAGCCCCCCGGCTTGACAGCCCGCTTCCGACCCCTTATTCTCGTTCGATCCGAAACAAGTTCATCACATCCCGGCCGGCCCGGTCGGAGGCAAGGAGGAAGAATGAGCGAAAAGGACCGTTTCGACGAGGTGTTTCAACGGGCTCACAAACGCATGCACCGCTACACCTGAGCCGAGGCCAGCTTGCAGGGTCTGCAAGAGCTTTGGGGACTGCCGGTGGAAGAAGCGAGCTGGGCCACCGGCGGGTACAGCGGGGCCATCAGTTCGGGGCGGACGACCTGCGGGCTGCTGATCGGCAGCGGCGCGGCCATCGGGCTGCGTTGCGGCCGGGAGGCGACCGGCCGGCCGGAGGATGAAGAGGACAGAAGAACCGCCGCGGTCAAGGGTGTGGGTCGCCTGTATCGGGCCTTTCTTCAGGAATTCGGAGACACGGACTGCCGGACCCTGACCGATTGCGACTTTTCATCGGCCGATGAGGTCGGCCAGTACATGGCAAACAAGACCTGGGAGAAAAAGTGCGATGTGTTTCTGCGGTTCGTCTTCGATGCGTGCCGCCGGATGGCCGAGGACGGCAAGATTTAACCGCCCGGTCTGAAAACGGGAGGGGGGCCCCGGTGCGGACGGCCCCCCATCCCGTTGTACACACGAGGAGGGCCGCATGAAGTCCTTTCGCAAGGAACTCTGGTTCAACGTGCCGACCCGGCGGGCCTTCATCAACATCACCCCCCAGGTCGAGGAATGCCTGCGGGAAAGCGGTATCAGGGAAGGGCTGGTCCTGGTCAACGCCATGCATATTACCGCGTCGGTGTTCATCAACGACGACGAATCCGGACTGCATCACGACTACGAGGTGTGGCTGGAGAAACTGGCTCCCCACGAGCCGGTCTCCGGGTACCGGCACAACGTGGGCGAGGACAATGCCGACGCTCACATGAAACGGCAGGTCATGGGCCGTGAAGTGATCGTGGCCGTGACCGAAGGCCGCCTGGACTTCGGGACCTGGGAACGTATATTCTACGGGGAGTTCGACGGCCGGAGACGCAAGCGGGTCCTGGTAAAGATTATCGGCGAGTGACCGCCGGAGCCGGCCCCTGGAGTCCCGGTCCGGCCCGGAGGGTGCCGGGATCAGATCAGGGGCCCGGAATGGAGGCCCTGGGTCGGCGGCGATTGAGGCGCCCGGGTTTTCACGGGCGCCACCAGGGTGACCCGGGTGCCCTGGTTCGGCCTGGACTGGATTTCGACGCGGCCCCCGATGGACTCCAACCGCTCCCGGATGCTGAACAGGCCGAAGGTCTTGACCGGTCCCTTGTCGGCGCCGGATTTTGACGCCACGAACCCCGTCCCCTTATCCCGGACGATTATCTTAAGCAACGACCCGTCATTCTGGACCGCCACCTCGGCCTCGGTGACGCCGGCGTGCTTGATGACGTTGAGCAGGAGTTCGTGGATTGATCTGAACAGGAGGACCCGCACGTCTCCGTCCGCCTCTTCGCTCTGGGACCGGTCCACGACCTTGCAGATGAAGTCGTATTTGTCCCGCAATATGTCGGCCAGCCATTCCAGGGCGGCCGCCAGTCCCAGTTCGTACAGGACGGGCGGGCTGAGTTCCGATGTCAGGCTTCGGGTCTCCTGGATCATTTCATCGACCAGATGGTAGACTTCCTCGATCTGGTGAACCTGATCCAAGTCCGGGGCGGCTTTCATGACGGTTTTCAGCTTGATTTTCGAGATGGCCAGGGCCTGTCCGATCTTGTCGTGCAGATGCAGGGCCAGACGGCGCCGTTCCCGTTCCTCGGCCATGGAGATGGAGGCTCCCATGCGTCGGAGCCCCTCCTGATAGGACAGGATTTCGGCTTCGGCCTGGACGCGGGCGGAAATGTCGCTGGCATATACCGCGACCTGGACGACGTTGCCGTGCTGATCGAAGATCGGGGTGTAGTGATTGTCAAAGACCCGATGGCCGATTTCGTCCCGGAAGTGGATCGACTTGCCCGAGACGATGACCTCGCGCATCCGTTCCTCTCGGCTGCCGAGCATGTGAGGGGAGACAATGTCCAGAACGCATTGGCCGACCAGGTCGGAAATGCGGCCCTTCAAGGCCCGGGCCGCGGTTTCGTTGAGGGCCAGAATCGTGCCATGGGTGTCGAGCAGCAGCATGCCTTGCGGTATGGAGTTGAGCAGCGCCCGAGCCGTGACCTCGCTCTGGCGCAAGGCCTCCTCGGCCCGGACCCGGTTGGTGATGTCCCGGAAAAACAGGGCGATCTGGAAGACCTGGCCCTGGTCGTCGAAGATCGGTGTGTAGTAATTGTCGAATACCATGCCCAGATGCCGGTCCTGGAAACGGACCGGCTGTCCGGTTTCGATGACTTCGATGGCCCGAGCCCGCCGACCTTGGCTGACCTGAGACACCATCAGAGACTCGGCCGATTCCCCGACCATATCGCCGCCTTTGCCCTCGAGGGTCCGGGCGATGGTCTGATTGACTTCCAGGACCTTGCCCCAGGTGTCGATAAGCATCATGCCGTGGGGCGTCGCGTCCAGCAGGGCCCGCGCTTTTTTCTCGCTCTGGCGCAAGGCCTCCATGGTCTCCTTGAGCTGGCTGATATCCCGGGCGATCCCGCACAGCCCGATGATTCGCCCGTCCGCGTCCCGCAAGGGCACCTTGATGACGTGAAAGGTGAATAAACGGTCGTAGATCGGCTTGGTATGCTCCTTTTCCAGTATCCGGCCTTCCAGGACGAGCCGGTCGGAGCGCATGATCTCCTCGCCGACCTCCTCTCCGAAAAAATCCTTGTCCGTCAGACCGATCAGTTCCGAGGCCGGGCGGCCCCACTGCTTTTCCATGGCCGGGTTGACCAGGATATACCGGAGGTTCAGGTCTTTGATGAAAATGGCGTCCAGGGCCGATTCGAAGATGACCCGGAAGCGTTCCTCGCTGACGCAGAGCTGGTCCTCGGTCCGCCGGTCCGCGGCGGCCACCCGATCGCGCAGGCGGTCCAGTTCGCCCCGCAAGGCCTGCACTTCAGCCAGAAGCCGTTTTTCCGTGGTCGTTAGTTCTTCCATGATATCGGCCTGATGGGTGGGAGCCGTCCATTCGGCCGTCCGGCCGAGGCGGCTTGAACGCATCCCCCGTTCCTGGATGTCATGCCCCCTTAATTATCAACAAGGCACGGAAGCATCTTAGCCGGAATCGATCCCAATGTCCATGCCCTCCTGTCGGAAGGAACTGCGCGGACCCGGATTCAGTTTTCGTCTTTCGAGGGCTGGTTCACCACCTCGACCCGGTCGACGTACTTGATCCAGTCGTACCCGAAATAGCCCTCGGCCACGGTGCGCACCGGAAAGCCGTGCTCCCGGGGCAGTGGACGCCCGTTGACTTCATAGGCCAGGAAGACCCGGCCGGACATGACGTCCCGGATGGGGAAGGTGTTACTGTCCTGCCGGTCGCCGGCCGGTCCGGCCAGGGTGACGTGGCTGGCGCCGGGCCGGAGGCCGGCCCGCTCCAGCACGCCCCTGAGGCTGAAACCTTTCCAGCGGCCGTGGTTGGCGAAGACGCCGGGGCAGATAAGCAACACGTTCCGCTCCAGGGGAGGCAAGGCCCGTATCTCGTCATAGGACAGCTTGAAAGGCTTTTCCACCAGGCCGGCTATTTCCATGCGCCATGAGGCCGGTTCGGCTTCATGATCGGTCTGACCCATGGTCCGGAAGGATTTGAGCGGAGTCAGCGGAAGTTCCCGGGTGTCCAGGTCCTTGGGATCGAGCGGGATCAGGTCCTGGGTCTTGAAATGCTTGGGCACGACGAATTTGGCCGTCTGAGCCCGGACCCATCGCCACCCCGCCGAGAACGGCCCGGCCAACAGGCCGAGCAACGCGGCCAGCCCGAGTGACTTTTTGATAAACGTCCTGCGGTCCTCCATGGTTCCCCTCCATGTCTTTATTATAAATATAGACCCCGACCGTCCGTCGGGCCAGTCGCCCGTCCGCCGAAAGCGGTTTCGGAAAGACCGTCCGGTCCGGATTCAAGGGGTCCGATATCATATTGTAAAAATATAATCAGTATGTTGCGTTGTAATCGGGGGCCGGCCGCACGTAATGCTTGATTTCAGGGGCGGACATCGGTAATGTGAGGCGGAATCGGGAGGCGGACGGAACGAACCGGACGCCGACCGGCCCGCCGAAAGCCGCTATTCGACCGGATTTGCCATATCAAGTCAAATGCGGGCAGGACACGCCGGGGGAGGGAGCATCCATGGGCGATCAAGAGACACTGGACCGACTTTGTATCAACACCATCCGTATGCTGGCCGTCGACATGGTCGAGGCGGCCAACTCGGGTCATCCGGGGATGCCGTTGGGCGCCGCGCCCATGGCCTACGTCCTGTGGACCCGGTTTCTGAAACACAATCCGGCCAATCCAGCCTGGTTCAACCGGGACCGTTTCATTCTGTCGGCCGGACACGGTTCGGCCCTGCTCTACGCCCTGCTGCATCTGACGGGCTATGATCTGCCGCTGGACGAACTCAAGAATTTCCGGCAGTGGGAAAGCCGGACGCCGGGTCATCCGGAATACGGTTTGACGCCCGGCGTCGAGGCCACGACCGGCCCGCTGGGGCAGGGGTTCGCCATGGGAACGGGCATGGCCCTGGCCGAACTCTTTCTGGCCGACCAGTTCAACAAGCCGGATTTCGATCTGGTCGATCATTATACCTACGCCATTGTTTCCGACGGGGACCTGATGGAAGGCGTGGCTTCGGAGGCCGCTTCCCTGGCCGGGACCATGGGCCTGTCAAAACTGGTCTACCTGTACGACGACAACCATATTTCCATCGAGGGCTCGACCGATCTGGCCTTTCGGGAAGACGTGCGCCGGCGGTTCGAGGCCTATGGCTGGCAGGTCATCCGGGTGGCCGACGGCAACGACCCGGAAAGCATCGCCACGGCCATTGAAAACGCCCGGGCCGACCACGAGCACCCCTCGCTGATCATGGTCCGAACCCACATCGGTTGTTGCAGTCCCAAGGAGGACACGGCCTCGGTTCATGGCGAGCCCCTGGGACCGGAAGCCACCCGACAGACCCGGGAAAATCTGGGCTGGCCCCTGGATTCCGCTTTCCACATCCCCCCGGAGGCCCTGGACCATTTCCGTCAGGCCCTGGTCGAAGGCGAAGCAGGCGAAAAGGAGTGGCTGGACCTGTTGGCCGCGTATCGACGGGAGCATCCCGAGGAGGCCGCCCGATTCGATGGACAGGTCAAAGGAGAGTTGCCCACGGATTGGGACGCGGACCTGCCGGTTTTCAGCGCTGAGGAAAAGATCGCCACCCGGGCCGCTTCCGGCAAGGTGCTCAACGCGCTGGCCGGGCGTCTGCCCCACATGATCGGCGGCTCGGCCGACCTGGCCCCTTCCAACAAGACCCTGATCTCCGGCTCGGGCGACCTCGGACTGGGACAGTCCGGCGGGCGCAACATCCATTTCGGCGTGCGTGAACACGCCATGGGGGCCATGGTCAACGGCATGGCCCTCCATGGCGGGGTCATCCCCTACGGCGGGACCTTCTTCGTCTTTTCCGACTACATGAGGCCGGCCCTCCGGCTGGCGGCCCTGATGAACGTGCCGTCCATCTTCATTTTCACCCACGAAAGCATCGGCGTGGGCGAGGACGGTCCTACCCACCAGCCCGTCGAACACCTGGTTTCCCTGAGGGCCATTCCTCGAATGACCGTGATCCGGCCGGCCGACGGAAACGAAACCGCCGAGGCCTGGAAATACGCCGTCCAGAGCCGGGGACCGGTGGCCCTGCTTCTGACCCGGCAGAAGGTGCCCAACCTGGATGCGGCCAAATATCCCGTGGCCGACGGGCTGCCTCGCGGGGCCTATGTCCTGTCCGACTGCCAAGGGACCCCGGACCTGATTCTCATCGGAACCGGATCGGAACTGAACCTGGCCATGGCCGCGGCCGAAAAGCTGTCCGCCGAGGGCCGCAAGGTCCGCGTGGTGTCCATGCCTTCCTGGGAACTGTTCGCCTCGACGTCCGAAGCCTATCAGGCCTCTGTCCTGCCGCCCGAGGTCAAGGCCCGTCTGGCCGTCGAGGCCGGTTCGAGCCTGGGCTGGCGGACCTGGGTCGGCGACCGGGGTAACGTGATCGGTCTGGACCACTTCGGCGCTTCGGCGCCCGGCGGCCAGATCATGGACCGCCTGGGGTTCAACGTGGACAACGTGGTCGCGCGGGCCAAGGCCGTCCTGGAACGCTGCAAATAGGAACCGGACCGCCGCACCGGTAGTGACGGGCGTAGCGGCCCGGAGAATATACCGAAAACTTAAAAACTAGGGACAGTCACCTATTTTCCAGATTTCCAAGAGAAATCTGGAAAATAGGTGACTGTCCCTAGTTTTTAACCCGTCCGCTTTTTCCCGGCGGCCTTCAAGGCCGTCAACACCCGTTCCGGCGTCAGGGGCAGTTCGGTGATCCGGACGCCCACGGCGTCGGACACCGCATTGAGGATGGCCGGGATCGTGGGCATGATCGCCCCTTCGCCCACCTCCTTGGCTCCGAAGGGGCCGTTGGGTTCGTGACTCTCCACGATGATCGACTTGATCGGGGGCATGTCCAGGGCCGTCGGAATCCGATATTCGCCCAGGTTGGCGTTGGTGATGCGCCCGGCCTCGTCGAAGCGGACCGCTTCGAACATCGCCTCGCCCAGCCCCATGCTCAGGCTGCCCTGCATCTGCCCTTCCACCGAGGTCCGGTTGACGGCCTGCCCGCAGTCGTGGGCGTCGGTCATGGCTTCGATAAATACCTGCCCGGTCTCCTCGTCCACGGCCACCTCGACGACCTGGGCCGAACAGCCGTAAGCCGGCGATGTGCCCACGGCCGCACCCTTGTACCGACCCCCCAGTTGAGGCGGTTTGTACTTGCCGGTCCCGACGATGGTCCCCCGGGCCAGGTAGGCCATGCGGGCCGCTTCGCAAAAGGTCAGTTCGTCTCCCTCCGGATGATTTTTCCAGCCTCGATGCTCGCGCTTGTAGCGAATCCGGACAGGCTCGATATCCACGGCCCGCCCCCGGATGCTGACCCGGCCCTTCCGGATGTCCAGACGGTCCATGCCGACCCCGAGTTCCTCGGCCAGAACCTCGAGTATCTGTCGCTTCGCGTCTTCGGCCGCCTCCTTGGCCGCCGAGCCGGTCATCAGGGTCTGGCGGGAGGAATAGGCGCCCAGGTCCATGGCCAGGTCCGTATCGCCGGACTGGACCCGTACGTCGGAGAGCGGGACTCCCATGGCTTCGGCGGCGATCATGGCCACCATCGTGTCCGACCCCTGGCCGATCTCGGCCGCCCCGGTCTGGACCGTGATCGTGCCCCCGTCCTCGGCCACCTTGACCAAAACCGTGGCATGATAGGTGTCCGAGCGGTAGATCGGATATCCGGCCCCGGAGACGAAAAATCCGCAGGCCATGCCGATGCCCCGGCCGCCGGGCAGCCGCCCTTTTTTCCCGGACCAGCCGGAGCCTTTCCGGACCGCCTCGATGCACTCCCGCATGCCCAGTGAGGACATGTTCAGATCGTTGCAGGTCGTGTCTCCGGTCTTCATGATGTTCCGCAGCCTCAGTTCGATGGGATCGAGGTCCAGTTGTTCGGCCATGATGTCGAGCTGCTGCTCGAAACAGGCCCGGGCCGCCACGCCGCCGTGACCCCGCTGAGCGCCGCAGGCCGGCTTGTTGGTGAAAACCCGGTACCCGTCATACTTCATGTGAGGCAGGCGGTATGGACCGCCCAGCAGGGAGCCGGCGTAGTAGACCGTGGCGATTCCGAAGGAGGTGTAGGCGCCGCCGTCCAGGACGCATCGGTGCTCGAGGGCCAGCAGGGTTCCGTCCTTCCGGACCCCGGTTTTCATCTCGTGAAAGAACTGGTGCCGGGCCCGGCCGTGAAGGAAGACCTGTTCGCGGCTGTACGACATCTTGATCGGCCGGCCGGTCTTCATGGACAGGAAGCAGGCGCTCATTTCCAGAGGCGTGGCTTCGGCCTTGGGGCCGAATCCGCCCCCCACGTAGGGCTTGATCACCCGGACCCGGCCCACGGGCAGGCCGGTGACCATGGCCACCGTGCGCTGGACGTAGTGGGGCACCTGGGTCGAGGTGTACAGGGTCAGGCGGCCGGCCAGATCGTAATGGGCCAGACAGGCGTGGGGCTCGATAAAGGCGGCGTCCTGGCGCTGGTTGACGAATCGATGGCTGTGGACCAGGGCGCAGTCCCGGAATGCGGATTCCACGTCTCCGAACTCCTGGTGGACCTCGGCGCAGACGTTCCCGGGAAAGTCCTCGTGCAGTTGGGGCGCGCCTTCGGCCATGGCCTCGAAGGGGTCCAGCACCACGGGCAGCGCCTCGTATTCCACCTCGATCAGTTCCAGGGCCTCGAGGGCGGTTTCCATATCCACCGCGGCAACGGCGGCCAGTTCGTCACCCACGTACCGAACCTTGTCCTGGGCGAACAGGGTTTCGTCGTACCGGGCCGGCGAGACCCCGTACCGGGTCAGGCCCGCGTCCCGGGACGTCAGGACCGCCTTGACCCCGGGCAGGCGTTCGGCCCTGCCGGTTTCGAGGCGCAGAATCCGGGCATGGGCCAGAGGGCTTTGCAGGATGGCCCCGTAAAGCTGTCCGGGTCGGTTCAGGTCGTCGGCGAATACGGCCTGGCCGGTAACCTTGTCCGGGGCGTCCAGGCGAGGGGCCCGGCCGCCCAGGATGTCCAGTTGTTTCTTCATGGCCCTACCTCCCCTGGCGGCCGGTTTTTTCGGCTGCGTCCCGGACCGCTTCCACGATCTTCTGATACCCCGTGCAGCGGCAGAGATTGCCCGAGAGGGCCTCGCGAATCTCGGACTCCCGGGGCCGCTTCTTGCGGTCCAGCAAGGCCTTGGCCGACAGGATCATCCCGGGCGTGCAAAAGCCGCACTGGACCGCCCCTTTTTCGATAAAGGACTCCTGGAGGGGGTGGAGCCGGTCCCCGTCGGACAGGCCTTCGATGGTGGTCACTTCACGGCCCTGGACCTGGGCGGCCAGGACCAGGCAGGAGTTGACCGGCCGGCCGTCCAGAAGGACCGTGCAGGAACCGCAGTCGCCCAGACCGCAGCCGTGCTTGGTCCCGGTCAGTCCCAGGTCCTCCCGAAGCACCTGGAGCAGGGAACGGTTGGGGGCGGTCAGCAGGTCCTCCTCCCGGCCGTTGACGAAAAATTGGACGCGGATTTTTTCCATGATTGCTCCCCTGGTTTATTGGCGCGCGGCGTTCAGGGCCCGGGTCAGGGCCCGTCGGGTCATGACTTCGACCATCATCAGGCTGTATTCCGTGGAACTGCACCGTCCTCGAGGGCAGGCGTCCCGGCAGGCCTCCCGGGCCGCCTGATCGATGGACCCGGTATCGGCCGAGGCCCCGGTCAGGGCCTGTTCGGCGCAGGGAGATCGAAGGGGTGTGGGCGCGACCGCGCCCAGGGCGATCCGGGCCGACTCGATCCGGCGGCCGTCCTCGGACAGGACGATCCGGGCGGCGACGCTGACGATGGAACGCTCCAGGGCCCGTCTGAGGCCCAGTTTGACAAAGGCTTCTCCCGTGCCCGGTCCGGAGGCGGGAATGACGAAGCGGACCAGGACCTCGTCCGGCCCCAGGCAAGTCCGGCCGGGTTCAATGAAAAAATCCGACAGATCGACCACCCGCTCGCCGCCGGGCCCGCGCAGGACCACGGAGGCCCCCGCGGCCAGAAGCGGCGGGGCCAGGTCGGCCGCGGGGCGGGCGTGGGCCAGGTTGCCCCCCAGTGTGGCCCGGTTGCGAATGAGAGGCGAACCGAGCTGAGCGGCCGCCTGGGCCAGGGCCGGAAGCCGCCTGCCTAGGGCCCGGTTTTCGGACAGGGTCCGGGCCGTGGCGCCGGCGCCGATCAGGGTCGCGGTCCGGGTCGTTTTGACGACGTCCAGGCCGGGAACCCGGCCCAGATCGACCACGCAGTCCGGCGCCTCGAAGCCGCGCTTCATGTTGACCAGCAGGTCCGTGCCTCCGGCCAGGACCCGGGCCCGTTGGCCATGGGTCTCGAGCAGGTCGATGACCTCCTCCAGGCTGGCCGGTGCGTGATAGTCGAACGGGGGCAGCAGCAGCATGGTTTCACTCCTTGGGTTCGAAGCCGCGGGTTTTCATAAGCCCGCCGGTCAAGCGGATTCGGCCTTTTCGATGTCCACCAGCAGGGTGCGCAGGTTGGTCGCCCCGAAGGCCGGATCGCAGGAGTCGAAATCGTTGGCCGTGAGCAGGTTGATGTTCGATCGATCCCAACCCAGGTCCTCCTCCCGCTCCGGGAACCACCAGCCATGATCGGCCGCGACAACGTCCGGCGGCACGCGGTCCGTGATCCGGGCTCGCTGGAGGCAGGCGCCGCGCGGCGAGATGATCCGGACCCAGTCGCCTTCGGCGATTTCCTTGCGCCGGGCCAGGTCCGGATGGATTTCCACCAGCGGGTCGGGGCGGCGGTCGCGTAACGGCCCGGGCGCCCGGTTTTCGGAATGGAAAAACGCGGGAATTCGGGCCCCGGTGATCAAGGTGTACGGATGGCGGTCCATGAGATGCGGCGTATTGAACGTGCTTTCCGCCGGACCCCGGAACCCGGGCAGGGGATCGTAACCCATCTTCTCAAGGGTCGTGGACCAGAGTTCGACCTTTTTGGTCGGGGTCGAAAATCCTTCCCGTTTGTATTTCCGGAACACCCGCTCCCCTTTCAGGTATCCCCGCCGGCAAAATTCGTCCCAATTCAGACCTGAAGGCGAAAGCATGTAGTCCAGGGCCGCCCGCATGTCCGGCCACCAGTCGGCCGGATCGTTGCAGCGTCGGCCCAGGTCGTTGAGTATCTCGTAGTCCGAGCGGGCCTGGCCGACCTGGACCGCCTTTTGTCGGGCCAGGGCGTAGCCGTGCCGTTTCCAGTTGTCGGCCACGTAATCATGTTCCAGCCAGGTCGAGGAGGGCAGGACAATGTCCGCCTCGCGGGCCGTGGGAGTCATGAAAAAGTCGGCCACGACCAGAAACCCGACCTTTTCCAGGGCCGCCTTGACCTGGCGGGCGTTGGCCCGGGTGATGACCGGGTTGGTGCTGATCAGAAACAGGGCTTCGACCGGGTAGGGCCGCTCCTCGAGGATGGCCTCCCAGACCGCCCGGGGGGTGATGACGCCGATCATGTCCGCCAGGCGAAAGCGGTCGCCTCCCAGCCGTTTGGCCGAATTGGTCAGGCGGCGATGGAGGCCGACATAGCTGGCGTTGATAAGCGGCGGCCGGGGGTAGAAGACGTTGCCTCCGGGCCGGTCGAGATGGCCGGCAACGGCCATGAGCGATATGAGCAGGCTGATGTTGTCGATGCAGTTGCTGGACTGTTCCAGGGCCACTCCCCAGTGGATGCCGGCCGGACCGCTTTGGGTGTAAAGCCGGGCCGCTTCCACGATCAGGTCCTGGTCCAGACCGGTCAGTTGGGAGGCCCAGGACAGGGGATATTCTTCGGCCCGCTCGCGGAAAGCCTCCCAGCCATGGACGTAATCCCGGACGAAATCCCCGTCGAACCACTCGTTCTCGATGATGGCGTTGAGCATGCCCCAGGCCAGGGCCCCGTCCGTACCCGGCCTCAGGGGCAGCCAGAGGTCGGCCCGACGGGCCAGAAAGGTGCGGCGGGGATCGACGACGACCAGCTTGGCGCCCTGCTTGAGCGTGTCGGCCAGATCGAAACCTTTATACTCGTCCGGGTTTGAAACCAGGGGGTTGGCGCCCCAGGCCACGACCACCGAGGGCCGCCCTTCGTAATCCACGACGGGCAGATTGCCGCACCGGACGATTCCCGTGGCCACGCGGGGGCCGTAACACATGTGGCCGGCCGTCAGGACGTTGGGCGTGCCGAAAAGATTGGCGAAGCGGTATATGAAGGACTCGTTGTCCCGTCCGGTTCCGTAACCGAGAACGACCGATTCCGGGCCGCTGCTTTCCCGGATCGACAGAAAACGGGCGGCGATTTCACCGAGAGCCTCCTCCCAGCCGATTCGTTGCCAGCCCCCCCGGGTCCGGCGCAAGGGGTGGGTCAGCCGGGTGGGGTGATGGGTAATGGTCTGGTAGTTCTGCCCCTTGA
>Ga0180009_10001258_pt1 | contig 31475 bp, 36 predicted proteins | sample OS_PC_MetaG_FD_123537 | JGI IMG/M metagenome (GOLD analysis project Ga0180009, IMG submission 123537) | Groundwater microbial communities from the Aspo Hard Rock Laboratory (HRL) deep subsurface site, Sweden - OS_PC_MetaG | ecosystem: Environmental > Aquatic > Deep subsurface > Groundwater...
CCCCACAGCACCAGTTGTATCTTGGGTCGGGTGTCATATCCCGAAAGTCATCGGTTAGATGCCGCAGGATGTAGCGAGGCTCACCCATCACGCCTGCATTTCTGGCGATCTGACAGGGATCATGATAGGTCACGGGTTGGTTGAATTTTGTTTTGTCCAACTTAATTCGCCCTTCCCTGATATATCGGGCATGAACTTCCGTGATGGAGGTGACCTTAAAGGGCTGTTCCCCGGACATCTGCTTCATGACTCGAAAGGCCGTTCCGCATTCGCAGATGCAAACCTCCTTCACCTTGAGTCGTTTTGCCTCGTTCACGATGCGATTCATGATGAGTTTGGTCTTGGTTGGATCGCCCACAAATGCCCCGAAATTAACGGCCTCAAAGAAGCTAAGGGTCCAGTTCTCTCCTGCCGCATTAAAGATGGCTGCCGCCGGAATGATGGAATGAGCCCCGGCAAGGGCAACATAGAGAAGATCCGCCCCTTCAACATCCATCGGAATAGCCGTATCACCCGCCTCTATTTTCCATTTTTTGACAACTTCCCCTTCAAGGTTTTTAATTCCCTGCAGAAAGCCCGCCTTGAACAGGTCAAGGGACTTCCCCTTTTCAATGGACGTGTCCGCAAGTAGAGTTAATATTTCCGGCTCTGCATGGGCACCGACCAGAAGAAGTTTGGCAATGGACATGATCATCTGGGTGTCAATACCAAAAGGGCAATAGACCATACAGCGTCTGCAACCTGTGCAGGAGTAAGCAGCTTCATAGAGCTCTTCCAGGGCCATCTCGCTCAGGTCTTTTGCCTCTCCTAAGGATGACCATAGCTTCCCTTGACCTTTAAAATATCTCTTGTAGATTCTTCGGACGATTTCGGCCCTGTAAGCGGCGATATACTTGACGTGGGGCATGGATTCATGAACGTGACAGGCCTTCGTACAGACGCCACACCTGGAACAGGTCTCCAAATAGAATCTCATGGCCTCATTCAATTTGCCCTGGAAGAGCTTCAGTAGCTTATCTCGTGTTTTCTGATCCATAATTAACCCCTTCTCAATTTATTCATTGGCAATGCCAGAAACGAATGCATGATCTTGCTGAATGGGAAGAAGATGAGAAAAAGATTTGCGAAAAAGACGTGCAAGACCAGCATGAAAGAGTGCCCTGATAATGTCAGGTTAGACGAAAGCTCAGGTTTCAGATGAAGGAGACTTGAAAGGTATTCTCGGTAATCTTCCACAGATAGATCACCATACTCATACCAGTTCCTCGCCCAATCCATCTGGCTTCCAAAGAGGACGGTGAGAAATAAAAGAATGAGAAGATAGTAATCTTCGGGAACGGACAACTCCCTGTTCGGAGAAACGAATCGTCTGAATAGGAAAAACAGTAAGGATAAAGATAGAATCAGTCCTACAAAACCCCTTCCTAAAAACACTTCATGTTCTATAATCTGAAAGATTCTGAAATCACCCATCAATTCCAGATGTCCAATGATGAGAAGTAAGAACGAGATGTGAAAAAGCATGAGGAAAATCCATAAAAGATGGTTGTGTCTGCGAACAGTGGGTAGCAGGAAGGTATCGTGAAGGGCCCAAAGCCATCTGGGCCGTTTCTCCGGAAAAATCTGCAGTGTTGTGGGGTGTTTTGGCTCCTTAAACAGCTTTACGAGCTTTACCAAAGTACCTAGAAAGAAGACTGCGAACGCTAAATATACCATCGGTATTAAGATGATGTAATAAATAGTCTGCACAGAGACCTCCTTTTTCTATCAAATGAACTACCCCGCCGCAGAGCAGCGGGGTATCTACAAAAACATTGTAACGCCGCAAGCGGCGGGGAATTAAACCCTTGTCCGCCTCCGGCGGATTAAATAAAGAGTTAGTGCCCCCTTGGAAGGGATCACTGGGAAAAATGTCCTATGCGTTTCGTTTAATGTAAAACTTAATGACACCATTTTCCTGAACAGTGTCCAGAATCTCGTTGCCGCTGGTCCTGGCCCATGCAGGGAAATCTGCTAATGACCCAGGATCTGTGGAAATGGCCTCGATCACTTGACCCACATCGACTTCTTTAATTCCCTTGCTTACCTTTACCACCGGCATGGGGCATGGCAGGCCCTTCAAATCCATTACCTTATCGACTTTAATCTCTTCGCTCATCTTTAAACCTCCTCTTAAAAATAATTATTGTTAAATAAAAAGTTGAATCTTGCTATTTTGGGCTTCTTCCAAGAATTTTGCGACACCACAATAGGTCAAATTCGGATAATCAATCATCTCCTCCCTTTTGAATCCCATGAGATCCATAGACATCTCACATATAAAAATCTGAACACCCAACTCTGCTGCCATCTCGATCATCTGATCCAACGATGCCACATTCTTCTTTTTCATGAGGGATTTCATCATGGCGGTACCCATACCACCCATGTTCATTTTCGAGAGCTTCACGTCGTCTATCCCTGTAGGGAGCATGGTTCCGAACATCTTGCCCATGATATCCTTACCGCCCACGTGTTTTTTCTTGTCCCTCAGGATGGGTGTGCCCCAGAAAGTGAAGAACATGACTACATCCAATCCCATGGCCACGGCTCCGGTGGCGATAATGAACGCAGCCAGCGCCTTGTCCAAGTCACCGCTAAAAACGATCATTGAGATTTTATCCTCAGGTGTAGCCTTTGAGAGGGATTCCATCTGGGTCTTGAGCTCATTGATCTGCTTTTGAATCGCTTCCATATTTAAAATGCCCTCACCCGCCTGTACAATCTCTTCTTTTTTTGCAACATTCTCTGCCATGTTGACCTCCTTTTTATTCGTATTTCCTGAAACTCGTTAACATCATTAACTAAATGGATAAAAAATTTTCTCTTGGGACTTTTAAGTGAGCCCCCACTGATCCATCAAATGAACTGTTCTTTCACAGATTCCATGGCTGACCGTAGTAATTCAAGATAGGATAGGGTATTTTTCCTTTCATCAGGATCCATTTGCAACAAAAGCTTCCGATGAATTTCCTTAAGAAAGGCATCAATCACCTCTGATTTTCTCTTTCCAGCCGGAGTAAGGCTAATGAGCTTTACGCGCGCATCTTTCGGATCATTGATCTGTTCCACCATCCCCTTTTCAATTAACCCATTGATGATTTTGGTTACACGACTCTTTGCCACATCCAGCTTCTGTGAGATACCCTTAACGGTCAGATATCGTTCTCCGTTAAACTGCATCATACAATTGAGCTCGGCATAGGGTAAGCCGAACTTCTGAGACTCATACAACTTCCTGTCCTCACAGCATTTTACTATCTCTTTTATGAGGTTTTTCAATCTCAGAGTCTGATACACTAATAATTCCCCTTTGATTTTGACATTATTATCGTTCATAGTGTTAACAAAATAAGCATAAAGAGATAGCCTGTCAAGTATTTTTTTATTGATTTCTAAAATTTTTTATAAGTAATTGATGATGGATTCGTAAAAAGTCCTAACAAACTGTCATTTCGAGCGAAGCGAGAAATCTTTCATGTGTAATATGTTGAAAAGATAAGATTTCTCCCGGAGTTTACCCTGAGTTAATCGAAGGGGTCGAAATGACACATTCAATGAATCGGACTTTTTACGAATATATCAATTGATTGTAGAGGTGTTTTTGGGTTTCATGATGGGTGTTGCATTGCTCATAGAACCCGATCACCTTGATGGTCTGCAGAAGTACAATAAAGATGATGATGTTATGGATCGGAGATGGGAAATTAAGTGTTCTTATTCCTTTAGAGCATTTTTCCAATATGGCGCTCAATCTCCTGCTTGGGTAAGGCGCCCACTACCCTGTCAACTTGCTTTCCGGCCTTAAAGAGCAGCATGGTGGGTATGCTTTGAATAAAATATTGTGAAGCGGTTATGGGGTTCTCATCCACATTCAGTTTTGCAATTTTGACTCGACCTGCATATTCCGATGCCAGTTGGTCAAGTCCAGGCGCCACCATTTTGCAAGGACCGCACCAGGGGGCCCAGCAATCCACAAGAACAGGGCCATTGTGGGACAAGACTTCTTGATGAAAGGTCTGATCCGTTACATCCACAGGAGCGGCAGGGGAACTCGAAATACTTAAGGGTGTACGGCACCTGCCGCATATGGGGCTTTCATGCAGTCTACTCTTTGGGATTCGATTTTTTGTGCCGCAGGTGGCACACCTCACCATCATGATCTCTTGATTCATTGTAGGTCGCTCAAATAGAATTTATTGACTATAACCTTGGATCGATATGGCCCGGTCCGCCACACTCCGGCGTATAACAGGTAACGTTTAAAAAATCACATTTCTCCTTACAGTTTGGGCATACGTCCGGCGGCATAGTTGCTGTTATAAGAAATCCACACTCGCCACATTTCCAGTAAGTCTGGTTGCATTCGGGACAGATATCTCCAGTGAATTTGCCATCAGCCGTGTAACCGCAGTGTGCACACACATATTTCTCCTCGCTTTTTCCCATCTTCTTTCACCTCCATTTTTTAATCTTTATCTGAACTTAGGGCTTCGCCCCAATTGGAATGCTGGAAAAATGGAATGCTGGCCAGCCCTGGCGCTACTCACATGTTACAGGGTGCTTTCATTGTAATATCTCGGTAATGGAAGCCTTAGTACTCAAATCGGGCAAGTCAGGTCTGGGCCAGGGAATAATGGGTTTTGTTTAAAAGACTGGGATAATGGTTTATTGATATTTATCATTTGAAAATGAAAGAATTAAACAAAATAATTCTTTTAATATCAATATTCCATTATTCCATTTACAAGGCCAAATTTCAGGTCTCGATAATTACGTTTAAATTCAATAAGTCATAGAATTTCCGAGACGTTTAATTAGATAGAATCTAATGATATTTGTGTTTGGTGTCAAGGCGACTGAGATCTAATGAATCATTTCTCAAAGGAGACGGATAGGAAATAGGCCGAAAAAAAAGAGAGCGGTAAATTTTACATTGTCACCGCCCTCTTTTCCATTCTTAAATCTTTTATGCGACTTCTCGAAATTCTGCATCAACCACATCATCATCGGATCCGGAATTAGAGTTCCACATATTTTCGGCACCCCCTCCACTCTGACGATAATCTGATTGGGAAGTTTGCTGATACATGGACTCCGCGAGCCTATGAGATGCATGGGTCAACACCTCGGTCAGTCGTCTGATTTCAGCCGGATCATCACCTTCCATAGACCTTTTGAGATCGTTTATGACATTATTAATTTCGGTTCTCGTGGCACTGTTTACCTTATCCCCCAGCTCCATCAGGGATTTCTCTGTAGTGTATATCAACCCATCCGAACTGTTTCGTGCATCCACAAGCTCCTTCCTCTTTTTATCCTCTTCGGCGTGCAACTCAGCATCCTTAACCAGTCGTTCGATCTCCTCTTGGGACAGACCCGAAGAGGCTGTGATCCGGATCGACTGCTGTTTACCGGTCGCCTGATCTTTAGCAGATACTTCCGCGATACCGTTGGCATCGATGTCAAAGGTTACCTCGATCTGGGGCGTTCCCCTGGGAGCAGGTGGGATGCCCACCAGTTCGAAGCGTCCGATGGTCTTGTTATTCATAGCCATCTCGCGTTCACCCTGAAGAACATGTACTGTGACCGCAGGTTGATTATCTTCGGCGGTGGAAAAGATCTGGCTCTTCTTGGTGGGAATGGTGGTGTTCTTTTCAATGAGCTTGGTCATGACACCTCCAAGGGTTTCAATACCCAGTGAGAGTGGCGTCACATCCAGGAGCAGAACGTCATCCACATCCCCCTTGAGAACAGCGCCCTGAATAGCTGCACCGAGAGCTACCACCTCATCAGGGTTTACCCCTTTATTGGGCTCTTTACCGAAAATCTTCTTGACGCGTTCCTGAACCGCGGGCATACGTGTCATACCACCTACCAAGATGACCTCATTGATGTCGATGGGAGACAGGCCCGCATCCTTAAGGGCAACCTTAAGGGCAACCTTGCAAGGCCCTTCCAGTTTGTCCAACAGATCACTTACCAGAGCTTCCAGCTTGGAGCGACTTATCTTGATGTTCAGATGCTTTGGTCCGTTTGCATCAGCCGTTATGAAAGGTAGGTTTACGTCAGTCTCCATGGAAGAAGACAACTCCATCTTGGCCTTCTCAGCCGCCTCTTTCAATCGCTGAAGGGCCATCTTGTCATTCCTCAGGTCAATACCCTGGTCTTTCTGGAACTCATCGGCTAGGTAATCGATTAAACGAAGGTCGAAGTCTTCACCACCCAAATGGGTATCTCCGTTAGTGGATTTGACCTCAAAGACACCATCGCCGATCTCCAGAATGGAGATATCAAAAGTACCGCCGCCCAGATCGAACACGGCAATTTTCTCTTCAGTTTTCTTGTCCATACCGTAGGCAAGGGATGCTGCCGTTGGTTCATTAATGATTCTTAACACATTAAGGCCTGCGATTTTCCCGGCATCCTTGGTGGCCTGTCTCTGGCTGTCGCTAAAATAGGCCGGTACGGTAATCACTGCGTCTGTAATCTTTTCGCCAAGGTATTCTTCCGCAGATCTCTTTATATTGGCTAGAATGAATGATGAGATTTCAGCCGAACTGTAATGCTTACCTCGAAGATTTATCTGAACATCCCCATTACCAGCCTTCTCCATTTTGTAAGGGAGGATCTTGATGTCCTTCTGCACCTCCGGTGAGTCATATTTTCGGCCTATCAGTCTTTTAACGCCAAACACCGTATTCTCGGGATTGGTAATAGCCTGCCTTTTGGCAATCTGCCCAACCAGTCTCTCTCCCTTATCAGAAACAGCAACAACCGATGGAGTCGTGCGACCGCCTTCCGGGTTGGTGATTACATTGGCCTCCCCCCCTTCCATGATGGAAACACATGAATTGGTGGTGCCAAGATCTATTCCTATTACTTTGCTCATATTTAATTTCTCCTTGTCTATACTCAATAAAGTTTTTCTATTCCCAAGTTTAAGTATGGGTGATTTTTTTTGAATCACATGAAATTCTTTTATAGCTCAAAACTAATCATTAAATTGATCTAGTCAATTAAGAATATGATATTTTATAATATTACTATTTTGATTTTTATATTAAAGTAATTTTTTTATAACAACCCCACTCTTATGTCATCAAAGCTGAGCTTCCCGGAATGAGTAAGGAAGAGCTCGATATTCCAAAGCCCGAAGAAAAGAAACCGAAAAAGATCACGGTACACTAAAACCTGTTCATCTATTATTACTCTCTAATCACAGGGGTGGTTCACATGGAGCCACCCCTTTTTCTTATTTCAAACAGATTAACCATCCATATAAGGGCGCTTGCGATCATCATATAGTTATGGTATTCTTTCTTTAAATATAGTCCCTATAAGAGCCTTTGGCTTGTGGTGATAAAGAATCCGGGTGGTGTTAATCTATGGGTGAAGATTTCTATAAGATTCTGGGTGTCTCGAAAGATGCATCTTCTCAAGAGATTAAGAAAGCTTACCGCAAACTTGCCAGAAAATGGCATCCGGATATAAATCCAGGCAACAAGGAGGCAGAACAAAAATTTAAGGAGATATCCCGGGCCTATGATTGTCTTGGCAAAAAAGAGAAAAGGAAACTTTATGACGAATTTGGAGAAGAAGGTTTCCAAGCTGGGTTTGACGCTGAAAAGGCCAGAGAATATAGGCAATGGGGTCCATTTCAACAGGAAGGAAAGAGCAAGGCAGGGCAGGGGTTTGGTCAATATCAGAGTTACGAAGATATATTCGGTGATCTTTTCGGTTTTGGTCAGGAGAGGGGTGGTTTCAGGACCGCCACTGCCTCCAGGGGCAGGGATATAGAATATGAAATGGAGCTTGATCTGATCTCAGCTCTGAGGGGAATAGAGACAGAACTTTCCATGCAAAAGATGAAAGCTTGCTCTGGATGCGGAGGAAACGGAATAGATCCAAACTCCCCCCTGACCCCATGTCAAACGTGTGGTGGCTCGGGACGTTTGAATGTGGCTGAGGGACCAATACAATTTACCAAACCTTGTCCTCACTGCTGAGGCCATGGTCAAAAAGGGAAAACCTGTTCCCAATGCGGTGGTAAAGGACAGATCCTTGGAACAGAAAAGATCAGAGTCGTTATCCCAAAGGGGGTCAAGGAGGGCTCTAAAGTCCGAGTCGCCGGTAAAGGCAAGCCTGGTCTTAACGGAGGGATGCCCGGAGATCTTTTTTTGATTATCCGCATAAAACCGCACCATTTTTTGAGAAGGGAAGAGGATAATCTTTATATGGAAGTACCGGTTACAGTAGCAGAAGCCATGGCTGGAGGAACAATAACCATTCCCACAATAGAGGGACAGATCCGGGTCAAGGTTCCCCCTAAAAGCCAGAGCGGTCAGACCCTTAAGTTAAAGGGAAAGGGGGCTGTTAATCCCAAAACAAAGAAAAAGGGCGATCTCATGGTGAAACTGGTGGTGAAAGTGCCCAAGACTGATGATAAAGAGGTTCTTGATGCGGTGAAAAAGATGAATAGTCTTTATAAGGAAGATCTGAGGGGGAGTATAAGACTATGAGGGTAAAAAAGGGTAGCGGTTGATCAGAGCCCTTTTTTAAACGTTTCTTGGATATTCTGGGCAAGATCTTCCAGAATAAGATCAAACTGTTTTCTCATATCGAACATACTCTGTCTCATCCTTAAGATAACCTCTATTCCTGGCAGATTAACGCCCATATCCTCGTGAAGAATCTTTACAAGACGCAGTTTTTCCAGTTCACTTGGGGGGAAAAGTTTTGTTGGAGGTCTTTTTCGGCATATTGGACACACGATCTCTTCTTCCTCCAGGTCTATCAGGAAACTCTCTTGTATCTGAAAGATCTCAATTACTTCAGTGACTGTCAAGGATTCCTTTTTCATACGATTCTTTTTTTCCATCATATAGTCATATAATGCCGAAAATAAGGAGATAAAATCTGTTCTTTTTTAGGCCCACCATACCATATAAACCTATAAAAACCAAGAATTATCCTCAAACCATCTCAACCGTTTTCTAAAAAATTACCAATTTGAATATCGAGACTTAGATATGGATCTGGTGGAATGTTTTTTAGAAATGCAAGAGAAATGGTGCCAGTTAAAAGAGTGCCTTGACAAACCTGATCTCTTTTCGGAGGATTACGCTGTACATGAAGCACTGACCCATTTTGAGGAGCTTGATTATCAGGGAGGCGCCATACTGATAGAATCCAATGTCGAGGCCTTTTCATTGGGAGAACCCCTTAATTCTGATACTGCCGTGATTCATATTGAGAAGGCAAATCCTGACATACCAGGCCTATATAATGCCATAAACCAGCTTTTTTGCAGCAAAGCCTGGGCCCATATGGAATATATCAATCGGGAACAGGATCTGGGGTTAGAAGGTTTAAGGAAGGCCAAAGAATCCTATTATCCCCATCATATGGCCAATAAGTATACCCTGATCCCCAAAAAAGATTAGCAGTTGTGAGAATTTGAAAACGATAATTTATGTTCAAAAGGGAGAGTTGAGATGATTATACGATGCTACGGAGCAAGGGGATCAGTCCCGGTTTCAGGCGATGATTATCTCAAATACGGTGGTGACACGACATGTCTCGAGATACGGAGTAAAAACGACGAGATTATTGTTGTGGATGCAGGGTCAGGAATCAGGCGATTGGGGAATAGGTTAATAAGTGAAAAACGATTTCAATATAATATTATATTTACCCATTCCCATTGGGATCATATCTTAGGGTTTCCATTCTTCAAACCCATCTATTATGAAGAGACCAGGATTAATCTCATGGGATGTCCTATGACACAGGGGAATCTTCAAAAACTCCTATCCAGGGCAATGAGTCAGCCATTCTTTCCTTACCCCTTTGACGAATTAAAGGCTAAGATCGATTACTCAGGGGAATGCCAGCTCAGCTTTCAAATCGATTCTATAGAGATCTTCCCCATAAATTTAAGCCATCCCAATGTGGGTATGGGATATAAATTTGTAGAAGATGGGAAAACGTTTGTATTACTGACTGATAATGAGCTCGGATATAGACACAGAGGTGGGTGTGAGTTTCAAGATTATGTGGCGTTCGCAAAGGATGCCGATCTTCTTATCCACGATGCAGAATACACTCCAGAGCAGTATAAGATTAATAAAACCTGGGGGCATTCCACATATTATGACGCCCTTAATCTGGCTTTAGAGGCTCAGGTTAAAAGCTTCGGACTATTCCATCACAACCAAGACCGTAGTGACACGGATCTAGATACTATTGTTCAGGAATGCAGTGAGATCATCAAAGATAAAGGTATGAAGATGGAATGTTTCGCTTTAACCCAGACCGCTGAATTGACGCTGTGATCTTTATAATAAATCGTAAGCCTCAGAGTGTTTTCTACATGGGAATAAAATTGTTAGCCTGAAAATATTCCTGTTTCAGCATCTCCAATTGTTTCTCAAAAGCCAGATAATGATCTTGTTCCTAGTCAGCCAGTTCATTATAGAATTGCCCGACTTCTTCATTGTGAGCTTTTTCAGCACACGACCTGTAGAATCTCATTGCATCTAATTCCAATTTCATGCCGATGGTCAAAGCACTCACTTCAAAATGACTGTCTTTGATCCTATTCCTGATCTCCTCACTAAAGATAGGACTCGCTGCATGTTCCTTTTTTTTCTTTATTAACTTTTTTGAAAAATCATAGTCTCCCTTTTCAAGGACAGAGTTGTATTGATGTCTCAGATAATTAAAGTGAGCCATCTCTTCTTCAGCCATCTGTGAAAAAGTCTCTTTTCCCATAGGATCATCGGTGTTTTTGGCTGCATTTTTATAAAACTCATGTCCGGTTAACTCTGCTTCAATTGCCGTCTTTAAACCTTTCAGAATCTCTTCAGCCTGTTTATCCATCTTTCTCTCCTTTGCACTGTAAATTTTATGATTAATCATATCCACCATATGGACGTTGAACTATAATACAAATTTTGATACTCATACGGTATCTCTCTATGCATAAGGTTCGACCATCATGAAAAAAGATCTCATTATATTGGGATTTGGTACCCTTCTTTTTATCTCTCTCCCCATGCTCGTTTTTGCCTCCGAAATAGTTATCGATGACTACAGAGGAGGATTGAGCCCAAAGTGGGTGGATAAGTCATTTAAAGGGAAAACCATCTATCGCGTAACGCGAGAAGAAAACCAACTGTGCATTAAGGCCACAAGTCGTTCATCCGCTTCCGGCCTTTATTATAAAATTGATTATGACCCAAGAGAGTACCCCATACTTTCGTGGCGATGGAAGATAGATCACATCATTTCAAAGGGCAATGCCCTGAAAAAAGAGAGGGATGACTACGCAGCAAGAGTATATGTGGTTTTTCCCTCTCTCATGTTCTGGAAAACCAAGGCAGTTAATTATATCTGGGCCAATAGACTCTCTCGCGGAAAAATGGTGCCCAATCCATATACCTCAAATGCCCTCATGATAGCAGTGGAGAGCGGATCAAAGCATGCGGGCCAATGGATGGAAGAGAAGAGGAATATCTTAGAGGATTATTGCAAGTACTTCGGTCAAGAACCGCCCAGAGTCGGTGTCATTGCCATCATGACCGATACCGATAATACCGGTGAAAGGGCCACGGCCTGGTACGGCCCCATCAGAATCCTCAAAGGCCCGGTAAAAGGCTGCCCGTAACAAGATCATCCCCAACTCAACCTATATACTCCTACTCTATTTCTCTGATCAGTTCATCAATGCCACTGTAAGGCCGGACATTAAAAAGGGGTGATATCATCTTATCTACCTATTCATACTTATCTGACGGGTCTGGTAAACGGCATTGCAAGTAACTGGTGAAAATTCAGTTTATCCGGCTTTCGGTAGGCACCAACTCCTATCCGGATTCCGGCCTGATCTACATCTTTCAGGAGTGTACCCAGGAATCTGTCCCACAGGGAGAATATGGTGCCGTAATTGGCGTTCCTCTCTTTGATGATAACAGAGTGGTGTATCCGATGCATGGAAGGAGGCACAAACAAGATCCAGAAAACGGTTTTGAACAACCCGGGAACCTTCAGACTGCTATGATGAAACTGGGCACAGAGTACCACAGCGCTTTCAAATATCAATACCCCCAGTGCACTGGCCCCCAGGAGAAATATCAGAGATATCTTGATAACGGATGAAATGGCCAATTCTCCTATATGAAACCGGGTGGCAGAGGATACATCCATGTTCAAATCACTGTGATGTACCCTGTGGAACCGCCATAGAAGAGGCATTTCGTGGTTCAGGAGGTGCCAGACATATAACATGAAATCCATGAAAGCGACGGTAGCGAGAATCTTAAGCCATGTGGGTATCTCAACAAGATTTAATATCCCCAGTTGATTTTTCTGTGCATAGGTAGCCGTCCCCACAATGGCGGCTGAGAAAAGAATGTTTAATATAATACTGTTGAATAGGGTGAGGGCGAGATTGTTGATCCAACGTTTCACTTTGGATACAGAACTGGGCCTGTAGGATATGAGAAGTTCCAGCATGAGGAAAAACAGAATTCCCCCCCAGAATAGTAGAAGTCTGATTACAGATTCGGTTATATTAAACATTTATTATCTCCCATAAAATCCAGAGCTAAAGTGTTACCAAATTTTATAGTTAATCCACATTAAACCCTTGTCTCCATGAGTTGCCCTAGAGACGCAAGATGGGCCTTCTCCTCATCTGCTATCTCATACAGGATGGTTTTGCCTTCGTCGTCTTTGATCTTCTGTGAATACCTGGAATAGAGGTCCAGTGCCTGGGTTTCCAACATCATTGCCACATTGAGTACATCCGGCACTGTCTGCATTGCAGGTCTATTTTTTTCTAAAAATTCTTCGGTTGTAAACCCACCCTCCATCACCTTGGATACTATCTTGGTTTCAAATGCCTCTTTATCTGTTGAAGCTTGGTTAAGTGTGATATACAGTCCCAATAGTCTCTGTTTGTGGTTTTTCTCAATCTCTGCCAGTTCAGTTAGCATGTTTGACACTTCAGAGTCTTCCGTATCTTCAGCTATAGCCGAGTAAAACTGACCCAGGCCTTCTTCCATCCCGTATGCAAGGATGATTATCTCTTCCGGGGTCTCATCACCCCTTAAAAGATCCATGCCCATCTCTAAAGGACCTACCGCCGTAAGGCCCTCCCAGGCCTTAATTCCTCCCTTGAGATTATAGACATCTTTGAAACCCTTACCAGCTAAGAGTTGTGCAGCAGCCCGGCTGCGCCCACCGACTGCTCAGTATACTATCACAGGCTTTTCAGGATCCAACTCCCCAATTCCATCAGAGAGCTCGGGGAGGGGAATGAGTTTGGCTCCTGGAATCCTTGCCTTTTCATACTCACCTGGCTGTCGGACATCTAAAAGCGTAAAGGTCCCTTCCTTGTGTTCGGCCATATAGGCCTTTGCCTCGTCGGTATCCATTGATCGGACCGGCGTCAATAACTGTCTCCATCTCATCATTCTTTTCCTCCCCAGAATATATAATAGTCTTAAAATGCTTCTGTTTTAGATGTATACACCTTCTCCCCTATGATACCGGCTATGGCCTTACGGCCCTCCATAATTCCCTCTCGATAGCGAAGACATCGGAAATCACGAAACATATCAAGGAGCTCATTGTGTTTTAACAGATAGTCCGGGTTTTTTGGTCTCCCAAACTGGGACTGGTCAATGATATATGTTTCATATACCACCATACCCCCTATCTGTAATCCCTCTATAATATGATGTATTAAAGAGCGTTGCAGGTAATTAAAGCAGATAATGACGTCATAGGCGTTTTTCTCAATGTCAAAGTCCTTCTCCAGATCCACCACATGGGCTTTTAGATGGACACCGGACTTCCGGGCAAATTTCAAAGCATTATTCACTGCCCCTTGTGATATGTCGATCCCTTCCACTTCAAATCCCATCTTGGCTAAGTAAATGGCGTTCCGGCCACTACCCCCCATAGCCACATCGAGAGCCCGTCCTTTTGGCAATAGCTGAATGTTCTCAACCAAAAATTGAGAAGGCCTAAGATCGCTTTCTTGGATATCGGTCATATCACTTCAGTTGAGACTCTTAACAAGTTCATCCATATCTGTTAGGGGTTTTTGACAGGCGTACTGTTTGCAGATGTACACAGTGGGCTTATGATCAATGGTGACCATATTTTTTATAAAGGGGGCTAATGTAAAGATCCCATTACTCTCGGATCCTTCAGGGCGATGGAGCAAAATCTTGTTTGGTAAGAATTTTTTCTGAATCGTCTTGAACATCGTTTGAGTCGTGTCGAGATCAGAATCTCCGGCAATCACGATCTCTTGACTCGGGCCGATCATGAAATCAAGGGCGGCCAATAACTGCGTATAAGCCACAGGATGGTCTAATAGCTGTTTGGAGAAAACCGTAATCAATCTTTCGGCTTTTTGCTCCAGATCCACGTTTCCCGTCATACGGCCAAGGCGGAAGAGATTTAGAGCCGCAACCGAATTGCCTGAGGGGAGAGCCCCGTCATAGATCTCTTTGCTCTGTGTGATAAGTGATTCGTTGCCCTTCCCTGTAAAGAAAAGCCCCCCTCCCTGTTTATCCCAAAAGATGTCTATCATGACCTCATTCAGGGCATAGGCATCCTGAAGATATGATACGTCAAAGGTAGCCTCATATAGTTCTATCAAACCCCATATCAGAAAGGCGTAGTCATCAAGGTATCCTGGATAGGCTGCATCTCCCTGTCTATAACGACGCAGAAGTCTGCCGTCCTCTGACCTGAGGTTATTTAAGATAAACTCCGCATCACGTCGAGCCGCCTCTGCATATTCATGGCGACCAAAAACCTGGTACCCTTTAGCCAGGGCAGCAATCATAAGGCCATTCCATGATGTAAGGATCTTGTCGTCTTTTAAGGGGTGAACCCGTTTTTCACGAACCTTAAAGAGTTTCTCCCTGGCCTCTTTCAATATCTCATGGAGTTTTGCCGGATCCATATCTTCTTTTGCGGCAAAATCCTTTAGAGATACGGGCATATGAGGAATGCTCAGGCCGTCTTCAAAATTACCTCCGGAACGGATATCAAATAAACGGCAAAACAGATCTCCCGTCTCTTTGTTTAGGTGTTTTTTGACTTCATCCGGTGTCCAGAGATAGAAGAGCCCTTCTTTACCTTCACTGTCTGCATCTTCGGCGGAATAGAAACCACCCTCAGGAGCGGTCATATCCCGCAATACATAGGTAAATATTTCATGAGCCACTCTTGCCAGATTGACATCCCCTGTCAACTGATACGCCTCTGTGTATGCCATTGCCAGTAATGCCTGATCGTAGAGCATCTTCTCAAAATGAGGGACCAACCACTTCTCATCCACCGAATAACGGTGAAAGCCAAAACCTATCTGATCGAAGATACCTCCTCTTCTCATGGCGTCCAAGGTCTTTTCCACCATCTCTAAGTCCCCGGAGTCATTGTTTCTATCATGCCATCTTAAAAGAAAAGTGAGTTGGTGGGGTGTTGGGAACTTAGGCGCATTGCCGAAACCGCCCCAACGTGGATCAAAACTCCTGGCTAGTTGTGTGTAGCCCTTCTTGAGGGTATTCACGTCTCCGGCATGGGTGAATGTGTCCAGTTGTGAATTGGGCTGGATGGCCTTGGTGATCTCTTCGCTCGTTTTCAGGATAGGTCCGCGGTTATTTTGCCACACAGGTGCAATCTGTTTAAGGATATCCATGAAACCCGTCATGCCCATACGACTTAACTTCGGGAAATAGGTACCGGCAAAAAACGGCTTGCCCTCGGGTGTCATGAAGATAGAGAGGGGCCATCCTCCCTGTCCTGTCAAAGACTGACACACTGACATATAAATCTTATCAATATCCGGACGCTCTTCGCGGTCTACTTTTATGGCGATGTAATCTCTATTCAGGATCCGGGCAACTTCCTCATCTTCAAACGACTCATGTGCCATCACGTGGCACCAATGACATGTTGCATACCCGATGGAAAGGAAGATCGGTTTATCCTCTGTCTTGGATTTTTGAAAAGCCTCATCACCCCATGGATACCAGTTTACGGGATTCCAGGCGTGTTGGATTAGGTAAGGACTCTTTTCATCAATTAAACGATTGGGAGTACTTTTTGATTTCCCATGTACCCGATTCATAAGGCCTCCGCAAAAAGAGACAACTAAACACCCATCGTCTTAGATAGTGTATATAAGAATAGAACCCCCAAAATAGTTGATAAGCCGGCTATGGTACTGTAGAAGATAATGCTAAATTGAAGATTCACGTTCTTTTCCAATAACTTCGATCTTCTCTGGCTTAAGGCTCAAGGTACAAGGCGTAAGGTTTATAACGGTATTTCGTTTTAATACAGCTTATAGACCAAGGGCCTCTTTGATCTCCTCCTCTTTATAACCTACGATAACTTTGTCTCCAATGATGATCGTGGGAAAAGAGCAACGAGGATTCAATCTCTTTACATCCTCAAGAATGGCAGCCCTTTCCTCACCTTCAAGAAGATCCACGTCTGTGAACTGGTACTCTACCTTGCATTCATCCAGGAACTTTTTAGTAGCCTTACAATGACTGCAAGTGCTGAGGGTATAGATCTTTGCTTTCTTTTCCATGAGTAACCTCCTCTTTATTTCAATCTGTGAAGATCTGCTGCTCTACCTGAGAGAATTTTCGATTTTCCGACATGGCCTTAGTGACTTTGTTAAATCCTTTTGTATCTCCCAACATAATGCATCCAATGATCTGATCGTTCTCTAAAACAATTTTCTTGTAAACCTTTTCATCCTTAACTGTCTTGGATTCTAATCTATTTTCTGCATCGATATCGCCCGCAGAAGCCAGATCAATTCCCACTACTTTCAGAGTATTGGCCATGGTCGTGCCTTTATAGATCATATCTCCACCTGCCATATTCGTTCCCGCTATTTTCCCCTGTTCCATGGCAGCCGGCCAGATACCATAGGGTATCCCCTTAAACTCTGCAACATCTCCTGCAGCATATATATCAGGCTGATTTGTCCTTAGATATTCATCCACCTTGATGCCCTTTTCATGGTCTAGCCCCAGGGGTTCAGCCAATTCCATATTCGGTCGGACACCTGCTGAAATGATAACCATCTCGGCAGTCAATTTCTCCCCTCCTTCAAGGAGAACAGATTCGACCTTATCATCTCCCATGATCTCCTGTGTCTTTGCCCCTAGTCTAAAAGAGAATCCCATCCCTTCCATGATGATCTGAAGTCTTTTTGCACCATCCACATCCAGTTGTCTCGGCAAAAGCCTTGGGAAAAACTCAACCACCATAACTTTTTTCCCCAGTTTCCTTAAGGCATTTCCTGCTTCAAGACCCAACAGGCCTCCTCCGATGAGGACCACATCTTCTCTATCAATTGACCATGCTGAAATGTCACGGACATCCTCAATTGTGCGCAGGGCAAAGACTCCATTCTTCTCAGAGCCTTTTATGGGAGGAATGAACGAATGACTCCCGGTTGCTATCAACAGGCGATCGTATGAAAGTTTTTGGTTTTTTTCTGATAAGACGATTTTTTCACTGGATTCTGCTTTTACAATTCGCTCTCCAAGCTTGAGATCTATGTTGTTATCTTTATACCACTGTTCGCTTCTGGATATGAGATCCTTTTCGGTTATCTCTCCGGCCAGATATTCGTTTAACCTTATTCTGTAATAGAATGGGAGATCTTCATCCGTTATTATTGTTATTTTCCCATCTTGATCCTGCTTACGGATGTTTTCGGCCGCGGTTGTGCCGGCAACGCCATTCCCGATAATCAGATAATTTCTCATCCTCATCCCCCTTTCTGTTGAAAAAAATTCCAATACATAGTCACAAATTTTATTTTAGTTAAAGTTAACACCTCTAAGAATAAACACAAGTTAAAATGTGAAAATAAAGAAAATTTTGACATCCTTAAATTTTTCCCATACTATAAGATTTAAAGTCAATCAGAGAAGGAGGAAAATATGCAATTTGAATCTTTTAAAGCGATCATGAGTTATGCTATTGAAAAGGAGAAGGAAGCGGCCGCTTTTTATGAGGAAGCCAGCAGACAAGAGAAATTTTCAGGAGCTAAAGAGACGTTTCAATCTTTTGCCAAAGAAGAGAGAAAGCACCAAAACATGTTGGAAAATTTTTCCAAAGAAAACATTGAATACTACAAAATTGAAAAGATACCTGACCTTAAGAGAAGTGACTATCTTGTTGATATGGAATACGAACCAGGGATGTCTTATTCGGATATTTTAAGACTCGCCATGAAACGTGAAGAAAAAGCCTTAAAATTTTATACGGACTATAGTGAAAGCTCTGGAAAACAGGAGCATAAGAAGTTGTTCCAGATGCTGGCACAAGAAGAATCAAAGCATAAGTTGAAATTGGAAACGATGTTGGATGATTATCTTGCAGAGATGGGGGATTAGGGACTGTAAAGGCGCGCCAGTGCTTTGGATGAAATCCCAAGGTAGCAACACGCCACGATCACCTGATTGATCAGGGTGGTACGAAGCACGCCGAGCTCGCGCCATCTTCGCCCGGAAGTAATGGCCTTAAACGGTACGATTCGGATACGGCCGCGCTTTGAGAGCAGGCGCACGAAGAAGAGATCCTCAGCGAGGGAAACCTCAGGAAAACCACCCAAACATTCGAACACAGATCTACGGACAAATAGTCCTTGATCCCCGTAAGGCATTTTAAGAATTTGTGAACGGAAATTTGTTAAACATTCGATTATTTTCATGAGAGGGTGGTCCAGGTCTGTTTTAAACCGAAACGAGCCTGCCACTGTTTTGGGATCCATGAGCGCTTCAAAGATATGAGTCATATAATGAGTGGGTAGAAGGGTATCCCCGTGGAGGAACAAGATCACCCTTCCTAGGGCTAACATGGCTCCTCGGTTCTGTTGTATCACGCGACCTCTCGGACTTGTCTCAACTCTTGCCCCGGCATCCATTGCCTGCGTAACTGTATTGTCAATACTTCCCCCGTCTATGACAATAATCTCGGCATCTTCATGATGAGCACTGAGGATGGTGGTCTGTATATTGAAACCCTCGTTCAGGGCGGGGATAATGATTGACAGATAAGGTTTTCGATTCATCTCGTCGGGTTGCCACTGCTTGAGATCTTCCACCGTATCAATATCTGTCAGCGTCTCGAGCCGGTGAACCATAAGATCGTGCCGCTTTGCCAGAGATATGGTTTGTTCAAGGACCGTTCTTGAACCCCAATTCAACCCTTGAAAAAGATTGAAAGGACGATTTAGACCCATTAACCAGTAGCCTCCATCGCTGCTGGGACCAATAACCAGGTCATACTCCATTAAGGCATCAAGAGCTTCTTCCAGGAGCTCGGTCCTCAGTTGAGGAATATCCGTCCCCAGAAGAACCACCCGCCGGCAGCCCCTATAAAATACTTTTCGAAAAGCAAGATACATACGCTCCCCGAGATCCCCGGACTCCTGCTGCGAATAGATCATACTTGACCCCAACCATCTACGTGCCTTGCCTTCACTTCCTCCTTCAAAACAGAATTCCACGTCAATGGAGCGTCGCGATCCGATCTCTTTGACTTTTTCCACGGTTTTCTCTGTCAAACGACGATGAAGATCCGCAGCGCCGGTGGGGCCAAGGGCTTGAATAAGTCTCGTCTTTGTCCGCCCGGGCACTGGATAACGACCGAAAATAATAAACCTATGGGGTAGAGTATTTTTACGACTTCTCATAGTCTCCTAATGGGTCTCCACATGGCAACTATACTTAATATCAGAAGGTATGACGAATGGTATTCTTTTTGCTGCTAAAAACATTCAGCTATTAGCCATCAGCTTTAACGTTCCCAAGTTGAAGGCTGACCGCTGATCGCTGACAGCTCCCTAATTGGTTTTCAACTCAATTAGGGATAAACTTTGATAGGGTCAATGGGAAAGGTCATCATCTTCAGCCAGAATCATTCCCTCTCCCGGATAGATTTTACGATCCTCAAATGGAGTGGGTTCCACATTTTCCGGCCATTGGTCAGATTGGGGTTCAGGGCCTTCCTGGGCAATGGATGTAGGCATTTTATCCCTTAGTTTGGGATATTTTTTAATATCCACATCCCTTGCTGAACAGATCATTTTTCCCTGAACTTGTGAAAAGAAAGAGTGAAATGTCATAGTTCATATTTTGAAAAACTGTTGATAGTTGTGCCTGCGCCTGCTCTAACATCGCCTGTTTCGTTCTTTCATCCACCTGGAGACCATTAGACATGTTGTCCTCCTTCATGACTCCTGAAGTGTTTTTTTTTATTTATTATGAGGTCGTTTAGTCAAATTTTACAACGATCTCTTCAAAGGTTTTCCTCCATTTGGGAGGTTGCAAGCTCTTTTTCTCATCAAAATAACCCACAGCCATTAACAAAGGAACCCAGTAATTTTCAGGTATGTTGAACTCCTTTCGGACGCCATCATGATCAAAACCGTCCATGGGGTGTGTATCCAGGCCCAGGTTTTTTCCCGCAAACATGAGGGCCATGGCGAAAAACCCTGTATTTTTACACGCGAATGCCTGCTGTTTCTCTTGGGTCTCTCCGTAAAGGCCCTTGCATGCATTGACAAACCAATCGTACTGTTTTTCTGCCATACTACCGGATTCCACCATCTCCTTGAAATTCTTCTCAAGAAAAGGGTGTCCCTTTTTCCATCCATCCCGGTCAGCAAGTACAATAAAGACCACAGGGGCCTCAGTGACCTTGGGTTGATCCCAGGCAAGTTTCCTGAGACGCTTTTTCTCTTCAGGATCCTTAATGATCATCAGGCTCCACGGTTGAAGGTTAAAACTGGAAGGCACCTTTGAAGCCATCTCCACCATCTCCCTTACGAGTTCATCTGATACCGGTTTTTCTGGATCAAAAAAATTGACTGCACGTCTTTTATTTATGATATCTTTGAAATCCATGATTCTCCTCCTTCTTTTTTCCGCTTACATCGCCTATTCTCAATTTCCAACTGCTTACTGGTAACTGCTCCCTAATTGTACTTCCGCACAATTAAGGTTTTACTTTTTTTCAAAGAGATTGATATACCCACCATATCCTTCTTTCTCCAAATCCTCTTTTGGAATAAAACGAAGAGAGGCAGAGTTAATACAATAACGGAGTCCTGTTGGTTTAGGACCATCAGGGAATACATGCCCCAGGTGAGAATCAGCATGTCTACTCCTAACTTCTATTCTTTTCATAAAAAGACTTCTATCTTCTAATTCTACAATGTTCTCCGGCTCAAGGGGCTTCGTGAAGCTTGGCCATCCCGTTCCTGAATTGAATTTATCAATAGAGCTAAAGAGGGGTTCCCCGGAAACGATATCAACGTAGATTCCCTCCTTTTTATTATCCGAATATTCATTGTCGAAAGGCTTTTCTGTCCCATTCTTCTGGGTAACATGGTATTGTAATGGTGTTAATTTTTTCCTGAGTTCTTCTTCACTTAATTTTCCATATCTTTCACTGGAATCTTTATGGTATCCGGCTTCCACTTTGCGCCCCCATATCTTTTTTAAGTATTGATCACGACCAGAACGGTATCGATAGTACTTATATCTAACGGGATTTCTTTTTGAATAATCTTGATGATACTCCTCGGCTTTATAGAATTTAGAGGCTTTTAAAACCTCTGTTACAATGGGCTTCTCATATCTTCCGGATCTATTTAATTCCTCTTTTGAGCTTTCTCCCAATCTTTTTTGGTCTTCACTATGATAAAATATAGCCGTTCTATACTGCCTTCCCCTATCAACAAATTGTCCATTTGGATCAGTCGGGTCAACCTGTCTCCAAAATGTTTCAAGAAGCTCTGAGTAGGTTATTTTAAGTGGGTCGTAAATAATTTGAACGGCCTCTAAATGACCTGTTCCTCCGGATGAAACCTCTTCATATGTTGGGTTGTCTTTATGTCCACCCGTATAACCTGATATCACTTCTATAACACCCTCTAACTTTTCAAAAGGTGGCTCCATACACCAAAAACAGCCTCCAGCAAAGGTTGCCTTTTCACGCTTTATTTGAGCAGATAGACTAGAATCCATGATAAGTAAAAGAACTAATGAAAATAAGATATTTATTTTTTTCCAGAACATGTTGACTCCCAAAATTCATTTTCAAATATATTCAATATTATTAAAGATAAACACTCTTGGCTCCTTGACAAGCCTTTTCTAACTCCTTCAGAGACCTAACCCTGACCAACCTGTTCAAAAGCACAACTCGATGCTCCCATCAGGGCTGCTCTATCATTAAGGATAACCCTGACGGGTATTTTCCCAAGAAAAGATTTAAACCTTCCCTTATCCGTGAATGACTTCATGAATATGCCTTCCCTCAATTTGGGCAGGATTTTAGGGGGAATCCCACCTCCCAGGTAGACACCCCCTGTTGTCATTCCGGTCAAGGCCAGATTCCCTGCTACAGCCCCCAAGATGGAGACAAACATATTAAGGGTCGCTACACAGAGGGGTTGTTCTTTATTCATGGCAGCCTGGGTGATTATCCTAGGGGGATCCATCTTTTCGATCTCCCTGGCCAACCATTCAGGTTCCTTATATTGGCCTGAATCTTTCAGCCATGAGTAGATATTGAAAAGCCCTGGACCTGATAAGACCCTCTCTATACTCACATGGCCATATTGTGCATGAAGGTATTGCCACAATTTGACTTCCTGATCATTGTTAGGAGAAAAATCAGCATGTCCTCCTTCTGAGGGGATAGGGATATATCTTCCGTTTTGAAAGATAAGTAATGACTCTCCAAGACCCGTCCCCGGGGCCAGGAGGGCAAGGTTGCCTCCTTTTCGGGCTTTTGCCTTGTTAAAAGAGAGAGATTCCCGGCTGTTTAAAAAGGGAATGGCATGGGCCATGGCTGTCAGATCATTGAGCAATCGCACATGGTTCCACTTGAAGCGTCTTTTTATCCGTGCCTCAGATACATCCCAGGGCAGATTTGTGGTCTTGCATCGCCCATTTACCACAGGACCGGCGATGCCGAAGCATGCAACCGATACAGCTACCTGATGTTTTTTAAGAAATCCCTCGATGATATATTCCAGATTTGGGGCTTCCTGACTGGGATATGTCTCAATCACTTTTGGCAAAGGACGTCTCTTTCCTTTGTAAAAGAGGCCCAGGTGTGTCTTTGTGCCACCAATGTCCCCGGCCAGAACAACGGTTTTATCCTTTGATTCAGTCATGGACCATATCCTCCGACAGCAATGAAGCCGCTTCCCTGTCTAATAGCCACGTCGTCTTTCCTTGAAAAGGTCGTACCCTCTGGGCTGGTAACAGGTCTTTTCCGTTTTCAAAGAGGGTTTTTAAAACTGGGGATTTCCCCTTTCCCGAAACCATAAAGACGATCTGCCTGGCATGGTTTAATACGGGATAGGTCATGGTAATACGACTCACATGGGGATCACCCCCCTTCACGGCAACCACCAGCCTTTTAGTTTCCTCTAATGCCTTATGCCCTGGAAACAGAGAAGCCGTGTGTCCGTCATTTCCCAGACCAAGATATATCAGATCAAAGACCGAGAATTCTCCTTCTTTTACCCGAAAATAGTCTTTCATCTCCCTCTCATACGTTAATGCTCCTTCTTCAGGAGATAGATCTCCAGGCATGGGGTGGACCTGGGCCACAGGAATTGGAACCCGATTGAGAAGATTTTGTTTGGCCGCACCAAAATTGCTGGCAGGATCGTCTTCCGGGACACAACGCTCGTCTACCCAAAAGAGATCTGTTTTATCCCACGGGATCTCTGAATAATAGGGATCCTCTGCCAGCAACCTGTGCATCGGTCTTGGAGTGGATCCTCCTGAGATGGCCACAACGAAACGTCCCTCTTTTTTGACGCAATCAAGGGCCGCCATTCTGAAAATATCCGCCCCTTTTTTAACCATTAGGGTAGAATTATCCTTAACGATTATTTGAGATTTCTTTCTCATGCCACTTCAAGACATTCGTCAACTATTACCCCTAAAAAGGGTGGCTTGAAATTTGACCCTGAAAGGGTCTTTCTCTCAATACTTTTCACCGCTGAGACGCAAAGTACGCTGAGTTTACTTTTTTGTTTTCCTTTGAGAGGAAGGAAAACAAAACCACAAGCCTTACATCAACATCACAATTTTATTCGAATATATGCTTTTAATTGTCTTGCTATGGTTTTTTCGTATCAACAAAACGTAGATCATTTTCTTTTCTGCCCTCCTCCGCCCTGTGGAATGCGGAGCCTATTCCTCTGGGGTCAGCAGAAAAGAAAACATATTTCCTCTGTGAACTCTGTGTCTCTAGCAAAGCGGGCGGTGAAAAATATTCTTTCAACTACCCGCATAGCAAAGCTGGGACCATCCCGCCCTGCGGGAAGTTTTAAGGTATTAATTAAATTAGTGTCGTACCCCATAATGGGCCAAATCCTTGTGCTTAAGTTAGACCCTTCTATGAGATTGTCAACTATCTTTTAAATCCCTGCAATTTTGCATTTAAAATGCATAATTACACGCTTATTTCTCACCCAGACAGGGATATCATTCTATGGCAAGCGAGTTATATACAGACCTATCTTGAAAGAGACGTGCGAACGATCCGTCAGGTGGATGTTGGACTCCTTTGTTAAGTTTTGTGCCTTGCGTCCCCTGATCTCGACTGACCAAGTTCCTTAGAGTGATCTATCCTCTGTCAATTTACTTTTTACCAGCACTTTCACATCTTTCCCCTGACATCCTTGGTATCTATGTATATCTGCCTATTGTATAAAAGGCTGCTTGAAATAATTGTTTCAAAATGTTATAAAAATTTTAAAGAGTTATCTTACAAAGAAAGGTCCTTGAAAAGTCTTAAGCTTGCAGGAGGTTGATCGTGAATAAGAGAGAAGTTCTTGAAAAGCTTACATTGTCCCGTGATGAGCAGAAAAAATTTTCCGTAAAGAGTCTTTATCTTTTTGGTTCTTACGCACGAGAAGAGGCGAGAGAGGAAAGCGACCTGGATATTCTTGTCGAGTTTGAGCCTGATGCACCGATCGGTTTATTCGAGTTCGCCAGACTTCGGCGTAGGCTTAGCGAGTTAGTAGGTAGAGAGGTGGATCTGGTCACTCGCGATGCAATACGCCCGGAGATGAGGGATGAGATATTGCGGGAGGCTGTGCATGCCGCCTAGAGACTGGGAGTTGCGAATTAAAGACATCGTAGATGCTATAAACGCAATACAGGGATATACCGAAGGCATGAAATATAAAACCTTTGTGGCTGACCGGAAGACGGTGGATGCCGTTATACGAAATTTGACTGTTATTGGAGAAGCGGCTGGCCACGTACCAGATGACGTTATATTAGATCCCTTTGTAGGACTGGGGCAAGCGGCTCGCCTTTCCGTCAAAGCACATTAACGTGCTTTGGCAAAACAACGTCGGTCGATCTGGCCAGTGCTATTCCTATATCTCTTCTTTTACATTGTTTGCTCCGTCAATGGCCAGGGAGTACGCATCGTCCCTACAGACTTCAATTTTTCTATTTGCTTGTCACATCCTTCGCCCTTCCAAACCGGGGGAAAAGAAGAACACGAGGATCATCGAAAGAAACGGAGGTCCAGCATCAATGAGATGCGCTCTCTTTTTGATGCTCCATTTGGTTGCACTACTACGAAAGCACTGGTATGGGAGCGGGAACAGAATGCCGGTAGGAGGGAATACAGCCATTTCAATTTTTCAGGTCAGCATGGGAGAGCGGATTTGGCGGCTCTCTTGCGTGCTTTGGAAACATGGGAAACGCAGGGCAACTTTCCCCGCAATGGCCGCGGCTCTTGTCTTTGCCATTTCCACTCCGATTCATGCAGATGAGATCCCTTCAAGTCTTCGCTCCATCAACGCTGCCGCCACAGCTCAGCCAGATCTCCTCAAAGAGCTTCGCGAGCGGGGAATTCATTATGGACTTCCCGTACTTATCCGCATTTTTAAAAAAGAAAGAGCATTGGAAGTCTGGATTCAGGTCTCAGAAAAGTTCAAGTTGTTTAAGACCTATTTTGTCTGCGATTGCTCAAAAGAACCGGGCCCCAAAGAGCGAAAAGGCGACCGAAGAAGTCCCGAGGGCTTCTATCTGGTAACGCCCGCGCAGATGAATCCCAACAGTCGGTTCCACCTGTCGTTCGACATTGGCTATCCAAATGATTTTGATCTGGCGCAGGGAAGAACTGGAGGTGAGATCATGATCCATGGCAGTTGCTTTTCAAAAGGGTGCTTTGCCATGACAGATAAGCAAATGGAGAAAATTTACACACTGGCCGATGCTGCTTTTCGAAACGGTCAACCCTGCTTTCAGGTGCACATTTTCCCCTTCCGAATGACGAAAGAAAATATGGATCAGAACAAAAAATCGAAATGGTATCCTTTTTGGTCCAATCTAAAGGAGGGGTACGGTTTTTTTGAAAGGGAAAGACATCCGCCGCACATCATTATTCAAGACAACCGGTATCTGTTCTACCACCGGGATGACTCACCCCATACAGAGAAAACGGACAATACTTCTGGACCGAATTACTTACACTCATGTGATACCATCCGTGATATATCGACGTTTTGATTTCATTCTTGATTTCGTTCTGAGCCTCTACAAGTCAACAATTCACTAAGATGAATGGGACACCGAGCTTCACAGATAAAGCAAAACCAATTTTTTCTTGCCATATGCTTCAGAGAAAAACATCCTTTTTGCCCCTGAAAAACTCAATATAGGCCCATTTTAAAGGGCCAATCTTGAAAAATATCTTTCAATATTAGATACTTCTCGTGGCCCGACCCGCGTCCAACGTCCACAGAGGACGATAGCTGATGATGAATACCTTCCGGTTAGAAACGTAGGGGTCATCCATCGGAATCAAGGCTATCATTCTGCTTTATGTTGTGCACCCTGGAGAGATCCGCCTTCCGCTGGGTTCTGATGTGACTGCATTACCATTCAGTGAGCTTTGATAATTCGGCGAGATGATTGGAGTGAGCACCTTAGTGCTTCGATTCGCAAATATAGTGACGCATTTTGACAAATCAGATTGAAGAAAATGCTCACTCAGCACTAAGTCCTGAGTAAATTAACTTCGTCACTGAACTTATGAATCGATGGACTTAGCGTGGGAAAAATCTGTTATGGAATGCTTTTTATTCTCGAATACTCCTGAATGGTATCGAAATCAAACCAAAATAAGTGAAAACCAACATTCGATCGGGTAAATCACGAGGTCAGACATATCACAGGTTTTTGAACCTGTTGAAATTCTTAGGTACTGGCAAGATATACCAAATTTGGTTTTATGACATCATTGCAATAATCTAACATCCAAGATTTAATAAAAATCCTTACATATTGATCTAACCATATTAATCTCTTATAATTACGAGGATCTCTAATGCTCGTAAAAAATTCCAAGACATAATGGATTTTCGAGTGCGCTTAAGGGAGCCAAGGGGAAAGGGAAGATGGCAAAAAAACAAGCTGAAACCCTGCCAGGGCGAGTTAAGTTCTATGCAGATGAGAATGTGGATATGGATTTCATTAACTATCTTCGAGAGAATTTCAAAATCAACATTACATCAGCAATTGAACTAGGCTTCTCATGGCGTGATGATATTTTTCATTTCCAAGAGGCCAAAAGACAAAAACGTTTTCTACTCACTTGCGATAAGGACTATCTCAACCATTCACGTTTTCCTTTCAATCAGATGTTCGGGGTAGTAATTCTTGACATTCCACCAGAAGCTCCGGGGATCGGTTGGATGGCAGTAGCAATTCAAAAGGAAATCGTACCAAGCGGTAAAAATATAAACCATACTAAGATAGTAATTCACGGAGGTACATTAGATATCTATTGGATGGACAAGACTGGCAAAGTTCAAAAGCAAATCTTACAATTTTAAAACTGGGTTTATCACATATAGTTTAGCCCCATATTTGTAGACCTAATTATGGCTAATCATACTTAAATATTTTATAGAAGGTAATTGAATGGCTGATCAAATAAGGATTTTTCTGAGTTCGACACAATTAGATTTATCTCAGGCTAGGAGCAATATTATCAAGTACCTGAGCGTCCTCAAGTCAGACTTGCTCGCAATGGAGGTGTTTGGAAGTGATGAGTCAAAGCCGGTCGACTTCTGTCTTAATCAAGTCAGAAAGTGCAACATATTCATTGGTATGTATGCTGAAAGATATGGAACTGTTGATCATCAGACTGGAAAGTCCATAACTGAGCTTGAGTACATTGAGGCCAGGGAAATGCTTAAAACCGGCAAACTTAAGACTCTTTTGCTTTACTTAATCGATCAAAAGGCAAACTGGCCATTAAATCTGATTGAAAGAGATCCACACAAAATGGCTAAGCTAGATGCCTTCAAAAAAGAAATCCTTTCTATGCACACGGTTTCCTTTTTCCAAAGTGCTGATGATTTACCCTTTTTCATCTTGCGTGATGTCATTAAGAAAATCGGAATTGTTTCAAAGAGGCTTTTTATAGCCAAGAAATATAAAACCGTAAGCCAGAGGTCTTCACTAGATCGTCCCCTCGGAATGGAATACTACGGAGAAGAACTGGCCCAGCTATTTTTTGGGCGAAATGTTGAATTGGACGACATACAGGAACAAGTTTTGAGAGACAAAATGAGCTTATTGATCGGTTCTTCCGGAGTCGGCAAGACTTCTTTACTCTATGCTGGCTTGATAAACAGAGTTAAAGAACTTGGGTGGCAAACGGCACTGGTACGTCCACTGACAGAGCCTATCAAAAACTTAAAGCGATTCATATGGGACCAACTCTTGGAAGGTGATTTGCCACATGAATTTGATTTGACGTCGGTCATAAGAGCAGCCTCAACAGGCCATAGCGGAAAACAGATATTAGTCATTATAGATCAGTTTGAGGATATCCTAATGGCAAAAGACTCTTCTGATATAGAAGTACTTACAACAAACCTTTTCAACATTTTCAATACAGTAGAGGAGAACTTAAGAATATTGATCTGTTACAGAGGTGATGTCGAACCTCACGTTGGAACTATATGGCAAAAAATCTCTGGTTCACCACAGGGATTACCTAGATCCTATTTAGGATCTCTTAGGGATAAAAATGCGAAGAACGTTCTGGAAGAAACCTTCAACTCCTTGGGTATAACTGCAAAAGAAAGCAGTAAAAAGGAGCCTTCATTCATAGATACAGTCATAGCTGACCTAAAAACGGAAAGCTTGCTTAGTGGTCATACCGGAGTTTATCCACCTTTTATTCAAATGGTTATAGCTAGAATTTTTGATGATAAGGATAGAAATGGAGTCTACTATTCAAAACAGTACCATTCCGCGGGCCAGAGCAGAAGGATTATAGCTGATTTTCTCATGACCCAATTAAAATACCTTGGAAAAAGAATTGAGGTAGGCAAAAGTATCCTTATCGCTCTGGTTAGCTCATACGGTGCAAAGGCCCAAAAAACCTTTAAAGAGATAGCAAAAGAATGTCTCATACCAAATAATGATGTTGAAATCCCTCTAAACCTATTAATCGATTTAAGGCTGGTACGCAGTGTGGACGGGGCGTACGAAATTGCTCATGATTTTCTGGGAAAAATAATCACATCTGAACTCGTTTCAACAGAAGAACGTGAAGCTAAAAAATTTAAGGATTTGCTAGCCTCACGTACAGCAGCTTATGAATCTACAAAGGCTGGTTTGACAAGTTCTGAGCACTTGCATATTTACAGGTATCGTAACAAGATTCTTTGCGTTGATGAAGAATTCAAGCTCTTACTTGGAAGTTTTCTAACTGGAAATGGTCCAATAAGTTACTGGGCAAAAAGATATCCAAAATCAATATTAAAAGGTTGGGTATATGAGATGCTCTCTGATTTGGAAAACGAAATAGAAGGTGCAGCATACCGTTACTTAATGAAATTGGGCGAAAGACCTGCACTATCACTGCTTGCAGAGGCTTTTTCCGACTACAAAGAGCAACATGAACTATCGCGCTATATTTCTGATCTTGCAACCAATGATGATATCGAGCTACTTATTAAGCTTAATAGGAAAAGAGCTGAAGAAGTCGTAAGTGCAAGTCAAGACGCTCTTGTCCGGCTAATTAAGTCAACTGATACAACTATCTTCGAAAAAATGGCGAAAAGCAACAGCAGAAACACAATTCTAACATATGAGAAAATGGCACTTAAGCTGAGCGAGGATTTTACACTGGACGAGATCAGGAATGGTCTACAATCAAAAAAGCTTTGGCGCAGAGTTTTATCAATATATTCTCTTGGAAGAAAGGGGACTATAGATGATTTAAGGGACTTACAGAATTTCTTAAAAAAGAAAATCTCGCAAAAAATTAGAACGGCAATTACAAAAACTATTGCGAGGCTTTCAATCCGGCTTAGCAATGAACGAGTATTAAAAGAAAGTCTTAATTCAAGGAATAGGTTTACCGTCGAAAAGACGCTCGAAGCAATTGATACGCCCACTAAATTAGTAGGTATAGATGATCTGTTTGCTCTTTATCAAGACTACCCTTTCTTGGTATCAAAAGCGATTCTTACCATCTCAAGGCCATCCGACATTCCTAAATTGAGAAGTCTCCTATCTAAAATCCCTCTGGAGCCAGCAGCAAGAGACATTGTTTATGCACTGTGCAAATTTGGCCATACGGATGATTTCTCTTTCCTTTTAAACCTGTTCCTTAATTATAATGGAGAAATTAAATTCTGGAATCCGTTTGCGGTGGCATATAGGATATCGGATATGGCTACGAAAGCACACTTGCCATTGCTCAAGAGACTGATAAATTCAAAAGACTTCTGGCGTTACTATAGAGAAGAAGATAGACCTAAGCCAGGGATGCCTTTAAAGGATTACCAAAATGTCTATTTTATTAAGAGACTCACTGGTAGATCATTTGGAAAAGTTGCTACCCGCCGAGAATTTCCTACTGTCTTCAAAATGTTGCGTCATGATTATTGGATTGTTCGAAATGCAGCTTTGGAAGCAATTAGGAGATATGGAAACGCCAATGACTTAAGGCATCTTCTTGAGATGGCTAGCGGGGGTGAGTCTGATAACGAGGGCCTGATAGAGGCAATTTGTATTCTGGATGACGGAGCTAATCCAATCACAAGTGACTCTTGATCTTCTGGACGAAGGGGTCTTTTCTAGCGGATTGCGTGAATTGAAGTCATCTTCTGAAGCTGGGGACATCTGCAATTAGACTGACCCGTATCATCGGGTTACTAGCAAAAGATGAGCATAGCGGGTGCGTTTTGTTTGTTGCTTAGTGCCCTCGGTCATTCGGTTCAGGAATGACAGGACCTCATCTGAGGTTATTTCCTGAAGATTCCTTTCGCCAAATTCTCGGCTAAAATTGGAAAG
>Ga0180009_10001259_pt1 | contig 31468 bp, 34 predicted proteins | sample OS_PC_MetaG_FD_123537 | JGI IMG/M metagenome (GOLD analysis project Ga0180009, IMG submission 123537) | Groundwater microbial communities from the Aspo Hard Rock Laboratory (HRL) deep subsurface site, Sweden - OS_PC_MetaG | ecosystem: Environmental > Aquatic > Deep subsurface > Groundwater...
ATGCACAACACCGATTGCAATGGACGCACCCATTGGAAATCGCCAGATCCCCAGCGCATCGACTTCGGCCAGGGGAAATTCGCGGCGACATCGGGCACGACCTCGGCGACGATCTCGGGCGCGGGACGGCCCGGCTTGTCGATCTTGGCAAGGTAGAAGTCGCCCTTCTTGGGGTCGGAAACGACTTCGGCTTCCTCAATGGACTTCAAGCCGGCGCCGCGCAGGAAACCTTCGATGGCTTTTTCAGGCGAACCGACGCGGGGGCCTTTGCGCTCATCCGAGATCGCCGGCGACATCGCGGGCAAGTCTTCGATGACGACGGCGAGGCGGCGGGGCGTCACGAACGCCTGGCCTTCGCCGATCTCCAGCCCGCCGGCCTTCAATCCCTCGCTGACAAGGCGCAGCAGGTCTTGCGCCGCGCGCGCCTGCATGCGCGCCGGGATTTCTTCGGACAGGAGTTCAATGAGAAGCTGGGGCATGGGCGGGCTTTTTGGTCTCCGTTGATTGGGAGCCCCGTTCTAGAACATCATCCGACCATACGCGATCGCTTTTCGCTCTCGGATGTTGCTCTAGTGAGGCGTCGCGCCTTAGTTGACCGATGGTGCGGCGAGGTTTGAGTCAACTAAGGCGCGATAAACGCCTCACTAAGCCAATGATGTTGCTAGTGGCCCTGATGTCGCGCCAAAATCGGACGAGGTTGCGGCTATGATGCGATTTTGGCGCGACGGGCCACTAGCCCGCTCCAGCCACTTCGCGCCAGTCCTTGAAGTCGGTTATTGGGCCGGGACGGTCCTCACCGGTCCGCCGGAGCCGGAGTCCGTTGATGCAGGTGCCGGTTCGGTGGCGGCAGGTGCGGCCATGCCTTCCGGCTCGATGCCGGTTTGATAGATCTTGTTGACCTCGGTGAGGACCATGTTGCCGATTTCGACCGTGGCGCCGGTCGTGTGCAGGTAGCCGAGGCCGGCGCCGGTCAAGACGACGAGGAACCACCACACCGGGCGTTTCAGGAACAGTGCCGCGATCAGCAGCAGCGGGACGACGGCAATCGCAATTCCAATCCAGTGGTTCACTGCCCACCTCCTTGATAGCGGTTTACGGCTCGCGGTCCCTGGCGGGAACCGCATGTCGGGTCGGATGGGTGCCGCGCGCCAATGGCTTGGGGACCCGGTTGTCCGAATCTTTAATCAGGCATTTCCGACATCGGTTTGGCACAGCCTGGGCGCTTTCGCACTGCGCAAACGCGACGTACGCGCTATGTGGTCGAATAGTTAAATTCGAAGCTATTGATTTAACCGGCAAATCAGCGTTCTGCGGCATCCTGACCTGGGTCGAAGAAGTCCGGGTGGGAGCGGTAGAAATGTCACGATTTGCGTTTGTAGCTGCAATTGCCGTGCTGGGGCGGTGAGCTAAAACGCGAAGCCCAGTATGACGAGCAGGATCGCCATTACGATGAGGACGACCAGGGCCAATCCGGCGGCGGCATTGCCGAGATAGCTGAGCCCGGCGACAACCGCGAAGGTGGCGAGTGCGCCAAACAGCTTCGGGTTCGCGGCCTTTGGCCAGAAGCGGGAAACAATAAAGCCCAGGACGATGGCGCCGATCATGATCAGGGCGGCTTCGCCGAGGAAGCGTGGGTCGAGTAGATTGTCCATGTCCGGTCGCTCGCGTGCTGTGTTTTTCTTCAATCGATATTTGTTCGAGCCGTCTCAGCGCCGGTGGGTCTGGGGGTAGCCTTCGTTGGACAGCGGGAGCGTGTGGCCGCCGCCTTCGGTTTTGAGCCAGGCCGCGCAACAGGCCTTGGAGAGTTCGCGCACGCGCAGGATGTAGCTCTGGCGTTCGGTCACGGAGATGACGCCGCGGGCATCGAGCAGGTTGAAGACGTGGCTCGCCTTGATCGCCTGATCGTAGGCGGGCAGCGCGAGGAGGTGCTTGTCGCCGCCCGTGCCCTTGTCGAGCAACGTCTGGCACTCGGCTTCGGCGTCCTTGAAGTGCTGCAGGAGAACGTCGGTATTGGCGTGCTCGAAGTTGAAACGGGAATACTCCTGTTCGGCCTGCAGGAAGACATCGCCGTAGGTGATCTTGTCGTCGCCGGAGGCGCCGTTGTAGTTGAGGTCGAAGACGCGGTCGACGCCCTGCACATACATGGCGAGGCGTTCCAGTCCGTAGGTGATCTCGCCCGACACGGGGCGGCAATCGAATCCGCCGACCTGCTGGAAGTAGGTGAACTGCGTCACCTCCATGCCGTTGCACCAGACTTCCCAGCCAAGCCCCCAGGCTCCGAGAGTCGGGCTTTCCCAATCGTCCTCGACGAAGCGGATGTCGTTCAGCGAAGTGTCGATGCCGATGGCGTCGAGACTGCCGAGATAGAGGTCCAGGATGTCGGGTGGCGACGGCTTCATGATGACCTGGAACTGATAGTAGTGCTGCAGCCGGTTCGGGTTCTCGCCGTAGCGCCCGTCCTTGGGCCGGCGCGAGGGCTGCACGTAGGCAGCTTTCCAGGCTCTGGGGCCGAGCGAGCGCAGCGTGGTTGCTGGATGAAATGTGCCGGCACCGACCTCCATATCGTAGGGCTGGAGGACGACGCAGCCGCGCGCGGCCCAATACTGCTGCAGCGTCAGGATCATGTCCTGGAAGGATTGGGCGGGGCGTAAGGATGGTGTTGGCTGCGCAACACTCGGCGAGCCGGTGTCTCCTTGATGCCCAACACTCGGCAGGCCGGTGTCTTCTTGGTGCCCAACACTCGGCAGGCCGGTGTTGGGGGGGTGCCCAACACTCGGCGAGCCGGTGTGTTCTTGATGCCCAACACTCGGCAAGCCGGTGTCTCCTTGATGCCCAACACTCGGCAAGCCGCTGTTGGGGGCTGGTTGTTCAGCGCTTGCCGACGATGATTTGGATTTACGGGTCGATTTCGCCATTTGCGCTCGCTCAAGGTCATATTGATCGTTGGCGGCACTATACGCATGCGTCCGCGTCTGTCACGCGGCGGCTTCGACACGGTGGATCAGAGACATTCTGCAGCCGTCACGGCGAGGCCGTAGATGGGGCAGATACTGACAAGTCCGAGCAACGCATCAATCAAGGGAGTCGACGATGGCCATCATGAAAGTTCTCGAGCTAATGACCCACTCCGACAAGGGATGGGAGGACGCCGCGCAACGGGCCGTCAGCAAGGCCGCCGAGTCGGTCGACAACATCAAGTCGGTGTGGGTGCAGGATTTCTCCGCAACGGTCGGCAAGGAAGGGAAAATCGAGTCCTACCGCGTGACCTGCAAAGTCACCTTCGAGGTCAAGGACTGACCCGCCGGAAGCGTCTATTCCCACCAACCTCTCAGTGCTGGTGGGGGCGGTAGGCGCGGGCGGCCTCGTCCCATTCGAGCGCGCCAAGATCGCGGGGTTCGTTGCGCGCGTCATCGGGTTTGGCGTCGGCAGCTGGCTTCTTCATGGCGCGGTAGGCCATGCGGTAGCCGGCGACGAGGCCGGCGCCGACGACGGCGAGTATCAGGATGTGGGGGGGCATGTGCGGTCGCCTCATCGTCGAATTAAAGTCCGTATCTCGACCATAGTGCACGTGCCTCCGCGCTCGACAAGACATCATCGGCGAGGCTGGTGCCGGCGGCATGGCCGCCAAACTCCATAACGGGTCGGCGGAGCATTGAGAAAAGGCCACCGCGCGACAGCGGCACGACCTTCAGGCGCACCTTGGGGCCATGCAGTTCCCGCATCTTGGTGCGAATATCGGTGATCCCGTCGATGAGTCCGAGTTCGGCGGCTTTCGGGGCGGCCCAGAAGGCGCCGGAAAAGATGTCGGCGTCCGGCGCCGTCAGCCTGCCGCCACGCCGGTCCTTGACGACCCCGATGAACGCATCGTGGATATCGCCGAGGATCTCCTTGAGGCGGGCAATGTCCTCGGGATTCTCCGGCCTGAAAGCGTCGAGCTGGCTCTTTGCCGTGCCCGAAGTATAGATGCGGCGCTCGATGCCGAGCTTGTCGAGGGCCTCGACGAAACCAAATCCGCCCGAAATGACGCCGATCGAGCCGACGATCGAGCAGGCATCGGCATAGATTTCATCACCCGCGACGGCCAGATAGTAACCGCCGGAAGCGGCGACATCGTCGCAGAACACATAGATCCTCTTCTCGTGCTCGTCGGCCAGTTGCCGGAGGCGCTTGAAGATCAGGCTCGACTGGACGGGAGAGCCGCCGGGAGAGTTGATGATGACGGCGATGGTCGGCAGTTTTGAAAGCTTGAATGCCCGGGCCATCGCGTCGGCGCTTGCTGCCAGGGACAGGCCCTGTTTCAAGGGCGTCGCCATTCCGATGGGGCCGGTGAAGCGCAGGACGGGAACGACGGGTCCACTCGAAAATGGCCACATGGGTCAGGACCTCTCAAGGCTGGTGAGGATTGGATCGGGATGTGGAAGCTGGAGCGCTGGCACGCAAGGTGTCGGTTCGGCGCGCCCCTTATTGCAGGCCCGCGCGGCCTTGGCCAGCACCGTGAATGCCGGCCGTTCGCCGACTGCGCGAACTCAGAACGGCAGGCCGAGTCCCTCCCCGTCGCGCAGGACCGCGGCTATGAGCGGCGTGAAGTCGTGGCCTTCGGCGTGAATTTCTATCCCGGGCAGGATCCGCGTGCGCAGGCGCCGGCCCTTGCGGGCCGCAACGATGACGCGGTTGGCTTCTTCGCCATGTCGCGGATGCAGCGGCAGAATGACAAGTCCTCCGAAGCGACCTTTGAAGCCTGACATGATGTGTTCGAGGCCCTCTGTCGTGTGAATCATGATGGCAAGGCCGCCTGGCGCGCACATGCGTGCAAGAAACCTGCACCATTGATCTAGCGTCTCTTGCGGTCGCAGGGCATGCGAGTTGCGCTTCAGTAGGGCTTCGCTCATGGTGCCGTCACGGGCGGCGCTGTACGGCGGATTGGCAACGACTACGGCGTAGCTTTCCGGTGGGAGCTGGCAGGACAGGGGGCCGGTGCCGTGAACCGTGAGATCCGTCAGATGCACGCTGGCGCGGTCGCCGAGTTCGTTGCGCGCGATGTTTTCCCGCGCCAGATCAACGAGCTGGGGTTCGCGCTCAACGAGGGTGACGCGCAATTCGCAAAGGCGCCGGGCCGCGCACAATCCGACAGTTCCTACGCCGGCGCCGGCATCGAGAAGCGTGTTTCCCGCAGAGCCCCTGAGGTCTTCGGGAACGGCGGCTGCCAGCAGGACCGCATCGATGCCGGCCCGATAGCCGCGCCGCGGCTGCAGCAGCCGAATGCGGCCGCCAAGGAATGCATCGTCAGACACGTCCACCGAGGTTTCGCCGAGGGCGCTTGCTTTAGCTGGATTTTTCATCGATCAACCACTGACCGAGGTCGGCCTGTCGCAGAATTCGCCGGGCCGAGGCTTCATCGTCGTCCGCGACCATCATTCGCCGGGGTAGCATGCCGAGGGAGCCTTCCAGTACGCTCATGTTGGCGTCGAGGACGATCGCTGCGATTCCGGCCTCGCCAAGGAGGTTTTCGACGAAGTTCAAGAGCACGGGATCGTTGGTGCGCATCAGCTCTCGCATAAGGCCATGCCTCGCTTCAAGTTTCGGGTGCGGATGCGGCAAAAGGTCATTAATCTCATGTCCGTCCGCCTACTATAACGACATTACATAAAATCAGATCCGAGGAACCAGCATTGGGCGTCGTAGTCTCACTCGAAGAAGCGCGCGATCCCGGCAAGGGATTGCAGCCGCTGCTCGATCTCGTCAGCGCCGACATGCAGGGCATCAACCGTCTGATCCTCGACAAGGCGGTCTCGGATGTGGAGCTTATCCCGGAGCTGGCGCATCACCTCATCGATTCGGGCGGCAAGCGGTTGCGGCCGATGTTGACGATAGCGGCAGCCAAATTGACGGGCTTTCGCGGCAACGAGCATATCCGCGTTGCGGCCGCCGTCGAGTTCATGCACACGGCGACTTTGCTGCATGACGATGTCGTCGACGAAAGCGATTTCCGGCGCGGCAAAAAATCGGCGCGGATGATCTGGGGCAACCAGGCGAGCGTGCTCGTCGGTGATTTCCTGCTCGGGCAAGCGTTCCGGATGTTGGTCGATGTCGGCTCGCTGCAAGTGCTGCGGATTTTGTCGAATGCCGCAGCCGTCATCGCCGAGGGCGAAGTCATGCAACTTTCGGCGGCGAAAAACCTTGCGACGACGGAAGACGAGTATCTCGCCATCGTCAATGCCAAGACGGCGGCGCTGTTCCTTGGGGCGGCCGAATCGGGTGCGGCGCTGGCGGAGCGGCCGGCCGACGAACTTTCCGCGCTGCGGTGCTATGGCAAAAACCTTGGCATCGCGTTCCAGCTGATCGACGACGCGCTCGATTACTCCGGCGATTCAAAGAACCTCGGCAAGGCGGTCGGCGACGACTTCCGCGAAGGCAAGGTGACGCTGCCGGTGATCCTGGCGTTCCGCCGCGGCAACGAAGACGAGCGCGCGTTCTGGCAGCGGACGATCGGCAACGGCGAGATCAACGAGGGCGATCTCGAACACGCGGTGGCGCTGATCTCGAAGCACAACGCCATCGCGGCGACCAACGAACGCGCGCGCTCGTATGGGATGGTGGCTCGCGACGCCATGGAAATCTTCAAGGACTGCAAGGAAAAACGGGCGTTGCAGGACGTGATCGCGTTCTGCATTTCACGGGCGCATTAAGGCCGTTTTGGGAGCCTGGATCTCATCTCGCTCTAAAGCCGCGTTGGCGCGATCCACCAGGCTGGGTGACGCGAGGCGAGCGCGCCTGCGGCATGTCCGCAGTCCTCAAAGAGGCCGAAGCATGTCGGGCCGGCACCCGACATGGCCGCGAACCGGCAGCCCTCGATTTCCCGCAGCGCATCGAGCACTTTCGCGATGACCGGGAAGGCCGTGCGGGCGGCGGGCTCGAGGTCGTTTCCGACTTGCGACAACATTTCGACGAGCGCGCGGTCGTCGGCTGGGACGGCATGCGGGGCCTGGGCGGGGCTTGCGGGAAGCGGCCCGGCTGCCAGGAGGCGGAAGACCTGCGCGGTCTTGTCGGCTGGGACATCATCGAGTGAATTGACGAGAACAGCTGAGAGCGTTGGGAGCTGCGGCAAGGGTCCGAGAATTTCGCCCAGCCCCGTGGCTCGGCAGGCGACATTTGTGAAGCAGACGGGAACGTCGGCGCCGAGGCTGGCGGCTATCGCCAGCCAGTCGATCCTGCCGGAGTGGTCAGGATTGGCGCTCGCGACGGCGCGCAGCACGGCCCCCGCATCCGCCGAACCGCCGCCGATGCCTGCGGCGACTGGAAGGCGCTTCTCGATATGTACGGCGCCCAGTTGCAGGCGGGGTTCTGTTTCGGCGAGGCGTCGAAGCGTCATGGCGACGATGTTGTCGCCAACGATACGGTCCGCGAACGGCCCGCTGACGGTGACGCCGACGGGCCTGCCGGGGTCCAATGTGACGGTGTCGAAAGCGTCGTCGGCAAAGGCGATGAGGCTGTCGATCTCGTGGTAGCCGTCGGGCCTGCGGCCGAGAACGCGCAGCGTCAAGTTGACCTTGGCGCGGGCACGTTCATGGATCATGGCAGGCAAGATTCATGGCAGGCAAGAATCATGGCTGGCACGCGTGATGTCGGGCAGCATCCGCAGGCCAACGGCTATTGACGACGCTGCGGCAGCGGGACGCCGTCGGTATTTCCTTCAGGCGCCGTGGTCGAGGCTACCGGGGCCGACGTGCCGGTGAGGGACGGTGCGGCAAGAGCCTGGCGCTTCACGGGCAGGCCTTCGGCCAGCTTCTTCTCGATCGGTCCGACAAGATCGGGCTCGGGCTTGAGGCTCAGGGCCTGGTCCCACTGGAAACGGGCTTCGCGAATGCGTCCGACCTGCCAATAGGCATCGCCGAGGTGATCGTTGAGGACGGGGTCCTCGGGGCGCAATTCTACGGCCTTCTCGAGGAAGCGGACAGCTTCCTGATAGTCACCCGTGCGGTAATGGGCCCAGCCGAGGCTGTCGACGATGTAGCCGTCATCGGGCTTCAGCGAGACGGCCTTCTCGATCAGCTTCATGCCCTCGCGCAGATTGAGGTTCTGGTCGATCCAGGAATAGCCGAGATAGTTCAGCGTCAGGGCCTGATTGGGGTCGAGTTTCAGCGCCTGCTGCAGGTCGATTTCGGCCTTGGCCCACTGCTTGGTGCGCTCATAGCAGGTGCCGCGCGAATAGAAGTAGACCCAGTCCTTCTCCTCCGGCTTGCCGATCAAGTCGATGACCTTCGAATAATAACCGATGGCTTCGTCGTAGCGCTTGCGTCCGCGCATGATGTTGCCGAGCGCATCATAGGGCTTGATGCTGTCGGGATAATCGGCTGCGACTTTCTCGAGTTGCAGTCTGGCGTCGTCGACGCGCTCGAGTTCGTTCAGGTTGAATGCCTTGCGGATGTCGACGGCAAGCTGAAGAGCCGAGCCGTCGGGGATGCGGTCGTAGGTCTCGATGGCCTTTTCGAAGCGCTTCATTGATTCGTACGCGCTCGCCAGGGCGGCGAGGGCAAACGGATGGCGCGGCTCGAGATAGAGCGCCATCTGCAGATAAAGAATACCGATCGATACGCCGCCTTCGCCGGTGAGGGCTTCGCCGAGGCCGTAGAAGACTTCGGCAAGACCTTCCTGAGGCGTCGAAATCAGCGAGCCAATATTTTCGCCGCGGGTCAGTTTATCCATGAGGTCCACGGCCAGCGGGTGGTCTTCGCCTGCCGACTGGCGCATGTGGTTGCGCAGAATTCCCTTGGCGCGGCGATAGTCGCCGGAAGCCGCGACGCTGCGGGTATAGGCCAGTGCGGTTCGCAGCGTCTTGTTGTCCTGCTGGAAGACGCTTTCGAAGGCGCGCTGGGCATCCGAACTGCGACCCGCCTGATCGGCAATCAGCGCGCGGTGGTAGCGCAGGTAGAAGCGCGCCCAATCGGCCTGCTTGCGCAGCGTCAGCGAGGACAGCGCTTCGATGGTGCGCCCGCGGGCCTGCTCGACCCAGGCGCGGGTGATTACGCTCGTCAACTCGCCGATCGGGCCGCTGCCGGCGGCCTTGAAGTTCTCGATCGATTTTTCGAAGTCACCGGACTTGAAGTCCTGGAGGCCAAGCAGAAGACGGGCCATGCGGTGGCGCGGCTGTCGCTTCACGACATCTTCGGCAAGCGCTATGGCGCGGTCCCAGTTGGCTTCGGAGGCTTCCATGAGGAAGGCGCGTTCGAGAAGAATGCCGCTGTCGGGATCCTGGACCAGTGCGTTTCGATAAAACCCGGCGGCTTGGCCGGTGTCGTTATTGGAGCGCGCGAAACGTCCTGCAAGGTAACTTCCGGGAAGCGAGCGGGCCGTCTCCAGTTCGCCGTTTGACCAAGCGAATGAGGTGACCGGCGCCAGCAGCGCACCGATGACGGTCAGCGCACACAGCAGGACAAAGTTCGAGACACGCAGGGTGCGTGTGGATATCATACCGGCAATCCCTCAGGTTGCAGAACCGTTTCACACGCCCGAACAGGCGCCGTCACGGCAGATTAGCAAGAAAATCCAGCTCTTGGCGACCAGTTATGTCGATGAAACGGCCAGACGATGGCGATCGCCCCGCGACATTGGCGTGATCGGTCGTCAAATCGTTCTGAACGACGCTCATCCGAGCTTCTCCGATGATGCCAGCGGATTGGTTTTTCTTCCATTAAATCAGTATTTTTGCTCGCCGCGGGCCGCGTACGGCAGGCTCCTTCGTCAGACGAGGTTGAATGCGTCCTGCAAGTTCGCCGTCGCCTGCCGCTTGCGGCGGTTTCTCCACAGCCCGGCGACGGGGCCAGATCACATTCCGGTGTAGTTCGGGCCGCCGCTGCCTTCCGGGCAAATCCAGGTGATGTTCTGGCTGGGGTCCTTGATATCGCAGGTTTTGCAGTGGACGCAGTTTTGAGCGTTGATCTGGAACCGGGGTGTGCCGTTTTCATCGCTGACAACTTCGTAGACGCCTGCGGGGCAATATCGCTGGGCCGGTTCGGCATAGAGCGGCAGGTTGACTTCGATCGGGACCGACGGGTCGGAGAGGACGAGGTGGACGGGCTGATCCTCCTCGTGATTGGTCGCCGAAAAGGAGACGTTGGTCAGCTTGTCGAAGGTCAGCTTGCCGTCGGGCCTGGGGTAATCGATCGGGGAATGAAGGTCCGTGCGGTGGGTGGCTTCAGCGTCGTTCTTGCGGTGCCTGAGAGTGATGCCGAAGCCGACGCCGGGCAGAATCGTATTGGCCCACATGTCGATGCCGGCCATCATGATGCCGGCGATGGTGCCGAAGTTCGACCATAGCGGCTTGGCATTTCGGACTTTCTTCAGGTCCGTGCCGACCGCGCCTTCGCGTATGCGTTTCTCGTAGCCGCTCAGTTCGTCATTGGCATGGCCGGCCGCGAGCGACGAAAAGACCGTCTCGGCGGCCTCGATGCCGGAGTGAATGGCGTTATGGGAGCCTTTGATGCGGGGCAGGTTGACGAAACCAGCGGCACAGCCGATGAGGCAGCCGCCTGGAAACACCAGTTTCGGGATCGATTGCCAGCCGCCTTCGGTGATTGCACGGGCGCCGTAGCCGATGCGCCGACCGCCTTCGAGCACCCCGGCGATGAGCGGGTGGGTCTTGAAGCGCTGGAACTCGTCGTAGGGGCTCAGGTAGGGATTGCCGTAGTTGAGGTGAACCACGAAGCCGACCGACACGAGATTTTCGCCGTAGTGGTAGAGAAACGATCCGCCACCGGTCGAATTATCGAGCGGCCAGCCGAAGGAGTGCTGGACAAGTCCGGGCTTGTGCTTCCCGGGGGAGACCTCCCACAACTCCTTCAGGCCGATGCCGAACTTCTGCGGATCGCTGGCGGCCAGATCGAAATGCTCGATCAGCCGTTTGGACAATGACCCGCGGGCGCCCTCGGCGAACAGCGTGTACTTGCCGCGAAGCTCAATGCCGCGGGTGAAGCTGTCCTTGGGCTTGCCATCGGCGCCGACCCCCATGTCGCCGGTCGCAACGCCCACAACGGCGCCGCTGTTATCGAAAAGCACTTCGGAGGCAGCAAAGCCGGGGTAGATCTCCACGCCGAGGCTTTCGGCCTTTTCGCCCAGCCAGCGCGTCAGATCGCCGAGGCTGCCGACAAAGTTGCCGTGATTGTTCATCAGCGGCGGCATCGGGAAATTCGGTAGCGTGATCTTCCCGCTGTGGCGCAGGTAGTAGAAGCGGTCCTGCGTGACCCTGGTCTTGAGCGGGCAGTCGTCGGCCTCGCGCCATCCGGGCAGCAGCCGGTCGAGACCCGAAGGGTCGATCACGGCGCCCGACAGGATATGGGCGCCGACTTCGGAACCTTTCTCGACGACGACGACGCTGAGGTCGCCGCTGGTCTCGGCAGCGAGCTGACGCAGACGGATGGCGGCGGCAAGGCCTGCGGGTCCGGCTCCGACTATGACGACGTCAAAGTCCATCGCCTCGCGCTCGGGAAGGCCGTCGGTGGTGTCCGCCATTCGTCTCGTCTCCTTGAAGTCCCGCGCCGCGCAGGGCAGCAAACGTCAGATCTGGAACACTTGAGTGGTGTCGATTAGGTCGAGCGTGGCGATGGCGTCAACCTGTCAAACAGTTGCAGTGCTGACGCTGTTCGCGGGGGCGGCTGGACCGCCGGCGCTTTGAAACCGCGGCGAGCGCGGGTAGTGTCGAGGCCATGACAATCGACAGCGACCGAAATGATCTCGTCGAACTGCTGGCCTGGTATGGCGAGCTGGGAGTCGACTGCGCGATTGCGGATGAAGCCGTCGACTGGTTGCAACATGGCGATTGCGCGCCTGGAGCGGCGGTTCGCCAAGCCTTGCGCCCGCCGCCAAAAGGCGGCTCCGCCGCCATCAATCGGGGGAGCACGTACGCATCACCAGCGCGGCTGCCGACGGCGGCTGAACGAGCGGCTGAACGAGCGGCTGAACGAGGGGCTGGCGGTTCGGGCCAGCCGTCCGCGGCGCTCCTGACATCGCCGGACAGGGCAGTGCCTCCTAGCGCACCGGTCAAATCAGGGCGGCCGGCAGGCGAAGCCGGCGACGGTCGGGCTCAAAGTCAGGCGAGCGGTCAGGGGGCGGCAGCAGCGCGCAAAATTGCCGCCGCTGCCAATTCGCTCGACGACCTGAGCAAGGCTCTCGAGGAGTTCGAGGGGTGCGCTCTGCGCGCAACCGCCAAGAACACCTGTTTTTATCGCGGTGCGCCCGCAGCCCGCTTGATGATCATCGGCGAGGCACCCGGGCGTGACGAGGATCTGGCAGGCGTGCCGTTCGTCGGCCGGGCGGGCCAGCTTCTCGATCGGATGCTTGCTGCGATCGGTCTCTCGGAAAATGATGTCCATATCACCAACGTCGTCTACTGGCGGCCGCCGGGCAATCGGACGCCGACGCTACAGGAGACGGCAAGTTGCCGTCCGTTCCTGGAGCGCCAGACGCAACTGATTGCGCCCGAATTCGTCCTGCTGGTCGGCGGGGCGGCCGCAAAAAGCATTCTGGAAACGCCGGATGGGATCATGCGGCTGCGCGGAAAGTGGAAAGACGTGATGCTTGGCGGACGACTGGTGCGCGCCCTGCCGACGCTGCATCCAGCCTACCTCCTGCGCACGCCGGCGGCAAAACGCCAGGCTTGGCGGGATCTTCTGAGCCTGCAAAAGGCTCTTTCGCAGGTTGCGGCCAGATAGCCCGAATGGTTTTTCTCAAAGTTGCTGAAAACTTGCATTGCTTTAAGTTGCAATTGGAATTGTCTGCTTAATTCGACGCCAATACGCGTCATGTATTATCATAAATTCAAAAGTGTTTTATGCGGGCCGATCCTCGATTGGACCGATGCGTAAAGGGGGACATCCGGCGTGTCTGAAGGCTTAGTCTATATGAGACCGCTCCGCTTGGCGGGGGTCAGCGTCGCATCCGCCGGGACAGACGATGTGCTGCACGCATGGTCGCGGCTCAACGAGTGGATCATCCGCAAATCGCTCGGGCGCGAAGTTGAGATCGGCTACGGGCTGGTCGGCGTCGGCGGGTCCGGTCCTGCGTATACGGCCTGCATCGAGCTTCCCGATTGCGTGTCATCTGTTGAAGCCGACGAGTTGGCGCGCGCCAGCCTGGAGGGGGGTGCCTATATTCGCATCCGTTTTCAAGGCCCTGTCAGCGATGTCGGCCAGAAACTCGAAGACATGCGCGGGCAGCTCAATCTCGCTGAACATACGCGTCTCGATGCCGGGCGCCCGCTGGTCAGCGTATTCCTTGACGTGCGGATGGTGAAGACCGGCTGCGACGTGCGCAGCAATCTCCTCGTGCCGGTGTGCGGTAACGAGGTGTCGAAATCCCCGCGCAAGGCAGCCTGAACAGCTTTCGTGTCGCGCTCAGAGGGGCTAGATTACCGCTGGTTCGACCCTGAGCCGGTCCCAAGAGTTGTGTGCCATGCCGAGATTAGACGACTCACGCCCCTTCATCGCCGTGCGCATCGCGATCCTGACGATGTCCGACACGCGGACTCTCGCGGAAGACAAATCCGGCGACCTGCTGGCAAAGCTTGCCGGGGAAGCGGGCCATGAAATCGCGGCGCGCAACCTGGTGCCGGACGACGCCGAAGCGATCCGCGCCCAGTTGCGGGACTGGATCGCCGACACATCGATCGACGTGGTGATCACCACGGGCGGTACCGGGTTCACCGGCCGGGACGTGACGCCGGAAGCCGTGCGGCCACTGTTCGAGAAGGAAATCGAAGGATTTTCGGTCCTGTTCCACCAGCTCTCCTATGACAAGGTCGGGACTTCGACAATCCAGTCGCGGGCCTGTGCAGGAGTGGCAGCGGGAACCTACATATTCTGCGTGCCGGGATCGCCGGGGGCCTGCCGGGATGCCTGGGATGGAATCCTCAAGTGGCAGCTCGATAACCGGCACAGGCCGTGCAACTTCGTCGAGATCATGCCGCGCCTGGAAGAGCACCGGCGGAGCGGCTGAAGGGCATCGCAAGAGTGCGGCACGCAGAGAGCCCGGCCTTGGGGGTGTATCGACACCCATTGCATGCCGGCACCCGCGTTCACCAGCCGGCCTTGGCGCGTTCGATTTCCAGCAGTTCGCGGGTGTTGTTGGCCGCCTCGAATGCGGCCTGCGCGAGGGACCCGATAAAGACGAGAACGATACCGGCAACGATGGCAGCGAGACCGACCAAGGCGCCGAACGGCAGGGCGCCGTAAGCTGGCGCCAGCTGGGTGCCGGCGACGCCAGCGACGGTTGCCCCAGCGAAGCCGATACCGCCGATAATTGCCAGCCAGCCGAACAGGACAAGGGAAGCGGCGAGGAACCGGCCTATCCGGTAGCCGGGCACGAATTCCATCTCATCTTCGCTTTCCTCTTCACGGCGCATCACCCGCGGCAGCGGCGCTCCGGCCTCGGGCTGCGCCTCGCCGACGCTTACCGGGTTCCAATGAGCTTGCGGCGGAGGCGGGGTTCTGCGTGGGGGAGGCGCGCCTGCCGGCGCCGGTTGCGGGGGCGGAGCTGAACGGGGCGTGCTCGACGCGGCGCGTGCGGCCGGTGCGGACAGCGACGGCTCGGTGCGTTGCTGGGTTCCTTGATGGGGCATTTGGGTTGGCGACGGCTTCACCGGTCTTGCGGAGGTATCGAGCGATAGCCGGGATGACGGACCCGTGCGCGGTACTTCTTCGTAGGCCTGGGGATTTCCGGTACGCTCGATCGGTGCAGAAGGGGCCGGCTGCGGCATGCCGACGGGGGATATTTTGTCGCGCATCTGGGAAACGCGGTCCATGCCAATGCGGGCTTCGGCGGCTTCGCGGGTCCCGGGCAGGCTTTCGATCAGGTAGCTATAGAACTGGGTCGCATAATCCAGGTTGCCTTCGAATTCGGCGCGCCGGCCCATGTCGAGGATCTCTGCAGGCGTATATGGGTGTCTTGCGCTCATGCCGCCCGTCCCATCACCAAAACAGGGCGAACGGCATCGCTGACTATCGTCGCAAAAATCACAAGCACCACCAAAACGCCCGCCATGCTTTATCTTCCGGATCGACTTTATCAGGTCCGTCCGGTTTTGTCCGTAACGCGCAGATAAGAAGCGCTATTGCAAATTGGATTGGAAATCGCCGGGGGAAGGACAATTCGTCCCGACCAGCCAGCGACCGGCGGCAGATCTTCGGCTTCGTCGACGTCGTCGAGCACGTCGATCGTCGCGATCCGCAGGTGGCTCGCATTGCGCAGGGTATCGGCCAGCGTTTCTGCGTGCGACCAGCGGACGTTATCGAAGATGCGCGGTTTCCCGGGCAGTCGCTTGAAGCCGATGAGCCAGTAGCCGCCATCGGGGGCCGGTCCGACGACGACATCGGCGCGGCCCAGTTCGCGGAAGGCCCGGGCGATAAGAGACGGCGTGATGCCTGGAATGTCGGAGCCGACGATAACGACAGGACCAGGCGGCAATTCGTCGACCACGCGTTGCATGCGCTGGCCGAGATCGCCGCGGCCTTGGCCGCGGCGTTTGAGGCGGGCCGGCCAGGCGGGGTGGGCAAGCGCGCGCTCGGGCGCAATGGCGAGGCATGTTGTCCAGCGGCGGTCCCGGCTGACGCGGTGCGACATCGCGGTGGTCGCCGAGCGGTAGAATCGCAACGCGGCGACGGTACCGATGCCCCTGGCCAGCCGTGTCTTCACCCGTCCGGCTTCGGGTGCTTTCACCATCAAGACCAGTTGCCGCCGCCAGGCCGGCCGCATTTTCCGACGCCGGCCCGTCAGGCTAGCGGCACGAACGCGTAGCCGGCGCCGTCCTTCTCGATGCGTCCGGCGCCCGGCATGCCGAAGTGGTAGCCGGTGACGATGGAATTTTCGGTGACGGCGCGGTCGAAGATGCGGCGGCGGGAGGCCTCGGCTTCGTCGGGGGCCATGTCGAAGGCGGCATGCCAGCCGGGGTTGCGGACGAACAGCGCCGGAATGTTGGAGCTGTCGGCCATGACGAGGAGCTGATCCTTGCCGCTGCCGACGGCAAAAGCGGTGTGGCCGGGCGTATGACCGTGGGCCGGAACGGCGACGATGCCGGGCGTGACTTCCTTCGCACCCTCGAAGCGCGTGAGGTTCGACCATTTAGGGAACGTCGCCTGGATGCGCTTTGCGAGACCCTGGCGGTTTTCGGGGAGCCGCGAGATTACGCCGGGATCGGTCCAGAAGGCGAATTCGCTTTCCGGGACGATGATTTCGGCGTTGGGGTAGATCTCGGCGTTCGTCTCCTTGGCCATCAGCCCGAAGATGTGGTCGGGATGGAAGTGGGTGATGAGGATGGTGTCGATTTCCTCAGCGGAGATGCCGGCGGCCTTCATGCCGGCCACCAGTCGTCCGGCGGTCGGGGCGAGCTGGGCTCCGGTTCCGGCGTCGAACATGATGGTGCGTCCGCCGGTTTTTACGAAGGTCACCGTGAAGGGGATGCGGACGTTCTCGGACGACTGGCCTGCGGCCTGGAGCGCGGCCTTGGTTTCCTCGATCGTGGCATTCTTGATGAAGCCGGGATCATGGGGTTTGTCCCAGTGGCCGTCGTAAACGGTGATGACGTCGGTGTCGCCGATCGAGAATTTATAGAAGCCCTGGTCCTGCAACGATGCCGCGCTTGCCGAGGGGATGATCGCGAACGGCTTTGCCAGGCCGAATGCGGCGGCCGACGCGCCCGCTGCCACTAGGAAGGTCCGGCGGTCAGTGTGTACCATGGTTGGTCCTCGAGGCTGTCGACGCAGGTAGCCGAATGATCAGTGCGAACGCGCTCCCCGGTCGACTTATAAACGATCCAGGGGCTTGATCTTAGCTTTTTCGTGGCAGGAAATCACAACGGCTTGATATTAGGCGCGGGCGCCTCGTCCGGCTTTTCGTCGCCGACATCGTTCGTTTCCGCGAGGGCCGGCCGGGAATGGTAGAAGGCGGCGATGCGTTCAACCGGGACGCCGCTGGCGTACATCAACATGCACATCTGGTTATAGGCGGTGCGTTTCAAATAGCCGTCGGTGCGGTAGCGAACGGGGCTGGTGCAGGCGCGCGATTTGAGGATCGACAGGCGTCTGCGGCCGAGCCGGCGGACGATGTCGACGTCCTCCATCAACAGTAGCGGTCTATACCCGCCGATTTCATTATGCAGCCGGCGTGGAATGAGCAAGGCCTGATCGCCATAGGGGAGTTTCGCGATGGTGCTGCGCAGGTGAACGAAGACTTCGAGAATACGGGGCATCAACCCGGTGTCGTCCAGACGGAAGCGGAAGGCTGCGGCACCCGGTTGCCTGCGCCCTGCATCGACCTGCGCCATGAATGCGGCGGCCTCCACCTCCCAGCCGGCTTCCAACACCGTATCGGCATGCAGGATCAGCAGCCATTCAAACCGGCTTTTCGAGATCCCGCACAAGATCTGCTGTCCGCGCCCGGGCTTGCAAACGATGCAATCGGCACCGGCGTCGTCGGCGATCATCGCCGTGCGATCCTTCGAGCCTCCATCGGCGATGACGACCTGGCGCACGATTCCTTCAAGGGCCGCCGGGACGAGGGCAGCCAGGCATCGACCAAGGGTCGCTTCGGCGTTGAGGGTCGGAATGACGACGGAGATCATGGGGCCAGTGTTTGGCACCTGCCGGTCGAGCCGACAAGGGCTCTGCGGCGTCGTGCGACCGAGATGTCTACGGAACGTTTTTGTTCTTTATTTGTTCTGCTCAAGATGCTAGCGTTTGCCGGGTTTTCAGCAGCGTGGTGCGACGTGCCGGAAGATTCAATGAATGAAATGGGCGATTTTGCCGGGCGGGCACGCGTGCTGGTTGAGGAAGGCCGGCGGCGCGGCCGGGGCGCGCGTTCGAACGCAAGCGGTCGCTTCGAAGCCCAGCAGCGCGAAGACACCGACGATGGGTGGGGGATCGGCGAAGACCTGCCGGCCTTCAAAACGACGGTGCGGACAGACGCGGCGAGCACGGTGATCACCCGCAACGACAGTCCCGACATTTCTTTCGACCGCTCGATCAATCCATACCGCGGCTGCGAACACGGCTGCACGTATTGCTATGCGCGCCCGACGCACTGTTATCTTGGACATTCCGCCGGCCTCGATTTCGAAACGCAGCTCTATGCCAAGCCGAATGCCGCCGAACTGCTGGTGGCGGAACTGGCCAAGCCCGGCTACCGGCCGGCGACCATCGCGCTGGGCTCGAACACCGATCCCTATCAACCCATCGAGCGGCAGCTTGGGATCACGCGGCAGATCCTCGAGGTGCTTGCCGAAGCGCGCCATCCGGTCGGGATCGTGACAAAGTCGGCGTCGATCGTGCGCGACATCGATATTCTGTCGGGAATGGCGAAGGACGGCCTCGTCAAGGTCGCGCTGTCGGTGACGACGCTCGACCGGCGGCTGGCGCGCTCCATGGAGCCGCGCGCTGCGACGCCGGCGAAGCGGCTTGACGCGCTGCGCCAGCTTCATGAAGCCGGGATTCCGACGGCGGTGATGGTGGCGCCGGTGATCCCGGCACTGAACGATCATGAGATCGAGGCGATCCTGGAGGCGGCCAGCGGGGCGGGCGTTAGCGAAGCCGGCTACGTGATGTTGCGGCTGCCGCTGGAGATCAAGGATCTGTTCCGCGAGTGGCTCGCAACTGATTATCCCGACCGCGCGAAACGGGTCATCGGGCTGATCCAGTCGATGCATGGCGGGCGCGACTACACGTCTGAATTCGGATTGCGCCAGCGGGGGCGTGGCCCTTATGCCGACCAGGTTGCCCGGCGCTTTCAGCTGGCGTTGAAGCGGTTCTCTCTCAACGTCCGGCGGCGCGAGCTTCGAATCGATCTGTTTCGTGCACCGACACCGGCTGGCGGGCAGTTCGCGCTGTTCTAGATCGTTTCCGCTTTAGGGGGGGAGCAATCTTGCTTTTTCGCTCACGGGCCGATCGGCCTGGCCCTCCTTGGGGGCGGGGCTGCTTTTTGGTCAACACTCAGCAAGCTGTTGTTGAGCAGCCGGGCCACAGTCGTGGCCTTGGAGTGCCTCCACCTAAATTTGAAAAGCTCTAACCTGTCGTCGAAGCCGTGGCGACATCGCCATTGCAGGCCGTGTCTGCTGCCATTGACGGATTTGCGCTTCTCCACGGGGCCGACTCAAGCGAAACTCGTCTCCCATGAGGGGACGAATAGATTCGCCATATCTGCCGACGCTCGAACTGGAGCAGGCGGAGCTTTCGCTGAAGCGCGGCGCCATTGCCGGCATCGACGAGGCCGGGCGGGGGCCTTGGGCCGGGCCGGTCGTTGCGGCGGCGGTCATCCTTGATATGAAAAACCTGCCGGTCGGCGTTGCAGATTCGAAGGCGCTCGATGCTGATGCTCGCGAACTTGCCTACGCAAGCATCCGCAAGGCGAGCCGGATCGGGATCGGTATCGCCGATGTCGGCCGGATCGACCGCGACAACATCCTCAACGCCACCATGTGGGCGATGGCAGCCGCACTGCGCGCGCTCGACGTCAAGCCGCGGCTGGCGCTCGTCGACGGCAATCGGCTGCCCCCGGTTTCCTGCGAGGCGCGCGCGATTGTCGGGGGCGACGCAATGTGCCTGTCTATCGCGGCGGCTTCGATCATCGCCAAGGTGACGCGCGACCGCATGATGGTCGAACTTGCCGAAGTCTATCCCGGTTACGGCTTCGAGCGGCACAAGGGCTACGGCACGCCGCAGCACCGTGAAGCGCTGGCGCGACTTGGGCCGACCGACGTTCACCGGCGCTCGTTCCGGCCGGTGCAGCTGGCCCTGGGGCTGGTGGCGGAAGACGCTCCATAGTCAACTGATCGTATGCCAGTGGGCAATGGAAGCGCCGCTCAAGAGCGCCGAGCGGACCTGCCAGCTTCTCAGAGATACGACAGGATCACCACGGCGCCGAGGGTGACGGTGGTCCAGAAGGCCATCGTGCCGGTCGGCCATGTGCGCCCGAACAGACCTTCCGGGCCATGGTGCTGATAAAGCGCGTTGCGGACGCCCGTTGCGCCTTTGACAACGGTATCGGCCAACCACTCCCAGGTGTAGACGCCAAACCTGTCGAGAAAGCTGGCGAGTGCGTGTCCTGGACGGCGCCATAGCCAGTCGACGTCGAGCGTGATCGTCATGGTGCGTTTCAACAGGCCAAGCATCAAGAAGAACGCCAGGCCGGAGAACAGCAGGAGCTGCAGCTGATAGACGACGTGCGCGCCTGTGTAGGGCACATAGTCGACCGGATACGGCAGCATGTCGTAGAGTGGTTTTGGATAGAGGCCGAGGCCGATGCAGAAGAAGGCCATCAGGGCCATCGATGCCAGCATGTTCCAAGGCGGTTCGGGCGGGCGCAGGCCGGAGTCCTTCTGGAAGAAGACGAACCACGGGAACTTGATGCCTGCGTGAAGGAAGACACCAGCGGACGCCGCAGCCAGCGCGAACCAGACGAACGCGAGATGTTCGGCGCCCGCCGCATCCGAAATCATCGATTTCGAGATGAAGCCTGATGTGGCGGGGAACGAGGAAATCGCCAACGCGCCGACAATGCCGAACGCGCAGGTGAGCGGCATGGTGCGGAACAGGCCGCCGAGATCGGTGCACTTTCGCTTGCCGGTCATGTAGAGCACCGAGCCCGCCGACATCAGCAACAGCGCCTTGTAGATGATGTGGGTGAAAGCGTGCGCCGCGGCGCCGTTAAGCGCCATCTCAGTGCCGATCCCTATGCCGGTCACCATGAAGCCGACCTGGTTCACGATCGAGTAGGCAAGGATGCGGCGCATGTCGTTTTCGAGGATCGCGAAGATGATCCCGTAGAACACCATGAACAGTCCGATGGGGATCAGGATCTCGGTGCCGGGGAACCCGCGCATTAGAACATAGACAGCCGTCTTGGTGGTGAACGCGGAAAGAAAGACCATGCCCGACCACGAAGCTTCGGGGTAGGCGTCTGCCAGCCATGCCGAAAGTGGCGGTGCGCCGACGTTGACGAGGAAACCGGCGAATATCAGCATTCGCGGGATGGTCGAAAGGTCCATAGCCGTGAATGCGACGCTGCCGGTGGCGGCAATTTCACCCGCGACCCCCGCCATCAGCAAAACGCCGCCAAGCATGTGGATCGCGGCGTAGCGTAGCCCGGCACCTTGCCCACGGCGTCCGGAGCTGAGGATCACCAGCGTCGATCCGATGGCCATGACCTCCCAGTAGATGAACATGGTGATCAGGTCGCCGGCCATGGCGACGCCGATGGCGCTCCCCGCATAGACGAAGGCAGCCGATAGTTCGAGCGTGCTTTTCTGGTTGAGCGCGAACAGGCCTCCGGCAAAGGCCATGATGGCGAATACGCTCGCAAAGACCCGCGAGAGTGCGTCGATCTTCAAGAACACGAGCGTCTGGCCGAGAAAACTGCCGTTGAGGTGAATGCCGTCCGGCAATGTGAGGACGATCCAAAGCGCGGCAAGCGGACTGGCCAGGAGCGCCAGCCAGCGCAGGCGCACAAGCGCGATGAGCGGCAGGGTCAGGCCCGCGCAGATCAGGATTAGTGCCGGTGGGATGATGAGGCTAGTTGTCATAGTACGTGTCCGGCCTCTTCAAAAGTAAACCCAGGGCCTTGGCGCCCAACACCAGTACGACGCAGGAGGCGAAGCCGTACCAGGCGCCGAAGCCGAATGTGCCGTCGACGCCGAAGTGCGGATGGTGCTCGACAAAGAAATCCCCAAGGACCGTGGCGGCCAGGATGGCGATGAAGACGATCCACAATCTGCGGATCGTCTCCGGGCGAACCAGCCAGTGGTCGGAGGCAGTTTCCGCAGCCGGCTTTGATTGCTTCGGCTGCGCGCCGGATGTGCCTTGGTCAGTCATGTCAGCCTCCCGCGACCATCAGCTTTGCCAGGTCGAGCACTACGTCAGGGAATAGGAAAAGAAGGACGCTCATTGATGCGGTGATCGTCAAAGCGAGAACGATCGGGAAGGGGGCTTCGCCGTGGTCGTCGTGGTGAGTGTCGTTCGCGTTTTTCGCGCCAGCCGCGTGGAGAGGAACAGGTGCGGCCTCCAAGAAAAAAGCGCGCACCAGAATCGGCAAGAAATAACCAGCGTTGAGAACCGTCGAGAGGACGATCACGGCGACCGGAAACCATTGTTCAGTGGTGACCGCCCCTTGCAGCATGAACCACTTGCCGAGGAAGCCTGCCGTCGGCGGCAGGCCGATCATGGCGAGGGCGCCGATGGCGAATGCCGACATCGTCCACGGCATCTTCCAGCCGATACCATTGAGCTGACTGATCTCGGTCTTGTGCGCCGCCGTGTAGATCGAGCCCGCGGCGAAGAAGAGCGTGATCTTGGACACCGCGTGGGCTGCGATATGCATGGCAGCGCCGATGGCCGAGACGGGCGTCAGAATCGCTGCCGCCAGCACGACGTAGGAAAGCTGGGATACGGTAGAGAACGCCAGTCGCTTCTTCAGGTTGTCCTGACGCAGGGCGACGATGGAAGCCATGATCACGGTGAAGCCGGCGACGTAAACGAGCCAGTCTCCAGCTCCGGTTTGCGACAGCGTATCGATACCGAAGATGTAGACGACGACCTTGAGAATGGAGAAGACTCCAGCCTTCACGACGGCGACAGCGTGCAGCAGGGCGCTGACCGGCGTCGGGGCGACCATGGCGGCTGGCAGCCAGAAATGAACCGGCATGACGGCAGCCTTGCCGATGCCGAATACGAACAAGAACAGCAGGCCGCCGATAAGCAGCGGCGATAGCGGGATGGCCTTGCTGACCGCGTCGCCAGCGCCAAGTGCCTGGACGGGTTCCAGTCCCTGGGCAACGATGATGCCGCCGGGCGTGAAGTCGAGCGTGCCGGCGGCGGCCCAGGTCAACAGGATCGCCGGCAGGAACAGCACCATCGACGTGCCGATCAGCAGCACGAGGTAGACCCGGCCGGCCTTCATCGCTTCCGGGGTCGCCTTGTGCGTGACGAGCGGGTAGGTCGAGAGCGTCAGCAATTCGTAAGCAACGAACATCGTGAAGAGATTGGCTGAGAAGGCCAGCGACATGGTCGCGGCGATAGCGACGGCGAAGCAGACATAGAATTGCGTCTGGCGGGGTTCGTCGTTGCCGCGCATGTAGCCGATCGAGTAGATCGAGTTGACGACCCACAGTGTCGAAGCGATCAAGCCAAACAACATGCCGAGCGGTTCAACCTTGAAGGCAAGATCGAGGCCGGGGGCGACCTCCCAGACCTTCAATTCGGGCTGTGCGCCCGCGATGATCCTCGGGTAGAGCGACCAGGTGACCATGGCGAGAGACGCGGCGGCAATCAGGGTGACGGCTTCGCGCAGGTTCGGGCTGCGATGAAACAGCGGAATGAGGAGTGCCGCGGCGGTCGGGATGAGCATGGCTGCGATGATCAGATCGCCCGACGACATGTCCTGGGAGAAGGCTGTCAAACCCGTCAGCATCAGCGGATCCCTCCGAGCAGGACTTCAGCGGCCTTGGCGGAAACGTCGACAGTCGCCTGCGTGTCGAAACCCAGATAGACCGTCGCACCGGCGAGCAACCATAGCGGTATCAGCATCGAGAGGGGGGCTTCCTTCGCCGTCTTGGCGCTTTCGGAGGGCGCGCGGAACCACACCACCTCGGTGATGCGGCCGATGTAGATGACGGAGATCAGCGAACTCGCGACGATCATGAAGACGATCGAGTAGTGGCCGGCGTCGATGGCGCCGAGACCCAGGTACCACTTCGAGATGAAGCCGGCGGTGCCGGGCGTGCCCATCAAGCCGATGCCGGCGACCGCGAAGGCGCCCATGGTGAGTGGCATTGTGCGGCCGATACCGGCCATGTCGGCGTACATCACCGAGCCGATGCGGTAGAATACGGCGCCGAGGGCAAGGAACAGCGCGGTCTTCATGACCGCGTGATTGGCGATGTGGGCCAGCGATCCGGTCAGGCTGGCCTGGTTTGCAAGCGCGACGCCGAGCATGATGTAGCCGACCTGGGCGATCGACGAGTAGGCCAGCATGCGCTTGGCGTCCTCTTCGAAGACGGCGCTGAATGAAGCGAGAAACATTGCCGCGATCGACAGGACGATGAGCACCAGCGGAATCGGCAGGCTGTCGATCGCCAGCGCGATGCCGAAGACCGAGAAGATGACCCGGATGAACAGATAGATCGCCGCCTTGGTCGCGGTGCCGGCCAGGAAGGCCGTCGCGACAGAGGGTGCGTAGGCGTAGGCGTTGGGCAGCCAGACGTGCATGGGAAACAAGGCGAGCTTCAAGGAGACGCCGACGAAGATGAAGCCGAGCGCGGTCAGCACCGCATTGCGGTAGCCCGGATCGGCGATGGCCGGACCCAGCCGGGTGGCCATGTCGTCGAAATTCAACGTGCCCGTGACGACGTAGAGCAAGCCGACGCCGATGATGTAGAGCGTCGCGCCAATCGTTCCCATGATCAGATACTGGTAGGCGGAGAGCAGGGCGCGGCGATGCCGGCCGAGGGCGATCAGCACGTAGGTTGCGAGCGATGAGATCTCGAGAAAGACGAAGGCGTTGAAGGCGTCGCCGGTGATGACGATGCCAAGCAGGCCGGTGAGGCACAACAAGTACACCGCGTAGTACCACGACTGGGCCGATTCCTGGATTTCGGCGCCAATCGAACGGCGCGCGAACGGCATGATGACAGCGCCGATCACGGAGATGACGCACAAGACGTAGGCGGAGAGCTGGTCGACCTTGTAGACGATGCCGATGGGGGCTGGCCAGTTGCCGATCTCGTAGATGATCGGCTGGCCGGTCTGCAGGACTTTTGCCAGAAGGGTGATGGCGATCAGCGGCAGCACGAAGGTGACCGCGAGGGTGAGCGCCCAGGCAAGAATGCCGCGGCGCAGGAAGGTCACCAGGAGCGCGCCGAACAGCGGAACGATGACCAGCAATATCGGCAGATGCGGCTCAGCCGTACCCCAGCTTGAAGAGCTCATTCTGCTTCCGGGTCCTTCGCAAAAATCTCGTCCTCTTCGATGGTGCCGTAGGCTTCCTTGATGCGCACGACGAGTGCCAGCCCGAGCGCTATGGTGGCGACACCGACGACGATCGCCGTCAGCATGAGGACGTGGGGGAGGGGGTTCGAATAGGTCGCGTAGTGCTTGTCGTAGATGGGCGCGGTTGCGTTGAGGATTTTTGCCGGCGTGAGGTAGAGCAGGTAGACCGACGTCTGGAACAGCGACAGGCCGATCAGCTTCTTGATGAGATTGCCGCGGGCGATGACGATGAACAGCCCGGAGATCATCAGGAAGATGGTGATGAAGAAGTTGTAGTGATTGGCAAATTTTTCCAGTGTCTCGATCATGTGCGGCCCCTCTCCACGAATGCGTAGAACATGGCAATCATGGTGCCGCAGACAGTCACGAGTACTCCGATTTCGACGATCAGAATGCCCCACTCGTGAGCATGCAGGAAGTCGTGGGCGAAGCCGGTGTAGTCGAGGAAGTTGTAGCCCAGGAACATGCTGACCACACCGGTGCCGGCGAAAATGAGCACGCCGCCGGGAACCATCATCTCGACGATGCGCGGCGGGGCAACGTGCTTTGCAGCGCGCACGCCGAAAATGATCGCGTAAAGGATCACCATTCCCGCCGAGATGACACCGGCCTGGAAGCCGCCGCCGGGTCCGTAATCGCCATGGAACTGCACGTAGAGTGCGAACATCAGGATGAAGGGAAGGATCAGCTTGGCGCCGACCCGCAGGATCAGATCGAGCCTCATGCCTCGTCCCCGTCGGTGTCGAGTTCGTTGTCTTCGTCGTCGCGCCGCGAGTTATGTGACTTGCGCCAGCCCCCCTGCAGGAGAAGCAGCACGCCGATGCCCGCCGTGAAGACGACCGTCGTCTCGCCGAGCGTATCGAAGCCGCGGAAGTCGGCAAGGACGGCGGTGACAATGTTGGGGGGCATCTCGTGCTTCTTCGAATATTCGATGTAGGTCGGCGCGACATGTGTATGAATCGGGGCATCTGCGATGCCGAAGGCCGGCAGGCCGATGGTGCCCCAGGCCAGGGCGGCGCCCACGACGAGACTGACGAACAAGGGAATCGCGACGCTGCGAGGCCGCGGGTATTCCACCGAATCCGTCAGATACAGCGTTGCCAGCAGGACGACCGTCGAAATGCCGGCGCCGACGGAGGCTTCCGTCATGGCGACGTCGACGGCGTCGAGGGCGATCATGACGGAGGCCATCAGGAAGCTGTAGATGCCGGCGAGGATGACCACGCCGAACAGGTTGCGCTGGCGGATGATGGCGAGCGTGATGGCTGCGAGCAGCGTCAGCAGGATCATCATCACGAATGTTTCGGCATTGGCTGTCACTGCGGCCATAGCCGGGTCCTTCTGGACCGCGGCAGCAGCTCCGGCGGCGTGCTCGACTGTGCCTGCGCGTTCGGCTGCGGCGAGGATCATGACGACGGTTCCTCCTTGCTGCCTGCCGAGCCGGCCGGTCCCGGATCAACATCGCGGCCGCGGCGGTCTTCGGCAAGGATCGGCTTGACGTCGGCGTGCAGCGCCGCCTGCGCCAGGGCGTGGCTGGCGACGGGGCCGAAAAAGAAAAGCAGCGCGAGGACGAACACCAGCTTGAGGGCGACCAGCGTCAGGCCGGCCTGAACGATGAGCCCGAGGACGAGGAGCGTAGCGCCGAGCGTGTCAATGACGCTCGCGGCGTGCATGCGCGTGTAGACGTCGGGCATGCGCAGCAAGCCGAGCGCACCGGTCACCAGGAAGAAACAGCCCGGCACGATCAGGCACCAGGAGATGACATCGGCGATCACTTCCATCCCGAATTCTCCTGATCTTCGGCGATGTCATAGGCGAGATCACCGTGCCGGAAGAACTTCAGAACCGCAAACGTTCCGATCAGGTTCAGGAGGCCGTAGGTGAGGCCGATGTCGAGAAACTCGGGACGGCCGGTCAAAAAGCCGTAGGAGGCGAGGAGCAGGATCGCCAGCGTGCCGATGGTGTTGCCGGCCAGCACGCGGTCGAAAACGGTGGGGCCGCGAATTGCGCGGATCACCGCGAAGATCAACGCAGCCAAAACGGCTCCGGTGGCGACGTAGAACATCAGGCCTTCCTCCCGCTCGCGGTTGCCGCCGTTCCTTCGAATTGGCTGACCCGCCGATCCATGCCGCCGGCTTCGAGATCGTCGGCGTTGCCTTTGACCAGCGCATGCACCTCGAAGACATCGCCGGTCACGCCGGTCGTGATGGTGCCAGGCGTCAGGGTGATGGAATTCGCATAGGTGGCCATCCCGGCCGCGGTCTTCTGGCTGGCGCGGACCTTCGTGAACGTGGGAGAGATCGGCAGGCGCGGATCAAGGATGACCCGGGTGACCGACCAGGCGGATTTGGCAATCTCGATGAACAGCCAAAGCCAGTAGGCGGGCGCGGCGGCAAACAGTTCGATCGGCTGGCCTTCTTTGTCGACGATGTTCATGCGTTGAGCCACGAGCACGGTAATGAGCACGCACAGGATGCCGACGGATATCAGGAAGGGTGTGTAGTGGCCCGACAATGCGAGCCAGAACGCCGCAAGGGCAATCGCAAGGACGAGTGTTCTCATCTTATCGGTCTCTTGCCCCGTTTCGAGATCGTTTCCCCTCGTGGCATACCAGCCACGGCTCTCTGGTATACCAGAGCGATACGATAATCCAGCCCTGGTTGGCTGAGAGGAAAGTCAGCGGTTTCGACAGAGTTCCCCAGCGCCCGCATCGAGCACCCTTGCGCCACCGACGATGTAAAGCTCATCGGGCGCGCAGGCGCAACCGGGGGAGGCCGGGATTCGGTTCGATTGGCACATGTTGGCCGCAATTTTTTGGCAGGTTGCAATCCAGTGTTCCGACGCCGACGCTTGGCGGCCTTCGCCCGGAATCGAGCGTCAGATCCAGAAACACCGGTTGACGAAGGAGCATTCATCGCCGGTTCAGGCGGCGAGACCCAATTTCCTCCGCATGGTGCCAGAGCTGTCTTTGCGAGGGTCGCCACAGCGGGTAGAATGCGGGAGATGCCGGTTTTGAGCCGCACAATCGATTTGGGTGGCTTCACTCCGGTCAGGTGGAAATTCGCAACAGCAAGAACGGTTTGCCTGGAAGCCAGCTCATAGGAGCGCTTCGGGAGCCATTGAGGAGAGTGCTGAGATGAAGAGACTATTCAAATTCCTGGGGCTTGCATCGCTCGTCGCAGCGCTGCCGCTGCTCGTCCAGCCGGCTTCGGCTGCCGAGTTCCGTCAGCCCGGAGAGCAGGTCTCCGGCTTGAACGGGCACATCAGCCCGGCGCCGAAGGGGCTGTTTGCCAAGGCGCCTGAGCCTGAGAAGATCGTCGTTGCCGGCCGCCGCGGCAGATGGATCGGTCCAGCGATCATCGGCGGCGTCGTCGCAGGCGCCTTATTGTCGGGTGCGGCGCGTGCCCACGAGGACCGCTATTATTATTCGCGGCGCCGCTACGACAACCGCTGCGACCGTTATCTGTGGCACTGCGATAACGGCGAACGCTGGGCTTGCTACAAGTTCGACCGCTACTGCGATTAAGGCCGCGTCCGGGCCGCCCCAAAGCGGCCGGCACGTCTGACGGGAAATGAAAGACGGCGCTTCGCGATTGCGCGCGACGCCGTTTTTTTGTTCGGCGCGGTTGCGCGGTTTGCGCCGCGTTCGTCATTTGTTCGACGCATTTTTGCGGATGCTTCTATTTGCCGAACCAAGCGGTGTAGGATATGAGAGTACGCTCATACCGCACCCACCACATCAAGGAACTTTATGCGGGTATGTCTTCGGAGGTCTTTCGGAGGCTCCACATCTTGGCATTGCAAGCATTTATTGATGACAGCTTAGAGGGTAACACCGTCCTCGTCTTGGCGGGGTATATTGCTAGTTCTGATGATTGGAATGCCTTCGAGCCGTGCTGGCAGGAGCGACTAGATATTGCAGAATTTCCCTACTTTAAAATGTCTGAGTTTGCTGCCCGTGACGGCCGATCGGAAGTTGCCGGATGGTTTTATAGAGCAATAGAAAAGCATGCTCGTGCTTTCATCGTGGTTGCAATAGAGATCGAGCCGCTCAGAAACGTCGTGAAAGAGCTTGGTTTTAAAGATGCATTAGGGGACGCAAAGGTCCTTGAAGATCCATATATGAATGCTTTCAGTGCTATTATCGATGCAGTTTCTCAGTATCAGCACGAGCTTGGGTTCGGTGATGAGCCAATAGAGATCATCTTTGATAATAGTGAGGGGCAGGAAGAAAAGGTGAGGCTTGGCTTTGATGCGTTTAAAGAGTGGTGCCCTGAAGAACAAAAAATGAGATTAGGCAGAAGACCCCGATTTGAGGATGACAGGGAGTTTTTGCCTCTACAGGCAGCAGACTTGTTAGCATGGCATGCGCGCAAGCAGTGGCTTCGTGACGGCTCCATGACTGGCAATCATATAGAGTTACCGTGCGATACAAAGGTCGAGATCCGCGGATATCGCTTCAACTTTGGTTATAATGAACTTTACGAATATTTCTCTGTGCTCAAAATTAGCATGATAGATGCTGGTTTTAAATTTGATCGTCCTGATTTTTCAATGAGCTTCGCAGCTACGTACCCTTGGGATTACGATATTTTGACTTTGAAGTTTGATTAGAAAACACATCAAACGCCTTCTCTAACGGCTTGTCCTTCTCATCAATTCTAAGTTCTTTCGCCTTCTCGCGGAAACGCTTGAACAGTTCGTTTACAGGATTGACTGGGCATGGCGGCCTTTGATCTGCTCCCGGTGTTTATTCCTCTTATGGCGCAGGTCGGTCCCAAACTCCTACCCGTTCGTCATTTGTTCGACTCAAAGTCCCTGCACATTCGGCGTCTTCCGATGCTCCGGATGGTACGGTGTCCCGTGTAAAGGCTGCTGGACGTTAAGCTTGTCTTAACCATCCGGATTCGAGAGTGAAAAACGCGTGTGTGTGCGGCCGGCGGTTCTGTATGCTGACCGGTAGTAACGTTGTTGAGTTGTGCGGGAAAGTACCTGGTCCATGGGTGAGCGTCGTGGTGTCAAGCAGCCGAAGCGGCCGGCGAACAAGAAGTTGTTGCCGCTCGATAAAATCCTGCTTGGAGATTGCATTGGCGAGCTGAAAAAGCTCCCCGACGCCAGCGTCGATCTGATCTTTGCAGATCCGCCCTACAACCTGCAGCTCGACCGCGAACTGCTGCGGCCCAACAACACGCGCGTCGACGGCGTCGACGATGCCTGGGACAAGTTCGAGAACTTCGGCGCCTACGACCGCTTCTGCCTGGAGTGGCTGGGAGAATGCCGCCGCATCCTCAAGCCCGACGGCGCCTTGTGGGTGATCGGCTCTTACCACAACATCTTCCGGCTGGGCGCGACGCTGCAGGACCTCGGCTACTGGATCCTCAACGATGTCGTGTGGCGCAAGACCAACCCGATGCCCAATTTTCGCGGCCGCCGCTTCACCAACGCGCACGAGACGCTGATATGGGCGGGGCGCGAGCAATCCTCGCGCTACACCTTCAACTACGAATCGATGAAGGCGCTCAACGACGACCTGCAGATGCGCTCCGACTGGCTGTTTCCGATCTGCTCGGGGCCGGAACGGCTGAAGGACGATGGCGGGCGCAAGGCGCACCCGACGCAGAAGCCCGAGGCGCTGCTGCACCGCATCATTCTCGCCTCGAGCAATACCGGTGACGTGGTGCTCGATCCGTTTTTCGGCACCGGCACGACGGGTGCGATGGCCAAGCTGCTTGGCCGGCGGTTCATCGGTATCGAACGCGATCCGGATTATGCGAAGGCGGCGATGGAACGCATCGCCAAAGTCAATCCGCTCGAGCCTTCAGCCATTGAAACGCAACCCTCCAAACGCGACGAGCCGCGGGTGCCGTTCGGAACCATCATCGAGCTTGGCTTCCTGAAACCGGGTTCGGCGCTGTTCGATCCGCACCGGCGCATCCGCGCGGAAGTCAAGGCGGATGGAACGCTTCGCTACCAGGCGCGGCAGGGGTCGATCCACCGGCTCGGGGCGCAGGTCCAGGGCAAGCAGGCGTGCAATGGCTGGACGTTCTGGCATTACGAGCGCAACGGCAAATTGCAGCCGATCGACGTCTTGCGCGACAAGGCCAAGCTGAAGCTCGGCCTGGTGGAGGCTCCGGCGATGTGGGCGGCCGAATAAATCCCCTGATCTTGCGTAGCGGTCGCCGAAAAGTGGCTTCGATTGCAGGCTGTCGTGGCACTCTGCTAAGGTTTGCGGCGGCGGGGAGGATCGGAGTGGGCGTGGGCACCGATCCGGAACAGTATCCGACTAGTACCCGCTTTCAGAAGTTCGTGAGTCATTCGCGGCGACCACATTGACGAACTTCTGAAAGCAGAGGGTACTAGTAAAATATTGAATCTAGTACCGCTTTCCGATCAGAAGTCCCTGAAAGCGGTTGACTGATACGACACAGGGACTTCTGATCGGCGGTACTAGC
>Ga0180009_10001260_pt1 | contig 31468 bp, 26 predicted proteins | sample OS_PC_MetaG_FD_123537 | JGI IMG/M metagenome (GOLD analysis project Ga0180009, IMG submission 123537) | Groundwater microbial communities from the Aspo Hard Rock Laboratory (HRL) deep subsurface site, Sweden - OS_PC_MetaG | ecosystem: Environmental > Aquatic > Deep subsurface > Groundwater...
CAGTGCGGCGGTCAACGCCATGGCCGAAAGGGTGGGGCCGATCGACGTGCTCTTCAACTGTGCCGGCGCGGTTCATCACGGCACAGTGCTCGATGCATCGGAAGAGGACTGGGACAGCGCCTTCGATCTCAACGTCAAGGCGATGCATCGCACGATAAAGGCCTTTCTGCCGGGCATGCTCGACAGGAAAAGCGGTTCGATCGTCAACGTGTCTTCGGTCGTCTCGACGGTTCGCGGCGTTGCCAATCGCTATGTCTACGGCGCGTCCAAGGCGGCGGTGATCGGGCTGACCAAGGCGGTTGCCGTCGATTTCATCCGGCAAGGAATACGCTGCAATGTCCTCTGCCCCGGCACGGCACAATCGCCTTCCCTCGACGGCCGCATCGCCGAACAGGCCCGGGCACAGGGAAAATCGGAGGATGAGATTCGTCGGAATTTCATCGACCGCCAGCCCATGGGCCGCCTCGGCACCGCCGCGGAAATCGCTTCGGCGGCGCTCTATCTGGCATCCGACGAATCCAGCTTCGTCACCGGTCAGGTCCATGTCGTCGACGGCGGCATGGCAATCTAGAGCCGTTGAGACGAGGGTGCGCGTTCTCGTCCCGTCGGCGCGCGCCTGCGGACGTCGCTAGCCGGGCTCTCGGGGCGCGCCCGCTTCCGGGCCGCGATTGCGGCAAGGCGCACCCGACCGTCAGTTGCCGCGCTTGCCGCTCCGTATGTCAAACAAGTGAACGCGAGCGGGCCGGACGGCGACAAACAGGGTATCGCCTTGATTTGAGGTGATGCGATCCCTGAGGAGCAGATGTGCTTTCTGACCCGCCAGTGACACCGTCACCTGGGTGTCCGCGCCCATCGGCTCGACCATTTCCACCCGTGCGGCGGCGCCGTTCGCGCCGATGTCGAGGTGCTCCGGACGGATGCCACAGACATAGTCGCCATCCGGCGGGGCGGCGGCGCCAAGATCTGCCAGCTCCGACCCGTCCGCGAGCAGCACTCGCCCCCCACGGACGTTTACCGGGAGGAAATTCATCGCCGGTGAGCCGATGAAACCGGCAACGAAACGGTTGGCTGGGCGATCATAGAGTTCGAGCGGCGAACCGATCTGTTCGACTTTCCCCGCGTGCATGACAACGATCCGGTCGGCAAGCGTCATCGCCTCGATCTGGTCGTGGGTTACGTAGATCATCGTCGTCTTGAGCTTTTGATGCAGCGCCTTGATCTCGGAGCGCATGACGACGCGGAGCTTGGCGTCAAGATTGCTGAGGGGTTCGTCGAACAGGAAGACCTGCGGATTGCGCACGATCGCCCGGCCCATGGCGACACGTTGGCGCTGGCCGCCGGACAATTGCTTGGGGAAGCGTTCGAGAAGATGCGAAAGGCCGAGAATGTCGGCGGCCCATGCGACGCGCTCGGCGATCTCGGACTTGGAGCCGCCGCGATGCTCGAGCGAGAAACCCATGTTCTTGGCGACGTTCATATGGGGATAGAGCGCGTAGTTCTGGAACACCATGGCGATGTCCCGGTCCTTGGGTTCGAGCTCGTTGACGACACGACCGCCGATCGAGACTTCACCGCCGCTGACGGTTTCCAGACCGGCGATCATGCGCAACAGGGTCGATTTCCCGCAGCCTGACGGGCCGACGAGAACGAGGAACTCGCCATCGGCAACATCGACATCGACGCCGTGAATGACGTCGACCTTGCCGAAACTCTTCTTGACGGAGTGGAGCCCGACTTCAGCCATCGGTTCAGCCTTTCAGTCCGGTATGGGCCAGCCCTTCGACGAACTGCTTCTGGGCGACGATGAAAACGATGAGGACGGGCAGCGCGGTCAGCGTCGCGGCGGCGAGCTGGATGTTCCACATCGCCCCGCCATAGGCGTCCGTGTACTGGGTCAGGGCCTGCGGCAGCGTGAATTTCTCGGGTGTCGAGATGAAGACGATCGGCTCGAGATAAAGGTTCCAGGAATGCAGGAAGGTGAAGATGGCCACCGCCGACAATGCCGGACGGGCGAGCGGCAGCGCGATCTTTCGGTAGATGGTGAAACGTCCGAGACCGTCGACCCGCGCCGCTTCTTCCAGTTCCACCGGCAGGGCGATGAAGAACTGGCGCATGACAAAGGTCGCAAAGACCGACGGCGCCCCGAAGATCGGCACCAGGATCAGCGGCCAGTGGGTGTTGACCATGCCGAGCCGGTTGAACATCTGGAACAAGGGAACAATCGTCACCTCGGCCGGGATCAAAAGCCCGAGCAGCACGATCATGAAGATGATGTTGGCGCCGGGAAAGCGGATGCGCGCGAAGGCGTAGCCGGCCATCGACGAGAACGTCATGGTGCCAAGGGTGACGAGCGCGGCGATATAGCCCGAGTTCCAGTATTGCCGGGCGAAGGGCTGCAATTCGAACACCTTGGAATAGGTGGAAAAATCGAAAGCGCGCGGGATGATGTCGGGCGGAAAGGCGAAGATGTCCGAGATCGGCTTGACCGAGGACGTGACCATCCACCAGGTCGGAAACACGAACGGAATGAGCAACACGCACATCAGCCCGTAAAGTGCCGTCTTTTTGCCGGTCGAGAGCTCAGTTCTCATAGAACACGAACCTCCGGCGCAACTGCCATTGCAGGAAGGTCAGCCCGGCAACAATGACGAACAACAGAATCGACAGCGTCGAACCATAGCCGAAATAGTGGAACTGGAAGGCCTGCTGGTAGAGGTAGTAGACGAGCACGGTCGTCGACATGCCCGGCCCGCCCTGGGTCAGGATGGCGATCTGGGCGAAGACCTGCAGCGAGCCGACGATGGTGATGATCATCGTCAAAAGCATGGTCGGGCTGATCAGCGGCAGGGTGATGCGGCGGAACTGCTTGAACACCGGAATGCCGTCGACCCGCGCCGCCTCGTAGAGCTCGCGCGGCACGCCCTGCAGCGCTGCGAGGAACAGCACCATGTTGAGCCCGACATTCTTGAACACCTGGACGACGATCACCGAGATCATCGCCGTCGTCGGCGTTCTGAGCCAGTTGGGGCCTTCGATGCCGACGGTTTGCAGCATGCCGTTGATGCCGCCGTTCTTCTGCAGCAGGAACCCCCAGACGATGGTCCAGGCGACGAGCGAGACCACGACCGGCGAAAAGAACAGCGTCCTGAAGACTGTGATGCCCCTCAGCTTCTGATCGAGCAGCACGGCGAGCAACAGCGCCAGGCTCATGTTGAAGGCGACAAGGCCGGCCGAAAAGATGCCGGTCGCCATGAGCGTTTCCGGCAGGGCCGGGTCGGACAAAAGGTACTGGTAGTTCGCCGTGCCGGTGAAGGTGAAGGTGTTGGCCAGAACGTTCCACTCGTGCAGCGAGTACCAGAAGACGAGGCCCAGCGGCACCAGCACGAACAGCGTGATGCCGATCAGTTGCGGCGCTATGAACAGATAGCCCGCTATGGCGTCGCGTTGCCGCATCGACAGCGCGAAGCGCTTCCGCGACGGCTGTCCCGGTCCATGTGGCGCGGCGTCATCGGTCGAAGCGGCGGTCATCTCGGCCAATCGCAATTCGGGTTCTGATGGTGCCGGGCCGCGGTGCGGGACCGCGGCCCGGCAGGACGACACTATCAGCGCGCCAGCAGCGGCTGGATACGGTTGCAGATGTTGCTGAGCGCCGCCGGAATATCGGCATCTTGCACCCAGATGGCGTCGAGGCCGGCGCGAACGACCTGCTCGATCTGGGCGAAGCCGGAATGACCGGGCAAGACTGTGCCGTTGGCGATGCCGGCGATGACGACGCTGTCGAGCTGTTCCCTGGACAGCAGCGGGTTGGTCTTGCTGAGCGCGTCGGCATTGAGCAGCGACTGCCGGATCGAGGGGAAGAACTGCGCCAGCTTGGCCGAATTCTCCGGATTGGTCATGTAGGCGAGGAAATCGGCCGACAGCTCCGGATTGGCGCCGGACGCGAAGACGCCGATGGCCGCCTGGCCGATCAGGTAGTACTCACCGGCCGGGCCGGCGGGCAGCGGCACCAGATCCCAGTCGAACGGATTCTCCTTGGGCAGCAGCGAGGCACGCGAGATTTGCGTGATGGTCAGGGCGCCGTCTCCGGCAAAGAAGTCGGCATTGACGCCCGGTCCCGGCATGGCGTTCTGGGCAAAGATAGCATCGTGAATAAACGTCATGGCATCGACCATGGCCGGTTCGGCGAAGGTACAGGTCTTGCCGTCCTCGCTCCAGGGCTGGGCACCCCACCCCATCCAGATGGCGGCGAGGTTCTTCCAGGTCTGGTAGTTGAAGTCGCGGACGATCAGCCCGGCCTTGCCGGAAGCACCGACCGCCGAGGCGGTGGCGACGGCATTGTCCCAGGTCCATTCGCCTGCGGCGATCAGTTCGGCCGGGGTTTTCGCACCCGCCGACTTGATCAGGTCGTTGTTGACGAACATGGCAAACGGCGAGGTCGAGAACGGCATGGCGAGAATCTGGCCGTCCTTGGACCACAGCCCGAGCGGGGGCTTGGACACGTCGCCAAGATCATAGGCGTCGCCGCCAAGCGCGCCGTCGAGCGCATAGAGCGCGCCGGAATTGACGAAATCGCTCGCCGCCGTCTCGAGAATCCAGGCGAGGTCGGGGGCGTTGCCGCCGGCGATCTGGGTGGTCACGGTCGTGGTGTAGTCGGCGAAAGGCAGCGAGTCGAACTTGACCGTCACCCCCGGATGGGTGGCGGCAAAGCCGTCGGCGATGCCGTTGAAGAGCGCCAGATGCGCCTCGTTGGCGCTCCAGATGGTCATGCGCAGTTCCTGCGCCGCCACCGGTGCCAGTGCCGAAAGCACCGCCACCGCGGCGCAGGTGCTCAGAAGTGTCAGTCTACGCATTGTCGTTCCTCCCTGATGCTAATGCGTCGTACGTTGCTGATACGTATAAGCTAATAGCCACGAATATCCGGCCATTGCCGTTCGATGCCCCGGCGCTCCAGGTGTGACTGGAACGCCGACAGGCGCTTGTCGTCCGACTGGACGCCGTGGGGCGTCGCGTCCTGATTGAGGCACCAGGCGGCCAGCGCCCCCGCCACCTCGCCGATGTTCCATTCGACCGGGTGCAGGCGATAGCAGCCATTGGTGATGTGGGTGGTGCCAATATTCTTTCCTGCCGGTATGAGGTTGGTCACCCGCTGCGGCAGCAGGGCGCCGAGCGGAATCTCGAACGGACAGGACGGCACGTCGATATAGTTGTCGCCGCCTGTCGATGGATGCAGGTCGATGCGGTACATGCCGATGCCGACGCTGTCGCGGTAATGAACCGCGCCCATTTCGCCGCGCACGGCAAAGCTCAGATCCTGTTCCACAATCCGCTTCATTGGGCGGATGCGCCTGCTCTCGCGGATATAGGGCGCCATGGCGAGCCCGTGTTCGGTGCCGGTGACATCGCCCCTTAAGCCGAGGCCGGGAAAGCCGATGCCGCCGTCGGGGCGCGGCGCTTCGGTCTGCATCCAGTAGAGTACCGACATCGAAAGCGCGCGCGCCGCCGCGATGTGACGGTCCTTCTCGCTCTCGGACACATCGATGATCGAGCCGTCGAGATAGTCGATCATTGGCCAGTTCACCAGGCAGATGTCGGAGGGATAGGTGCCGGGCATGAAATTGCGCCGGGCCGCGATGCGCCGGAAGGTCCAGAGGTTGCCGTCGCCCGGATTGCGGCGCTGATCGGCATCGACAAGCAGCGGATCGTCGTCCGGGTTGGGCGTGAACGAACGCGTGACGCGTTTGAGTGTTCGCGGATGCGGCGCCGCCCAGCTAAGCAGCGGTCCGCCCCAGAAACCGGGGGTGTAGTTGCGCCAATAGTCGTAGCCGGCCGGTCGGTCGATGGTGCGGTCGCCTTCGACATGGTCGAGGGCGAAACAGACCGAGAAACTCTGGACATTGTCCGGCTGTGCTATAGCGGGGGCGCTCGGCTCGCCTGTATCGGACCACGCCTCGAAACCGGTGACGTATTCGGTGCCGGTCAGCGGCAGGAGATCGCCCAGTTCGGTGGCGTCGATGACGTAGTCGGCCGAAACGACCACCTCCGAGCCATCGTCGCGGCGCCGTAGCGTCACCGCCCGTACCCGGTCGCCGTCGACCTCGGCGGAAACCGGCCGGTAGGGCTGCAGCACGCTCAGCCGGCCGCTGCCGCGCCAGGGCATCAGCATGGCCTCGATGACGGCGACGGCGACGCGCGGCTCGATGCACAGGCGGCTGACCCAGCCGGCGCCGGGATTGAGATCGCCCCAGGCGCGGCTGGCTTCGGCTAGCGGATAGTGGTCGCGGTAGTATTGCCTGATGGCGCTGCGAAGCTGGCGATAGCTCCGTGTGATGCCGAACTGCTCGACCCACGAGTGCTCGTCCGAGGGCACGGCCTGGCTGGTCATCTGACCGCCGAGCCAGTCGTATTCCTCGCTCAGGACGACGCGACGCCCGGCCTCCAGCGCCGCCAGCGCCGCCGCCACGCCGCCGAGACCTCCTCCGACAACCAGAATGTCCGTGCCGAGCTCGCGCATCTTTCCCATCGTCAACCTGTTACCGCTGCGAGGGTTTCACCCTCGATCCGTTCACACTCCAAAAGCACCTGTTCGACCGCCGTGTCGCCCTCGATGCGGCGTACCAGCATCCGTGCCGCCTCGCGGCCCATCTCCTCGCGCGGAATGCGAAAGGTGGTAAAACGCGTGCCTGTCTCGGCGGCGCGCTCATGTCGACCCAGGACGATGATCGAGAAATCGCGCGGCACATCGAAATTGCGGGCCCGCGCCAGACCGCGCACCTTCACCGCGTCCGAGAGTTCGGTGAACACGGCGAGCGTGGCGCCGCAGCCAAGGATCGCCTCGAGCATGTCGTCGGGCGTCGGCAGCACCGCATCGAGCCGCGCCACCATTTCCGCGCCGCCGCCAAGCGTCGCCCGGAAACCCTGCCAGCGGTCGACCGAGGATTCGGCGCCTGCCACGGGACCGATATAGGCGAGCTTTTTATGTCCCATGCCGATGGCGCGGGTCACCAGCGCCGTGGTGGCGCTGACATAGTCGCCACCGCAATAGGGCACCGGCCCGCCGGCATCCTCGCGGCGCCCAATGGCGACGAAAGGATAGTCGCCGGCAACCAGTCGTTCGAGCTCGTCGCGGTCGAATTCGCGTCCGAGCACGAGGCAGCCGTCGGCCAGCCTCAGCCGCACGTTCTCGCCGAAAATCTTCTTCTGGCCGCCGCTCGAACCGGTCATCAGCAGCAGGTCGTAGCCAAGCTCCTGCGCCGCCTCCTCGATTCCGAGCAGGAACGGGGCGAAGAAATCGGCCTGGGCACTCGGAAAGGCCGGTTCGTAGGTGAAGACGCCAAGGATCTGGTTGCGCCCCGCCGCCATGCGCCGGGCGATCGGATCGGCGACATAGCCGGTTTCGCGAATGGCGGTGAAGACGCGCTCGCGCGTCTCGGCGGGGATGCGGTTGGCAGCGGATTCGCCGCCGTTCAGCACCATCGACACCGCCGCCTGGCTGACACCGGCGATACGGGCGATGTCGCGCTGCGTCACCTTTCCCGGTCGATTCACCTGTCCCCTCCCGTTGTGCTTATACGTATAAGCTGCTAATACGCATAAGCAGGAAATTCGGGCGAGTCAAGCGCAATGAATTCGACCGCGACTTTCGCCGAAACCCTCCGGCTCCACGGCGTCAGGACCGTGGCCATGTTCGGCGATTCCATTACTGTGGGAATGGCGGCCTCGACGCCGAGTCAGGCATGGCCGGCGCTTTTTGCCGCGGCGACAAACACGCGCGTCATCAATCGTGCCATATCCGGGACGGTGCTGCAGAACTCTCCGGATGCCGACGGCACTCCGCGCGCCGACAACGGCTTGTCGCGCTGTCATCGCGACCTGATCGCCGAGCCGGCCGACGCCATCTGCATCCTCTATGGCTATAACGATGCCCGCTACATGGCGGCACCGGACAGTTTCAACCTCTTTGGATTCCGGCGCGACTATGCCGTTCTCGTCTCCTGCCTGCTCGGCGCGGGGTTCGCGCCCGAAGCCATCGCCGTCGGCAGCCCACCCTTCGCCTGCGCCAAGGGTTTCGCCATCGGCAGCGCCGGCTTCACCGGGCAGACACGCGACGGCTTTGGCGCCTATGTCGGCGTGGTTGGTGCCATCGCGCGTCAGTTCGGGCTGGCCTATGCGCCGGTCTACGAAGTGATGGCAGCGCGGCCCGATGGCAGCCTGGCATCACCGGATGTCACTCACCCGAACGATGAAGGTCACCGCCTCATCGCCCGGGCTTTTCTTGAGGCCGGCATTCCCCGCTAGGCAGTTTCACGCTTTTTGCGGAAACGGGCAGGGGCTGTGACCAAACGACCTGGTGAAAAGCGCCGATCTAGATTGCGCGCTGGTCGGCGCCGAACACATGGGCGCGACTGGCGTCGACGGCCAATCCGATAGTGTCCCCGGTCCTTATGGAAAGGTCGTCGCTGCGCTGGACGACAAGCCGGCCGGAACCGGTCGAGACATAAAGCACGGTCGAATTGCCGAGATGTTCCACAAGCTCGACGCGCCCGGAAAGATTGGCCTCGGCATCGCCGGGGTTGCAGGGCCGGATGTGTTCGGGACGAATGCCGATCTCGAGTTCGCCGGGCTTCAGGTCCTCGACCCCGCCACGCGCCAAAATCGCGACACTGCCGCTGCCGGCAAGCTCGAGCCTGACTTCGCGGCCAGCGACAGTCTCCATCCTGCCCTTGAGGAAATTCATCTGCGGGGAACCGATGAAACCGGCGACGAACTTGTTCGCCGGTTGGTTGTAGAGCTCGAGCGGCGTGCCGACCTGGGAGATCGTGCCGGCGTCGAGGACGACGATCTTTGACGCCAGCGTCATGGCCTCGATCTGGTCATGGGTCACATAGATCATCGTGGTCGCGAGCTCCTCGTGGAGCTTGGCCAGTTCGAAGCGCATCTGCACGCGCAACATGGCATCGAGATTGCTGAGCGGTTCGTCGAACAGGAACACCTCCGGCGATCGGACCAACGCCCGGCCGATGGCGACGCGCTGGCGCTGGCCGCCTGACAATTGCGCCGGCTTCCGATCAAGAAAATCGGTCAATTGCAGAATGCGGGCCACCTCCTCGGTGCGTTGCGCCGCCTCCGGCTTGGGACGACCGGCAACGTCGAGACTGAACGAGATGTTCTGCCTGACGGTCATGTGCGGGTAGAGCGCGTAGGACTGGAAAACCATGGCGATCTGGCGCTTGGCCGGATGGGTGTTGGTGACGTCGGCGCCGTTGACAAAAACCTTTCCCGAACTGACCGCCTCGAGACCGGCGATCATGCGCAAGAGCGTCGATTTCCCGCAACCCGATGGCCCGAGCAAGGCGCAGAACTGGCCCTTGGCGACCGACAGGTCAATGCCCTTGATGACCTCGACGGAGCCGAAGCTCTTGTGGACGTTCTCTATTTCGACGTGCTGCATCTCTTTGCTCCGTGCCTTTGCCCAAATTGCGCGAGATCGCGTCCTACATCTCGTCGATCCAAACGCGCATGGCGTTCGGGCCGCGATTGGCCCAGAGAAAATAGGGTATGGCAACAAGGGCGATGTCGGCCGTGGCCGAAGGCGTATTGCGATAAAGCACGCCGGCCCAATCCCTGGTCTTGATCTGCTGCGCCTTCGCTTCAATGGCGACGATGCCGTCGAACAGGTCGGGGCGTTCGACCGGCGAGAGCATGGCGTTGCGCGGCAACACAACCAGCGGAATGCTCGTGTCCGTGTTGTCGGCCTGCTCGATGCAATAGACCAGCGGCCCACGCATCAAGGCGGTTTTGCCGAAATCATCCCGGACTTCGGGATGGGCGTAGATGCGCTCGATGGGCATCGGCAGATCGAGCTCGACCCGGTCGCCCCGCGACCAGACGCGGCGGATATCGAGATAACCCCTTTGGACATTGCCGTTGACCGGCAGGCGTTGGCCGTTCACGGCGACCTTGGCATCCTTTGCCCAGGCCGGGATGCGCAGCTTCAGGCTGAACTCGGTCGCCTTGCTCGGATCGATGCGGATATCGATATTTCCCGACCACGGGTAGTTGCTGGTCTCTTTCAGCTTCACTGCCGTTCCGGCGATCTCGAACCTGGCTTCGGTGCCGCCATAAAGGTGCACGATCAGCGCGTCGGCGCTGGTCGAATAGAAATAGCCGGATACCGAAGCGATGAAGCGCGCCACGTTCATGGTGCAGCACGGACACGGATGCCATTCCCAGCGCTGGTGCGAACCGTCGCTTTCGAGCGGGTTGTCGTAGAAATAGTGCTCGCCGTCGCGGCTGAGCCCAGCCATGCAGTTGTTATAGAGCGCCTGCTCCAGCATGTCGGCATACTTGCCCTCAAGGTCGATGTTGAGCATGCGCTGGGCCCAGAACACCATGGCGACCGAGGCACAGGTTTCGGCATAGGCGGTTGCGTTGGGCAGGTCGTAGTCCTTGGTGAAGCCTTCGTTGGAGGCCGAAGGCCCGAACCCGCCGGTGATGTACATCCGCGTCTCGGTCACGTCCTTCCAGAGCGTCTCGCAGGCGTGCTTCAGCGCGGCATCGTCGAGTTCGGCGGCAAGGTCGGCCATGGCGGTGTACATGTAGAAGGCGCGCACGGCGTGGCCGACGACCTTGTCCTGCTCGCGGACCGGCTTGTGCGACTGGTTGTATTCCTGGGTGCCCTGCAGGAAGCGGTCGCCCTCGCGGCGGCGGGCCTCTTCGGTAAAGTAGTGCGGCGACTGTCCGCGCTCGTTGATGAAATAGGCGGCAAGGTCCAGGCGCTTGCTGTCGCCGGTCAGCTGATAGAGCTTGATCAACGCCAGTTCGATCTCCTGATGACCCGGATAGCCGCGCTTCTGGCCCGGGCCGGTGCCGAACGTCGCGGCGATGTGGTCGACATAGCGTTCCATGACGTCGAGGAATTTCCGTCGCCCGGTCGCGCGGAAATAGGCGACGGCGCCTTCGAGCAGGTGGCCGGCATTGTAGAGCTCGTGGTTGTCCCTGAGGTTGGTCCAGCGGTTCTCCGGCTCACGCTCTATGTACCAGCAGTTGAGATAGCCATCGGGCAGCTGCGCCTTTTCCAGATCGTTTACGATGGCGTCGATCTTTGCCTCGATACCGGCATCGCGCCGGTGATGGAGGGCGTAGCTTGCCGCCTCGATCCATTTTCCGACATCGGAATCCCAGAAGATCTGGGTGGTGAAATTGTGGGCGTTGCGCGGAATAGTAAGCTCCGGCACCGGCTTGGGGAGTTTGAGCGAGGACAGGATGTCGTGCGCTTCAAGCTGGCGATACTGGCTCGGAACCGTGTGCGCCAGAACCGTATCGAGCCGCTCCCGCCAGAACGCGCCGGTCAGCCGGACATCGGTGAAATTGGCGGGCGTGTATTTACGCATGGTCGTGTCCTTCTTGTATTCCCTTGGCCCCGGCTTGCTCCTTCGCGTCGGCCACCTGCGAGGATTGCCGGACCACGAGCGTGCAGGGCAGTCGCGAAACTCCGCCATAAGTCTCGCCGTCGATCATCGTCATGAGATGGCGGCCGGCCTCGCGGCCGAGTTCGTAAAGATTCATGTCGACGCTCGACAATGGCGGCCGGGTGGCGTTGGTCAGCACTTCCCAGTTGTCGAAGCCGACGATGGCGACATCCTCGGGCACGCGAATGCCCCGCAAGGTCAAGGCATCCAGCGCGCCGCGGGCGATCTGGTCGTTGCCGCAGAACAGTGCATCCGGCGCTTTCGCCGGCTCGGCAAAAAGCCTGTCGACGGCCTCCCGCCCCCAGGCCTCGGACCAGGAGCCTGTCAGGCACAAGCTGGCGTCGTATTCGATCCCCGCCATTGCCAGGGATTTCGTGTAGCCCTTGCGCCGCAGCCGGACGGCTTCAAACCGCTCCGGGCCCGTGATATGCGCGATCCGCTGCCGGCCCTGCGAAATCAGGTGCTCGGTCGCAAGCCTTGCTCCGCCTTCGTCGTCGGGCAACAGGCAGAACGAGCCGGGCGCGTCGCTTTGCGAGAACACGTAGATGACCGGCAGACCGGTTTCGCCCAAATCGATCCGGGGACGACTGTCGGCCCGGCGTGAGGTGACGATCAGCCCGTCGACGCGCTTGGACAGCAATTGCTCGACATGCTGGCGCTCACGCTCGGGGTCGTCGGTGGCATTGCACATGAAAACCGCGATGCGCCGTTCGGCAAGGCACGCCTCGAGGCCCTCCATGATCGGCATGGTGAACCGGCCGAAACTATCGTTGGAGATCAGGCCGACGGTGGCGCTGGCGCCGCGATGCAGGCTCTGCGCCAGTTCGTTGGGACGGAAGCCGAGTTCGGCGACGGCTTCGAGAACCCGTGCCCGCGTTTCCTTCCTGAGGCTTCCGGAATTGTGCAGCGCCTTGGAAACCGTTCCGATGCTGACATTGGCGACACGCGCGACATCGCGAATGGTCGGTCCCAGCCGGCCAGCGCGTGGTGCCACGGCCTTGCTCCTATTTTCCGGCGGCTTGTCGTCAGCGTTTGTCATGCCTGGCCGCCTATTTGACCGCGCCGGACAGGAAGCCGGACATGTAGTACTTCTGCAAAAGCACGTAGATGGCGATGCAGGGGAGAACGGCGATGACGACGCCCGCCTGCAGCGCGCCCCAATCGATGGCGCCATGCTGCCCGGTGCGGACGTTCACAAGCATGATCGGAATGGTGAAATTGCTCTCGCGGCTCATGAAGATCAGGGCGCCGAGAAACTCGTTCCACGAGGCGATGAAGGCGAAAAGTACGACGGTGACGATGCCGGCCTTCACCAAGGGAAGAAACACGCGCCAGAGCGTTTGCCAGGAGTTGCAGCCATCCGTCACGGCTGCCTCTTCAAGTGCCTTCGGAATGGCCTCGAAGCTGTTGCGCAGCAGGAACACGCTGAATGGCAGCTGGACGATTGTATGGATGAGCGCCAGCCCGACAAGGCTGTTGGACAGACCGATTTTGGAGAACATCAGGTAGAGCGGCGTCACCAGCGCCTGATACGGGATCATCAGGCCAAGCAATAGGACAACGAACAGGATTTCCTTGCCCGGAACCGGGAAACGCGCCAGGCCATATGCCGCCGGAACCGCCAGAACCAGGCAGAAGACGATGGTCAGAAAGGCCACGGCCAGGCTGTTGAACAGATAGACAGGCAAGCCGACCTGGTAGTCGTAAACCTTGAAGTAGTTATCAAGACTAAGGGCGTGCGGCAGATAGGTCGGTGGCGCGGCCATCGCTTCGGCCGGCGTCTTGATCGACGCCAAAAGCGACATGAAGACCGGGAACAGCATCAAGGCAATCAGGAAGATGCAGACGGCCGCGACAATGTAGCGGGTGTGCTTTTTTTCGCCGGCGATCGTCGGTGCCTTGCCCGCGGCTGGGTGTGTGGCAGTGCCAACGGACATGCTGGTCATTCTGTCCCCCTTGGCCGGGTCAGCGCGACCTGCGTTGCCGCCCCGATGAAGATGATGACGGTCAGAATGATCGCCAGGGCCGATCCGTAGCCCAATTTGAAGTAGATGAAGGAGTTCTGGTACATCCAGTAGACCGAGGTGAAGGTGTCGGTCTTCGGTCCGCCCTGGGTCATGATGTAGAACTGGTCGAAGGCGACCATCGATCCGACGACGCTGATCAGCGTGGTCAGAAGGATCGAGCGCGTCGACAGTGGCAGGATGATGCGGCGGACCCGTTGCCAATAGCTGGCGCCGTCGATCATAGATGCTTCCGTGATCTCGCCGTCGATCGACTGGATCGCCGCCACGAAAAGGATCGTGCCGAAGCCGATCACCTTCCAGGTCACCGAGATGATCACGGCCCACAGGCCGAGTTCGGCGTCGGTGAACCAGGCGAGCGGCGCCTCGATGAGGTTCAGATCAACGAGAATCTTGTTGATCGGCCCGACGCGATGATCGAACAGCCAGTACCAGAGCAGACTCGAGGTCGCGAGGCCGATCACCCAGGGCATGAAGATGACGCCACGGGTGAATTGTTTGAGACGGGTGTTCTGCCAGGTCAGAAGCGCAAGAAGAAAGCCACCCCCCATAAGCACCGGCGTGATGAACAGCGTGTACTTGAGGGTGAAGCCGAGCGCGCTCCAGAAAGTCGAATCGTTGAAGGCCTTCTCATAATTGCCGAGGCCGATGAACTTGCCGCCGCCGAGAAGCGATGTACTGGTCAGCGACGTATAGAAAAGCTGGCCAAGCGGGTAGATTACAAGCGCCGCCACGAACAGCAGCGCCGGCATCGCGTATAGCAACCCAACAAGACCGGCTCGGTTCGGCTTCATCTTCAACCTCTGGCGCAATATTGCAGGAATGGTCGGCAGCCTACGCCGCTTCACTGACAGTCACCACCGGACTCCATGGCGAGATGTGAGTGGTTGCGGCGCCGCTGCCATGAGCGGCGCCGCAACCCATCCGCCAATGGGAGGAAGACTTACTCGCTGGCGATTTCCTTCATCTTCTGACGGGCGGTCTCGATGGCACCATCGATGTCGCCGTCAAAGATCGCGGTCTGCAGCATCGTGATCCACGGGCTCGCGTCGCTATTGACCATGTCGTTGAAGTGGAAGACCCACGGAACCTGTCCGATGCCGACCGCCTTGGCGGTGGTGATGTAGCGCGGCTCGGCCTGAAAGTACTCGTTGTCGGCCAGATCGCTGCGCGAGGGCAGGATGAAGTTCTTGGCCAGACCGTTGAGTTGGGCGTCATCGGTGAGCTGCCAGGTGATGAAGTCCTTGGCGATGTCGGCGTGCTTGGACCCGGTCGGAATAGCGATAACGTCGCCGCCGACGAAGGAGGATTGATCACCGTCCTTGACACCCGGGAGCGGAGCGATGCCGAAATCGAGTTCCGGATGATCCTGCTTGATCGAGTTGATCACAAGCCCGCCGGCACCCTGCATGCCCAGCTTGCCGCCGAGGAACACGGCAATGAAGTTGTTGCCGGGGTCGGACTGCGCGTCCGGCGGAATTGAGCCCGCCGTCCACATGTTGCGGAAGGTGGTCAGCACTTCCTTGACGCCGGTTCCTTCCAGGATCGGATCATCGGGTCCCTTGGGCAGCAGCTTGGCGCCCGAACCCCACATCATGGGAGCGACCGTGAAGATGTTGCAGCCGCCGCACGAGCCGGAGAAGTAATAGCCATAGGTGTCGTCGCCGAGCGCGGCGATCTTGGCGGCGTAGTCCTCGATTTCGGCGAGAGTCTTCGGCGGCGTCTCGGGATCAAGGCCCGCCTGACGGAAGAGCTCCTTGTTGTAGATAAGGACCGACACGTCGGGGGTGAAGCCGGTGCCATAGAGCTTGCCCTCATAGCTGGCCAGATCCTTGAACGCCTGCGCGACCTTGGCCTGGTTGGGGTCGTTCTCGAGCAGGTTGGTCAGGTCTTCGAGAAAACCGGCACGCATGAAATCCGGCATGAAAATCAGGTCGAAGGCAACGAGATCCGGCACGTCGCCCGACTGCACGCCGGTGGCGAGCTTGGTCACCATCTGGTTGTCGGGAATGACCGTGACCGAAATCTGGTCCTCGTGGGTCGAATTCCAGAGGTCGGTCATGAAAGTGGCGCCATTGGCGGCGCTTGAGCGGACCAGAAGGTTCAGTTGTTCGGCGGCCATCGCCGAACTCGACATCAGAGCCGCAACAGTCGTTCCCAGAACGACGCGCGCGACAGCTCTCTTTGATAGGAATCGCATTGGTTTCCTCCCTTGCTGCGAAGCTTCGGACGGCGCTGTTCTCGCAGCACCGGCGGATGAGGAAAAGCTTTTCCTGATTTGTTCTCGATCTCGTGGACCAAAGATGCCATCGATTTAGGAAAAGCTTTTCCGTTTTCTAGTGCCACAAGTTTGTCCGTGGCGCAAGATGGTTTGTATTCCCATGTTGCGTCAGATTCCCCGGCCTTGCGCTCTGGATGTGGCGGCTGCCTGATCCATTGTGGGTGCGGCACCCGCCATCGCGACGGATCGAAAATCTCGTATGTCCCAGCGGCTTTCAGCGAGCCGGCGCGGGGCAAGTCAGAGACGTCAAGCTTGCGCAGGACCCGACGCCCGCGATGACCCGTCCGATTGCAAAGCGCGCCACTCCGGGAGCCGATCGGCGCCTTCGAGCGTTTCACCCAATCGGGCTACCGCGGCTGGATTGTGATGACGGTGCTAAACGCGTTTCGATGACAAAACCTCGAATGTCTTGGCGATGGTCGCGGTCGAACGGTCGAGATCGGCCAGGGCGAGACCGGCGATGAGCGCGTCGATGACGGCGAGCTGGGCGATGCGGCTGGTCATGGCTTCGGTGCGAAACTGGGTTTCCCGCGCCAGGGTATTGAGCACGATATCGGCATGAGCCAGAATCGGTGATTTGCCGAAATTGGTGACGACGATGGTTGTCGCACCGGCCTCCTTGGCGAGCCGCGTCGCGGTCAAGGTCTCGATGGTCGATCCGGAATGCGAGACGGTGATGACCGCGACATCGGGCGTGCACAGCGACGCGGTGATGGCCTGGACGTGGCTGTCGACGCTGGCGCGCGAGGGGATGCCGATACGCAACAGGCGGTAATTGGCGTCTTCGGCGATGGTCGCGGCGCTACCGATGCCGAACACCTCGACGCGGCTGGCGGCACGGATCGCATCGACGGCCCGCTGCATGGCCGCGACGTCGAGCGCCTTCATCGTGTCCTGCAAGGCGTTGAGATCTGACTGGAAAACCTTGTCGATGACCGCTTCCATGGTATCGGTCGGCAGCAGATCCTCGTGGATGAACTGCACCGGTTTGACGAGATCACGGGCCAGCGCCAGCTTGACCTGCTGAAACCCGCGCGCACCGAGCGACTGGCAAAGCCCGATGACACTGCCCTCGCTGGCCCCGGCGCGTTCGGCGACTTCGGTCACCGACATGTGGATGACATCGGCGGCATTGGCGATAATGAAATCGGCGATGCGCCCGGCCGTCGGGGCGAGGCTCTGGCGCAAGGCCTTCAGCCGATCGATGGCACCGCTGAATTCGGCCCCCCGCTGGCCGGGCCTGTCGTCGTTTCCGTGCTGGGACGTCAACGTCATGTCACGCTCTTTCGGCGGCCGGTTCGAACAGGCCGGGTCCGAGTTCACCTGGCCGCACTTCAACGAAAGACATGCCCAGCGCCTCAGCACCGGCGCCGTCGGTGGCCCGATTGTCGCCAATCATCACCACGCGGTCCGGTGGCAATCCCAGTCGCGCGCAAGCCTTTTCGAACAGAACCGGTTCCGGCTTTCCCACGACATGGCAAATCGATACCCCCGCCGCCGCCATGATGGCCGCACCGATCGCTCCCGCCTCCGGCACCGGTTCGCCTGCCGGGCCGCGATGCGAGGTGTCGGGACACGATAGCCAGAGCGGCACGCCGCCGGCAATGGCCGCGGCCGCGCGCGCCAGGCTGTCATAGGTGAAGGACCGGTCGCGCCCGACCAGAACGAGATCGCAGTCTTCGGTTGTCGGCCGAAGTCCCTTTTCGCGCGCGAAGTCCTTGAGTTCTGGGCTCATCATCAACATCGCCCGCGCGCCGGAAAAGTGTTTCGCGGCCTCCTCGATCGCCGTCGTCCCAGCCAGAACGATATCGTCCGGATCAAGATCGACACCAAGCCCGGAGAGGACATGCGACAAAGCGTCCGGCATGTGCTCCGCGTCGTTGGAGACAATGACCATCCTGTCCCCAAGGTTTTCCACAAGCCAGCGGGCGCCGGGCAGAAGCACGCCACCACTCATCAAAGTTCCATCCAGATCAACGAGATAGCCTTCGGCTCGAAACGCGGGAAAATGCACATTCTGCCCCTGTTCAGAAGGCGACAAAGTGGAATGAGTTTCTCTCAGTGTCAAGCTGCATGAACACTGAGTAACATTCATTCAGCTGTCACACGTCGTGGTTAATCACCTTCCCCCAAGACGGAAGGAGCCACCCGTGCTCGAGTTCGCCCTAAGCCGATTGCTGCGCATGCTCATCACGATCTTCGTGATCGTGACCGGCGTGTTTTTCGCCACCCGCATGTCGGGAAACGCGGTCGACTTTCTCGCCGGCGAGGGGCTGAGCGCCGACCAGCGCGAGACAATGATCGCCTATTACGGCCTGCATTCCTCCATCGGGGAGCAGTACTGGCTGTTCATCCGATCCTTCTTCGACGGCAATTTCGGCCTCAGCTTTTTGGAGCGCCGCCCGGTCGCGACCATCGTCATGGAGCGGATCGGCCCCTCGCTGCAACTGCTCGTCGGCGCCATCGTCGTCACGCTGGTCATCGCCGTGCCGGCCGGCACGCTGGCCGCCATCAAGCGCAAGTCCTGGCTCGGCAGCACCATCATGGGCGCCGCCTTTCTCGGCTATGCCATCCCGAATTTCGTGCTCGCTATTCTCTTGATCCTGATCTTCTCGTTCTGGCTCGGCTGGCTGCCGAGTTCGGGCAACGGTTCGTGGCTGCATTTCATCATGCCGGTCACGGCGCTGTCGGCGGCGCTGATCGCGACCCTCACGCGCTACACCCGTAACGCCATGCTCGACGTGCTGAGCCAGGACTATCTGCGCACGGCGCGCGCCAAGGGCCTGCCCGAGGACCGGGTGATTTTCAAGCATGCGCTGCGCAATGCCCTGATCACCATCCTGTCGGTCCTGGGGCTTCAGATCGCCGGCCTCGCCGCTGCCGGCAACGTCGTGATCGAGACGGTTTTCGCCTGGCGCGGCATCGGCGAGATGCTGGTGACCGCAGCGCTTCGGCGCGACTATCCGGTGCTGCAATTCGGCGTTTTGTCGGTCGCGGTCGCCGTCATCCTCATCAACACGCTGGTCGATATTGCCTATGGCATCGCCGATCCGCGCGTCCGTCTGTCCAGGGCATGAGGAGACGCGAGATGGTCGACACCGCCCTCCCCGTTCCATCGTCGAAATCAAGGCGCCGCTCCGGATTTCGTTCCGGCGCGACCGCCATCTGGCAGGATACCAACTGGATCGTCCGCCTGACCGCTCTGGTCGGTCTCGTCCTCGTGTTTCTCGCGCTCGCGGCGCCGCTCGTGTCCCCGTTCGATCCGAACGCGCAAAGCCTTTTGTCGCGGCTGAAACCGCCTCTCGGGTTTGACGGCGCCAAGCCGGGCTACCTACTCGGTACGGACGAGCTGGGACGCGACATACTCTCGCGCTGCCTCTACGGGCTTCGGCTGACCCTCGGCGTGGCCCTGCTCGGCGCCATGATCGGGCTCGCCATCGGCGGCACGCTCGGGCTCGTCGCCGGCCTGCGGCGCGGCCTGTTCGACGACCTCATCATGGGCCTGGTCGATATCCAGATCGCCGTTCCGTTCACCCTGATCGCCCTATTGGCGGTGGCGCTGTTCGGCGGCGACCTGCATGTGCTCGTGGCGGTTCTCGGCATCGCCTATTGGGAGCAATACGCGCGCATCACCCGCGGCGAGGTTCTGCGCCTAAGGGAAATGCCCTTCATCGAGGCGGCGCAGGCTTCGGGCGCTTCCACGGCGCGGATCGCCTTGCGGCATATCCTTCCCAACATCGTGTCGCCGCTCGTCGTCGCCTTCACGGTCAACATTTCCAACATCGTCCTGCTCGAATCGACGCTGTCCTTTCTCGGCCTGGGGCTGCGGCCGCCAACGGCGACCCTGGGGTCTATGGTCGGCATGGGTCGCGACTTCATGCCCTCGGCGCCCTGGATCGTGGCGGCGCCGGCGCTGCTGATCCTCTTGCTCACCTTTGTCATTCAGATGCTCGGCGACTGGCTGCGCGACCACACCGACGTGCGGCTGCGCGAGCGATGACCCCGATCCAACCAGAAGAGGCAGGTCGACTGCCCGGCTCCCCGACAAGACTTGGCGCGAACCTTTCTGCGTCTTTCCCAATGGAGGCAAACTGACCATGCATCGCAAAGCCCTAATCCTCGGACTGCTCGCGTCCTCTCTCGCGACCTTGTCCTTCGCCGCCGAGCTGACTGTCGGCTCGTCCAACATGACCAGCTATATCGATCCCGGCAAAGACCACTCCAATGTCGGATCGCAGTTCTACTACAACACCTTCGACACCCTGATCGACAAGGACCACTCCAAGGCGGACGGAGCCTTCGTTCCGGGCCTCGCCACCGAATGGCACATGGTCGATCCGCTGACCATGGAGTTCAAGCTGCGCGACGGCGTGACCTTCCAGAATGGCGAAGTCCTCAATGCCGATGACGTCGTGTTCTCCTTCAACCGCATGTTCCAGGCGACCTTTGCGCCCTATGTCGTGCGCGCCAAGGACCGCCTTGCCAATTTCACCAAGGCCGAAAAGGTCGACAATCTGACCGTGCGCGTCACCTCGGTCAAGCCCGAGCCGCTCTGGGAAACGCTCATCAACATGCAGCAGCTGATGATCGTCCCCGAAGACTATATCAAGGGTCTGTCCGGCGACCCGGCTGTCGCGGAAGACAGCGACTACGAGGCCTTCGGACTGGCTCCGGTGGGCTCCGGTCCCTACAAGGTCGCCGAGTTCATTCCGGGCGACCGCGTCGTCTGGGAAAAATTCGACGGGTTCTGGGGTGAAAAGGCGCCCTTCGACAAGGTGACGGTCAAGACCATTCCCGAAATGGCCACGCGCATCACCGCCCTCAAGAACGGCGAAGTCGACATCATCACCAACCTGCCGCCGGATCAGCTCGCCACCGTCGAATCCGACGCCAATCTCAAGACCGCCGGCATGGTGACGCCGCTGTTCCACCTCGTCATCTACAATACCCTCAACGAAAAGATGGACGATCCCAAGCTCCGCCAGGCGCTCAACCTCGCCATCGACCGCGACACGCTCAACGAGGCGCTGTGGCTGGGCAAGGCCGTGGTTCCGGATTCGCACACGATGGCCGAATTCGGCGAGCTCTACATGCCGGAACTCAAGACCTTCGAATACGATGTCGAGAAGGCCAAGGCGCTGCTCGCTGAGAGCGACTACGACGGTTCCGAGATTCGCATGGACACCTCGGCGACCTACTACACCAACGGCTTTCTCGCCATGCAGGCCATTGCCGAGATGTGGGGCGCGATCGGGGTCAAGACCTCGATCAATGTCGACGACAAGTGGACCGGCGGCGATCCGACCATGAACGTGCGCAACTGGTCCAACCCGATGTACTTCTCGGACCCCTTCGGCAGCTTCGGCGTCATGTGGGCGCCCGGCGGTCCGGCGGAAGGCGAAGGACGCTTCAAGGCCGATGAAGACTATGCCGAAAAGTGGGAGCGCTTCCGCTTCTCCGCCAAGGTCGAGGACCGCAAGGCGGCCTATGCCGAGCTGATGGACCGGATCGAGAATGACCCGCCCTTCCTCGTGCTCTACCGGCCGTTCGAAAGCTGGGGACTGCGCAAGAATGTCAACTGGGCGCCGTTCCCGGGACACATTCCCTACGTGCTCGACTTCCGCGCCGGCTCGATCACCATCGACTAGTGCATTCAGAGCAGGGCCGGACGGGGAGCGATCTCCGTCCGGTTCGACCGTTTCCACCCCAGCAATCCGAGACCGAAATGACCGCGCTGCGCCTCTGCCTTGTCGCCGATATCCATCACGGTGAAGACAATTTCACCAAGAAGGCCAGCGCCGCCCTGCCGCTGATGGCCGAATTCGCCCGTTTCGCCAACGATGCCCGGCCCGACGCCGTCATCGATCTCGGCGACCGGATATCCGATATCGACGCCGAAACCGACCTGCGCCTCGAACGCGATGTCGCCGAGGCGTTCAAGGCGGTCGACGCGCCGGTCCTGCATATCTGCGGCAACCATGACCGCGACCATCTGAGCGTTGCCGACAATGCCGAAATTCTCGGCCAGGACCTTTCGAACCAGACCATCGATGTCGGTGACTGGACGCTGGTCCTGTGGCGGGCCGACAGCAAAATCCATCGCCCCGGCGGCTTTGTCATGCCCGAATCCGATCTGTTGTGGCTTGCCGGCGTGGTGCGCACCGCCATCAGGCCGCTGGCCATTTTCAGCCATGTGCCGATTTCCGGCCACGCCCAGACCGGCAACTACTATTTCGAACGCAATCCGGACGCCTCGACCTATCCCGGCGCCGCCGGTCGCGCCCGCGCCATCCTCGCAACGGCGCGCGTGCCGGTCGTCACCATCGCCGGCCATGTCCACTGGAACACGCTGACCATCATTGACGGCCAGCCGCATTTCACCGTGCAGTCGCTGACCGAAAGCTTCACCACGGCGCCGGAACCGGCCGGCGCCTTCGCGCTCCTCGAACTCGACGAGCACATCGATCTTAGGGTTTTCGGCAAGGACACCTTTGCCGCGCGCCTCAGCGCCGAGGAAACGACGCGGCGCTGGATCGCGCCGCTGCCCCCGTTTCACGAACACCCCGAAATCCGCCTGCGCATGCAGGCCCAACAGGCGGCGGAGTAGATTGTGGACGCACAGGCCCCGCTTCTCGATGTTCGTTCGCTTTCGGTGGAATTTTGCAGCCGCCGGTCGAATGTGGCGGCCGTGCGCGACCTTTCCTTCACCGTCAGGCATGGTGAAACCCTGGCCATTGTCGGCGAATCCGGTTCGGGCAAGTCGGTTACCGCGCTCTCGCTCATGCGGCTCATCGAGCATGAAGGCGGCACGATCACCGGCGGTGAAATGCTGTTCCAGCCGAACGGATCGGGGCAGATCGATCTTGCCCGGCTCGACGAAGTTCAAATGCGCGCCGTTCGCGGCAACGCCATTTCGATGGTCTTTCAGGAGCCGATGACCTCGCTCAATCCGATCCTGACGATCGGCGACCAGGTGACCGAGGTGTTGCTGTTGCACCGCGCCATGAATCGGCGGGAGGCGGAGAAGCGCGCCATCGAGTTGTTCGACCGGGTGCAGCTTTCCGATCCCGAGCGGCGCATGGCGCAGTATCCGCACGAACTCAGCGGCGGCATGCGCCAGCGCGTGATGATCGCAATGGCGCTGGCCTGTGCCCCCAAGCTCCTGATCGCCGACGAGCCGACCACCGCCCTCGACGTGACCATCCAGGCCGGCATCCTCGACCTGATCCGCATCCTTCAGCGCGACACCGGCACCGCTGTCATCTTCATCACCCACGACATGGGCGTTGTGGCCGAGATCGCCGACCGCATCGTCGTCATGCGCAATGGCGAACGTGTCGAGGCCGGCGAAACCGGATCGGTATTCCGCTCGCCGCAGGCGCCCTATACCCGCGCCCTGCTCGACGCCGTGCCCCGTCTCGGCGCCGGAGCTCCCGTCTATGCGGCGCCGGCGCCGCCGCGCGACCTCTCCGGGAAAGCCGCCATGATCGGCGAGCGGGGGAGCGTTTTGCGCGTTGAGAACCTCGTGACCCGCTTTCCGGTGCGCAAGGGTCCCTTCCGGCGTCATGTCGCCAATATCCATGCCGTCGAAGGCATCAGCCTGAATTTGCGCCGGGGCGAAACCCTCGGTCTTGTCGGCGAATCCGGCTCGGGAAAATCGACCATCGGACGCTCGATTCTCAAGCTCGTTGCCCCGCATTCCGGGCGCGTTCATGTCGAAGGTCAGGACATCACCGAATTCGGACCCCAGGCGATGCGGCCGGTGCGCAAGCACATCCAGATGGTCTTCCAGGACCCTTATGCCAGCCTCAACCCGCGCCTGAGCGTCGCCGAGCTGGTCACCGAGCCGCTCGCCATCCACACCAGCAAATCGGCGGCGGAACGGCGCGAGATTGCGGTCGGCCTGTTGAAACGCGTCGAACTGCCGGTCGACAGTCTCGATCGCTACCCCCACCAATTCTCCGGCGGGCAGCGGCAGCGCCTGTGCATCGCCCGCGCCCTGTCATCGAGACCAAGGATCATCATTGCCGACGAGCCGGTTTCGGCGCTCGATGTCTCGGTGCAAAAGCAGGTGATCGAGCTGATGCGCGAACTGCAGGACGAATTCGGCATCGCCTATTTGTTCATCTCGCACGACCTCGCCGTGGTCGAGCAGGTCAGCCACCGCATCGCCGTGCTCGATCGTGGCCGCATCGTAGAGACCGGACCGACAAATGCCATCCTCGCCGACCCCCGCCACCACTACACCCGCCTGCTTCTTGCCGCGGTGCCGGTCGCCGATCCCGCTCGGCGCGGAACGCGGCTCGAGGTCGTCGCCCCTCGAGAACGCAAAAGCCCTATGCACCCGATCGGCTATGTGCCGCCGGCGCAGGATTTTTCTGATATGGGCGACGGCCATCTGGTGGCCGTGCACTGATCCCGAAAGGAAAATGCCTTAAGCCAGCGGCGTGCAGCCAATCCGCCTTCAGGAAGCGTCGGCGACCTGGAACGGATTGCTCCATGCCAGCTTGCCGGCACGATCGATGATGACAAGGCGACACCAGTCCCCGGCAAAGCGGGTGAGATCGAGATGCGCCGCCGTCTGCGCCGGACCGATCATTTCCACCGAACGCGAGCCGCGTCCGAGGGCGATCACCGCCACCGCCGCCGAACACTGGACGTCCAGCGTCGTGCCCTCAAGTCTCATGTCGTGGATTTCCGGCCCTTGCGAGGCGTAAAAGGCGCCCGATTTCAGCGCGTCGAGCAGGGCGTCGGGCTCGTTTGCCTCGGCCTTGACCATCACCCAGCCGCCGAAGGAGTCGAAATCCTCGGCGTCCGCGACAAGAAAATGCGCGTCGTCGGTGGCAATGGCATTGAGGCTCATGCCCCGGCACAACAGGGCGTCGAGCATGTAGGCGCCGCCGCCGCGCGCTGTGTTCTGCGCCGAGGTATGGTTGTAGACCTCGATGGCATGGGCGGACGTGATCGTTGCCGCTTCCTCTTCTCGCAGCCCATACCATTCCGGGTGGACGATGGCGACGAAAGCCCCGGCCGCCGCGCAACGTTCGGCCAGTTCCGGTCCTGTCTCGGATGCGGCGGTCGGCGTAAAATCAAGGGGCAATCCGACAGCCAGAATATGCCAGGGGTCGCCATGCGAGATCGCCCCGGTATGCACTTCGGCACCAAGCAGCGTGGTGAAGCGATTGGTGCGGAAAGGACGCGTATCCGAGATCGGAAAACCGTATTCGGGCAAAAAATGGTCGCTCAGGCAGATGAAGTCATAGCCCATCGCCGCATAGCGCCGGCAGACTTCGCCAGGCTCCAGCCGTCCGTCCGACAGGTTGGAATGGGTGTGCAGATTGCCGCGATGAAAACGGCCGGGGCGGGTGAAGGCGGCAAAGGACATGGCATTCGGTCTCGCAAAAAAGGACAAGCCCTTGCGCTAGAGCATGTTCAGCAAAAGTGGATACCAGTTTTGCGGTTTGAACATGCGACCACTCAAGGACTTAGGTCATGCGTTTTGATTCCATCAAAACGTGGCATGACCTAGCATCCGAACATGACAATCACGTCGCGGTCCCGCGATTGCCCTCACCGTTGCGCCGGCCGGTCTGCCGCGTACCGGTCGGGAGCGGCAAGCGTCACGCTGACCTTTGCTGGTTTGCCATCTGCGTCGAGACGATGTCGTCCACCAGGAATGTGATGGTCAGCGGCGCGCCGACCTCGGGCGGAAGGGTCTGCCGGTCATTGAAGCTGTCGAGCTTGACCACATCTCCGCCGCCGAGATCGATGCCGAGCCGCACGACGGAACCGAGGAAGCTGGCATGGGCGACGTGGCCGGAAAGGGCGATGCCGCGGTCGTGGCCATTGGCAAGGCGCATTGACTCGGGCCTGAGCTTCAAGGCGACGCGGTCACCGGCCCTGGCAATCGCGGGCAATGACGGCACATTCAGTTCAGCCGCGCCGATCCTGACCATATTGCGGCTCGGCTCGGCGACCTCGGCATGCAGCGTGTTGAGCTGGCCGATAAAATCGGCAACGAAAGGCGTTGCCGGACGGTTGTAGATATCGAACGGATTGCCGTGCTGTTCGATCAGGCCGGCATGCATGACGACGATATCGTCCGAGACCGACAGCGCCTCTTCCTGATCGTGGGTGACAAAGACGGTGGTGATGCCGAGCTCGCGCTGGATTTCGCGGATCTGGGCGCGCAGGGAAACACGGATCTTGGCGTCGAGCGCCGAAAGCGGCTCGTCGAGCAAGAGCATGCGCGGACGCGGCGCGATGGCGCGAGCCAGGGCGACGCGCTGCTGCTGGCCACCGGAAAGCTCGAACGGAAAGCGCTTTTCGAAGCCCAGAAGGCCAACCAGCTTGAGCATTTCGGCGACGCGGGCCTCGATCTCGTCGCGGCTGGCGCCGGCGACCTTGAGGCCGAATCCGACATTGCCGGCAGCATTCATGTTGGGAAAAAGGGCATAGGCCTGAAACACCATGCCGATCTTGCGCTGGCTGGCGGTCAGGCCGGTGACGTCCTGTCCGTCGATGTGGATGGTGCCGGAGCTCGGATTCTCGAAGCCGGCAATGATCCGCAGGACGGTGGTCTTGCCGCAGCCCGAGGGTCCGAGGAACGACACGAACTTGCCGCGTGCCAGCGACAGGTTGAAATCCTTGACGACCGTGTTGGGACCAAAGCTCTTGTTGATGGCATGCAGGTCGAGAAAGCTCATGGGGCCAGTTTCCGTGATTGGCCGGTTCCGAAGCGCGGCAGCAGGCGTTGATTGGGTTTGCGGGTGGCGAACAATTGCATCAGCAGCATCAGAATCCAGGTCAATGCAAAACTGAGGATGGCGAGCGCCGCCGGTTCATAGGCCCGGTCCTCCCCGAGCTGTACCATGTAGGGGCCGAAAGCGGGCCGGTTGAGAAGGCTAGCGAGCACGAATTCGCCAAGGCTGATCGAGAAGGTCAGGAACGCGCCAGCGACAATGGCGGAGCGGACATTGGGGAAGATGATCTCGACGATGGTGCGCAGACGCGAGGCACCAAGACTCTCCGCCGCCTCGGTCAAGGTGGCGATGTCGATGGCGGCCATGCCGTTGTCGACGGCGCGGAACATATAGGGCAGCGACAAGACGACATAGCCGACGATCAACAGGATGTCGGTGCCGGTACTGGTCATGGTGAGCGGCAATATGGAACTGCTGCCGAACAGCCTGATATGGCCGAACACCAGCACGACCGGCGGGATGATCAGCGGCAGGAGCGACAGGAATTCGACCGCCGGACGCAGCTTCTGCAGCTTGAGGCGCACCCAATAGGCGGTGGGCACGACAAGAATGGCGCCGAACAGGATCGCCGCAAACGAAGCGATGGCGGAGTAGCTCAGCGTATTGATGAAATCGGCGCTGGCAAGGACCGAGGCATAGGACGCAAGCGACAGCTCGCCACGCTTCATTTGCAGCGAAAACTGGAACGTGGCGTAAAGCGGCACCAGGAAATAGGCGGCCGCGACGAAAACGATCAGCGTCGAGGCGATGGGAAAGCCATGCTTCATTTCTGCCACCTCTCCGCCCTGGCGCGAAGCACGAGGTAGAGCGTGTTGGAAAGGACCATGATCACCACCATGCCGAACGCGATGGCATAGCCGAGATTGGGATTGTAGAGCACGTTGCCGCGGATCTGCTGGAACAGCACGATCGGCACGACGGAGAAATTCGAACCGGTCAGGGCGATCACCGTCGCCAGCGTGCCGAAGGCATTGGCAAACAGCAAGAGGAAGCAGCCGAGCACCGAGGGCGTCAGCACCGGCAGACCGACCTCGAGCCAGTATTGGGCGCGGTTGGCGCCAAGGCTCTGCGCCGCCTCGCGCCATTCCGGCTTCAGTCCCTCGACGGCGGGCGTGATGACCAGAAGCATCAGCGGCAGCTGGAAATACAGATAGGTCAGGGCCAGTCCCCAGAATGAATAGAGGGTAAAGCCGCTGGCATAAAGGTCGATGCCGAAGACCTGCTTCAAGATGATCGTCACCAGACCGAGCCGGCCGAGCGTGGCGATGAAGGCGAAGGCCAGCGGCACGCCGGCGAAGTTGGAGGCGACGCCGGAAAACGTCGTGAAGGCATGCCGCAGCCAGCTCGGCAAGCCGCCCATGATCACGGCATAGGCCAGCAACAGCCCGGCAATTGTTCCGATCGCCGCGGAGGCAAAGCTGAGCCGGATCGACAGCCAATAGGAAGCGGCAATATTGGGACTGGTGAGGTCAATGAGATTGGCGAAGGTGAACTCGCCCTGCTGGTTCTGAAAGGCGCCGATGAACAGATAAGCGACCGGAATCAGCATGAACAGCGTCGTGAAGGCGAAATAGGGAATGGCTCCGAGCCAGCTCCACGACACCCGCGCCGCGATATTGCGAGTCGGTATCGGCTGGCCCACCCTCACATCGTTGGCGACACTCTCTATCATTGCGGTCATGGATCGGGTCGGCTCCGTTTTTCAAAAAAAACATCGCGAAACGGCAATACGACCGCCGGGAGATCCGCGATCCCCCGGCAGTCCGGAATGCAAAAGTCCGCCAGGGAGTAGCGCCTATTCGACGCCCATGTCCTTGGCCCAGTTTTCAGCCGTGGCCTGCTTGGCGGCGCCCTGTTCGTCCAGGGTCGGGAACACTGCCTTGGCATAATTCTCGGCTGGCGGCAGGTTGGCCATCAGCTCGGCCGGAAGCGTGCCGGCATCGGACATCGCGTTGAAGCGGATCGGATGGCAGTAGCCGGCGAGCCAGCCGAGCTGGCCTTCGTCGGAATAAAGGTATTCCATCCACAGCTTGGCGGCATTCGGATGAGGCGCGAAGGCCGAGATGGCCTGGACGTAGACGCCGGCCAGCACCGAATCTGACGGCACGATCACGTCGACCGGCGGGTTGCCGGCAAGCTTGTCGCGCATGGCCAACAGGTTGTAGTCCCAGTCGAAATAGATCGGGGTGGCGCCCTGGGTCAGGTTCTGGACATTGCCGTTGACCGGCACGAGGATGCCGGCATCCTTGAGACCTCTGAAGTAGGCGATGCCGGCATTGAGGGCTTCGGCTCCGCCAGCCGCACCGGTGGAAACACCGGCGGCATAGACCGTCATCATCGAGCTGTTGCCGGTACGCGGGTCACCCGGCAGGGCGACGGAATTGGCGAACTTGCCATCCGTGAGGTCGGCAAAGGACGTCGGCAAATCGGTGACGACGTCTTTGTTGATGCCCATGGCGAGCACGCCATAATAGTCACCGTACCAGTAGCCCTCGGCGTCCTTGGCGGAGTCCGGAATGTCGTCCCAGGTCGAAACCTTGTAGGGCTGGATCAAGCCTTCGGCCTTGGCGGCGGGTCCGAAGCTGAGGCCGACGTCGATGACGTCGGGGGCCTGCGGGCCGGTATTGCCCTTGTTGGCCTTGATGGCTTCGATTTCGTCGCCCGAGCCGGCATTGGGATTGAGCTCGTTGACGGTGATGCCGGGATATTTGGCCTTGAAGCCTTCGATGACGCCGCCATAGGCGCACCAGTCATGCGGCAACGCGATCGTGGTGAGCTGGCCTTCGGCCTTGGCGGCTTCATAGAGCGCGTCCATGTCGACGGCGAAAGCAGAAAAAGTGGAAGCGAAAAGTGCAACGGTCGAAATCGACGCCGTGAATACGGTCTTGATGGTCATAAGGGAGCTCCCTGGGGCTGTGCCGTTCCGGCAATACGCCGCCAACGGTCAGAGGCACTCAGTTAGGACGGCTCAATGACACCCTCGTGAAGCCCGGGCATCGCCGCTTGTTCTCCCGGCCAAAAACGCGCGGACACCGTCTTCCCGGCGACTTCCCGCCGGTTGCCGGCCAAGGCGGCCGGGCGCCAGGGACCCTGAGCGGCGGGCCAAGGCAATTTCTTTGCATTTTGTCCGAAACTCGACTATATGCCCGGCAACGCGACGGCTGCTTGGCCGTGAGACGGCGCGCCGTCTCGTCATAAGCTAGGCGAAAGGCCTGTCGCGTCACACGGCCCCGACTGGACGACATCCCGGTCCGGGCATCTCCCAATCCTCATCGACGAAAGGATGCACGATGTCGATCACACCGGAGCGCAAGGCTCAGTTGATCAAGGAATACGCGACCAAGGCAGAGGACACCGGCTCGCCGGAAGTCCAGGTCGCGGTGCTCACCGAGCGCATCGCCAATCTGACCGAACACTTCAAGAGCCACGTCAAGGACAACCATTCCCGGCGCGGTCTTTTGAAGCTCGTCAGCCAGCGTCGCCGTCTTCTTGACTATGTCAAGAACAAGGATACCGGGCGCTATCAGTCGCTGATCGAGCGGCTCGGTCTGCGCCGCTAGGCGCACCCGACATGCGAGGCGGCGGCATCGACTGCCGCCTTGCCTATATGCGGCCCATGCCCGAGGCGCGGCAGGATCGTTGGCTGCTTTCCCAAATTCCGTCTTTGAGAAAGCCGCTCGCCGTCTTGCCTGCTCCCCGGTCGGGTCAAACCGGAAGGGTCCGCGACGACGCATTTGCGCATGGGGCGCATTCGCAGAGCGGACAGGCGCAAGGGACGAAGGGTCCCTGGCGCATGGATTAGGAAAGAAAACACATGTTCGATCACCACAAAGTGGAACTCAACTGGGGCGGCCAGCCCCTGACGCTCGAGACCGGCAAGATCGCCCGCCAGGCGGACGGCGCCGTGCTCGCCAGCCTTGGCGAAACCGTGGTTCTGGCCACCGTTGTCAGCGCCAAGACCGCCAAGCCCGGCCAGGACTTCTTCCCGCTGACGGTCAATTATCAGGAAAAGACCTTCGCGGCCGGCAAGATCCCCGGCGGCTATTTCAAGCGCGAGGGCCGTCCGACCGAAGCCGAGACGCTGACCTCGCGTCTCATCGACCGTCCGATCCGCCCGCTCTTTCCGGCCGGCTTCCGGAACGAGACCCAGGTCATCATCACCGTTCTCCAGCACGATCTCGAAAACCAGCCGGACGTTCTGGCCATGGTCGCGGCCTCGGCGGCCCTGACCATTTCCGGCGTGCCCTTCATGGGCCCGATCGGCGCCGCCCGCGTCGGCTTCATCGACGGCGAATACGTGCTCAACACCCCGATCGACCGCCGCGACGACAGCCAGCTCGACCTCGTCATGGCCGGCACGATGGACGCGGTGCTCATGGTCGAATCCGAAGCCAGGGAGCTTTCCGAAGAGGTCATGCTCGGCGCCGTGATGTTCGGTCACGAGCAGTCCCGCAAGGTCATCGAAGCGATCATCAAGCTGGCCGAACTGGCTGCCAAGGAGCCGCGCGATTTCGTGCCCGAGGATCTGTCCGAACTCGAAGCCGACATGCTCAAGGTCATCGAGACCGACCTCAGGGCCGCCTACAAGATCACCGCCAAGGAAGAGCGCTATGCCGCGGTCGACGCCGCCAAGGACAAGGTCAAGGCGCATTACGCTCCGGCGGAAGGCGAGGAGGCCAAGCATTCCGACGAACAGATCGGCGCGGTTTTCAAGCACCTGCAGGCCAAGATCGTCAGGTGGAACATTCTCGACACCGGTTTGCGCATTGACGGCCGCGATCTGAAGACGGTCCGTCCGATCGTCGCCGAGGTCGGCCTGTTGCCGCGCACCCATGGTTCGGCCCTGTTCACCCGCGGCGAGACCCAGGCCCTGGTCGTCGCCACTCTGGGCACGTCCGACGACGAGCAATATGTCGATTCGCTCGAGGGCAC
>Ga0180009_10001261_pt1 | contig 31464 bp, 24 predicted proteins | sample OS_PC_MetaG_FD_123537 | JGI IMG/M metagenome (GOLD analysis project Ga0180009, IMG submission 123537) | Groundwater microbial communities from the Aspo Hard Rock Laboratory (HRL) deep subsurface site, Sweden - OS_PC_MetaG | ecosystem: Environmental > Aquatic > Deep subsurface > Groundwater...
TAGTGTACCCCGCCGGAAATACTGTGACATTCAGAGCGCGTCCTGAGGCTGCAGTACAAGACGCAATCCGTAGTGAATGGCAAGCCCTTGACAAGGATTGCAACGCCGTAATGCAGCCTCAGGTGCGCTCCCGCAGGGCGAGCCGGAAAGCACTCATCCGCTGTGTTATGGCTCTTGGCCATGGAGTGGCCATGACCTGCGAGCCATGCCTTGCGGCTAAGCGCTTTCCGACTCGCTGAACGTTACAATATTTCCGGCGGGGTACACTAGCAACATCACTGCCAGCGCACCATTTCATTAAACCAGCCAGCGCTTAATCTGTGTGGCCTGCAGGCGTATAATGTCGCCATGCACAAGCCTGACGCCCAAGTCGCCGCCATCTCAGCAACCGGTCACAGCGATGGCGAGCACCACAACCCGACTGATGCACACACCAACACGGCTGCGACGGCACAGTCCGAAGTGCCGATTTTTGCCCTGCCCGAACATCAGGTCATCGAAGCACTGCTGCCGCAACTGGCTGCCAACGTGCTCGATGTTGACAGCGCCCGGCAGCGGCTACGGGACAACCCGCAACTGGTGCCGGTGGCACTGAACCCGCACAGCGGGCTGCTGCATTTTGCCGATCTGGGTGATCACCGCTATCAGGAATGGCAGCACATCTACACTATGCAGCAGCTGGCGCTGGCTGGCGGCATCGCCTCGGCTTTCAGCGTTGCTGCAGAGTTGCTGGATGGCGAAGCGCTGCTGCCCGATGTGCGGTCACCGCGTGGCTTTATTCTGCATGTGTCGCGCTGCGGATCAACACTGCTGGGCAAGGCGCTGGCACGCGCCGATGGTCTGGCCGTGATCAACCAGCCGGCGGTGCTGCAGCATGGTTTCTGGGCCTGGATCAGCGACAACTGGCAACGGCAATCAAGCTGGGAGCCGCAACATGATGCCCGCAATCAGCGCCGTTTTCGCAACCTGATGCATCTGCTGTGCCGGCAGCGACGGCCAGACGAACAGCAGGTGTTCATCAAGTTCATCAGCTGGAACACGCTGTATGCGGATTTTATTCACGCCTGTTTCCCGGCCACACCGATGCTGTACATGTATCGCGATCCGGTCGAAGTGATCGCCTCGGTACAACGCGAGACCACCGCCATCCTGCTGGCGCGCCAAAGCGCCCAGGCCATGTTCCTCAGCAATATGGATGCCGCCACGCTGGCGGCGATGGACGATGTGGAGTATCTGGCGGCCTGTTATGCACACGGTTTTGCCCGCATTCTGGATACTACGGCAGCAGCCAAAATGCTAAACTATGCCGGTTTCAAGCCGGATACTTTCGCCCGCGTGCTGGCTGCTGCGTTTGCGCTGGAGCCCACAGCTGAGCAATTGCAGCAGATGCTGCAGCAGTTTCAGGTCTATTCCAAGGACGACCAGAACCAGACCACGTTCAAGGATGACAGCGAGCGCAAACGCAGCGCCCTGAGTGCCGCACAGATTGACCGAATCAGACAACACTGTGAGCCCGGCTGGCAACAGCTGCTGGCTCACCCGCACAACATCATCGCCTGAGCATGATGCCGACCGAGAACCGAACCATGAGCAACCATCCCGGGACTGACCACAGCACCGACCATACTGACGCGCAGCGCGTCTGCGTGGTGATCCCCAATCACAATTATGGCCGCTATATCGCCGCCACGCTGGACAGCGTGCTGCAACAGACCCACGCGGCGCTGGACATCATCGTGGTCGACGACGGCAGCAGCGACAACTCGGTTGCCATCATCGAGTCGATGCTGCCGGCCAGCACCGCGCAGCGCCGCACCGTGCTGCACCGGCAGACGCCGAACCAGGGCAAACTGTCGGCGCTGAATGCCGTCATGCACGAAATCACCGCACCTTACATGCTGACGCTGGACGCCGATGACCGGCTGGTGCCGGATTACATCGAGCGCACCCTGCAGGTCATGCTGCAGGCGCGTGCCAGCGACCCGTCGATTGCCATCGTCTACAGTGACTGCATGCTCATCGACGAGCACGATGCAACCATCGATCGCGGCCGCTCCACCGCCTTTGACGCCGAAAAACTCAAAACCATGTCCTACATTCCGGAACCGGCGCTATGCCTCAGCGAAGCCTACCTGCAGGTGATGCCGTTTGACACCAGCATCAAGGTCGGCACCAAGCATCACAAATGGCTGCGCATGGTCGATCAGGGCTGGCGCGGACTGCACATTCCCGAACCGCTGTTTCACTATCGCATGCACGGCGACAATCTTTCCGGCATCGGTGCCAGGGTGATGTCAGAAAGTGAATCCGGCAAGCGCGGCGAACGCATCCTGTCCGGTTACTGGGTTACCACACACAGCTGAGACGCAGATGAATCAGACCAGCATCCAGGGCGACACGACGTCGCCTCCATTTCCTGCGCAACAGCGCATCTGCATCATCGGCATGGGCTATGTCGGGCTGCCGCTGGCGCTGGCTTTCCAGCGGCATGGCGAAGTGGTCGGTTTCGACATCAATCAGCAGCGCATTGACGAGTTGCGCCAGGGTGTGGACGTGACCCTGGAGGCCACCACGGCTGAACTGCAGGCGGCTGATCAGCTCAGCTACAGCGCCGATGCCGCAGACATTGCTGCCTGCAATGTGTTCATCGTGACCGTGCCGACACCGATTGATCTGAGTCAGCAGCCCGATCTCGGTGCCATCAAAAGCGCGACAGAACTGATCGCCGGCTGTCTCAAGCGCGGCGACCTGGTGATCTATGAATCCACCGTCTACCCCGGTGTCACCGAAGAAATGTGTCTGCCGCTGCTGGAGCGCTCCGGGCTGCGCGCCGGCGTGGATTTCGGTCTGGGTTACAGCCCTGAGCGCATCAATCCGGCGGACAAGGAACGCAAGCTCGCCGACATCCGCAAAATCACCGCCGGGCTGACCCCGGCCTGTGCCAGCCAGATCGATGCGTTGTACGCCAAAATCATCACCGCCGGCACCTTCCCGGCCGCATCCATCCGCACCGCCGAAATGGCAAAAGTGGTGGAAAATGCCCAGCGCGACATCAACATCGCGCTGATGAACGAGCTCGCCATCATCTGCGACCACATGGATCTGCGCACCTATGAGGTGCTGGAAGCGGCCGGCACAAAGTGGAACTTCCTGCCGTTCAAGCCCGGTCTGGTGGGTGGCCACTGCATCGGTGTGGACCCCTATTACCTGATTCACAAATCCCAGCGCGTCGGCCACCATCCTGACCTGATCATCTCCGGACGCCGCATCAACAACAGCATGGGCACCTACATCGCGCGCAAGGTCACGCGCATGATGACCCAGCGTGACATCGAGGTGACCCGCGCCAACGTGCTGATTCTGGGCATCTCGTTCAAGGAAAACTGCCCGGATCTGCGCAATTCCAAGGTGGTCGACATTCATCGTTACCTGCTCAGCATGGTGGCCAGCATCGACGTGTATGACCCACTGGTGCGCAGCGAGGACGCCAAGGCTGAACTCGGCATCGAACTGTGTGCCGAACCCATCAGCGGTCACTATGACTGTGTCATTCTGGCGGTGCCGCACGACAGTTTTCTGCAGCGCGGTGCCGATTGGGTGCGCGCATTGTGCCGCCAGCCCTGCCTGGTGTACGACATCAAATCGGCCCTGGTGCCCGACTTGGTCGACAAAACCCTGTAGCGCAACGCATGGCCGAGCACACCGTTACGCAGATCTATGCCGACTGGGTCGCGCAGGCACCGGCCAGCTGGCCAGCGCCAGCGCTGGAAAGCGCCCACCGTGAACTGATCGATACCGTGGCCGTGATGCTGCCCGGTGCCCTGGAACCGGCCACCCGCAATGCTCTGGCCACTGTAAAGCTGTGGTGCGGTGAGCAGGCCCGACAGGCGGCGCATGTGATCGGTCATCCGCAGCCGCTGCCGCTGCCATGGGCGGCCCTGGTCAATGGTACGGCTGGCCACGCGCTGGATTATGACGACAATTTTGATCCGCCAAAGGCACATGCCTCCACGGTGCTGTTTCCGGCCATCCTGGCGCAGGCCGACGTGCTGCACAGCAGTGGTCAGCAAGTGCTGGATGCCTACATCGTCGGCCTGCAGATCATGGGGCGCATCGGCCAGGGGGTCAACCCGACCCATCGCGATCGCGGCTGGCATGCCACCGCCACGGTCGGTGTGTTCGGTGCCGCCGCGGCCTGTGCCCGGCTGCTGCGGCTGGATGCCACACAAACTGCGCATGCGCTGTCACTGGCCAGCAGCATGTCGTCCGGCTTCATGTCGCAATTCGGCACCATGACCAAACCCTTGCACGCCGGGCTGGCGGCGATGCGTGGCATCATGGCGGCAACGCTGGCCCAGCAGGGCATGCAGGCGGGCATGCACACGCTGGATGGCCAGCACGGCATGAACACCCTGATGGTCGGTCCGGATCGGGAACAGCTCAAGGCCGGCCTGACCGGTGCCGAGCACGGCCAGACCCTGAGCTTCAATCTGCAGCCAGTGGGTGAGCCACTGCTGATCACCCGCCACGGCTACCGGGTCAAACGCTTTCCCAACTGCGGCAGTGCCCATCGCGCCATGGATCTGCTGCTGCAGATCATGCAACAGCAGCAGCTCGGCGGCGATGACATCGTGCGCATTGAGGTGCATGCACCAGCCGCCAATCTGAACAACCTGTTCCATCATCGGCCACAAACCGGCCTGCAGGCGAAATTTTCCATGCACTACGCCCTGGCCTGCCTGCTCGAACACGGGCGTGCCGGACTGGCAGACTTCACCGATGCTGCGGTACAGCGCCCGGAAGTGCTGCGGCACTGCGACAAAATTCAGCTGTTTCCGCGCCACACACTGGAAAGCGTGACGCCGACGGAGCTCAGGGTGCACTGTGCCGATGGCAGTTGCCACCACGCCGAAACCATGATGCCCAAAGGCAGCATTCAGGATCCGTTTCCAACCAGCCAGTACTGGCAGAAGTTTGAAGAATGCTGCAGCGGGCTGCTTGATGCCACACAGCAACAAGCCCTGCGCCAGGCGCTGGAGCACTTCCCGGTGCTGGCCCACAGCAGTGAAGTAACCAGCCTGTTCGCCGACATCAGCATACCGGCCTGAGCATGGCCAGGCAGCACAGGAGCACAGCATGAGCCAGCCACACCCGCAGACCAGCGCACTGGTCATGGCCGCACGTCGCCCGGGGGTGACCGATCCGTTGTGCGCCATGGGCGATGTCAGCCACAAATGCATGCTGCACATCCATGGCCAGATCATGCTGGAGCGGGTCATTGCTGCCCTGCTCGACAGTGGCTGTGTTGCCAGGGTTTATGTCAGCATCGATGATGCCGCCGTGCTGCGCGACGGTGAGCGCCTGCGTGACTGGCTGGCAGCAGGCACTGTGCAGGCGGTGGCCGCGGAAGGCAATCTGGCCGACAGCGTGCTGGCCGCAGCCAGGCAAATCCCGGATGCCGGGTGGCCATTGCTGATCACCACCGGCGACAACGCGCTGCACACCGCCGAGTTGATTCGCGACTTTGTTCAGCAGGGTTGTGATGCCGCAGGCGATGCGGCGCTGGGGCTGACCCGCGAGTGCGATGTCACGCCGGAGATTCCGGATTCCAATCTGAACTGGCACTGGCTGCGCGATGGTGGTTTCTCGTCGTGCAATCTGTACCTGTTGCACTCGCGCAAGGCACTGTCAGGGGTGAGCATCTTTCGTAGTGGCGGCCAGTTCGGCAAGAAACACTGGCGCATCCTCAAGGCCTTTGGTCTGTTGCCGTTTGTGCTGTACAAATTCAAGCTGACCAGCACCGACCGGCTGATACGACGCATTGGTCGCAATCTTGGTCTGCGCATGCATGCGGTGTTTCTGCCCTATGCCTATGGCCCCATCGATGTCGACAACCCCAAGTCGTTCGCTCTGAGCGAGCGCCTTCTGGCCGCACGCGAACGACCGTCCGCAAATCAGACCTGACAGCGCTCAGTGGCGGCAGCAACGGTCATCAATGATGGTCGTGACAGTTGTCGATCGGTTCGTAGCCATCGGCCAGGCCTTTGGTGACAATGGCCACGGCATTGTGCGGATGCAGGCTTTCAAAGTGTGAGCAGCGCGCCCAGTAGTCGGCCACAACAGGATCCGATTCCAGCGCCGCCTTGACCCGTCGTGCCGCATCCTCACAAAACATCAGGTTGGTGCCGTTGAGGTTGGCAAACGCCTGTTCGTCCTCACGCTTGACCGCCGACTGCACCGCCGTCTTCAACGCCCCCTCAAGCAGCTCGATCATATCCAGTATGACCAGCTCATTTTCCTGCTCAATGAAGCGCACGCGCAGATCCACGGCGCTGCGCTGACTGTGTGGCGTGGCAATGATGTTCTCCGATTCACCCAGCCAGGCGTGCACCGTGCTGCGTGACAGCTTGTCAGCGCGGCTGAAGTCGTTGGCGAACTTCTGCTGCACCAGCTGTCGCGACAAGGCGGCCGAGCATGGGCAGGTGGATGAGTACAGCACCCGCAGCGACATCTCCAGACGAAACTGCTGATCGCGCACCTCGCCGATCAGGCTGATCGGATAGCGACGCCAGCCCGAATTGTCGCTCACCAGGGCCGGACGCCGGACCAGATAATCGAAATCAATGCGCACCATGGCGCGGTCGCTGAGCCCGGTGTGGGAATCGAGAAAACCAAGCACCAGCTGCTTCAGCGTCGCTGGAGTGATGGCGGTGTTCTCCAGGGTTTCGTCCAGCAGCAGGTACAGCCGCGACATGTGAATCCCCTGCTTGTCCGGATCCGCCAGATTGACAAAGGCATTGATGCGGGCAGGACACTGTATGCTGCTGCCGTCCGCCGTGACCACCGTCACCGGCATTTCGATGTCGTTCATGCCGACCCAGTCCAGCTTGCCGCGGATTGATGGCATTTCGCTGGAAGCAATGTCCGGCATGCTGGTAACGATGGCGTGCTTACTGTTCATAGACGATGATTTCCATAAAGATTGACACTGAGCCAGACAATCTGAACGCTTATACAGGTGGACATCGGCCAGTTGGACACTGGGTGTCAGCATTGCGGACCGCGCTGATGATGACGGTCGCGGCCAGTTCAGTTTCTTGTTGGCAAGACAGTGTTCGAATGGTCGGAGCGGGGAGATTCGAACTCCCGACCCCCACAACCCCATTGTGGTGCGCTACCAGGCTGCGCTACGCTCCGACTGCTTTCGAACTTTACCGTGATGAATGTAAACCGGATGCATAGTGTAGCACGCGGGCGGTGTTGAAAGACCAGGTTTCAGGCTTTCAGCACATCAAGAATTTCTTCAAGTTCTGTTCGCAACTGCTTGATAATCTGTTGACTTCTACTGATGTCCGTGTGTGAGGAATCACCATTGAGAATCTGTCTCGCGCCGCCGATGGTGTAGCCCTGCTCGTACAGCAGAGCACGGATCTGGCGCACCAGAATGACGTCGTGACGCTGATAGTAACGGCGATTGCCACGACGCTTCAACGGTTTCAGCTGATCGAATTCCTGCTCCCAGTATCTGAGCACATGTGGTTTGACGGCACACAGTTCTGCCACTTCACCAATGGTGAAATAACGCTTCGAGGGAATGCTAGGCAGTTCCTGATTAGTCCCCTGATCCAACATAGGTTTCTACTCTGTTTCTGAGTTTCTGACCAGGCTTGAAGGTGACCACACGTCGCGCGGAAATGGGGATCTCTTCACCGGTCTTCGGGTTTCGACCCGGCCGCGTGCTCTTGTCACGCAGCTGAAAGTTGCCAAAGCCGGACAACTTCACGCTTTCACCACGCTCCAGCTGATGCCGTATCAGCTCGAAAAAACTGTCGATAAACTCTCTCGACTCACGCTTGTTCAAGCCTACTTCATCAAACAGTGCCGCCGCCAGGTCGTTCTTGGTTAGTGCCATCTCTAGTCTACTCTCAGCGTAAGTCCATTACGTATAACAGGTTCCGCATCCCGGGCTGCCTGACCTGACCGTCATGGTCAGGCCTGTCGCAGTCGCACCTGATGTGCCTGCTCCAGCCCCTGCAAAATTCCCGCGATCAGATTTTCCGCCCGATCGTCTGTAAGTGTCCTGTAACTATCCTGCAAAATCAAGCCGATAGCAAGGCTTTTATGTTCAGATTCTATACCCTGCCCCTGATACACATCGAACACGAACAGGTCTTTCAGCAGCTCACCGCCAAGCTGGCGTATGCTGTCCAGCAATTCGTCCGCAGACAGCTGTTCAGGGACAATTAGTGCCAGATCACGTCTGATGATTGGATATTTGCTGACGTTTGCCGCTTTTGGCAGTTCCGACGTGGCCACCACCGAGGTCTTGAGTTCTGCCACATGGCAATGTCGCGGCAGATCCAGAGCCTGACACAGGCGTGGATGCAGCCTGCCGATGACACCGGCAAAAATGGCTTCACCGTTGACCATTTTATGGATCTCAGCGGCCTGCCCGGGATGCAGACAGGGGTGATTTGCGCACGGCCGGAAGCGGAAGCTGTGAGCGTTGAGCCCGAGCAGATGCTCGACATCACCTTTGAAATCATAGAAATCCAGCGGACGGGCGGCGCGGCCCCACTGTTCCGGCCCGGCAGTGCCGGTGGCCAGCAAGGCAAGGTGCTGCTGTTCGGCATGTGCATCGTCGGCATTGAACACGGTGCCAGCCTCAAACAGGCGCACCGATTGCCGATAGCGACCACGCTTGTTGTTCAGGTTGTGCTGCAAGCACTGCAACAGACCGGGGATCAGCCCGGTGCGCATGTGACTGAGATCACTGCTGATCGGGTTTGCCAGCGCCACCGGTGTGCGTTCGGGATAGCAGTCGAGCAGCAGCGAGGCACGGATGAAACTGAAATTCATCACCTCGCGGTAACCCAGATCGGCACACATGTGCTGCAGCCGACGCAGGCTGATCTCGGCTTCCGGCAGCGCCGGCAGCCGCAGTCTGCCAGACGGGTCTGCCGCCGGCAGACGATCATAGCCGTACAACCTGGCGACTTCTTCGATGAGGTCGATTTCCAGCTGCAGATCAAGCCGCGCCGAAGGGGTGGTCACGGTGAACTCGTGACGCTCGGCAGCGTGTTCCAGCTGCATGCCCAGGGCACGCAACAGCTTCATGATGTGGGCGTCGTCGATCTGCGTACCGAGCAAATGGGCCACGCGACTGGCACGCAGGGTGATGGTCTGTGGCTGTGGCAACTGCGCCACTGCCTCGGTGATTGTCACCGGTCCGGCCTGACCACCGGCAATCTGTTGCAGCAGCTCGGTGGCACGATCCAGTGCCATCAGCTGAATGGCCGGATCGATGCCGCGCTCGAAGCGGTGTGCGGCTTCACTGCTGATGCCCAGATCGCGGGTCTTGCCGATGATGACTGAGGGTGCAAACCAGGCGCTTTCCAGCACCACTTCGGTGCTGTCTGCATCGACGGCGGAATCGGCACTGCCCATGATGCCGGCCAGCGCTACCGGCTGGTCGGCCGCGGTAATGAGCAGGTGCTGCGCATCCATGACCAGTTCATCACCGTTGAGCAGTGTCATGCGCTCGGCAGCACGTGCGCGGCGCACATGCAATGCTTCGGTGGCGGCCGGCAGCTTGTGGCGATCAAAGGCATGCAGGGGCTGGCCGTATTCCAGCAGCACGTAATTGGTGACGTCCACCACCGGTGATTTGCTGCGCAGGCCGGCCCGGCGCAGACGCTCCTGCATCCAGATCGGCGTGTCGGCATGGTTGTCGATGCCGCTGACCACGCGCAGTGCATAGCGCGGGCAATCGCTGCTGTCGGCCACGCTGCAGGCCATGCTGGCAGAGCTTGCGATCGCCACTTGAGGCACTGGCATTGCCGGCGCGGCAAAATCATACAGGGCAGAGACTTCCTGCAGCAGGCCGCGCATGCTCAGGCAATCGGCCCGGTTAGGGGTCAGATCGATGTCGATGACATGATCGTCGAGTTGCAGACAGTCGATCAGACTGCTGCCAACCGTCGCCTGCTGCGGCAATTCCATGAGTCCGGAGGCGTCGTCGTCCAGTCCCAGTTCGCTGGCCGAGCAGAGCATGCCAAACGATGCCTCGCCGCGCAGTTTGGCCTGCCTGATGCGCACATCGCCGGGCAAACGCGCGCCCACCCGTGCCAGTGGTGCCACCAGCCCCGTTCTGGCATTGGGTGCTCCGCAGACAATCTGCAGTGGCTCGCCGCTGCCGTCATCGACAGTGCAAAGCTGCAGCTTGTCGGCCTGCGGGTGTGGCCTGCAGTCGACGATCCTGGCCACCACCACATCGGTGAAGGCGGCCGCGACCGGTGCCACGCTGTCCACTTCCAGGCCAGCGGCGGTCAGGCGATCGGCCAGCGTCTGCGCATCGAAGCTTAAGCCGCACAGCTGCTGCAGCCAGGCAACACTGAATTTCATACGAACTGCTCCAGAAAACCCAGATCGTTGTCGAAGAACTGGCGCAGATCGGTGACGCCGTAGCGCAGCATGGCAAAGCGCTCGATGCCCATGCCGAAGGCATAGCCGGTATAGCGCTCGCTGTCGATGTTGCAGTGCTCCAGCACGTTCGGATGCACCATGCCGCAACCCAGCACTTCCAGCCAGCCGCTGCTGCCATCGCGGCGCTGCCAGGCAATGTCGACTTCGGCGGACGGTTCCGTGAAGGGAAAATACGACGGTCGCAGACGAATCTCCAGATGCCGCTCGAACAGGGTGTCGACGAACTGCTGCAGCACCCCCTTCAGATCGGCAAAACTGATGCCCTCGTCCACCAGCAGGCCTTCCAGCTGGTTGAACATGGGCGAGTGGGTCTGATCGGAGTCGCTGCGATAGACGCGTCCCGGCGCGATCACCCGCAACGGCGCGCCCTGCCCGCGCATGGCGCGGATCTGTACCGGCGAGGTGTGTGTGCGCAACAGTCGCCCGTCGGGAAAATAGAAGGTGTCGTGCATGGCCCGGGCCGGGTGCTGGGCAGGAAAATTCAGCGCCTCGAAATTGTGCTCGTCATCCTCAATCTCAGGCCCGGTGGCGACCTCAAAGCCCAGTCGGGCAAACACATCCACCATGCGGTTACGCATGCGTGTGACCGGATGAATCCCGCCCAGGAACTGTCGCCGTCCCGGCAGGCTGACATCGATGCGCTCCTGCAACAGTTCCTGTTCCAGCTGTGCCTGCTGCAAGCTGTCACGCCGTGTCTGCAGCAGCGCCTGCAGTGAGGCTTTCAGTTCATTGATGCGTTGTCCGGCTGCACGCCGCTGCTCGGGTGGCAAGCCGCCGAGCGCTTTCAGCTGTGCAGTGACAGTACCGCTTTTGCCCAGCCAGGCAACCCGGCAACGATCCAGTGACTCAAGGTCGCTGCTGGCGCCGATTTCGGCACGCGCCTGCTCCAGCAGCTTGTCAATATCAGATTGCAGCATCGGCCATGCACCGCTTTCATGTCATCGTGAACAGCGCGAAAGCGGTGGCTTGCCGCGCTGAATGGGGCGAGCTGACGGCTGGGCCAGACCCAGCCGACAACCGGATCGGCTCAGGACAGTTGCGCCTGCGCCTGCTTCGCCAGTGCCGCAAAGGCATCGGCATCGGTGATGGCGAGATTGGCCAGCATCTTGCGATCGATCTCGATCTCGGCCAGCTTCAGGCCATGCATCATGCGGCTGTAGGACAAGCCATGCAGACGCGCTGCCGCATTGATGCGCACGATCCACAGCGCGCGGAAATCGCGTTTGCGGACGCGGCGGTCGCGGTAGGCATACTGACCGGCCTTGGTGACTGCCTGGGTGGCAGTACGGAAATTCTTGCGCCGCGCGTTGTAATAGCCTTTGGCCCGCGCCAGCACTGCATTATGACGACGTTTGGCGGTAACGCCACGTTTTACTCTAGCCATGATTGATTCTCCTTAACTGTCAAGAAACCGGCGTTATACGTACGGCAGCATGCGTTTGACCATGCGTGTGTCTGCAGCACAGACATGCCCGGTCGCGCGCAGACGACGCTTGCGCTTGGTGTCTTTTTTGGTAAGGATGTGGCTGGTGAACGCGTGTCCGCGCTTGAACTTGCCACTGGCGGTCTTGCGGAACCGCTTGGCGGCACCACGGTTGGTTTTCATCTTCGGCATGGAAAAACTCCGTATTTAATGAACTCAGCACAGGCTGCTGCAGGCTAAAGGCTGCACAGCCAGCAAGGTTCTTTTGGTCACTTCGACGAGTGACTCCGCACAGTTTGAACTGCCGGAGCGCTTGCCTACTCGCCAACGCTTGCGGTCGCACATCGCTGCCACCGACCCGAGGTCGGCTGCAAAGATTCACAACCAGCCGATTATTATATCAGCGTTTCGGGCTCAGCAACATACTCATCTGCCGCCCTTCCATTTTCGGTCTGGATTCGACCACCACGGTATCGCCAAGATCGGCTTCAATGCGATCAATGACTTCCATGCCAAGCTCCTGGTGGGCCATTTCCCGACCACGGAAGCGGATGGTGACCTTGACCTTGTTGCCTTCCTCGATGAATTTGACCAGATTGCGCATCTTCACCTGATAATCATGCACATCGGTGCCGGGGCGGAACTTCAGTTCCTTCACCTGGATCTGCTTTTGCTTTTTGCGTGAGGCCTGGGTTTTCTTGGCCTGATCAAAGCGGTATTTGCCGAAATCCATGATCCGCACCACTGGCGGCTCGGCATGCGGCACCAGCTCAACCAGATCCAGACCGGCATCAACGGCCAGCGCCAGCGCCTCCCTGCTGGACATGATGCCAGCCTGATTGCCTTCGGAATCAATCACCCGCACCTTGGGTGCGTCGATTTCCTCGTTGCGGCGTGTATCTTTGCTCGTAGCGATCTTGGTAACTCCTGTGTGATGAATGGGTTCTATTCTACCCGCAAGTATTTTCCGGCGGTCAATGTTTTTTACTGTTGCTGCACAAATGCCGGCAGATCATTCTGCCCTGGCTGCGCCGCCTGCTGTATCAGCTCGATCAGTGCCGCCGGCGTCATGCTGCCCAGATCCTGACCCTGCTTGAGCCGGACACTGAGTAGCTGCTGTTCGACCTCGCGATCACCGACCACCACCAGCAGCGGGATTTTTTGCAGCGTGTGCTCGCGGATCTTGAAACCGACCTTTTCATTGCGGGTGTCCAGCTCGGCGCGGATGCCGGCTTGCAGCAGTTGCTCATGCACCGCGCGTGCATAGGGCTGCTGCGCATCGGTGATGTTCATGATCATCACCTGTACCGGCGCCAGCCAGAGCGGAAAATCGCCGGCGTAGTGCTCGATGAGCACGCCGAGAAAACGCTCGATCGAGCCCATGATGGCGCGATGCACCATGTGCGGACGGTGTTTCTCGCCATCTTCACCGGTATAGAGAATGTCCAGCCGGTTGGGCAGGTTCATGTCCACCTGGATGGTGCCGCACTGCCATACCCGACCAATCGCATCGTGCAGATGAAAATCCAGTTTCGGCGCATAGAAGGCACCATCGCCGGGATTCAGGCTCCAGTCCAGCTCCAGTGCCCGACAGACGTTTTCCAGTGCCTGTTCCGCAAGGTCCCAATCGGCGTCGCTGCCGATGCGCTCGTCCGGACGGGTGGACAGCTTGACCTTGACATCGGTGAAGCCGAGTTCGGCATACACCTCGTTGATCAGCCCGCACATGGCGATGACTTCATCTTCGAGCTGCGCGGGCGTGCAGAAGATGTGGGCATCGTCCTGGGTAAAGCCCTGCACCCGCATCAGGCCATGGCGCGCGCCGGAGGCCTCATGCCGGAACACCTTGCCGAATTCGGCCATGCGCACCGGCAGATCGCGATAACTTTTCACCCCCTGTTTGAATATCTGCACATTGCCGGGGCAGTTCATCGGCTTCAGGGCAAAGCTGGTCTCGGCCGACTCATCCACGACAAACATGTTTTCGCGATATTTGCCCCAGTGGCCGGTGTACTTCCAGAAATCCAGGCTCAGCACCTGCGGCGTGTGCACTTCGATGTAACCATGCGCGCGCACCTTGCGGCGCATGTAATCCATCAGCGAGGAGTACAGCAGCCAGCCCTTGTCGTGCCAGAACGGCTGACCGGGCGCGGAATCCTCAAAATGAAACAGGTCCAGCTGCTGCCCCAGCTTGCGGTGATCGCGCTTTTCCGCCTCTTCCAGGCGCTGCAGGTAGGCCTTGAGCTCCTTGTCGTTGCGCCAGGCGGTGCCGTAAATGCGCTGCAGGGGCTCATTGCTGCTGTCTCCGCGCCAGTACGACCCGGACACGGCGGTGAGCTTGAAGCTGCCGAGAAAACGATGGTGCGGCACGTGCGGTCCGCGGCACATGTCGATGTAGTCGTCGTGCTGATACAGGCCCATGCTCTGGACTTCGGGCATGTCCTCGATCAGCTGCAGCTTGTAGTCCTCGCCGCGCGCGGAGAACGTCGCCACAGCCTCATCGCGCGGTGTCATGCGCTTGACCACGGCGGTGTCGGCAGCGGCCAGCTCACGCATGCGCTGTTCGATGCGCTGCAGATCATGCTGGCTGAAGCCGGGTGGATAGTGAATGTCGTAATAGAAGCCGTTTTCGATCACCGGGCCGATGACCATTTTCGCCTCGGGATACAGCTGCTTGATCGCCTGCCCGAGCAGATGCGCGGTGGAGTGGCGGATGATCTCCAGCCCTTCCTCATCGCGCGCAGTGATGATGCGCAGCGAGGCGTCTGTGGTGATCAGATCACAGGCATCATGCAGGCTGCCATCAAGCTCGCCGGCCAGGGTCGATTTGGCCAGCCCGGGCCCGATGTCCGCAGCGACATCAAGTATGCTCAATGGCTCGGGATAGGATCTCTGGCTGCCATCCGGCAGTGTGATCACAGGCATGCTTGTTTCATCACGGTGTTGCGGCTTGGGTGGCGGTCAATAAACAATAGTCACCAAAAAATAGGAATCGTCGCATTTACAGGAAGTAATGGTGGGCGATACTGGATTTGAACCAGTGACCTCTGCCATGTCAAGACAGCGCTCTAACCAACTGAGCTAATCGCCCTTGTCCAGGGTGCAGACATCGTCAGGATGATCAGCACACAGGTAAAGTATAGCAAGGCCATGCTGCATCCGGGCGCGGTGCGACCACAATCACATCAGCCAGGGCATGCATGCTGTGCAGTGCCTGTGCCGGAGCCATGACAAGCGCGCAAATTTAGCAGGTTTCAGCGGCAATCACAAGCCTGTTGCGCGCGCAACTGCCGGGTGCAGCGCGATGCCTGCGCAGCTCACCCATGTCGCAGCAACAGCTTGCTATGATGAGTGTGAACTGACGAGTCCGGTCAGCGTCACCCCGGCGCATCCGTTCTCAGCAGCCGTTAACCTGAATGCGAGCCTGCCAGCGAGACATGTCGACAGCACCCGGTTTTGTTCATCTGAGCCTGCACAGCGAGTACTCGCTGATCGACAGCGTGATCCGCATCCCCCAGCTGATGGAGCGGCTGCAGCAGCTCAATATGAACTGTGTGGCGCTGACCGATCACAGCAATCTGTTTGCCATGGTCAAGTTCTACCGCGCTGCCGAGCGCGCCGGCATCAAGCCGATCATCGGTGCCGAGGTGCAGCTGATCCCCGGCAGCGGCAGCGGCAGCGCCAGCCCCGGCCGCCTGCTGCTGCTGTGCCAGAACCGCCAGGGCTACACCAACCTGTGCCGGCTGTTGTCCGCCGCCTATCTGCAAAGCGCCAGTCGCGACCAGCACTGGATCAGCAAGGATGAGCTGTTTCGTCACCAGGCCGGACTGATTGCACTCAGCGGCGGCCTCAGCGGTGACATCGGCCAGTCGCTGCTGTTGACCGGCAAGACCAAGCAGGCAGAACAGTTGTTGCGCCAGTACCGCGAGCATTTCGGCGATCGCTTTGTGCTGCAGATTGCCCGGCTTGGTCACACCGGCGAGGCCGAGTATGAGCGCTGTCTGATCGCCCTGGCCAACCAGACCGGCTGCCCGGTGGTGGCCACCAACGATGTCTGTTTTCTGCAGCCAGACGACTTCACCGCCCACGAAGCCCGCGTCTGCATCAATCAGGGACGTGTGCTGGCCGATCAGCGCCGCCAGACCCCCCACACCCAGCAGCAGTATCTGCGTTCGGCAGAGGACATGGCCGAGCTGTTCAGCGACATGCCACAGGTGCTGGAAAACAGCGTGCTGCTGGCACAGCGCTGCAATCTTGAACTGCAGTTCGACCAATACGCCCTGCCCGCTTTTCCGGAATCCGGCGCCCGCAGCGAGGCCGATTTTCTCGCCGCCAAGGCCAGCGCAGGTTTGCAGCAGCGGCTGAGCGATGAGGGCCTGGCCGAGGGCTTCAGTGACAGCGACTACCACGACCGGCTACGGCTGGAGCTGGATGTCATCAATAGCATGGGCTTTCCCGGCTACTTTCTCATCGTTGCCGATTTTGTGCAGTGGTCCAAGCATAACGATATCCCGGTCGGTCCCGGACGCGGCTCCGGTGCCGGATCGGTGGTGGCCTGGGCACTGGGCATCACCGACCTCGATCCCCTGCGCTATGACCTGCTGTTCGAGCGCTTCCTCAACCCCGAACGCGTGTCCATGCCGGATTTCGACATCGATTTCTGCATGACCGACCGCGACCGCGTGATCGAATACGTGGCCAACACCTATGGGCACGATCAGGTCAGCCAGATCATCACCTTCGGGCGCATGAACGCCAAGGCCGTGGTGCGCGACTGCGGTCGCGTGCTGGGCTATGGCTATGGCTTTGTCGACAGCATTGCCAAACTGATTCCGCCCGATCTGAACATGACCCTGAACAAGGCGCTGCAGGACGAGCCGCAACTGGCCGAACGCCGCGCGCAGGAGGAAGATGTCAACAACGTCATCGAGCTGGCGCTGCAGCTCGAAGGGCTGGCACGCAATGCCGGCAAGCATGCCGGTGGCGTGGTCATCGCGCCGGGACCGCTGACCGACTACACCGCCCTGTACGCCGAGCCCGGCGGCAGCACGGTGTCGCAGCTGGACAAGGACGACATCGAGGCCATGGGGCTGGTGAAGTTCGATTTTCTCGGCCTGCGCACGCTCACCATCATCAAATGGGCGGTGCAGAACATCGACCGGCAGCGGGCCGCGCAACAGCAGGCAGCGCTGGATCTGCGCAAGCTGCCGCTGGACGATGCCGCCACCTTCCGCCTGCTGCAGGAATGCCGCACCACGGCGGTGTTCCAGCTTGAATCGCGCGGCATGCGTGACCTCATGCGCAAGCTGCGACCGGACTGTTTTGACGACATCGTCGCGCTGGTGGCGCTGTTTCGGCCCGGCCCGCTGGAATCGGGCATGGCCATCGAGTACATCCAGCGCAAACACGGCGAGGCCAAAATCCATTACCCGCACCCATCGCTGGAGATCATCCTGGAACCCACCTACGGGGTCATCCTGTATCAGGAACAGGTGATGCAGATCGCCCAGGTCATGGCTGGCTACAGCCTCGGTGCGGCGGATCTGCTGCGCCGCGCCATGGGCAAGAAGAAAGTCGAGGAGATGAACCGGCAGCGCGATATTTTTGTCGCTGGCGCGCAGCAGAACGGGATTGATCAACGCCTGGCCAACAGCGTGTTCGACCAGATGGAAACCTTTGCCAGTTATGGTTTCAACAAGTCACACTCGGCCGCCTACGCCATGCTTTCGTATCAGACCGCCTGGCTGAAGGCCCACTACCCGGCCGAATTCATGGCCGCCGTGCTGTCGGCGGACATGGACGACCAGGACAAGATCGCCAATCTGATCGACGATTGCCGGCAGATGGGGATAGAGATTCTGCCGCCCGACGTGATGCGCTCGGCGTATCGCTTCATCGTTGACAACGGTGCCATCCGCTACGGGCTGGGTGCGATCAAGGGGGTCGGCGAGGCCGCCATCGAGTCGATCATCGCCAGTCGCCCCGCATCCGGCAGCTTTGTCTCACTGGCGGATTTCTGTCTGCGCCAGGATCTGCGTAACGTCAACCGGCGCGCGCTGGAAGCACTGATCCGGGCCGGTGCCATGGACTTTCCACAGCAGCATCAGGCCCAGATGCTGGCCGATCTGGAGGCCGCGATCAAGGCCGCCGAGCAGGCCCACCATGATGACGCCGCTGGACAGTCAGGCCTGTTCGGTGAAATGCCCGTGGCAGCGACTGCAGTCAGTAGCGAGACCAATGCCGGTGCGGTGCAGGAGCGCTGGACGCAACAACAGCGACTGAGCGCCGAGCGGGAGACGCTGGGGCTGTATCTGACCGGACACCCGCTGGATCACCTGCGTGCCGAGTTGGCCCGGTTCACCAGTGGCACGCTGGAGGACATCACCCGACGCGTGCTGGGTGACGGCAGTCAGACCGGTGCTCAGGCCACAAACGGCAAAACCGGCAAGGCGGGCAAACAACCTGTGGTGATCGCCGCGCTGATCATGGCGATCCGCCGACGTCCCGGCAAAGGGGCCTTTGTGGCCGTTGATGACGGCACGGCGCGGGTCGAGATCAATGTCTTCGAAGAGGTGTTCAGCAGCAGTGAGGCACTGCTGCACAGGGATCAGTTGGTGATCATCAAGGGCGACGCCAGCATCGACCGTTTCAACGGCGGTCTGCGCATCAGCGCGCGGGAGATCCTCGATCTGGCCACCGCCCGCCTGCGCCATGCCCGCTACCTGCATCTGCGCATGCACGCACCAGATACGCAACTGGTGCAGCGACTGCAACAGGTGCTGCACAATCAGGGGCGTGTGGCTGCTGCCAGCAATGGTGGCGGCAGGGTACAGGTGATCGCCGACATCAGCACCGGCGACTACCAGGCCCGCCTGCGCTTTGCCGACAACTGGCGTGTGGCCGCCGACGAGGCACTGCTGGAAGCCTTGAGCACCCTGCCCGGCGTGGAGCATGTCCTGTACTATGAGCGAAATGCACAAAGTCAATGATGCCTGGCATCATACGACACAGTCCGCGTGACCTGATATGGTTCAAAGGAGTCGCTATACGACTATTCCGAAGACTGGATTCCGGCCTGCACCCCAATGACGGCAGAGATGGATTGCAAAAACAACGCTGGTCATACCTGGATGTGTCGCTCTGCGACAGTCAACAACATGTATAGCGACATGCAACGCGGCAGGTGTCCAGTCATTTAACCGTCGCGCAGCGACACTAATGCAATGCCAGCGGGGACGCTGGCGCTCCAGGGCGTCGTACAGCCGTTAAACAACGCTTCCTGTAGGAGACTGCTTGCAGGCGAACCCAATCATGCTGCTTGACATATTCACACACAAAGCCTTCGGCCAGGCATTCCAACGCCAGACATGCAAATGCGCCTCAACCGATGCCAGCGGGAATGCTGGCGATCCTGAGCCATGCTCAAGCACGATACACACCATTAATGAATCGCTTAGAGAAGTCTGTGTATGGACTGAGTCCCGGCCTGCGCCGGAAGGACAAGCTTGATCCAATGCTCAAAGATCGCCGTCATCCCGGCCTGCACGGGAAGGACAAGCTTGATCCAATGCTCAAAGATCGCCGTCATTCCGGCCTGCACGGGAAGGACAAGCTTGATCCAATGCTCGAAGATCGCCGTCATCCCGGCCTGCACGGGAAGGACAAGCTTGATCCAATGCTCAATGATCGCCGTCATTCCGGCCTGCGCCGGAAGGGCAAGCTTGATCAAATGCTCGAAGATTGCCGTCATCCCGGCCTGCACGGGAAGGACAAGCTTGATCCAATGCTCAATGATCGCCGTCATCCCGGCCTGCACGGGAAGGACAAGCTTGATCCAATGCTCAAAGATCGCCGTCATTCCGGCCTGCGCCGGAAGGGCAAGCTTGATCAAATGCTCGAAGATTGCCGTCATCCCGGCGCAGGCCGGGATCCAGTTCGAATAGTATTGTCGCGCAGCGACACAACCTGTCTTCTCAATTCAGGCAACGATTTGTACTTTGGCTGGCGGAAATGCCATTGTGCAATACACACATCCTGAAGAGCAGCAGATGTACCGGCTACAACTTGACCCGGAGCACAAATTCCACAACAATCCGGTCATGACACAGAACAAATCAGGGGACACGGTGCAAGGCACACACCAGGCACCGGCAGCGTCGACAGCACCCGGCGATGTCGACGCCTTCATCGAGCGCTGGCGTGATACCGGCGGCAAGGAACGCGCCAACTACCAGCTGTTTCTCACCGAACTTTGTCAATTGCTCGGCCTGCCCGGCCCGGAACCGGCTGGCGAAAACGACCGCGACGATGCCTACGTGTTCGAACGACGGGTCGACATCCACCATGCCGACGGCACCGTCAACCGCGGCTATATCGACCTCTACAAGCGCGGCCATTTTGTGCTGGAGGCCAAGCGCGTAAGCGAAAAACACGAATCCAGCCGCTGGGACAAGGCCATGTTGCGCGCGGTCGCCCAGGCCGACAGCTACATCCGCGCCCTGCCCGCCGATGAGGGCAGGCCGCCGTTTTTGCTCACCTGCGACGTTGGCAAAACCATCGAGGTTTATGCCGAGTTCTCAAGAAGCGGCGCCACGTACGTGCCGTTTCCCGACCCCAGAAGCCATCGCATTCATCTGCCGGATCTGCGCGACGAGCACATCCGCCAACGCCTGGTCGGCATCTGGACCAACCCCGACGCGCTGGACCCGGCCAGGTACGCCGCGCGCGTCACCCGCGAACTCAGCAAAACACTCGCCCTGCTCGCCAGAGCGCTGGAAAAAGATGGCTACCACGTCGAGCGTGTCGCCCATTTCATCAAGCGCTGTCTGTTCACCATGTTCTGCGAAGACGTCGACCTGTTGCCGCGCGGTGAATTCACCGCGCTGCTGGAGAAACTGAAAAAAACGCCACAACACTTCGCCAAGGCCATTGCCGAGCTGTGGCAGACCATGAACAACGGTGGCTACAGCGGGGTGCTGAATCAGGAACTGTTGCGTTTCAACGGCAACCTGTTCCGCGACATCGACCCGATTCCGCTCGATCAAGCCCAGATCGACCTACTCATCGACGCCGCCCGCCACGACTGGAGCCAGGTCGAACCGGCCATTTTCGGCACCCTGCTCGAACGCGCGCTGGACCCGGAAGAACGCCACAAGCTGGGTGCCCACTACACGCCCAGAGCCTACGTCGAGCGGCTGGTCATGCCAACGATCATTGATCCATTGCGCGACGAATGGAAAACCGTGCAGGCCGCCGCCGCAGCGCTGGAAAACCAGGGCAAGGAAGTCCAGGCATTGGCCGAAATCCGCGCCTTTCACCACAAGCTGTGCGAGATTCGCATCCTCGACCCGGCCTGCGGCAGCGCCAACTTCCTGTATGTGACCCTGGAACACATGAAACGCCTGGAAGGCGAAGTGCTGAGCACGCTCAGCGACCTCGGTGCCGGCCAGAACCTGCTGGAAATGCAGGGCAACACCGTCGACCCGCACCAGTTCCTCGGCCTGGAAATCAACCCCAGAGCCGCCGCCATCGCCGAAATCGTGCTGTGGATCGGCTACCTGCAATGGCACTTCCGCACCCACGGCCGCATCAACCCGCCCGAACCTGTCATCAAGGCGTTTGCCAACATCGAATGCCGCGACGCGGTGCTCGCTTATGACCGCATGGAATACAAGACCCATGAGGACGGTCGGCCGGTGATGCGCTGGGACGGCAAGACCTGCAAGAAAAGCCCGACCACCGGGGAGGACATTCCCGATGAAACCGCCCAGGTGCCCGAAGAGCTCTACATCAACCCGAAAAAGGCGGAGTGGCCGGAGGCGGATTATGTGGTTGGGAATCCGCCGTTTATCGGCGCCGCCAGCATGCGCCGCGCCCTCGGCGACGGCTACGTTGACGCGCTCAGAAAAACCTGGAAGGAAGTACCCGAATCATCGGACTTCGTCATGTACTGGTGGAACAAGGCCGCCGACCTGGTTCGCAACGGCGATATCCAGCAGTTCGGCCTGATTACCACCAACAGTCTGCGCCAGACCTTCAACCGCCGCGTCATCGAGCGACACATGAACGAGAAGAAGCCGCTGTCGCTGGCGTTCGCGATTCCGGATCATCCCTGGGTGGATGGGTCGGATGGCGCGGCGGTACGGATTGCGATGACGGTGGGCACTGCCGGAGAGAGAACGGGAGCGCTGGGACAGATTCTGCAGGAAAGCAAGACTGACGAAGATGCTCGGAAAATTGAGTTCCGTTGGAAGCAGGGAAAGCTGCACAGCAATCTGGCGGCAGGTGCGAACACCAGCGCGGCTGCGTCGTTGGAATCGAATTCCAGCATCAGTTCACCAGGGGTCAAGCTGCACGGTTCAGGATTCATCATATCTTCTGAGGAGGCGAAAACACTTGGTCACGGGTCTGTCGATGGGCTTGAAACCTATATCCGGCAGTATCGCAATGGACGGGATCTGACTCAATCACCACGCGGCGTGATGGTCATTGATCTATATGGCCTGAGCCCTGAACAAATTCGAAAGAGCTTTCCCGCCGTCTACCAGCATATTGTGGAACGCGTAAAGCCCGAACGCGATCAAAACAAGCGCGCAACCTATCGAAACAACTGGTGGATTTTTGGAGAACCGAGGAAAGAATGGCGTGCAATGTCAGCGTCCCAAAAGCGCTATATCGCAACAGTAGAAACCAGCAAGCATCGTTTTTTCCAGTTCCTTGACAAAGAGATTCTGCCCGACAACAAGCTCATTTGTATTGCTACGCACAAGGCTCAGCACATAGGAACTCTCTCAAGTCGAATTCATGTTGGATGGTCGATTAGAACTGGGGGGAATCTCGGAGTTGGGAACGATCCTGTGTACGTGAAAACTCGCTGCTTCGAGACCTTCCCGTTTCCAGAACCTGACAAAGCCACGTCAAAGCGCATCGCCGACCTCGCCGAACACCTCGACGGCCACCGCAAACGCCAGCAGGCCCAGCACCCCGGCCTCACCATGACCGGCATGTACAACGTGCTGGAAAAGCTGTGTCGCATGGCCCTGCCGGGATCAAACGAGACACCGTTGACTGACAAGGAAAAAGAAATCCACGAGCAAGGCCTGGTCTCCGTCCTGCGCGAACTCCACGACGACCTCGACCGCGCCGTCTTCCAGGCCTACGGCTGGGACGACCTCGCCGAAAAACTCGTCGGCCGCCCCGGCGCCACCACCCCGTGGCCGGAAAAGCCTGAAGACCAGGCCGAAGCCGAAGAAGAACTGCTCCAGCGCCTCGTCGACCTAAACCACCAACGCGCCGCCGAAGAAGCCCAGGGCAAAATCCGCTGGCTGCGCCCCGAGTATCAAGCCCCGGACGAATCCCCGGAACAGGGCAAACTCGACACCGGCGACAAGCAACAACCCGCCCAGACCGCAGCGGCCGCCGCCAGCAGCAAAAAGCCAACCTGGCCCAAAACCCTGCAAGCGCAGATCCGCGCCGTGCGCGAACAACTCGAAACCGCCCCCATGGACGCCGCCACGCTGGCCAGCCAGTTCAAGCGCAAGCCGGAAAAAGCCGTCACCCAGGTGCTGGACGCCCTGGCCGATCTGGGGATGGTGAATCAAGCCGACAACAAGACTTTCAGTCTGCGCGACAACTAATTTGCCAATGCTTGAATTGACAAAGGTTAACCCACAGGTTAATAATGCGCATCCAGACGATCAATCGTAAGAACTGGCACCTGATAGAGAAAGTCAACGCAGCCGGCAGAGGCCTGGTTACGGATTTCCTCGTAGGACTGGGTGCCAACAAGCAGCGAGAAGCTACGAGAATGATTGCTTTAATGGATCGCGTCGCCGCGAATGGCCCACGCCAGGGCACGGCAAAGTGTCACCAGATCAAGGGTGACATCTGGGAATTGATCCACGGTTCGCTCAGAGTATTGTTCGCGCACGATGGGCATCGATTGATCATCTGCACCAGCGGATTCATCAAGAAATCACAGAAGACACCGAAGCAGGAAATCAAACGCGCCGAGCGGATTCTCAATGAATATCGCCAGGCCAGCATCGATGAAAAGCTCGAATGGGTCAACCACGATCAGGAGAATGAACAATGAGTGAGCAAAACACCAATCCGCTCGACCGGTACCGTGGCACGCTGGACTACGAACTGGCCAACGCGGAGATGGATTTCACCGATTCGCTGGAAACGCTGATGCTGCGCCGTGGCGTCAACAAGAGCGAACTGGCACGCCGTATCAAAACCAGCCCTGCTTACATCACCAAGATTCTTAGGGGCAGCACCAATTTCACGCTGGAGACCATGGTCAAGCTGGTGCGCGCCCTGGACGGCGAGCTGCATGTACGCGCCTGCGCCAGAGAAGACCAGGCACGTTGGTTTCATGCCATACGCAAGGATGCAATCTACGCAAGCCGTACTGACTGCATCCCCAAACCAGCCAATCGTACCCAGTATCGTCTGGTCGATCGTCTAGTCGAATCATCGGAACAGGATTATGAACTCGCCGCTGCAGCTTAAGCACTACTTCTTCGAGCGCATGTTATGCATCGCGAAACCCGACGTTGACCTGGAGGATATCAAGACCTGGCACGAGGCTGACGACAGCCGTTTCAGGATAACGGTAGAACTCGCAACCGACCCAGAATCCGAGCGCAATTGGCAAGTCACCCTTGATTTGAGAACCAGCGACGACCACCCGATGCCGTCACCCTATGAACTTCACTTCACGGCGATCGGATTTTTCATTGTCGACGCCAACTTCGAACACGACAATATTGAACACTTGATACGAGTGAATGGTTCGTCGGTGCTCTACTCAGCGATGCGTGAATTGGTTTCACTGTTCACCTCACGCGCACCATGGGGAACCGTCATGCTGCCAACAATCAACTTCCGCTTGCTCTCAGCAGAGGGAGATAGTCACCATGTGGGCGAATGAGCCCGGCAAATGCAAAGACGCCTCACTCAGCCCCTGATTTCTTACCATCGCGAGGCGGTTTGGAATGACGAAGCCAGCTACTCTCACTCCCCATATAGCGCATCTAGTAGGGTTGGCGGCACTGATAGAACTGAATCAACATTTCGGAAAAGACGCAGATCACAGCCAAATGCGCTAACTAATGAGATTCATTATGCTACATTATTACTCTAGCAATCTCACCGGCGATGTTATCAGCCAATCGAAATGGTCAACACCACCTCGAAATCGAGCAACTCTATTAATTCATAACATCGATATGTTCGGCTTATGAGATTTCACGCTAAAGGGCCAGCCATACCCGACATCCTGCTGGAACGGCGTGACTCTGGTCGCGTCGTTTTCCTATGCGGCGCGGGAGTCTCTTTGTCATCAGGAATGCCTACATTTGTCGAACTCACTCAATACGTCATTGAATTCTTCGATCCTCCAGAAGACTCCGAGATCATCGAAGCTTTTCGGCCTTGGGAAAAAAATCAATCCGCTGCTAATGTACCTCTTGATCAAATTTTTAATCTTCTTCATCAAGAATACGGTAAGGACGAAGTTAACGCACTGGTAACGAAACGTTTGAGCTTATCTATTGAATCGAATGAGATCGGGCATGAGCATGGTCTGATCAAACGAATTTCATCGAACCAAAGTGGCGTGCCTCAGATTGTAACCACGAATTTCGACTTACTGTTCGAAGCAGGCCCTGATGGCGAAAAGCTGGCCCACCATGTGCCTCCTGCTTTCCCAGACCTTAGTTTCGGATCGACGCTTGAGGGGATCACATACCTCCATGGGCGGCTAATGGAACCATCGTCTCAGCATCATCCGTACGTTCTGAGCAGCGCGGATTTTGGTCGGGCCTATCTGTCTGAAGGGTGGGCGACTAATTTTGTCAGGAAACTTCTCGAAAGTTACACCGTTGTTCTCGTGGGCTATCAGGCTGAAGATCCGCCCATCAAATATTTGCTTCAGGGACTTAACCATGACGGTCAATATGATCGGTCTCGGCTTTATGCATTCGACAAAGGGCCTCCCGAGAAAGTCGAAGCAAAATGGAATGATCGAGGCGTCACGGCCATAGCGTATTCTGACCATCCTCACCTTTGGAATACAATGGAAGCTTGGGCTAATCGAGCCGACGATCCACGTGGGTGGCGGAGATCAATTATTACAAAGAGTCAATACGACCCGAAAGGGCTTACTCCTCACGAGCGCGGCCAAGTTGCTCACATCCTTCGAACTGTGCAAGGAGCGCGTTTGTTCTCGGAGCTTGATCCAGTTCCGCATCCGGAATGGGTTTGTGTGATGGATACTGGTGTACGGTCTCTAGTGCCAAGCAACTGGTATGACTATGACGAAGAGCCTTTCGACCCAAGAGCCGAATATGGTTTAGATGATGACCTTAATGAAATAACTGAGGAGGAACGCGAACAGGGTATCAGCAATGACAATCTCCTTGTCTGGCGAGATGGCGATGACAATCCAGATGAGTTTCATCGCCTGGATTGGCGACATGTCCAAGGTTTCGAGGCGGCCCCAATAAGGCTTGACCACCTCATCACTTGGATCAGCAACTCAATCGATAGCCCGACCCTTGCATGGTGGGCTGCTCGTCAAAATAGGCTGCATCCAAGGCTTCTACAACGAATTTCGTCGCAGATAAATGGTGCCGAAAATCTTCATGTGCGTGCCCGCTATATCTGGAGTGTTATCCTTGAACACCATCAGGACAGTCGCAATACTAAGCAGAATGTCGACTGGTTCAAATTTCAGAAACGTGTAAGTTTGGATGGTTGGACGGCCAGTGTACTGCGAGAATTTCGAAGGATAACAATGCCACGTGTGGTTATCAGTATATCGCTCGGATTGAGGGGTGTTAAACCTCCATCTTTGCCTTGGGAGGATATTCGTTTCAGTGACCTTGGTCAGTTCGACGTTAAAATCATTGATCGACAAGGGATAAACTTAGAAGTGCCAGACGATATAGTACCGCAAGTGTTTAAGATTCTGGGAGATCATCTAGAGACCGCCTCTGGACTCATGACGGATATCGAGACGGTCTATTTTCCGACCCCTACCTGTTATCGAAAACGCGAAATCGACGGCAAACCGCATACTACGGGAGAGACGGATTGTATGCTGTGGTTTGTCGAACTTATCGATCGAATGGCAACCCTGTTTCCAGAACAGCTACTTGCATTCGTAAAGCTCTGGCCAAACAACGATCGATTTTTCTTCAGCAAGCTGAAGCTGTATGCATTTAGCAAAATACACGCTTTCAACGCCAACCGTGTTGCTGATGATATATTGGCCTTTGATCAGGAATCGTTTTGGGACAGCAAGGTAGTTAGAGAGTTGCTATTCCTGCTTGTAGACCGATGGGAGGAATTCTCACAAATCAAACGGAATCAACTCACTGATCGCATCCTTGCAGGTCCGGCTAAGCTTTCTTACTGGCCAGACGAGGATTTCCCAGTTATGCGCGATAAGTTAGCGGCTCGATACGCCCGTTATCTTGAGCTAAATGGTTGTGTCATTACGCGGAATCGCAGCGAACGAATCGCCTCGATGGTTGCTGCCATTCATGAGTGGAGCGATGACTGGGCGACTTCGATAGTGACTGAACATGGCTCGCGCAGTGGCTTCATTAGAGTCGAGGAAACGCCTGAATCAGTCATGCATATTCCGGTGAAAGATGTCGTTTCCAGGGCGGAGAAAGACCTGAAGAACGACTTCGACAGCCTCACTGAAAAGCGGCCCTTCAAGGGTCTGGTGAAGATCAACCCACGAAAGGCACTGGCGGCGCTAACGATCGAAGGAAAAGCCGGTAACTATCCGCGTGCGCTTTGGTCGTCGATGATCAACGATCTACCTGAAGACATTTCGGCCAGGTTGCGAACTGTATTTCTGCACCGATTGGCACGTCTGCCCGATGAGGTTGTCATCCAACTGCGTCATCCCTTGGGTCAATGGCTCAAGCAGAATTTGAGCATTGTCCTGGAGTTTAATGATGAACTTGGCTGGATAGTCTTTGATCATATCGTTGATGTCTTCCTGACCGGCGGCCCGAATGCTGCTGAGAGCGGCATAGGCAATTACCGTCAGGGCGGTAGAGTGATTGAGCAATCCAGGCGGACCTATCTGCATGCGTACACAGGGCCCATCGGCATGTCTTGTGAAGCACTTTTTTCTGCAGTGCCCGGAGAGCAGCAAGACGCAGCATCATTGATCCCAATCAAGATCAAGTCTCGCGTTGAGCGACTATTGGCAGCACCAGGTGAGGGGGCTGATCATGCGGTATCTATTACAATGAGAAAATTGAGTTGGCTAATGTACGTCGATCCTGAATGGACTCAAAATCTTCTCATTCCGATGTTATCTTTTGATCATCCGTTTTCGGAACCAGCCTGGAATGGGTTCCTTCATAATAGGCAAGCACCGCAGCCTCCTTTAAAAAAAATTATCAAGCCACTCTTGCTTCATTTATTCCCTTGGATCGAAGAACAATCTTGGAAGCGTGACCTATCAGAAATTGCTGCCTCGTGGCTGGGAACTATGAGAGTGTCCAGACCAGATATGCCCGATGGATTAACGCGAAAAGAAATACGTTCAGTACTTCGCGCCATGTCAGATGACACTCGTTGCCAGTTCATTTTTTTATTGGGTAGATTGGGACAGGATAATACGGATGGTTGGTCAAGGTACGTCATACCCCTTATCAACGATGACTGGCCAAGAGAACGTCGGTTCAGGACATTTGCATCAACGAAGGCTTGGGTTGGCTTGCTAGACGACACCGGCAGTAGTTTTCCAGCAGTATATGAAGCAGTGAAATCTTTCTTGATACCGTTAGATACTAATGAGCATTTGTACTACCGCTTCACCCGAGAGATCAATAACGTGCAATCACTCTCGGCGCAGTTCCCAGAAACCACCCTTGATTTGATGAGTAGGGTTACTCCCTCATACTCTGCCCGTCCTCCATATGAGTTACCGATGGTATTAGCAGTGATTGCAGAATCTGACCCTTCTCTAATTTCTGATTCACGTTATGTGCGCCTTATTGACTTTGTTGAACTTAGCTAGGTGTTAGTATCTCGAACGGTATTATTGTATAACGATGAGTACATACAAGACCTCGTGTCGCGTAACGCTTTTAAGCTTGAATTGTGGGTGCCCGACACCTTTAATTTCAGATACCGAGATCTCTTGGACATCTGCCTACAAGCAACCTTCTACTGCCTCATAAATATTGCTCAATAATTCGTCGAAGGTTTCACCTTGAGTTGCACACCCAGGTATGGAAGGAACTTCTGTCCAGTAACCGCCTTCCTCAGCTTCGTGTACTACAACTTTCAGTTTCATGACATTTCCTCTTTGTTGAGCACATAACGTTGAGCTAACAGTCGGAGGCAAGCGAAGCTTGCCGGAGTCCTGTTGAGCGCCATGTTAGCTGTTTAGGTGCTTGGCCAACAGCCAGATTCGCTTTCTTATGTTGTGAACCCGAACACTCCATCTGTACTTGGTGCTGGTACTCGTATGGGGATACTTGACTCGAATGTCTTTAATCTTCTTGTAGATGGAAAAGATCAGTTCTTGGGTTTCTCTGCCCTGCCACGGCTCAAGTTTAGTTGAATTCAGCGAAGGCATGGTTGCGATTTTCTTTTTCTTTAGGGAGTTAAAGTTGAAGCCCTCCGCCAACAATCTGTCGAACTCTAATATTTGTAGTTCACCGACGACGTCCGTTAACGAAACATCATCCTCAGCGACTAGATCCAGATATCTGAGGTTATTCTCGAGTTCATTGAGCAACGCTCGGCTGTCGCCAGTGCTCTTCTTGCGCCAGGCTGCTAAGGCTTTCGAAGCCCCTCCCGCCATCGCTAGCGACTTGAGTGCGGTTGGTATAGTTATTTCTGCCACTAACCTTTCCTCGAACAGCTAACGCCTGAGCTCAGGTGCGTTTGAGGCGTCGCGTGCTTTTGCGACAGCAAAAGTGCGTGGCGGGTCAAACGTCACCTGCAGCGATTTGTTAGCTGCCATTTCCACCATGCCTTACAGACTGAAGCCACTTCACCATTGAATCAAAATCTTTGCCGTCCACAGTCGCTTCAGTGGCAATGAACTTCTTTGCTCCCGAAGTAAAACTAGATGTTGTCACAACAACTCCCATCGATGCTCTTGTTGGGCCATGAGTAATCGTTCCAAGCAGCGATCGCATTATGTCGAGGCCAATTTTGTTGTTTTGACTATAGCGCTTACATTCAAACGCCATGATGATGGGAATGTCATTAACCCGCTTCGTGGCAACGACGTCCCGGCCACCATCGCCGCTTCTAGGGGTAAGCTGGATGCCTTGAAACCCCAGTCGATCCAGTAGCTCTGCGGTTAACTCCTCAAACTCCCGTGGACTGAGGCCGCGAATAAGTTCGGGATTTTCACTAAGTGCCTCAAACACTTTGGCCGGGAAGTGGCCGACCTGAATAATGCGAGATTCAACCTCGCGCCTAGTATCTAGCGCTTCCTCAGCATCCTGCGACTCGTAGTCATCGTGAGCAGGTTCATCTGAGCTAAAAACCTCTGAGGAGTATTCAAACTCCCCTAGAAAACGCTTCGCGGCCGTTAGTTCATCAATAACATGCTGTACGTGATCTGGGACCGCGAACTGATCGAAAGTGTTTGCGAGAACTGAGGCTGCCGACGAAGCGCCAAGCACTTGATTCAGAACTTCCTGCGCAGATGATGAGCGATGATCAAACAATAGATCAGCGCCCGTCATGACCCGATAAGACTGAGCCAAATTTGCAGCATCTGCTATCGCAAGTTCTTGAGCATGCCGAGAAATTTCGTCGACGCTTGAACCAAGCGCCAGATCTAGGAGGTGGCCTATACGCTCAGCCTCAAGACCCTTCCAAATCTCGACTTCGGGACGAACGAGCGACAACGTACGTATGCCTGCCTGGCAATATCCGCAGCCCTCGCATACTCAGAAAACGTATCGATACCAAGAATTTGGCGCCGGATTTTCTCGAACTCATCCATGGCAGCTAACTTGAACTTAATAGGCAAATACGCCTGGTAAAGGATATTCGATCGGAAGTGACCAATAATTTCGTTTTGACAGAGCTAAAACCACTCAAATCATTGAATTCAATAACCTTCATTTTAGGGCACACCGATATTATTCGTCGCCTCTGACGGATAACATGCCGATTTCCTACAAGTTTACCCACCATCTTCTGGTGTCTCCCGATTGCATGCCCTCGTTAGAGTATGCATGAATTTGAGCGCGGAGGCAAATTGCTGACTTGGGACGATACTCGGATCCCCTGTCCCATATATCGCAACCGGGAGGTTTGATTCCATTGTTGAAACTGAACCCATATCCTGATCCAACCACACATCACAGCGAGGACCCGATAACATTTTCAGCTTTTTGTCATAGCCCTGGCATGAGAGTGGGTGCCTAGGAGCCTGTCGGACTTAACACTGATCTACTGCAGAAAATCCGGATTGGGCCAGATTCTCCGATCTTCATCGTTGCATAGGCTCACTATTCGCCTCAAAAGATCGAAAAATCTGACTCCAA
>Ga0180009_10001262_pt1 | contig 31452 bp, 32 predicted proteins | sample OS_PC_MetaG_FD_123537 | JGI IMG/M metagenome (GOLD analysis project Ga0180009, IMG submission 123537) | Groundwater microbial communities from the Aspo Hard Rock Laboratory (HRL) deep subsurface site, Sweden - OS_PC_MetaG | ecosystem: Environmental > Aquatic > Deep subsurface > Groundwater...
ATCACCACATTACCGGTGAACGGTTGACGTGCAAATCGATATGCCGCTTCTACTTGTCATTACAGGTATATGGATAGAAGTGATAATAACAATACCCTTCGGGATCTCCGTATAACAATTCCGTTTCGGCCATACACCCGCCGATTGTCGATTTAGACTGCTGTTCATAATCGGACCGATGTTCTTCTTCCTTTTTACAGTTCAAACAAATAGCCTGATGGTCATATACGGATAGTATCCGTTTGTCCTCGGGATTCAACTTCGTCGCACACTTGGAACATTCGATGGTGCATGAAATCCGCTCCTGCCAATTGTCTTTCATTTGATATCATCTCCTTTTCTATGGATTTCTGTTTTAATCTATACCCAAAACATGGTTGGATCAAGGCTTGCTTCGACAAAGGTAGGCGTCAGATTCCATATACGGACGTGGTTCCCAATGATTGTGATAATTCATATTGACATATAAGCTCACTATATTTATGCGTTGGGATATTTTTGTAACCGGAGTTTGTTCTATTTCTCATAGATTAACCGTCTGTGCCAAGAAAAATTATCAAATGAATCACTCACAAATAATACAATCAAGGAATCAAGAAAAACAGACAAAGGAGGATTAGATGGCATACGATCGACTCATTCTGAGAGAAAGGGAAGGTGACCCGATACGGGTGGCTATTATCGGTGCAGGACATATGGGCGGCGGCACGGTTCATCAGATGTCAAGAATGAAAGGCATTGAAGCATCTATAATTGCAGAGCTGGATGTGGATAAGGCTCTCGCCGTCTTTGAAATCAATGGATTCCCAAGCGACAGGGTTCTTGTCACCAACAACCCCGATGATGCTGAAGATGCCGTTTTGAAAGGAAAGCCGGTGGTCACCGAGGATGGAGAGTTAGCCGCTCAGATCTCTGCTGTGGATGCAGTTGTGGAGGCAACGGGTCTTCCTGAAATCGGTGCTCGGGTTGCCTATGCATCGATCATGGGAGGCAAGCATACCGTCATGTTGAATGTGGAAGCGGATGTGGTCATTGGGCCTATTCTTGCAAAACTAGCGAACAATGCCGGAGTGGTTTACTCCATCGCCGCCGGCGACCAGCCTGGAGCGATTTGTGAATTACATGACTGGGCAGTATCTCTGGGATTCGAGGTGGTCACTGCCGGAAGGGGAACATGGTCGCGACCGGGTTGTCATTATCTGACACCGGAAAGCTTTATCGATCTCGAAAAAGAGATGGGCGGAAGCGCCAAAATGTACTGCTCATTTCACGATGGTACCAAGCCGAATATCGAGATGGCGGTAACCGCCAACGTGCTCGGACTCACACCGGATGTCAGAGGGATGCACGAACCGTTTGCCTATGTGCACGACTTGCATACGATATTCAGTATGAAAGAAGACGGAGGGATACTGTCTCAAAAAGGAGTGGTAGAACTTGCCAACCAGTATACGCCGGAAGGAGAGCAGATCATTAAAGGGACCGTCGGGCAAGGGGTATTTTTGGTCGTAACCTCTGATCACCCCATCATCCAAAGAAACATGATGCACTTATTTCGCAGTGTCGAAGCGAAGGGCCCCAATTACGCACTGTATCGCCCCTATCACCTGACGTGCGTTGAAACCCCCATGTCTGTCATTCAGGCCTGCCTTTACGGCGAGTCCACCGGCACTCCCAGAGAAAAATTGGTAACCGAAGTTGTGGCAGTCACCAAAAAGGATTTAAAAGCCGGTGAAATCCTGGACGGCGGCGGCGGCTATACCGTACATGGCGTGATTGAACGGGCGGATGTCGCCCGGGAAGAGAACCTGTTGCCTTTAGGATTCGCTTATGACATTCCCCTTGTCCGAGACGTCCCGAAAGACACTCCCATTGCTTACGGAGACGTGAAAGTGGATACCAGCGGTTTTCTCTACAAACTGAGACAGCTTCAGGATGCAAGTTGAATCGAGAGTATCACTTTTTCGACGATTTTTTCACGGGAAACCGGGTCTGTGAAATGGATGTGGTTCAGCATCGGATACAGCACCTGCGTTGCGTGGATAGCGGCATTCTTCGTGTATCAGGGTGGAAGACTTCTAGGATTCAGCTAAATAACGACCCTCAATGTGACAGCACGACGGTTCTGCTGAACCGGACGAAGCACAACCCGATTCAATGCAATAACAATCCCGTGCATAAATTCTGCGATCGTGATATAGACTCCTTCCAGCAGAATAGCGCGCCTTTGAAGAAGTTAGGAAATATTCAGCGGAATTAAAATATGCAATTGTATCTGTACAATACACTGACTAGAAAAAAGGAAGCCTTCAAACCCATAGAGGATAAAAAAGTCGGTCTATATACGTGCGGGCCAACCGTATATAACTTTGCCCATATCGGGAACCTGCGCACCTTTATCTTTGAAGACATATTAAAACGGGCGCTTCTATACAATGGCTACCGCGTCAAGCACATCATGAACATCACCGATGTCGGGCATTTGACCGGGGACCGGGATATGGGTGAAGATAAAATGGAGAAAGGCGCCCAGCGAGAAGGAAAAACCGCATGGGAAATTGCAGAGTCATATACCCGAGCCTTCAAACAGGATATGACGCACCTGAATATAATGGAGCCTTCCCTCTGGTGCAAAGCCACCGATTCCATACCCGAACAGATCGAACTTATAAAGACACTGGAAGAAAAAGGATTTACATACAATATCTCGGATGGGATCTATTTTGACACATCCAAATTTGAAGGCTACACCAAGCTTTCAAGTCAGAATCTCGAAGCACTCCAAGAAGGGGCCCGTGTGGAAAAAAACCCGGAAAAGCGGAATGCCACGGACTTTGCACTCTGGAAATTTTCTCCCGATGGCGTCAAACGCCAGATGGAATGGGACTCTCCCTGGGGCGTGGGTTTTCCCGGCTGGCATATTGAATGCTCCGCCATGAGCATGAAATTTCTGAGGGATCAGCTCGACATACATTGCGGCGGCGTGGACCACATCGATGTGCATCACACCAACGAGATTGCCCAGTCCGAGGCTGCCACCGGCAAGAAATTTTTCAATTTCTGGATGCACGGGGCGTTTCTGATCATCTCGGGCGGTAAAAAGATGGCCAAAAGCGAGGGAAATTTCCTAACCCTTGACAGCACCTTCATTCAAAACGGAATCGAACCCCTGGTATATCGGTTTGCTACGTATCAAACACATTACCGGAAACCCATGGAATATAGCGAAGAAGCCGTGCAGGCCGCACGAAACGGTCTGGAACACTTGAGAAATCAGGTCCGTTCGCTCATGAGCAAAGGGATGGTCGATACAGCTTCAGTGAACGATGAGTATAAGCAAAAATTCATAAAAAGGCTGAATGATGATTTGAATATGCCGCGCGCACTGGCATCGGTTCAGGAAGCCCTGAAATCCGATATGGATGACTCGGAAAAACTGGCCACTGTCCTCGATTTTGACCGGGTGCTTGGGCTGGATCTCGAGAAGGTCACCGTATCTGAAGAGTTGCCGGAGAATATTCAACAGAAAATCGACGCACGTAAAAAGGCCCGGGCCGAGAAAAACTGGGTTCTGTCGGATCAGCTTAGAGATGAAATCCAGGCTCTCGGATATGTGGTTCAGGACGTCAAAGACGGTATGACGGTTTTCAAAAAATAATCTGGGTAAGCCGTCGTTCACCCAGTATTGTTTGGCAACATAGATCTTCCATATTGTATGAGATCGCTCCAATGAGCAATCACAACGACCCACATAAAAAGAATAAAACTTCATTACAAAAACAGCACCTATCAAGAAGAAACCCATTCGTCGATTACCTTATCCGGGTTACTGAAGGCACTTTGAAAATCTTTCTAACGGCGGTCTTTGCAATGTCCGTCAGCACCGGATTCTTGTATCTTTTCCGGCTGTTTTGGCTTGGCTACCTATCTGTGCCTGTGGGGCAAAAATTTCTTCTTTTCAGGAAAACAGCGTCATTGAATTCTGTCTTCAATCCTAACGTTTCATTCACACTGGCTGCACGGTTCATCATTTTTCAAAATCTGTAAGGCTATTTATAAATTGGCTCTACATGCGATGGCAAAGTCCTCCGGGTAGTGGTTGGTTATCCAGCGAAGCTGAGTTTCGCTGAATGCGCCGGGAGATTCCGGTATTCGCGGTAAAAAACAGTACAACAACCGTTGATCCTCATCCGATGAGTCAAACCGTTTGGAAAATTCGATGCCTGTGATCATTCGAGCCCCCATGGCCTCAAGTACCCTCATGGCCACCAGCATGGCTTCATCAATACATTTGCGGGCAGTCGTGTCCGCCTCCAGAATATTGCCTACCGGAACATGAGGCATGATCTGAAGTTCCCACTGTGAGGTCTGCGCCTTGGGAACGAAAACAAGGACCTTCTCATTCTCATATACAATGAGACTGCTTTCCCTGTTCTTATCACCGCAGGTTCTTTCATTACTTCGAATAGCCTGAATATAGGTTTCAAAAAACTTCTTTCCGGTTTCCGAATGATACTGCCGGATAAATTCTTTAACCAGATCACCGCAGGCATACGCAGGATAAAGCAACCCGGTCGTATCAGGATTTCCGGCGGCAACCGTTTCCGGCACCAACGCGTACTGCTGATGGATCTGTTGATGAGAGGCGTGCAACCGATATTTGCTGGGCGCATAGTCGAATCCGAAATTCCAGCCCCACAGCGTGGAAGTGAAGGGCAATGCATCGGTGCTGCCGGTTGTAGTGAGATTGTTTATGATTTTGCGCCGCAATGCCTCCAACTGAAGGAGATCAAGTCGCTTTCTTTCGGATTCAAATGGAATCCCGAGCATTTCAGCCACCCGGAGATAGGTCCGCTGATAATAGAGATGACGAATCCCCGTCATATCCTCCATGCTTAAATCGTGGATGCGATACCTGACGGAATCGTTGGCCATATTGGCTGCATAGTGCCCCCAGGGGATGTAGCTGTTCCGTCTGAGGTATTCGAAAACGTGGCTCGAATTCTTATGGGTCAACCACTCCCCAACGATTTCACTGTCCCCCTGCGCTCCAGGCTTTAAGACCATGATCTCTTTATATACATCCGGCAGATGGAAATTATTGGCCAGCACTTTGAATAGAGCGTAATTCCGGATTATCGGTTTTCTTGTACCGTTTTCATCTTGGACGTAGACCAAACCGGTTGGGTATTTAGAGATTGGATCGTGTGTAAACTCACAACTTAATTCGGCCAGCAGCTCGAGATCTTCAGGATCGGTTGAGTTTCCGGCTACGGCCATCTGGATCGATTCGGGCAGTGAATTGAACACTCTTTTTGTCTTCTCCATTGACCACTCAGATTCAGAAAACCACTGTGAGGCGGTTTGTGTAAAGGACATTTCCGGACGGGCCGGCAGTGAGATATCAAGGGGGTTTTGCGCCCATCCATCGGCAATCGGTTTTGAAATATATGTGGCGCCCCAAAAGGGAAATGCATTTGGGATTTCATATATCCAATCGGCATTCGACTCCGCGATGTCGCCGGCCGGGAAATTGGGATGGTTTTCTACTAACGATCCATCCTGGAATTCACCCAATGGGCCAATGTAATCTTCCTCACGGATGTTTTGGACGTTGTAGGCGGGCTTATGGGCACCGATTATAAACCGGCCGGCTGGTGCAACACAGGTTCTCAGATTCATGCGATGGTATTCCCCGATTCTATTTATTCGCCTTTGCCAAAATACCCTGCAGCTTGCTGCGGGGAGCTTCATTCCTGCTGCTTCTATATATAGCATAAATCATACAAACTCCGCACCCCGCATCCCATTTCCGGTATGAAACTAATTTGCATTCGCATATGTTTGTTGCTATATTGGGTTGTCATCAATTTTTATATTTAGGCTCTTGGAGTTGATATTACAGGACACATTTTCATAATAAGTATAGGATATTGCAATTCAGTTGCAAAGAATGCAATTTCGATCCGTTTTTCTACCAGGTATGGCAGATGCATTATTCCGTAAAACTTATAATCAAAATTACCGGAGTCGGTTTGTTCTTTTTTTATTGGATGGCTCCCGGTGTTTTTGCAGCTGAAAAGATCGATGTGTTTGTAAGCATTCTGCCGCTGAAATATTTGGTGGAGCAGGTGGGGGGAGATTTTGTGGATGTATCGGTAATGGTAAAGCCGGGGGCGGACCCGCATACCTATGAACCGAAACCGAAACAAATGGTGTCTCTGTCAAAGGCAGCTGCATATTTTACCGTCGGTATTACATTTGAAGACGTGTGGCTGCCAAAATTCAAGACGGCCAACCCAAATATGATTATAATCCATGCGGATGAAAACATAGAGAAAATTCCCATGAACACCCGGTCATTTTACTCTCGGCCCGAGCATGATCACGGCTTGTTGGATCCCCACATCTGGACATCACCTCCTTTGGTTAAGACTATTTGCAAAAACATTCTAAACGGTCTGGTCAAAATCGATGCGGCCCGTCAGCCGGTTTACACGGCTAACCATGAAACGTTCGATAAAGAAATAAACCGTATCCATGGCGAGCTGGAAAGCATTTTCGAAGGGAAAAAAGGGTTGTCGTTTATGGTGTTTCATCCGGCATGGGGTTATTTTGCAAAGACCTATGGACTAAACCAGATACCCATAGAGATTGACGGCAAGAAATCGAAGCCGGCGCAATTGAAACGTTTGATCGAGTATGCCAGGAATCACGGGATTAGAATAATCTTCGTGCAACCACAAGTGGCTCATCAAAATGCGAAAATCATAGCAAAGGCCATTGATGGAGAACTGGTTCAGGCCGATCCGCTGGCTTATGATTGGACTGAAAACATCCGTAAACAGGCGGATAAATTCAAATCAGCATTGAAGTAGGAGTACCGGATAATGCAGTTCGCTCCACTAACAGTTTATTCGAGTGCATGATATATATCCTGAAACAACACCATGGTTTCAGTGTTCTGGTTTCAGTATTCAGTTCTTAAGCTCGGATGTTTCCTGACACCCGAAACCTGACACCTGAAACCCTAAATAATGATCATTTCGAAAATAGAGGCCAACACCTATATTCAATGTAGTGTAATGCTTAACCGGATAAGAGAATATTATGAGTCAACCGATCATTGAGATTCAGAATCTTTCATTTGCCTATAATAGTCAGAAAGTGCTTAAGGACGTGAGCCTAACAATAAAGCAGGGAGAGTTCCTGGCACTCATCGGTCCCAATGGGGGCGGAAAAACCACTCTGCTGAAGTTGATTCTGGGATTGTTGAACGCTGATAAAGGTACCATTCGTGTATTTGGACATCCTCCTCGAAAAGCTTCACACCGGATCGGCTATGTTCCTCAAGATGTACATGTAAACAAGGACTTTCCGGTAACGGCAATGGATGTGGTGCTTATGGGGCGGAGGACATCCGGCAAGGGACGGGCACGTCATTCAAAAGAAGATCGGGGCGCCGCTCGAAACGCACTGGAAACCGTGGGGATGGGTGATTTCATTTATCGCCGGATCGGCAGACTCTCCGGAGGTCAGCGGCAACGGGTATTCATTGCCAGGGCATTGGCTACCGACCCTGACGTTTTGCTGCTTGATGAACCCACAGCCAGCATCGATCCCCAGGGGCAAAGCGATTTTTATACCCTGCTAAAAGATCTGAATGAAACGGTCACCGTTGTCTTGGTGAGCCATGATTTGATGATATTAACCAGCTATGTGCGATCCGTTGCATGCGTCAATCAACAGGTTCACTACCACGAGGAGGCTGAAATGACCGAAGAGATGTTGACCATGTATGCCTGCCCGGTTGAATTGGTGGCCCATGGAATACCTCACCGTGTTTTAAGGAAACATTAATGATTGAAGCGCTTCAATTTGAATTCATGCGCAATGCACTTCTGGCCGGCCTACTTGCCAGTATCGTATGCGGCATTATCGGAACCTTGATTGTGGTGAATCGAATTGTTTTTCTTTCCGGAGGAATCGCCCATGCGGCTTACGGGGGGATCGGCATCGCCTTCTTTTTCGGTTGGCCCCACATGGTGGGCACTATCGGCTTTTCATTGATAATCGCTATGATCATGGCGGTAATCACCATTAAAACCAGACATCGTGCCGACACCATCATCGGCGTCCTGTGGGCGGTGGGGATGGCATTGGGCGTTATTCTTCTGGATCTCACCCCGGGCTATAATGTCGATCTCATGAGTTATCTTTTCGGCAGTATTTTATCCGTACCCGATTCCGACCTTATCCTTATGGCGACCATATGCGTACTCGTGTTTCTCACTGTATTCTATTACTATCATGACCTGTTGGCCATGTCTTACGATGAAGAGTTCGCCCAGTTAAGGGGCGTGCCCGTTAAATTCCTTTACTTCCTCCTCATCGGAATGACGGCGCTTTCCATTGTAATGATCATCCGTGTGGTCGGGCTCATTCTGGTAATCGCACTACTCACCATCCCGCCGTTCATTGCGGAAAAATTTTCAAAATCCTTGTTCCAAATGATGGGGGTTTCAACAGCTTTATGTGCGATTTTTTCTGTTGCCGGGCTTTGGCTCTCCTATGTGTTTAACCTGACATCCGGCGCTTCCATCATTATGGTGGCTGCTGCCGGATTTTTCATGTCGTTTATCATCGAACGTCTAATCCTTATACGAACATCGAAAAAGGAATCCCATGTGCCATCTGTGTGACTATCCTGAACTCCTCGAAAAATCAGGACTCGGTGCCACATCCTATCGTTTGAAAATTCTGGAAATTGTCGGAAACAACAACAGTCCCCTAAGTGCCCGGGAAATTTACAACACATTGAACCGCAACGATGAAATCAATCGGGTCACGGTTTATCGAATATTAGAGCTTCTTGTGGAAAACGGTCTGGTCGACCGCATCAGCAGCGGGGGGCGCTCCTTTCGCTACGGATTGGCCCCCAATGAGAACCATGAACCCCATGCGCACTTTTACTGCACGGAATGCGGAAATTTGGAGTGCTTAAATCCCGAAAGTCTACGCTTGGATATGGAACCGATACAACGCACCTTTCCCGGAAAGGTACGAAATGTGCAGATCCGCCTGGATGGATTATGCAAGACATGCCTGCAAAGAGACAGAAAGGTACTTCACTAGGTGGCCGTGATGTTTCGACCGGTTTTTCTACTTCTACTATTTACATGGACATGGACCCTTTTCTCATGCCGATCCGGAGCTCAGGTAAAAGAGAATCCCGCTTCTCATTTCAACCCCATGGTTTCAGCAATACAATTCTACAGAGGGCCTTTGAACCATCTTGCCGCCGTACGGTTCGGCGAATGCCCCATGCATCCGTCAGATTCCGAATACAGCCTGGAAAGTTTCAACAAACACGGTTGGGTGTTGGGGTGGATTATGACCATGGACCGTTTGCTGAGATGCGGCCGTGATGAAACCCGAAGATCCCCTCCGGTCCGGGTGGATGGGAAATGGAAGGTCCATGATCCCCTGGCAAACAACGACTTCTGGTGGTACCAGCCTGCTTCTTCCGGCCAATAGCCCTGCCCGGTCACTTTCGATACACGCTGGGTTCAATATATTTGAACTTGTGTTTGACTCCGGTAAGACTCTCGGAATGGCCGATGAAAAAATAACCGTCCCTTTCGATGATATCGTAACACTTGTTAACTAGCTTTTCCTGTGTCGGTTTATCAAAATAGATCATTACATTTCTTAAGAAGACCACGTCAAAGGTATGATTGGAAGGAAACGGGTCCATCAGGTTGAAACGTTCGAATTTGATGACCTTTTGAAGTTCCGGTTTCACCCGATAGAATCCCTGCCATTTTCTGATGCCCTTTTTAAAATAGGCCCGCTGTAGCTGATACGGAATTTTTCCGACTCTATCCTTATCATATATTCCCTGTTTGGCGGTATTCAGCAGGGGTATGATTTCTTGATCCGAAGCCTTTTCGGTCAGATAACGATAGTAATCCTTGACGGATGTAAAGTCGGATTTGCGTAATATTGTGGCAAGTCTTGCTTTTAATAGTTCCCGTTTGCCGTTGTGCAGGTTGATGCCGCATTTATCATAAATCAGTTTGCTGAAGTTTGAGAAATCCTTTTCTGTGAGTTCAATCTGCATGTGCATCCGTCCAACAGGTCCATTTCACCGGAATCTATAACTTTTCCACAAAATCGAGTGATGTTTGACTAATATGATTGAGGGCCACCACTTTCTCAGCCCCTCCCATCTTGATCGCCTCTTTCGGCATGCCGAAAACCACGCAGCTTTTTTCATCCTGCGCAATGGTTCGAGCGCCCGCTTCCTTCATTTTAAGCATACCTGCGGCTCCATCCGCTCCCATACCGGTTAAGATAACGCCGACTGCGTTTTGGCCGGCATAATCGGCCACGGATTTGAAAAGCACGTCCACGGAAGGTCTCTGGTGGTGGACCATGGCCCCGGTTTTTACCTGAACGTAGTACCGTGCGCCACTTCGTCTCAGCAGCATATGATAATTACCCGGTGCAATCAGTGCCTTGCCGTTAACCACGGATTCCCCGTCTTCCGCCTCTTTAACCGATATTGCACAGAGAGAGTCGAGCCGCTCGGCAAAGGATGTTGTAAATTGTGCGGGCATGTGCTGGACGATGACAATGCCGGGAGAATTGTGAGGCATCCCGGTAAGAACCGTTTTGATGGCCTCGGTTCCCCCCGTGGATGCCCCGATGGCAATTATTTTGTTGGTTGTTGCGGTCATGGCCCGAGCTTGAGTGCCTGTCCGGACAGAAACCGTGTTTATTTCCGTCTGATTTAGTGACGGCATCTTTGCATGGAACACCGCTTTGATCTTATCCGCCAGCTGAACACTCATATCGCCAACTGAATAGGATCCAGTAGGTTTCGAAATGACCTCCAGCGCTCCGTTGGAAAGGGCTTCCAGAGCAAGCTTGCTTCCCCGCTGGGTCAGTGAACTGACGATAATGACCGGAAGCGGATAGTACTTCATCAGTTTTTTCAAAAACGTGATGCCGTCCATTCGGGGCATTTCAATGTCCAAGGTAATCACATCCGGTTTGAGTTTAACGATTTTATCGCGGGCCACGTAGGGATCCGGAGCGGTGCCCACCACTTCAATGCCGCGTTCGCGTGACAGGCCCTCTGACAAAACTTTTCGAACGATAGCGGAATCGTCAACTATGAGTACGCCGACATTCTTTTTCATGGATCCTCATGCTTGGAATGAAAGAAGAAAAGCCGGCCGATATTCGAGAGTTAGTATGGGTATATTGTTTTGATATCTTTCATATCTCGATGATTCCCTTTCCCGATACTTTGAGCCAAACGCCGCCGTTTTTAATGGACAATTTCAGTGTCCGGTTAGAGCTACCGCCTATATCTTCGTAGTCGACCATCACGTTGTTCTTCCAGAAAATCTTGCGCAGTGCCATGTAATTCCGCTTGCCGATGTCAAAAAAACCCTGTTGATCCATAACCTTAGCCCCGCCTGCAATCACCACCTTCATCCTCTGTTTCTTGGCGCCCAGTTTATAGGCGGATTTAAACAATGGGGGAATGCCGGAGTCTGCAAACATATACGGATTATTTTTAGCCTTATCGGAGTCCAAATTCGAATCCGGCAACATATAGTGCAGCACCCCACCCACACGGGCCACAGCATCATAAATGGCGACACCGATGCAGTATCCCAGTGAATACGTCACAATAGTGGAATCTACATCATTGCTCACCTTCATGTCCGAAACGCCGACAATGATGTTCACTGAATTATTCCCTCTTCAACTTCCACACGTTTTACGGCAGATCCGTTGGCAATTTCAAAAATACCGGAAATATCTAGAATCAGTCCGACCCGCCCGTCACCCAGAATCGCGCCTCCGGCGATACCCTTTACGCTTTTCATGTACTGGCCGATGCTCTTGATCACCACCTCTTCTTTGCCCAGAAGTTCATCCAGCAGCAAACACCGCTTTTCGCCGTCGTTTTCGACGGTTACCACAAGCCCTTCCCACGGTTTTTCAGCGTCTCCTTTTACCGAAAATATTTGATCCAGTCGAATCAGAGGAATCAAACGACCCCGGGATAATATCATCTCTCCTTTCTGCTTGATGGTGGAGTATTGATCTTTTTCCGGTCTGAAGGATTCCCGAATGGCAAGGGTCGGAATAATATACTTATCGTGGCCGACTCTGACCAGCATACCCTCAATAATGGCAAGGGTCAGCGGAAGACTGATGAGGAATTTAGACCCATGGCCCGGCCGGCTATCGATTTCAACCCGCCCTCTCAGCTTTTCGATGGCCTTTTTCACAACATCCATTCCAACACCCCGGCCGGAAACGTCTGTTACGGATTTTACCGTTGAAAAACCCGCATGGAATATCATGTTGTAAATTTCGCTGTTGGTTAATTTCATGTTGTCGGTAATCAGGTTTTTCGATTTGGCTTTTTCCAAAATTCTATCTTTATTTAACCCGCGACCGTCATCCTCGATTTCGATAATGATATTGCTTCCCCGCTGATACGCCCGGAGATTGATCGTGCTGCTCTTTTTCTTTCCGACGTTCTCTCGATCCTCAATAGATTCGATGCCATGGTCTATCGCGTTTCGGATCATGTGAACCATGGGCTCATAGAGTTCTTCGACCACATTCCTGTCAATTTCCGTGTCCTCACCGGACATTTCCAAAGCCACTTCTTTACCTGATTTTTTCGCAAGATCTCTCACCAGTCTCACCATTTTCTGGAACGTGGCTTTAATGGGAACCATCCTCATGGCCATGGCCGTCTTCTGAAGGCTGGAAGTAATTTGGGTTAACTGATTCATAGTGTGGTAGAGTTTTTGATCGTTGGCCAGGACAATGGTATTGTTTTGCTTTAACATGGCCTGGTTGATGACGAGTTCTCCGGTGAGATCCACGAGATTATCCAGTTTTTTGGTATCTACCTTGACTTGCAATTCAATTTGACCGTGTTTGAATTTTTTCTGTTCTCTCAAGCCGGAGATAACGGTTTTGGAATCGATCTTTTTTTGTTCCACCAGTATTTCACCGATCTTTTTTCCCGGTTCTTCTTTCTGTCTTTCAAGACTTACCTTAATGTCTTCCGGTGAAACCGATCCGCTTTCCACTAGGATCGCACCGAGGGTTTTTTCTTCAGTACCGGATGCTCGGGTATTCAATGCCTCAATACGTTGGGTTAGATCGACGGTAGTAATATTATCTTCAATGACGGAACCGGACTCGAGTGCTCCATGAACATTTTGAATCATCTTTTTCAGCATATCCACCGACTCGAGAATAATATCGATAATGCCGGCATCAATTTGTATGGCTCTGTTTCTGGCATGATCGAGAAGATTTTCCGAACTGTGGGCAAGTTTATTGATTTTTTCAAGATTCAAAAAACTGGAAACACCTTTGATGGTATGAAATGGTCTGAATATGGCATTTATGGTTTCAACATCGCTGGGATCCTGTTCCAAATCGATGAGACTGATCTCAATGGCGGACAGATTGTCCAAAGATTCCAGAACGAAATCCCCCATAATTTCTCTATCTTCCGCACGAATCTCAATGAGGGCATTTGTTTCTGCTTCAGGGAGGTCTTCAGTCCGGATATCTTCTTCTTTGACGGCATCTGATTTTTCATATCTTAGGGCTTCCAGCAGGCCTGAAACGTCATCATTCACATCCTCTTCATTTTTCAGTGACCTGAATATCTTCTGAAGACATTCAATCCCCTCTTCCAATGGAGTCATATCTTCGGTTTCAGCCATTATTATACGCTCAAGATAACCCATGAGGGCTTTAATCAGATCTGAAAATACCGGATTGTCAATGCTCCCGAACGCTTCCTCAATTTCTTCGAAGTAGTTTAAGATTTTACCCATAGCGGCAATATCCTGATCGGCAAGTGTGACCACTTCAAGGGATATCGCTTGAAGATGATTACCTATTTTCTCCATCAGTTCGCTCACGGTTTTACCCTCTAATCGTATCGGTATCGTTCGATTGAAAACCGAATCTAATGTTTCGCACCACTCAACTGCAATCTGCTTAGGATCGTTGATGAAGGAGATCTTCAGCCGAGAACCTTTTGCAGCTTTTCGCTAAATGTATCCGGAGTAAAAGGCTTGACGACAGAGTTGGTGACACCGGCTTTTGCAGCCGCCATCACATTATCCTTTTGTCCTTCGGCAGTAATCATTATAAAAGGAATACTTTTAAATTCGACATCTCCACGAACGGCCTTGAGTAATTCGATCCCGTTCATTACCGGCATATTCCAGTCGGATATTATGAGTCCGACCGATTCTTTTTTTAGTTCCTCAAGGGCTTTCTGGCCGTTTTCAGCCTCGACAATATTGTTGAATCCCATGCCTTTCAAATTGTTTTTGATGATTTTCCGCATAGTAGAAAAATCATCGACCACTAACACCTTGATCCCAACATCCACGATTCATACTCCATTATTTTCGTTTCCATCTGGCGAGCTTTTCAAATGCCTCCTCGGCGGTTCGACAAAGAACTCCCAACTCCACCGGTTTCGCAAAATAATCGTCAAAACCGGCCTCCCTGCAATCGCGGAGTTCAAAAATCGATGCATATCCGGTAACCGCGTAGATGATCGAAATCGGTTGATCTTTTCGAATCTGCCTGCAAAGATCCAGCCCGTTCATTCCCGGAAGTCTAAGATCCAGATACATCACATGGATGTTGTTGGTCTTTAAAACATCCAGTGCCTCCTCACCGCTTTCCGCCAGATATGTTGAATACCCGACTTGTTCAAAAGCCATTTTGAATGCATTACGAATCTGAGCTTCGTCATCGACAATAAGAATCGCCCTGTCAGTCATGATCTTTCTCCAAATTATTTTTTTTAACAGATACCTTATGCTGCTTTTTCAAGTCTCGATATCTCCTGTTCGCCGAGAACGCGGTCGATATCAAGAAGGATTTTAACACCGCCTTCCATTATGGCCATTCCAAGAATATAATCGGTGTTTAACTGGGTGCCGAATGTCGGAGTATCTTCAATGTCATCTCCTTTTATATTCAGCACTTCGGATACCGCATCCACCACAATGCCGATGGTGATTTTTCCGGAGTTCCCTTCGATTTCAACCACGATGATACAGGTCCGTTCCGTGTAATCGATGGCGTTCAACCCGAATCTGAGCCTGAGATCCACAACAGGTATCACCTTTCCTCGAAGATTGATCACGCCTTTAACGAACTCGGGAGTCTGGGGGACTGACGTAAAGGCCATCATTCCGATGATTTCCTTGATTTTTAAAATTCCGATACCATACTCTTCTTGATCCAGGCTGAAGGTAAGGTATTTTCCCTCTCTGTCGCAATTGTCAGTGTCCTCCATCAAGGTTGTGTTCGCTGCTTCTCCACGCATTGTTCTAATCCTCCCGTAAAAGATTAAAAATCAAAATATCAACCGGACCGCCGGACTGACTGCGCCTGAGCGTATGATCTTTAAAGCTTGGATTCAATTCCTATCGGCTGAACGGTTTTTTCGGTTTTCGAATATCAATGTCCATGGACGCCTTATGAATATCCAAAATTTTTCTGCCGAGTATGTACTCTTTTGTTTCGTATGTGGTTATTTTCATTAATTTTCTTGTAATATCCCCCATTCTTCGGATTTGCTCGATAATGCTGCTGAGATATCCATGCATGAGGTGATCTTTTGGAACACCTGTCATCATCAGCTCCGAATAAGTCAAGACGCTCTGCAAGGGCTGGTTCAATTCATGACAGATGGCCCCCGCCGTCTCCAGCGCACCCTGAAACTTTTGGCGTTCCAGCTTCTCCTTTTCCGCTTTCTTCCTTTGGCGAAGCTCAAAAGACGCTTCTCGATATAAGAAAAATATGGCAACACCCAATAAGACACATAATGCTATTATTAAGAATGATGAAGATTTAAAGGCAGGGGTGGATAAATGCTCCGCTATTTTCTTTTGGCTATGTAAATAGATCAGATCCCAGCCCGGATTTTCGTCTATGTGTTTTCTATGAAGCCGGTAGCGATATCCATCTTTATCTTCAATTATTGATTCTGATTGATGTTTCAGGCCAATCCATTCCCACGGGCCTTTTCCGAACTGTCTGGACTGATCAATCAGGTGAATCTCTTCGGGAGTGAATTGCCATAATGTTTTAAATAACCAGTCCTCTCTGGAAGAAAGGAATACCACCCCATGGGGATCCGTCATTAATACCTCCCCTTGATTCGCCGGGGAAAACCCGTCTTCAAGGACATCCACATAAGCCTTGATCACGGCGACCCCTATGGGCGACGTATTGTTTTCTGCATATATCGGGTGACTGAAATATGCGCCACGCTTTCCGGATGTAACACCGAGTGCAAAAAACACGGCAGGACGTCCTGACATCGCCTTTTTGAAGTACGGACGGAACCCGTAGTTTTTTCCTAAAAAGCTCTCTTTGCTATTCCGATTACTGGTTGCGATGGTATTTCCAGCCGCATCCATGAGATAGCAAACGCTTACCTTTAAAGATTCCGTAAAATGATCGAGGACTGCGTTGGTCGCATCCAATGAATATCCTTCTCTTGATGCAAACGCCTTTCTTATTTTTTCAAGACCGGCCAGTACCTTAACCGACCTCTGATATTCAGTTAAAAGAGACCTAACCTGATGCACAATCAGCCCGAGTGTGGAAACCGCTCTGCTGTGCGACTCTGCTACAGCAGACTGCTTCATGGAGGAATAGTACAGAAATCCCCCAATGGATGCGGTAAGCAAACAGATAATCGATAATGTCAGTATGATGACCCGAACTTTCATGCCGCCCTATTTAATTCTGAAAACATCATATGCAGATGGTTGTTTTTTTATATCTGATGGAATCGAATATATTAAAGCAGGAATTGTGCCAACATATCCATTTTATATTAAGGATCATCTCCAAAAGAGTTGGAGTGATCCTGAGGGTTCAAGGGGTCAAGGATTCAAGGATTCAAGTGAAATACTTAATATTTTCAATATGTTTTAAATTGAACCAAGCTCTTTGCCGTGTGTTTCCGGCAAAACGGCGAAAGCAGCGAGGGATATTCGGATCAAGACGATACCGGCTCCATTCGATCATGTTTGACAGCCGATATCCTTGTTTTGAACAACGGATCCAATTTCTTGATATCCGGGTACTAAAAACCCTCGAACCCTTGAATCCTTGGACCCTTTTCTCCAACTAAATTGGAGAAGAACCAATATTAATTACAATATTATTAGAATGTTATGTAATTTATCGTGTGAGTGAGAAGTGTGATAATCCGTTCTGGGCAGGAAACTGTCTCTTATTATGTACGATAAGTCTCTCGAAAAGAGACCATAAAGCCGGTGTAATCATCGTGAATTTGATCGGAGAGAGGGAATTGCACTATCTATTTTGTCTTTCTCGAGACCCAATTAGCCGGGCAGGTCTCTTCGATCTCCATCTTTAACCTTTGATAGGACTCCGAGAGCTTCCGCTTTTCATCTTCTGATAAGGAGGGGGTTCCGTTGGCAACACGATCTGAGGTGATTACTCCGTCAATAACCATAGTATGCTTAAAACAGGCCAGGGCCTTATCAACAATTTTCCCTTCCTCCCGAACCACCTGCAACCTCTCAAACTGTTTGAATATATTGCGATAGATGCCCATAAGGTGTTCATCACCCGTATAGCATGCATGCCATGCGCGTTTCCATTCACGAGGGAGAACATTTCCCGGGCCGGCCACCACCCCGATGGGAAACGTATCGTGTGTCAAAAAACGATTCCAGTATTCCTTGATCTGACCCCAAATGGATCGTTCCAGATGGAACACGTCGAAAATGAGCAGGGCGTTTCCGATGTAGATGGCAAACTCACCCTGATCATTGTAGTGAGAGGCGCCTCTCATATAGTTGCCCAAAACGTGTCTGGACGCAGAAACCTTTATTCCGAAAACATAGGGCAGACGACTGAGGCGTTTGACGTCAAAGGTTTTAAGATGGGATCGTCTGGGATCGACTGCGATATCCTTGTTGTCGTATAGAAATACAGGAACGTATCGACCCCTGTTTTCAAAAAGATCACTGATCTGCCGATGAAAAAACGATACAACATCATCCAAATCACCGATGGATAGCGGTGCGATAACCACGGCATCAGTTCGATTGTCAAGCGCGCATTCGATGTTTTCAAGTGTGAGTGATTTTGTTTCAGCCGTTACCCCGGCCCAGCCTTCGATAGGGCTTTTCTTCTGGTTGATAAGCACCTCATTGATCTTCTTCACTTCATCCGACAGGATATGAATCAATTTTTGTCTTTCATCATTGGATATTCGATTATATTCCCCCGTGGTGCCGACACCAAAAATAATGTCCGCTCCTCTTCCCTCTTGGGCATTATATTGAAACACCTTTCGCTGTTCTTTTTCTATTATTTTTCCACTCTCATCCAGTACGGTAATACTCGGAATACTCAATCCCCTGCGCACATTCGGCCGGATGTCGTACCCAAAGAGCGAAGCATTCACTGGATTCGGAGCATTCATGATCTGATTTCCTTATTTACTAAAGTTTTTTCAAACAACTGTCGATTTAACGGTTGCACCTGCTTGGATTGCATAAATAGTATCGGATGGAAGGAGTTTGTTGAGCAATGAAAGCAGCAGAGACACGAGAGCCCCAGGACTTTGTTCAGAGAATATTCCGGCTTGGGAAAAAAATTGAACTGGCATTCGATCATGACTCCAAGCATCCCATTGTAAGATCCACCATTATCAACGAATGTGATTACGATAATAAAAATATAACCATCGCTCAAGCGACACCAAGGATTCTTCCCAGTTTTAGAGAAAAAAATACCAAAATGACGACAATGGTGGCAAGTAAAAAGAATGAAACAATGAGAGTCGGTGTGATTTGCTCAATCCACCGGTTTCTAAATGATTATCAATTGTCAGCAGGTAAAACAGAACCCGCTGTAGTTGTGGAATATTTTTTGCCCATAAGCCGCTCCAATATTCGGGGCGCTTATCGAATCCGGCCGAATACAAAATATAATGTAAAAGGCAAAATTGTCATCAACGGTCGATCGCTATATTCGGACCAGGCATTTCGAATAAAAGATATTTCAGGCACCGGCATCGGATTGCCAATCATCCGTGTCTATAATAAAAGCAACCCGTTGTTGAATCTGGTAAAAGGTAAAGAAGTGGTAATCGAACTGACCCTCGAAAACCTAATCAAAGATCAAATCATCACCATTGAAACCAACATCCAGGTTATCCGAAATAGTCGATATTCAAACCGAATAGATGGATTTATCGGCGGAAGATATGTCGGGGTTCGTCCGGGGGACGAAGAACGCCTGTTTCAGTTCATCCATGATGCACAATCCTATGAAATCAGAACCGGATTGAAAAATTAGCATTCCATTTCCCGGTTCCGGGTGGCGCATATATCCTTTTTTAAACCCAAAAGGGTTGAATTAAGAGCAGCTACAGCGTAGAATTATACCTACCCTGCATATATCAAATGCCAAACAAATAACAACACGCGGCGCAAGCGCCTGCGCTGCGCGTGATCGAAATTCAAAATTCAAAACATGCTCAGGATATGGAAAAACGAACCTATCAATGTTTTGGTCATTGAATATTGTAATTTGAGTTTTATTTGTAATTTGGTGCTTGGTATTTGAGATTTTAGCAATTAGTGCTTGTGTATTGGATAAATCGGATGCCTGGAGTTCAAAACCCGTTTTGGAAAATCAAACCGATTGATCAGATGACCCGATCCGAATGGGAATCATTATGTGACGGTTGTGCACGCTGCTGTCTGCATAAATTTCAGGATGAGAGTACCGGAGAGGTCTCATATACTTATGTCTCATGCCGATTTCTAGAAGTTCACCGGTGTCGGTGCACGATTTACAACGATCCTTATATCAACAATCTAACCTGTAGGAAGATCTCGCCAGATAATATCAGGCAGCTCACCTGGCTTCCGGAAACCTGTGCTTACCGTCTTATTGCTGAGAAAAAGGATTTAGCGTGGTGGCATCCGTTGGTATCGGGTGACCCGGATACTGTTCATCTTGCAAGCGTCTCCGTGCGCGGCATTGCGGTGCCTGAAGAAAATGTCCATCCCGATGATATGGAAGAATTTATAATCTCCCTATGAATAAAAAATGCGCTTTTGATTTCATCCATAAAGGACAAGTTCCGAATATGCACTTGCTCTTTTTAGGATTTATCGGAAAGAGAGTTTAAAAAATCAGTCCAAATACTCTGTCGGCTCCGATATGAATCGATAGATATCCTGCAACCACATATTTCCCGGTAACATAATAAAGCTTTTCTTGGTTCCTGCCGATTATTATAGTGTTCTGATTGATTGGGGTTATCCAGGAGACAACCGGGCATCATAATTGGATAGGCGATATCTCGAATTCTCAAAATTTATTAGAAATGGTGAAAATTATGGAAAATTCAGACAAACAAATATCGCTTGCAGAAAAGAGGAAGTTTCCCAGAAAGGAATGTTCAGTTCCAATCGGATACGCGGTATTAGATGAAGATTACATGGCTTTGATTGAAAATATCAGCTATGGCGGCGTGTTTATCGACGCGGTAACGATTCTCGATATCGGTCAGGAGATATTGTTGAACATTCAACTCACCGAGGATACGCAACCTTTCACGATAATTGGGGAAGTTGCCTGGCACAGCCCGAAGGGCATGGGCGTAAAATTCAAAATGGGTTTTGATTTATCGATGTTGTGTGGATTGGATTAGGCTATGGTTCTCCCTTATTGAACCCATTCCCCGCTTCACATTAATACACCACACCCACCAGTTGTTGTATTCTGAATTACATCTTTTCTTAGAGAAAAATCCGTACATAGAATTTTCCTGAAAAAGCTTGCAATGATTCGAAAGCAGGGATATGCAATCGACAATGAAGAACACGGATATGGCGTGCGCTGTGTTGCCGCCCCGATTTTCAACAAAATCGATGAGGTTTTTGCCTCCATCAGTATTTCCGGGCCGCCGGCTCGAATAGACACTGAAGATTTTCCCCGGCTTTCTGAGCTGATAATGGCAGCTACACCCGAAATTTCAGAAAAACGCTCAAGTTTCGCACCATAGAATTGACTCGGATTCGATATAAATGGGTATCGGTTCTATAACCAAAAGAAGGCTAAACCTTTGGGGAGTTCCAACTGAATTGTTCCTAAAACTTTTAAACTTTTTAAGATTACCTTTTTATGGGTTATCATTCCGAAAAACATTACAGGAGGGAGGTGGTAAACTATACCCTCTGGAATTACCGGATCAAGTCTTCGGTCTTGAGGGTGCCATGGACTTACCTGCTCATGTGCTTTCCCATTTTTGTGATCCTCATTCTCATTCATAATTTCAGAGATATTTATACGAATATCCGAATTTTCATGGGCAAGGCAACCGAGCGCAAGGAGGTGTTGCCGTGGCAATAGCGGTGTGGCTGACGGTATTCCTGTTGATTTTCGCTCTCGGATACCCGGTGGCGTTCGGGATGTTTGCGAGCTCCGTCCTCTACCTCATGATTTCCGGCATCGATCTGTCCACCGTCATGGATACCATGGTGATTGCATATGAAAACCAGTTTGTTTTGCTGGCCGTGCCGTTGTTCATCTTCGCCGCCAAAGTCATGAATGCAGGAAAACTGACCGATCGGCTGTTCGATTTTGCCAAAGTCATCGTCGGACCCGTGCGGGGAGGGCTCGGTCATGTCAACATCGTTTCAAGCATCATCTTTGCCGGCATGTCCGGTTCGGAAATCGCCGATGTGGTAGGCCTGGGAACGGTTGAAATCAAAGCCATGAAAGATGCCGGTTACGACGGGCCGTTTGCCTGTGCCGTCACCTGCGCGTCGGCCACCATCGGGCCGATTATACCGCCCAGCATTCCCATGGTGATCTACTCCATGCTCTCGGGAGCGTCGGTGGGGTATCTCTTTCTGGGCGGTGTGCTTCCCGGATTCATCCTGGCCGGTGTTCTCATGGTTCTGGTTTTTATTCTTTCTATCATCCGGAACTACCCGATCGAAAAATGGCCGCCTTTTGCGGAATTCGTCAGGATTGTTTTCCGGTCCATCCCCATTTTATTTGCGCCGGTTATTCTCCTGGGCGGGATTTACGGCGGCGTATTTACTCCCACGGAAGCTGCCGGTGTCATCGGGGTCTATGTGCTCATTCTTTCGCTGTGGGTGTATCGGACCCTGGGGTTCAGAGCCCTTTACAAGGTGTTCATAGAGTCGGTGGTCAGCAGCGGATTCGTCAGCTTCATCGTGGCCTGTGCGTTTATCTTCGGCTACGTGATTGCGCGGGAGGAGATACCGGTGCTCATCACCAAGGCGTTTATCGATCTGGGACTCATGCACAGCCAGATGTCCGTGCTCATCTCCCTGAACATTCTATTCCTGGTGTTGGGCTGTTTTATCGATGTCTCAGCCATTCTGCTCATCATTGTGCCGCTGGTCAAAGAAGCCGGAATCGACCTGGTCCATTTCGGGGTCGTCACGGTTTTCAATTTAATGATCGCCCTGGACACACCGCCCTTCGGTCCCACTGCGTTTATCACCAGCAGAATCAGCGGAACCCCGCTCAATTTGGTCATAAAGGAACTCCTTATCTTTATTGCATTTGAACTGCTCGCGCTTGCGATCATTACCTATTTCCCGGATACCGTGCTCTGGGTTCCCCGCCTGGCAGGATATCAGGGTTGAAATCAGTGGAAACGGAATTGTGAAAATTACAAACAGCAAAAACGAATAAAAGGAAGGTGCTATGGATTTCAAAGAGTTGGTCAAAAAAAATCGATCATATCGCCGGTTCGACCAGAGCCATTCAATTTCAAAAGAAACGCTCTTGGAACTCGTGGAAATGGCAAGATACTGTGCTTCGGGAGGCAATCGCCAGTCACTGCGCTTTCTCTGTTCCTGCGCACCGGAATGGAACCGGAAAATCTTCGATGCTCTGGCATGGGCGGCCTATCTGCCGAAATGGCCGGGTCCGTCGGAGGGTGAGCGCCCTACCGGGTACATTGTGATCCTGTGCGATCCGTCGGAATGGAAATGGATGATGGCCGATCTCGGAATCGTTGCCCAAACCATCCTCCTTGAAGCGGCGAACATCGGGCTGGGTGGATGTATGTTCGGAAACATCAATAAGAAAAAGCTGCAAAAGGAATTCAATATATCAGAACCTCTGGAAGCCATCTTGGTAATCGCTTTGGGAAAACCCGTTGAAAAAGTCGTCATCGAGGATGTGCCGGAATCGGGTTCCATAAAATACTATCGCACGGAAGACGGTATCCATCACGTTCCCAAACGCAGTCTTCAAGATATCCTCATCGAGATATATGAGTAATCCCGATAACAGACGATTCTGAATTAGAAAAAATCAGCCACCTTGCGTTTCAGTTCATCAAAGCGGGGACCGAGGCTTTCCAGAATATCGGTCATCACATCGCCGACGCCTGTCACCTCGGTGATCAGCCCGGCAACCTGCCCGCAGCAGATTTCGGCTGCATCTGCTTCTCCAAGGTGCTGGGATCGATACTGGGAATGTTCGTCCAGATAATTGTTGATCACTTCCGGGTCGGCCCCGGCTGTCTTAAGCGCCGCATACTCTTTGGTGAAGTTGTTGATCAGGTCTCTGGCCATCATATGGTCCTTCGGCACCGAGACGGTGCATGCGTCTTTTCCGCCGACAATGGCATCTTTCACGCGGTTATGACTGTTCGATTCTCGGGTGGCCATGAATCGCGTTCCCATGTAGATGCCGTCTGCACCCAATACCAGGGCGGCCAAAACACCCCTTGCATCTCCGATACCGCCGCCGGTGATCACGGGTATATTCACCGCATCTGCAACCATAGGCGTGAGCACCAGGGTGGTCAGCTCCGTGAATCCCTTGTGGCCGCCCGCCTCATAGCCCTCGCAGATCACCGCATCCACTCCTGCTTTTTCCGCTTTTTTTGCGTGCCGCGGGGTGGAAATGGCATGGAGCACTTTTATACCGGCATCCTTGAGTTCCTGGGTGTAAACATCGGGGCTCCCGACCGAAACGATGGCCACGGGAACCTCTTCTTCAACAATCACGTCCACCATTTTCCGCGAGTACTTGACGTCTTCTCCAAAACCCACCACGATATTCACGGCAAACGGAGCTTGCGTGTGTTTTCGCACTTTTCTGATCTGAGCCCGCATTCTCTCCCCGGTGAGTCCCACGTCCTCCGTGATATGGTCGGCACCGGCGTTGGGGCCCAGGGTTCCGAGTCCACCAGAATCGGATACCGCTGCAACAAGATCAGCACCACTCACCCAGTTCATGGGCGCTTGAATGATGGGATACCGGATACCCAGCAACTCACAAATGCGGTTTTTGCTCATATCTTCCTCCTGTTATAAATGTCTCTATAGCGTTTCGTTTCCTACCTTCAAAAACGACCAGTCCATCTTCCCATCTTTCGAAAGCCTCACCTGCAAGTGCCCCTTCCAGTTTGCATCATCCTGGTTCGGGAAATCCTCCCTGAAATGGGCGCCCCGGCTTTCTTCCCTTTGAAGTGCGGCTTGAAGAATCAATAAAGCGGTTCGGGCAGCGAACCGAAGCTCCAGGGTGTTCTGTATCTGCCGCGCATGACCTGTCACAGGCATTGCAGATGCATCCTGATGCATCGCATCAATTTCACCCACGAGTCGGCTGAGCCCTCTTCCGTTTCGGACAATACCGCCGTCTTTCCATAAGATATCCCGGAGGTGCGCCATCACAGAAGCCGTGTTCAATTCTTTTTTCCCCTCACGGGAATCCATACCGGATACGTTTAGATGCCTTGAAACAGCCTCAAGCTGTTTGTCAGGTATAGATTTGGACCAGGCCGCTGCCGCCTGCCCTGCCCGAGCACCGAATACAACCGTTTGCGTGAGCGCGTTTCCGCCCATGCGGTTTGCGCCGTGGAGGCCGCCGGTCACCTCACCGGCCGCATACAGACCGGCAACCGATGTTGCACCCATGGGGTCTGTGCATACCCCGCCCATCACATGATGCGCCAGAGGGGCGATCCGGACCGGCCGGTGTTTGGCGCCATAGCGCTCCCCGAAAATGATGCGGGTGGATGCGGAAAACGGATCAATATTCCAATCGGAATCCGACACGCTCCGAAGGTCCAGCCATACTTCGTTTGCCTCGCGATAGGTTTCCGTGAAAAGGGCCTGTGAAAGTCGGTCCCGCGCCCTCTCTCCTGCAGGACGCTCCGTGATATCGTATTTTTCATGGATATCTTCATTTTGATTATTGTACATCGCGCCGAAGTCTGCAAGTCTCGGCGCAATCAAAAAAGGCGGACTGCCCGGCTCTGCCAGGCCCAGGGGATAAAACTGCACAAATTCCATGTCCTGAAGAACTGCACCCGCCTTCAAAGCCAGACAATAGCCGTCGCCCAGAATCCGTTTGGGATTGTCATGGCGAAGATACAATGCTCCTGACCCGCCGGTGGCCAGAACCGCGGCTCTGGCTGCAATGGTAAGCCATTCGTTGGCATCGATTGAAAAGACTTTTACTCCGGTGGCGCCACCATCGGCTTTCAAATCGACCACGAATAGGCTGCTTAAAAACCGTACGCCCAGGGCGTTTGCCTTTCGGACCAGACAGTTGATTATACCCTCCCCCCAGATGGTTGGACGGCCGTGAGTAAAAAGATACCCTTTATGAAATTCTCCATCAACGCCCCATTTCACCATTTCCTTTAGTCTTTCCGGACCTTCATCAGCCAGTATCTTTGCAAGCTCCGGCTGATTGATGCCGCGTCCGGACTTGAGGGTTCGCTTCAGGTGAGTTTCAGTCGATGCGCCATCCCGGGTGCCGGCAAACACTCCCCCGCTTAGGATGGTGCAGGTTCCCTTTCCGGCAGATGCCTTTGAGATCACCATGACATCGACGCCTTTTTCCTTAGCAGCAATAGCGGCTCGAATGCCGGCAGCCCCGCTTCCGATCACCAGTACGTCGCATGTGAGATGTTGCATGTCTGTCTCCTTTGCCGGTTTAAAGATATTGAACGTTTCTCTTTACCCAACACTGCCTGTCTTTATGCCAGACATCACATAAACAGTAAACAGGTATCCTAAACGCGAATTGCCTCATATTAATCATACCGGTGTTTTTTTATATGGTCTTGATTCTTTGCGAATCTTCAACGTATGATTCCCTCAAGAAGAAAACCCGAAAAATTCCCGTGGGGGTGAGAGGAGCACAGACAAAATGGACAAAAGGGACCTTGTAAGTGTTTTCGACTATGAAGCCGCAGCACGGGAGAAGCTTCCCAAGATCGCTTTTGATTACTATTCGAGCGGGGCCAATGACGAAATCACCCTTCGCGATAACCATGCGGCCTACGAGCGGATACGGTTGAAGCCCAGGGTGCTTAAAGACATCAGTCAACAGGATGTCAGGATAACCCTGTATGGTGAAAATATCTCCATGCCGATACTGGTGGCACCCACGGCATTCCACCGCATGGCACATCCTGAAGGAGAGGTGGCGGTAGCGCGGGCTGCCGGAAAGGCGGGCACCATCATGATTCTCAGCACTCTTGCCAACAGCTCCATCGAGGAGGTGATGGCCGAGGCCACCGGACCGGTCTGGTTTCAGCTCTATGTGTATAAGGACAAGGAGGCCACCAAATCCCTTATCCAGAGGGCCGAAACCGCGGGGTGCAAGGCCATTGCGTTGACCGTGGATGCCCAGATCTGGGGGCGCCGGGAGCGGGACATAAAGAATCGGTTTCGCCTGCCCGAAGGTCTTTCCATCAAAAACCTGTCTTCCGGGAGCGACCAGTTTCCCGATGGTGAATCCGGTTCCGGACTGGCATCCTACGTGTCCTGGCAGTTTGATCCGGCCTTGTCCTGGAAGGACGTGGAATGGCTTTGTGCCAATACCAAGCTTCCCGTATTGCTGAAAGGGATTCTGCATCCCGAAGATGCGCGGCTTTCCATCGATCATGGCGCTGCCGGTGTGATCGTATCGAATCACGGGGCAAGGCAGCTGGATACGGTCCCGGCCACAATCGATGCATTAACCGATATCGTGGAAGCAGTGGAAGATCGAATCGAAGTGCTCATAGACGGCGGTATCCGCCGGGGTACGGATGTGCTGAAAGCCATCGCAATGGGAGCCAAAGCAGTCGGTGTGGGAAGACCCGTTATCTGGGGGCTTGCCCAGGACGGAGAAGACGGCGTTAAGCGTATATTGGACATTCTTCGTAACGACTTCGAGCTCGCCATGCGATTGTGCGGCTGCACTTCGGTTAAGGAAATAAGTAAAGATTTGATCTTTTGATACCTGGAATCTTGAAATATAGTTGAGGGATAAGGGATGCATCAAGCACTTGAAAAAACCGTTCTGATCATCGAGGACGACCCCAACACGGCCGCACTGGTGGCACTTTATCTGGAACGCGAAGGGTTTCGGGCGGTAACGGCTGAAAACGGTGAAACCGGTCTTGCCCTTGCCCATCGACACCGGCCGGTTCTGGTTGTTCTGGATCTGATGCTTCCGAAGATGGACGGATGGGAGGTCTGCCGGCAGCTGCGGAAGAAATCAGAGGTCCCGGTCATCATGCTCACGGCCCGGGACGAGGAGATCGACCGGGTTTCCGGACTCACCCTTGGAGCCGTTATTCAGTTCCACAGACAAGTACGACTCCAAAACGGGCTGGCCGAGCTTCACTCGGCCGCTGGCGCCGGAAAACGTCTTGGAGAAGACGGATCGGAGCTATTTCATGGCGCGCACCGAAGTTCGCAGCAAACACGGCGACTCGCACCTGGGTCATCTGTTCCCCGATGGACCCAAACCCACAGGTTTGCGATACTGTATCAACTCGGCCGCGCTTCGGTTCATTCCCAAGGTAGATTTGGAAAAAGAGGGGTACGGGAAATACAGGCAACTGTTCGAGTAATTCGAATCGGAGAATATACCATGAAAACCTACCTTGCACTAATCGTCGTTGTAATCGGTTTTGGAATAATAGGGGTCGGAGAGGCATTGTCTGAAGAGCCGCCGCTTTCTCAAATCGTATTCTATGTTCGTTGATACGACGTCGGCAAATCAGCCCTGCCACTTACGACCCAAACCTGATCACCCCGGATGAGATGGTGGCCGCCCTGAAAGCGGCGGGTACATATATCGAAACAGCAAAGGAGTAACCTTAAATCTGGATAAGCGCATTGCAGTTCCCGCCGAGAACCTGCGTTTGCAGGAATATGAACTTGACAGCCGATGAGAGGGAATACTATTCTTCCAGTCCGCTTCAGGCATTTCCAGAAATGTTCATGTTCAATGGGGAGGTGAAAGATGGAGATATCCGATCTTGTCGGCAAGGTTCAAACGGTTCTCGGACCCATCGATCCGGATGACCTGGGATTTACCCTCACACACGAGCACATATTCATCGACATCTCGGTCCGCTTCGTACCGCCCGGGGATGATGCCGTGATTCGGGCAAAGGCCAAGGCGCCCGTGAGCCGGGAGATTCACGCCTGGCTTCGATATCATTACAGTGAAAACAAGGACAACCTGATACTGGATGATGAGGAAACGGCCATTCAAGAGCTGCTGCGGTACAAATCCGCCGGGGGAAAGTCCATTGCAGACCGTTCCAACTGGGGCTTGGGGCGGGCGCCCGCATCCCTGGCCCGGGTGTCGCGGGCCACGGGTCTCAACATCATCATGGGAACCGGTTATTACACCCTGCTCTCGCAGACGGATTCGAATCTTGCAAATGAAGCGGAAGAGGAGATCGCTGAGAAGATCGTCCGCGAGATCACAGAGGGGGTGGACGGTGCATGCGCCGGCTGGATCGGTGAAATCGGAACCGAGTGGCCGCTAGTTGAGGAAGAGCGTAAATCGTTGCGGGCCGCCTGCCTGGCGCAGCGTCGCACCGGCGCACCGTTGGACATACACCCGGGTCGGTTCGAAACCTCTCCCATCGAACTGTTGGAAATCGTAGAAGACGCCGGGGGCGATCTCAACCGCACCGTAATGCTGCACATGAGCCGGACACCGTTTATGCTCAGCTCCCGGTTGGACATGCTCTCCACAGGCTGTTACATCTCCTACGACATGTTCGGATTCGAAATGTACTACACCAGGAAATACGGCGTATTCGACCTATTGAACGACAACCAGTGCATTAACGAGATCATGGAGCTCATCGCAGAGGGGTATCTCGAACGGACCCTCATCTCCCATGATACGGCGTTCAAACACTGCCTGTCCTACTATGGCGGCCGAGGGTATGCCCACATCAATGAGAATGTGATCCCCCTGATGCGGGCCAAGGGCATGACCGACGACCAAATCCATACCATCACCGTGGAAAATCCCAAACGGCTGTTAACCTTTGTGGAACCCGTGGAATAAATCGAGATAAAGGAACATCCATGAACCGATTTGAAATCAGCGCGATAAAGACCCATGAAATCATCGACAACAGGGGGACTCCCACCATCCGGGCCTATGTGTGCGTGGCGGATAAATTCTGGGGACGGGCAGACGTTCCCTGCGGCTCCTCCACCGGCACTTATGAGGCAAAAGAACTGCGGGACGGCGATTCGCGGTACCGGGGAAAGGGAGTCAGAAAAGCCATCCGCAATATCCAGGAAGTTATTTATCCCCGCCTCCGCGGCATGGATGCCACCCGACAGCGGGAGATCGATTATGCCATGATCGAGCTTGACGGCACCGATGACAAATCGAAACTCGGAGCCAATGCCATCCTCGGCGTTTCCCTTGCAGTGGCCAAGGCCGCCGCCGCCGCATGCCGCCTTCCCCTCTATAAATATCTCAATGCCAACGCTTACATCCTGCCGGTTCCCCAGGCCTGCATGATCAACGGCGGCATTCACGCCGGCAATGACCTCGAATTCCAGGAATTCTGCGTGATGCCCGTGGGTGCCGAATCCTTCACCGAGGCGGTCAGAATGCTCTGCGAGATCAACCAGAGCCTGGGTGAACTGCTGACCGAGACATTCGGTAAAGGCGCCACCAATGCCGGTGAAGACGGAGGTTACGCCCCGCCTGCGAGATCTGCCGCCGAGGCCATGTCCGTGCTGACCGAAGCCGTTCGGAATGCCGGATATGCCGACCGGGCCGTCTATGGTTTGGATGTGGCAGCCACCCATTTCTTTCAAAAGGAAAGCGGACGGTATTTACTGGAAGGGACGGAAAAGAGCCGAAAGGAGATGATCGAATTTCTCGGGCAACTGGTTGCCGAATATCCTGCCATCGTTTCCCTGGAAGACCCTCTGCACGAGGACGATTTCGAGGGTACCCGCGAGATCACAAAAGCGCTTGAGGACATTATGATTATCGGGGATGATTTCTTCACCACGAATATCAATCGATTGCGGAAAGGTGTGGCGGCGGCGGCGGGAAACGCCATTCTCTGGAAGGTCAACCAGATCGGCAGCCTGACCGAAGCGCTGGATGTGGCTGCCTATGCCAGGGATCATCAGTATGCGGTGGTGGTGTCCGAGAGATCCGGAGAGACAGAAGACGACATCCTGTCGGATATCACGGTGGCACTGAACGCAGGCGTCATTAAGACAGGCGGGGTGAGGGGAAGCGACAGGGGCTCCAACTACAACCGGTTTATGGAGATAGAGGAAGAGCTCGGCAGTGCGGCCGTATATGCCGGAAGGAACTATATACGGCTGCCCTAGAGCCGTTAAATACATCTGGGGAAAAAGGTTTCTGGGCATGATTAAAAACCGCGAACAGCTTCTGTCCCACGGATGTGTGGAAGGCAGGCGATTGGCCGCAGATATCATCGACTACTGCCTCGGCGAGGTGGACCCCCACAAAGCCACCAAAGAAACCGTGCGATATGAAGACGGTCTGCTCCAAGTGGAAGACGACGTTTTTGACCTCAACGATATAAAAAACCTCTACGTGGTCGGCGCCGGCAAGGCCACCTACCCCATCGCCCTGGCTCTGGACGAAATTCTCGGGGAGCGGATCACCGATGGGTTTGTGTCGGTAAAGGAAGGTCAGAAGGGACCGCTTTCGAGAATTCGGGTTTCCGAAGCCTCCCATCCCATCCCGGATCAAAGAAGTATGGATGCCTGCAAAGAGGTATTCAAGATTGCCGACCGCGCCGGACCGGGCGACCTGGTCATCACCATTGTCACCGGCGGTTCATCCGCCCTGTGCTCCCACCCGGTGGCCGGGATCACTTTCGAGGAGAAGCGGGCTGTCCATGATCTGCTGTTGCGGTGCGGTGCGGAAATCAAGGAGATCAATACGGTTCGAAAGCACCTTTCGGCAATAAAGGGGGGGCGATTGACTCAGCGGATCCTCCCGGCAACGGTGGTGAGTCTTTGCGTTTCCGATGTCATATACGACCCC